>Ga0209889_1000173_pt1 | contig 15246 bp, 11 predicted proteins | sample GWRWN1_0_10_FD_187233 | JGI IMG/M metagenome (GOLD analysis project Ga0209889, IMG submission 187233) | Riverbed sediment microbial communities from areas with no vegetation in Columbia River, Washington, USA - GW-RW N1_0_10 (SPAdes)... | ecosystem: Environmental > Aquatic > Freshwater > River >... | reverse complement strand
GATCATGGGGACGCTGTCCGGCGGCGGCAAGGAGGTGATCCGAGTGGGCGAGCGCTGCCTCATCGGCGCCAATGGCGGCATCGGCATCTCGCTCGGAGACGACTGCGTCATCGAGGCCGGGCTCTACGTCACGGCCGGCACGCTGGTCACGCGGCCCGATGGCTCGGTGGTGAAGGCCGGCGAGCTCAGCGGCCGCGACAACCTGCTCTTCCGCCGAAACAGCACGTCGGGCGCCGTGGAGGTGCTGCCTCGGGCCGGCGGATCCGTCGAGCTCAATCTCGCGCTCCACCACAACGACTGACGCCGCCCGATCTCGGCGTCAACCCCGGGACGCGGCCTCCAGCCGCTGGGCGACCAGTTCGAGCCGGTCGTCAGGCTGCACGACCGCGATGCGGATGTGGCCAACGCCGTCCGGTCCGTAGAACTCACCCGGGGAAACCACAGCCCCGCCCCCGGCGGCCAGGCGGTGGGCCAACGCCCAGGCGTCCCCGTCGGGCGCCGCCACCCACAGGTAGAACGTGGCCGGCGGGCGGGCGCACTCGACCCCCATCTCGGAGAGGGACGCCGCGAGCAGGTCCAGCCGCCGGAGGTAGCGCTGGCGCTGCGCCTCGACGTGGGCGTCGTCGCCGAACGCCACCACCGCCGCCGCCTGCACGGGCCCGGGAACCATGAACCCGGCGTGCTTGCGCACCTCGGACAGGTAGTGCACCAGGTCGGGATCGCCGGCATAGAACCCCACCCTGGCTCCGGCGAAGTTCGACCGTTTGGACAGCGAGTGCAGCGCGACAACACCGTCTGTGCCCTCCGCCAGGATTGTTCGACCGGGCCCGTCCCAGGTGAACTCGATGTAGCACTCGTCGGAAAGCACCGGCACCCCGTGGCGGCGTCCCCAGGCGGCGGCCTCGCCCAGGTCGACAAGCTCGCCGGTCGGGTTCGCCGGCGAGTTGACCCACAGACACAGCGCCCGCGCCGCATCGTCGGGGAGGATCCTGTCGACCGTCCCGTAGGGCACCGCCCGGCAGCCGGCCAGGATCGCACCCATGGCATACGTCGGGTAGCTGACGTGCGGGTAGAGCACGGTGTCGCGCCCGGGTGACCGCAGGTGCAGCCACTGCGGGACGCCGGCTACCAGCTCCTTGGTCCCGACGCAGGCCGCCACGTGCGCGGGATCTACCGCGGCGCCGAAGCGCCGGCCGAGCCACGCAGCGGCCGCCTCGCGGAAGGCGGGCGTGCCGACAGAGGGCGGGTAACCCCGCTCCGCACCCGAATCTCCGAGTGCCTCGACGGCGGCGGCCGGGGGCGGATCGCAGGGGGTGCCGATCGACAGGTCGACGGCACCCCCATCGCAGGTGTCCGCGACCTTGTGGAGGTCGGCGAGCCGGTCGTAGGGGTACGGGGGCGGCTCGAAGCCCGCGGGCTCGGACGGGAGTACGCCGGCACGGTGGTCGCTCATGTGACGACGAACTCACGGAAGCGACTGAGGGTGGCGTCGTCGAACCGGCCGCGGATGTGCATGCCCGACTCGCTCGCGGATTCGCGCAGCACCTCGCCAGCGCGGTGGGCCGCAGCAAGGACATCGCCGCGGTCGAACGGAATCACCATCTCCACCACGGGCATCAACGACCGCAGCCGGCCGCCGACCGTCCGCAACAGGTCGTCGACACCCTCGCCGGTGACGGCGCTCAACGCCACCGAACCTTCCCACACGTCGGCCAGACGCTTGGCCGATCCCGGCGCCAGGTCGGACTTGTTGAACGCCAGGAGCTCGGGCACGCCCTCGGCCCCGATCTCCGCCAGGACGTCGCGCACGGCCCGGATGTTGCCTGCCGGATCCGGCGCGCCAGCGTCGACCACATGGACCAACAGGTCGGCATCGACGGCCACATCGAGTGTCGAGCGGAATGCCTCGATGAGCTGATGGGGCAGCTTGCGGATGAAGCCGACCGTGTCGGTGACGAGCACAGCCTCGCCCCCCGAAAGGGACAGCCGTCGGGTGGTCGCGTCGAGGGTGGCAAACAAACGATCCTCGACCAGAACACCGGCATCGGTGAGCCGGTTGAGCAACGTCGACTTTCCAGCGTTCGTGTAGCCGACGATGGCCAGCCGCGGGAGCTGGCCGCGTCGTTGCGCCTTGCGCTGCGTCTGCCGATGCTTGGCGATCTGCCGCAGTTCGGCCTCGAGCTTGTGGAGGCGGCGCACGATGCGGCGACGATCGACCTCGAGCTGCGTCTCACCGGGACCCCGCGTGCCGATACGCGCGCCGCCCGCCCGGGCGGACATGCCGCCCGCTTGCTGCGAGAGCGCTCGACCCCGCCCTCGCAGACGGGGCAGTCGGTAGCGGAGCTGCGCCAGCTCGACTTGGGCCTTGCCCTCCTGGCTGTGGGCGTTCTGGGCGAAGATGTCGAGGATCACCGCCGTCCGGTCTATTGCCGTGCGCCCCAGCAGCTTCTCGAGGTTGAACTGCTGGGCGGGCGTCAGCTCGTTGTCGAACACCACGGTGTCGCAGTCGGTGGTCACGGCCACCTCGCGCAGTTCCTCGACCTTGCCCTTGCCCACGTAGGTGGGCGGGTCGGGCGCCTGCCGCCGCTGGAAGACGCGCGCCACTTCGTCGGCGCCCGCGGTGTCGACCAGCAATGCGAGCTCGTCGACGGACGCGTCGGTTTCCTCCACCGTTTCGGGCGGGATGCTGACGCCGACGAGCACGATCTTCTCGCGGAATGCCCGTTCGATCAGTGCCACGGCCAACCCTCCGCCAGCTCCACGGTCGCGACCAAGGTGGCCGGACCCCGCAACGCGACCGCACCGTCGCCGCCCACGGTGACGCCGGCGGTCCCTCCGGCCTGTTCGACTGCGACGACGTCGCCGACGAGGCCCCAGGCTCGGGCGGCGACCGCAGCGGCGCAGGCGCCGGTGCCGCAGGCACGCGTCAGACCGACGCCGCGCTCATAAGTCCGGATGGCGATGCGGTCGCCACGTCCCGCCGTGAGCAGGTGGACGTTCGCGCCGTCCGGCTCCTTGGCATTGACGCGCTCGCCCAGCTCCACCAAGTCGACCTCGTCGTCGTCGTCGTCCACGTCGAAGACGAGATGGGGGTTGCCGACATCGACCCGGAGGGCCCGGCGGATCGGTCCCCCCGCCCATTCCGGCGCCTCGCCACCGATGCGCGCCACGCCCATGTCGACCGAGAGGCTGTACGTCAGGGGGTCGGATCGATCGTGCAGGGTAACGACGCGGAGCCCGGCGACGGTGCGGATGGGGATGGTGGGGCCGTCGGCCCAGCCCCCGAGGATCAGTGCCTGGGCCAGGCAGCGGATGCCGTTGCCGCTCATCTCCGCGGGCGATCCGTCGGCGTTGCGCAGCTCCATGGCGGCGACGGCGTCATCCGCGATGGCGTCGAGTGGGGTGGCACGGATCAACCCGTCGGCCCCCAGGCCGGTGCGACGGTCGCACAGGGCGCGGGTGATGCGAGCATCGAGGGGATGTGACGTGTCGTCGTCGAGGAGAACCAGGAAGTCGTTGCCGAACCCGTGGTGCTTGGTCAGGCGCATGTCATCACCCAGTCTGCCAGGACGGCCCGACGTCCCCGACTGCATTCGCGTTCCCGTGGGCTCACGGTTCCCCGATGCCGAGCTCCGCGGCCAGCGGCTCGACGAGCTCGGTGGGATCGTCGGCCCGCAGCCAGCGGATGCGCGGATCGCGGCCGAACCAGGAACGCTGGCGGCGGGCGAACCGCCGCGTCCGGCGCACGGCTATAGCGACCGCCTCGTCGAGACTGCAGGCGCCGGTGAGGTGTGCGAACAGCTCCTTGTAGCCGAGGGCTTGGCCGGCCGTGCGCGACATGCCGCGGGGGTCGACGAGCAACCGCCGGGCCTCGGCCACGAAACCGGCCGCGATCTGCTGGCGGTAGCGGTCCTCGATCCGGGCCGCCAGCGCGGGGAACGGCAGCTCGATCCCGATGATGTGGAAGCGCGATGGCCGGTACACCTCTAGTCCCGGTCCGAACGAGGAGAACGGTCGCCCGCTGCCGATCGTGACCTCCAGCGCCCGGACGATGCGCCGCCGGTTGGTCGGCTCCATGCGCCCTGCCGCCACCGGGTCGAGCTCGGATAGGCGGCGGTGGAGCGTTCCGCTGTCGGGTTCGGCCTCGAGCGCGGCCCGCACCTCCGGGAACTGTCCTGGCACCGTCAGCTCGTCGATCACCGCCCGAAGGTAGAGGCCCGTGCCCCCCACGAGCAGGGCCCGGTGATCGCGAGCCTCGACCTCCGCGATCGCCGCCCGGGCCCGGTCGGCGAAGGCGGTGACCGTGAAGTCCTCCCACGGGTCGGCGATGTCGATGAGGTGGTGGGGCACTTCGGCTCGCTCGGCGGTCGTCGGTTTGGCGGTACCGATGTCCATGCGCCGGTAAACCTGCATGGAGTCGACGGACACCAGCTCGATCGTGGAGTCCGCCCGGGCCATCGCCAATGCCAGCGCCGACTTGCCTGACGCGGTGGCGCCCACCACGGCGGCCGGACCCCGGGTTGGACCGTTCAAGGGCCGGAGGCTGTGGGCGACGGACGGCGGGATACAGGCACCGGGCAGGGACGGTAGTCGCCTCTAGCCACCGTCCCCAGCTGCCCAAATGCCCCTTTCGGTGGCCCGGCGGCGGGCCTACCCTCGTCGCTACACGGAAGCACAGCCGTCGAGGCACCCATCGCCGAGATCGACCCGGGTGCCGTGGAGGTGGTCATGGAGGCGCGAGTCGGCGACCATGTCGTGCTCGAGGGAGCGAAGGTCGGCCAGGCCCGCCGTCGGGGAGAGGTGGTGGAGGTCCTGCGGGGCGCCACCGGCGACCGCTACCGGGTCCGCTGGGAGCAGGACGATCACGAGACCGTGCTGGCCCCGGGGCCCGACCTGCGGGTGGAGGGGGCTGGCGAGCCCAAGCCCGGGCGGCTGTCGATGAGGGTCGACCTGTCGCTCACGGAGGACGCCGATCACACCGAGGCACTCGCCCGCGTGCAGATGTGCGGTCGCGAGTTCTCGGCGTGGGGACGTGCCCGTCGCAACCCGAACGATCCCACGACGCCCGCCGTCGGCGAGGAGCTGGCCGTTGCGCGGGCGTTGTCCGAGATGTCCCACCAGCTCGTCGTGGCCGCGGCTGACTCCCTCGAGTCGGCGCTCGGCCGCCCGGTGGCGCTCCACGTGTAAGGCCACCGAACGACAATCGATCGCGGTCGCCCGGCCGCGCACCAAGGCCTGACCGGCCGCCGTCCACCCATGAGGTGCCGGCAAGCGATGGCCGGGCGACCGCTACCCGGCCCGACCCCGACCCGCGCCCCGTGATGGCATCGGTCTGACGACCGACTCGTCCATCTCCAGTTATGTCCTTGGCGAAGCAGACCGAGAGCTCGCTGGCCTGAGCGCGCCACAGCCGACGGGTTGGCCCGTCGAGGTACGCGATCAGGAAGAGGCAGCGGGGCGGGGTCACCTCCTCGACGGCCATTGCCCACTCGGCCTCGGGATCGTGGCCTCCTCCGCCGTCTCCCGAACCGTCCCTGGCGTAGCGGTCCTCGATGTCGACGATCAGCGCGGCCACCGGTGCCTGCGCGATCGGACCGTCGTATGCCACCGACCGGACCAGGACGCCCGGGTCGTCGTCGATGGCGTCACGGGGTTCGCCCCGCGGGCCTGGCGGTGCGCTGGTCATGCCCTCCGGCGGCCGGCTCATACAACGGCGACAGGAATGCGGGTGCGGTGGCGCGCGGGGATCGTGACCCGCGACAGGTCGCCGGTCAGGTGGTGAGGCGCGGCGCCGGTGACCGTGACCTCTGCATAGCTGCCCGGCCGGAGGGGCTCGGGCGAGCGGAAGTGCACCAGCTTGTTGTGCCGCGTGCGGCCGGTCGTGACCGCGGGATCCTTGCGCGAAGGTCCCTCGACCATGACTTCCTCGGTTGCTCCCACCCGGGCCCGATGGCGTGCAAGCGCCGAACGCTCGACCACCAGCCGGAGGCGCTCGAACCGTTCGGCGCACACCTCGGAGGGGACGAAGTCGTTGACTCGCTGGGCCGCTTCGGTGCCGGGCCGGGGACTGTAGATGAAGGTGTAGGCGCTGTCGTACCCCGCCTCGGCGGCCACCTCCAGGGTGCGCTCGAAGTCGTCGTCGGTCTCGCCGGGGAACCCGACGATGATGTCGGTGGTCACGGCCAGGTCGGGGACGGCCGCCCGGGCCGCGGTCAGGCGCTCGAGGTAGCGCTCGGCGGTGTAGCCCCGATGCATCGCCGCGAGCACGCGGTCGCTGCCGGCCTGGAGGGGCAGGTGGAGGTGCTCGCACACCGCCGGGACCGTTGCCATGGCCTCGATGGTCTCGGGCCGCAGGTCCTTGGGATGCGGGCTGGTGTATCGGATCCGGCGGATGCCATCGACCACACCGACGGCACGGAGTAGCTCGGCGAAAAGCGGGCGAACTCGCACCGACTCACCCGCCTGCCGCCGGGCCAACGTGAGGTCGCGACCGTAGCTGTTCACGTTCTGCCCGAGCAGGGTCACCTCGGTGACGCCGTCGGCGGCCAGCGTCCGCACCTCGTCGACGATGTCGTCGAAGCCGCGGCTCATCTCGCGGCCCCGTACCGCAGGCACGATGCAGAACGCGCACGAGTTGTCGCAGCCGATCTGGATGGTCACCCAGGCCGCGTAGGGCACCTCGCGCCGAGCCGGCAGGGCGCTCGGGAACGACTCATGGTCGTCGGCGGCCGTCTCCTCCAGAATCTCGACGATCGACCGGCCGGCCGTGCGCTGCTCGCCCAGGAGCTCGGCGGCCCGGTGCACATTGTGCGTGCCGAACACGACGTCCACGTGGGGCGCCTTTTGGACGATGAGGTCGCGATCCTTCTGGGCCAGGCAGCCCCCGACCACGATCTGCATGTCGGGCCGCCGCTGCTTGAGCGTCTTGAGCTGACCGAGGTTGCCGTAGAGCTTGTTGTCGGCGTTCTCGCGGATGCAGCAAGTGTTGAGCACGACCACGTCGGCATCGTCAACGCTGGCGGCCGGGCGCAGTCCGTCGGCCTCCAAGAGGCCGGCGATGCGCTCGGAGTCGTGCTCGTTCATCTGGCACCCGAAGGTGCGCACCACATATGTCTTGCCGGTCATCCTCGCGGGGCCACGTTCTCGGGAAACGGCTACCAGCGGGCAGCCGTTCGGGACCGGGCCAGGCTATGCGACGAGGACCGCTCCCCCACCTCGTTGTGGCGGGCTGGCGTTGGGGTGGGCGACCAGGGTGGGCGGTGAGTGGAGCCGCCGCCCACCCCGGTCGTCGAGTCAGTCGTCGAGCGTGATCGGCTCGTCGAGCGAGATGGGGGCGTCGTCGGTGCCGTTCGTGTGCTCGGCGCCGTTGCCCGATCCATTGGTCGAGCCGGCCGGCGAGGCGACGCCGAGCTGCGAGCGGATGCGCTCGGAGATCTCGACCATCACCTCGGGGTGCTCGGCGAGGAACACCTTGGCGTTCTCACGTCCCTGCCCGAGCTGCTCGCCGTCGTAGGTGTACCAGGCACCCGACTTCTTCACGAGCCCGATATCGACACCGATATCGATCAACGAACCCTCGCGGCTGATGCCCTTGCCGTACATGATGTCGAACTCGCCTTGTTTGAAAGGCGGACTGCAGTTCGAGGCAATGACATCATTGGCAACGAGCGTATGGTGTCCGCCGACCTCGACATCAAACACTGTCTGCCACTCGGCTGGCAGGACGCGCGCAACCTTGTCGTACCACACGTCCTCGCTCAGGATGCCCTGTAGGAAATCGCTATCGAGGGTGTCGGCAAGGCGCTCCAATCGATCGCGCCGTAGCCGCGACACGCCCAGCACCTGTTTGAGCCCACCTTGGGGATCACCGGCACCCTCGCCCACCAGTGCGGCAGCCAAAGCAGCCGTGACGCCACGGCCCTCCAGGTAAGCGAGCACGGGCTTGGTGGCGCTCGTCGGTAGGTAGCCACGTTGCGAACCTCGATGCCTTGCGAGCTCAGGATCGGCGAGGGCACGAACCAGTGTTTCTCCCTTTGGACCCCACATGGGTATGGCCGCTGCGAACCGAGCGACGTTGTCGATGCCCGAGACCCGCACCTCCCAACACGGCAGCTTGCCCTGCACCCGCCTGCCGTTGATGAGGCTGGGACGCTTCTGCGTCGGGTCGTAGACCCGCATCGAGCTCCCGATGCCCCAGCGGAGTAGCAACCAGTGGAGCTGGTGGGCGAGCTGCTCTGACGTGGTCGTGAAGCCGACACGCAGCCCGCCGGTCTGCTCGCGGGTCACGTGCCCATCGCTCTCCCAGATGCCGAACAGCAGGTTGGCGACGACCTCGGCTGCAACGTCAGGAGCGAAGAACGGCGCCGGGATGCGCTTCTCTGGAGCAGTGTGCCCGAAGATTCCAGCCCAACGCGCCAACTCGAGAACGCCGTTGGTCTCACCCTTGCGATGAGAAAAGCTGACCTGGATACCACGTGGGTGCGCGTCACAGCCCAGTGCCAATGCGACGGCTGCGGCATCATCCTGGAGCGCAGGCTCGACGTTCGTGAACGAAACCGGTGTCTTACCTGTCACGCATCCGTCACCGATGAGGTAGCCCAACAGCCTGGCATGGTCGGCGGGAACGGGCTCGGCGTCGCCGAAGCCCAGGAACCGGCGGGGACGACCGACCCGATCACCGACGTCGATCTGCCCGGCCTCGCGCCACCCCGTGTCGGTGAGCACCTTGTGGTCGGGCGTGACCCACAGCTCGGTGCCATCGCGCAGCTTCAGCCCGACGCACTCGGCTTCGCCCTGATCGAATCGTTGGACGACGGGCCGAACATGAAGCTGACCGAGCTTGTCGGAAGCCACCACCGAGTCACCGTGGCCTTGGGAGACCATGTCTTCGATGCGGTGGGTGCGACCGCTCTTCGGGTCGAAGACACTCGTGCCAGCAGCAAAGCACTTGTTCTTCACCACCTTGACTCGGGTGCGATTGCCGATAACCTCGACGCCATCTTTGATCGATTCGATGCGACGGATGTCGAGACGGATCGATGAATAGAACTTGAGCGCCCGGCCACCCGGCGTTGTTTCGGGGGACCCGAACATCACCCCTATCTTCTCGCGCAATTGGTTGATGAAGATGGCGATTGTGTCGGACTTGTTGAGGTTGGCGGTGAGCTTGCGCAGCGCCTGCGACATGAGCCGGGCCTGGAGGCCGACGTGGGAGTCGCCCATCTCGCCCTCGATCTCGGCACGAGGGGTGAGGGCGGCCACCGAGTCGATGACCACCACGTCGATGGCGCCGGAGCGCACGAGCATGTCGGTGATCTCGAGCGCCTGCTCGCCCGTGTCGGGCTGCGAGATGAGCAGCTCGTCGATGTCGACGCCGATGGCCTTGGCGTAGACAGGGTCGAGCGCGTGCTCGGCATCGATGTAGGCACAGATGCCGCCGTTGCGTTGGGCCTCGGCCACGACGTGCAGCGCGAGGGTGGACTTGCCCGACGACTCGGGCCCGTAGATCTCGGTGACGCGGCCCCGTGGGAGGCCGCCGATACCCAAGGCGAGATCGAGTGCCAGAGCACCCGTGGGTATGGCCTCGATGGCCATGGTCCCCTTCTCCCCCATGCGCATGACCGAGCCCTTGCCGAACTGCTTCTCGATCTGGCTGAGGGCCATGTCGAGGTTCTTTTGACGGTCCACCGGTGTGGTCCTTTCTGCGGTGGGTGCGGATGTGGCGGCGACGGGACCCGGCCCGTGCCGGCTACCCGATGCGATCTCGGAGCCCAGGCTCCGACGGCGATCTCGATGACCTTCGCTGACCTTAGGGAGAGGGTGTGACAATTAGGGCGCCTCGAACGACATCACTGTAGTTTCGAACGCTTGTTCGTTCAAGCACCAACGCCTGTTCGCCGGTGCCCGACGACCCTCACTCAGCCCAGGTGGCGCACGTAGACGTCCTCGTAGCGGGCACCGCCCCGCCCCAGGTGGCTACGCACCACCCGGACGTCGGACACGGCGAACCGCACCGACAGTGGGCGCCCCACGACCCCGCCTGCGAGGCGCCGGGCGCTCCCCCGCGCCGATCGGGCCAACCGAGCCAGGGTGAGATGCCCCCGGAAGGGCCGATCCTCCGGAGGCCGGCCGAGCGTGCGCGTGGCCTCGATCACGGCAACGGCGAGGTCGTCGAGCCCGGCGACCGGGAGCGCCACGACCTGGCGCGACAGCGTCTCGACCACCGGGCCGACCGCCGCCTCGCAGGCGACGAGTCCGGCGGCATCGGCCCCGTCCAGGGCCTCGACCACCACCGTGGGATCCTCGACCTCTCCCAGGAACCGCATCGTCACGTGCCACTGATCGCGGGTGGTCCAACGCAGGCCGGCCTGCGCCCGTCGTGGCAGGTCGGCGATCAGGTCGAGCACGTCGTCGGGCGGGCGCACACCGACGAACAGCCGCATGGCAGCTTACGAAATCGGCTCGCGGTCCCGGACCGCAGCTGCGGCCGACCCATCCAGTCTCCGTCGCAACAGGTCCAGCAGCGAGATACAGGCGAACTGGCGGACCCGGTCGCGATCGCCCGGAAGCCTGACCCGCGCCACGACGGGCTCGCCGCCACCCATCGCCACCGCCATGAACACCGTCCCCGGCCGTTGGCCCTCCTGCTCGTCGGGGCCGGCCACACCGGTCACGCCGAGCCCGATGTCGGCGCCGAGCCGGCGCCGCGCCCCGTCCGCCATCGCCGCCGCCGCCTCGGACGTGACGACGGGCCCTTCGGGCACCCCCAACACGTCGTGCTTCACGTCCGTGGCGTAGGACACGATGCCTCCCCGGAACCACCCGCTCGCTCCCGGCACGTTGACCAGCCGGGAGGAGACCAGTCCCCCGGTCAGCGACTCCGCCACCGCCAGCGTCAGCCCTTGCCGGACGAGCTCCTTGGCCACCGCGTGCTCCATCGTCTCGTCGTCGACACCGAACACGATGTCGCCGAGGATCCCCCGCACGGCAAGCTCCTCGTCGTCGAGGAGCTTGCGGGCGCGGTCCTCGTCGTCGGCCTTGACGGTGATGCGCACCTTGAGCCCTTCGATCCCGCTGGCCAGGAACGCCAAGGTGGGCGCCTCGGGCCCCGCGTCGTCGAGCTCGGCCATGTGCGCGGCCAGCCTCTCGGCCAAGCCCGACTCGCTGTCGCCCCACGTGCGCAGCGTCCGGGAACCGATGATGGCCAGCTTCCCGGCCCGCCGCTGCAGGTCGGGCAGCACGGCGCCCGACACGATCTCCTGCATCTCGTATGGAACACCGGGCACCGCGTAGATGACCTTGCCGCCCTCGCCCACCGGGCAGATGAGCCCCGGCGCCGTGCCGGGCTGCGGGTCGGCGATGGCGGTGGCGCCCTCGGGCACCTGCGCCTGGAGCAGGTTGTTGGCGGGCATGCGCCGCCCCCGGGCGGCGAAACGCTCGAGGATCCGATCGACGACGTCGTCGTCCTGCACCAGGCCCACGCCCATCACCCGGGCGATGGCGTTGCGGGTGATGTCGTCCTGGGTGGGACCCAGCCCGCCGCACACGATCACCGCGTCCGCCCGGCCGAGCGCCAGTTCCAGGGCACCGACGATGCGCTCGAGGTTGTCGCCGACCGTCTGCTGGTGCGTGCAGTCGATGCCGGTCAAGGCCAGCTGCTCACCCATCCAGGCGGAGTTGGTGTCGACGACCTGACCCAGCAGCAGCTCGGTGCCGACGGCGACGATCTCGCAGCGCATCAGGTCCCCTCCCCGAGGATCTCACCGCCGGTCGAGCTGACCACCCCGCGGACGCCCCCGACTGCGGTCGCCCGGCTGCCCTCGAGCACGTACTGCAAGCCCGTGACCAGCGTCAGCACCACCGCGACCCAGAGGGTGGCCTCGGCGATCCAGGCGTGGTTGTCGGCGATGGGCGGGATCAGCGCCAGTGCGACCGCCAGCGACTGCACCACCGTCTTGATCTTGGCCCAGAAGCGGGCCGGGACCGCCAGGCCCCGCCGGCCCCAGTAGGAGCGGAACGCGGAGATGCCCACCTCGCGGGCCGTGATCAGGAGGACCGGCAACCACCAGAACCCGCCGTCGACCACGAGCGCCCACATGGCCCCCAGTACCAGCGCCTTATCGGCCAGCGGATCGAGGAACGCTCCCGACCGGGTGGTGCCCATCCGTCGGGCCAGCCAGCCGTCCACACCGTCGGTGGCCGCTAGCACGGACCATATGGCGAAGGTGCCGTATGCCGGTCCCGAGGCGATGATCAACCCACACAGCAACGGGGCGAGCACCAACCGCGTCGTGGTGACGGCGTTGGCCGGTGTGGCCAGGGCGGATGGCCCGAACGAGCTGGCCACTACCGGTCCCTCACGCGTACCGGTCCCTCACGCGGCGGCCTCCGCTTCGAGGTCGGGGCCGGCGGCGCCGGTGATCATCACCTTCGCCAGCTCGCCCACCGGCAGGTCCGCGGGCACCGATACGACGCCGTCGATCTCGGGCGCCTCCCGATGGCTGCGGGCCACGCCGGGGGCGTCGACGAGCACCTCCACCACGCTGCCGATCAGCACGTCACGGTGGCGGGCCGTGATCCCGTCCTGCAGCTCGCCCAGCTCGGCCAACCGTTCGCCGACCAGCGCGGCGTCGACCTTGCCGTCGAGCCGGGCGGCGTAGGTGCCCTGCTCCTCGCTGTAGGCGAAGAAGCCGGCCCAATCGAGGTCGGCGCGGGTCACGAATGACAGCAGCTGGTCGTGGTCGTCCTCGGTCTCGCCCGGATACCCGACGATGAAGTTGGACCGGAACGCCGCCTCCGGCACGCGGCGCCGGATGTCGTCGATGCGGCGGAGGAAGCGGTCGCCGTCACCCCAGCGCCGCATGCGGCGGAGCAGCGAACGCGAAGCGTGCTGCAGCGACAGGTCGAAGTAGGGCACGCCCGTGGCACAGACGGCGTCGATCAGCTCGTCCGTCAGGTCGGACGGGTACAGGTACAACAGGCGGACCCGATCGACGCGACGGGCCACGGCCCGCACCAGCGGCACGATCCGGCGCTTGCCCCGACCCTGGTCCCGGCCGAACGAGGCCAGGTCCTGGGCCACCAGCACGACCTCGCGCACGCCCCCAGCGGCCAAGTCCTCGACCTCTGCCAGGATCGAGGCGATGGAACGGCTGCGCTGCTTGCCCCGGAAACTCGGGATGGCACAAAAGCCACAGGCCCGGTCGCAGCCCTCGGCCGCCTTGACGTAGGCCCACGGAGCGGCCGGTGCCGGTCGGGGAAGGTTGAGCAGGTCGAAGGCGGGGACCGGCGCGCTGCCACCCCGCCCGGTCGGCCCCAACGTCACCGGCACGCCGAACCCGGCCACCGCGTCCGCTTCGGGGAGCGCCTCGGCCAGGTCGGACCCGTAGCGTTCGGCTAGGCACCCGGTCACGACCAGCTCGGCGCCCGACGGCTTGCGTTCGGCCAGGCCGAGGATGACGTCGCCGGACTCCTGCCGGGCGTCCTCGATGAAGGCGCAGGTGTTGACCACCACCAGGTCGGCCGTCTCGGGCGCGGCGGCCGGGACGAGGCCGTCGGCGAGCATCGTCCCGGTCAGCTTGTCCGAGTCGACCTGGTTCTTCGGACAGCCCAACGTCTCCACCCAAAAGGTGCGGGGCATCCAGGCAAGGCTACTGGAACCGGTTCTGGCGTCCCCACCTGGAGTGAGCGAGGTGAGGGACGCCAGAACCCCTCACTCGGCTGGTCGTGCCGCCTTCGGCGTTACTCGGCGTCATTCCGTATCTCTGGTCGTGCCGCCTTCGGCGTTACTCGGCGTCACTCCGTATCTCTGGTCGTGCCGCCTTCGGCGCTACTCGGCGTCACTCCGTATCTCTGGTCGTGCCGCCTTCGGCGCTACTCGGCGTCACTCCGTGTGAATGGCGTCGAGGACGTTCATGCGGCCGGCCCGCCAGGCTGGCCACACCGCGGCAAAAATCCCCAGAGCGGCGGCGATCAGAACCACCGCCGCGATCTGCGCCCAGGGGATCTCGAACGCCGTGAACCCCTCGTCGCGGAACGCCATTATAAGGCCCCATCCGCCGAGCAGCCCGATAACCAGGCCCAGCAGCGTCCCGAAGACCGCGATGATCGCTGACTCCCAACGGATCATGGATCGGAGCTGCGGCCGGGACGTGCCCACCGCCCGCAGGAGGCCGAGCTCGCGGGTGCGCTCGAGCACCGACAGCGCAATGGTGTTGGCAATGCCGATGAAGGCGATGAACAGCGCCAGCGCCAACAGGCCCAGCATGAGCAGCAGGATGGAATCGAACTGACCGCCGATGGCGTCCTTGTACTCGTCCACGCTCTGGACGTTTGCGGTCGGGAAGTCGGCCACGGCGTCCTCGATCTCCGGCTGAACCTCGGACACCGACGTGCCGGGCCGGAGCTGGACGAACACGCTGCTGTCGGTCACGTCGGCCGATCCGACCGCGGCGTCGTAGTCGTCGAGACCGAGCACAAAGTCGCCGATGTCCGTGCCCTCCTGCTCACTCTCATACGTCCCGCCCACCGTGTAGGTGTGCTGCCCGGTGTTGACGAAGTCGGCGGTGATCGAATCCCCGACCGAGACGCCGAGGCTGCGCGCCTCGTCGGCGGTCAGCAGGATCGTCCCCGCGGCCAGCGAGTCGGACCCGTCCACGAGGCGGAAGCCGTCGAACAGGGTGAAGATCCCGGGGCTGGTTCCGGTCACGAAGGTGTCGTCCCCGTCGACCCGGGCGGGTGAGAAGCGCACCGGCACGACCTCGGCCACACCCGGCACCCGACTGACACGGTCCGCCACCTCGGTGGGCAGGCCCACCATGCCGAAGTCGCCGGCGTCGATGACGAAGTCGCCGGTGAACGAATCGTCGAGGAACTTGTCGATCGACGCCCGCAGCGAGGCATTCACGACCAGGAAGAAGGACACGATCCCGACGCCGATCATGAGCGCCCGGGCGGTGGCCGCCGTGCGTACGGGGTTACGCCCGGCGTTCTCCTTGGCGAGGTCGCCAGTGACCCCCCGGGCTCTACCGATAGGCGCGCCGATGCCGCGACTGAACGGGCGGGCGAGGGCGGGCCCGAGCAGGATCAGACCGACGAATGCCAGCAACCCCACGCCAAGGCCCACGAGTGTGGCACTGCGCTGATCGGCGCCGGCGATCACCAGTCCCAGGCCGCCGACGGTGGTGACGATCCCGGCGACCAGCCGAAGCCGCGACACCCTGCCGGACTCGACCGCCAGGTCGCGCA
>Ga0209889_1000172_pt1 | contig 15258 bp, 13 predicted proteins | sample GWRWN1_0_10_FD_187233 | JGI IMG/M metagenome (GOLD analysis project Ga0209889, IMG submission 187233) | Riverbed sediment microbial communities from areas with no vegetation in Columbia River, Washington, USA - GW-RW N1_0_10 (SPAdes)... | ecosystem: Environmental > Aquatic > Freshwater > River >... | reverse complement strand
GATGCTGCGGCGTAGGTCTTGAGCAGTTCCTCGCGCGTGTGGGCAACGGCCTTCATCTTCCCGTGGCGTCGTGTCGGATCGACGCCTTTGATGACTACCGGAAAGGTCGCGCGCTCGCTGAACGCGGCGACGTCGTCCTGCGCGCGCGGCACCGTCACCTGCGCGGTGGGCACGCCGTGCTCGTTCGCGACCGCGCACATCTCACCTTTGTTCATCAGCGAACGCAAGAGTCGTGGCTCGACGCGGGCGAAATCGAACCACTGTGCCAGTTCGTCGGCGTGCTCTGCGATCAGCGCAGCGGTTGCGTCGACTGTGGGCAGCAGAATGGCGCGCCGTCCGATTTCCGCGGCCACCGTGCGCAGGAACTGCCGCGTCTGATCCGGGCTCCAGTGTCGGGGGATCTTGCGCCCTGACCTCGGCCGCCCCACCGACGCGATCGGGTTCGATCGGAGGAGCCCCTGCTCGACCGCGAGCTTCAGCGCGCCGGCCAGTGGCGCCCGGGCGAGCCGGACTGTGTTCGCTGACAGGGCCTTGCCCTTCTTGGTTCCACCCGCCTTGGTCAGCTGGCGCTGCCATGCGAGGATCACTTCGGGTGTGAGTTCTCGTACCCGCATCCTGCCGAGCCACGGCCGTACATAGGCGTCCGCGTTCGCGCGGTAGTCGAACCGCGTCTTGGCCGAGAGCCGGCGATCGGCGTCAAGGCCGTCTAGGTACACATCAAGGAGATCGTCGACCGTGAGCGAAGCCGGGGAGCTCGGGGTCCGGCAGCCCCGGTCGACGTCGTCAAGGTACGCACGCCGTGCGCGGGCCCCCGCCGCGGCCGTCAGGAACCCGCGCTTCGTGACTTGAGCCTGCCGGCCGCTCAGCGGGTCGCGGCCGAGCCAGACCTTGAAGTACCACCGGCCCCTGCCGTCCTGGTAGACGCCGTCGTACTTGGGCATCGCCACACCCCCGTGAGAAGCACGCACCGGGCTTTCGTCGCGGCGCTGCTTCTCAAATGCTTCTCACGGGCGAGGGGCCAGCGCAAGCTCCTCATGGCGACACCCGTATGACCTGGACTTACGCAGCGCGCTCGGAGGGACTCGAACCCCCAACCTTCTGATCCGTAGTCAGATGCTCTATCCAATTGAGCTACGAGCGCCGGTTGCGGAGAAGCAAGGCTACCGCGGCCCCGGAGCGGCCCCCAACCGTGAACGCAGCTAGCCTTGGGGGTCCGGCGCGCGCACATATAGGGGGTGGTGGGGGTGCCCTACAACCAAACCGGGTTGCTCGTCCACGACGCCGACGCTCACATCATGGAGACGCCCACCTGGCTGCGCGACCATGCCGACCCCAGGATCCGCGACCGCATCCAGCCGCTGCGTTACCCCTCCGGCAACGAGCTGCGCCAGACCGGCGACCCTGCCGAGCAGCAGCGTGACCTCGTCACCGCCTTCGAGCGTCTACGGGTCAGGCACCAGTCCGACGAGTACCGCGGCAGCGAGGCCGAAGACATCATGGCCCGCAAGAACTTTGCCGCCACCGGGAGCTTCCTCGCTGAGGACCGGCCGCGTGCCTTCGATCTCCTGGGCTTCGCCAGCCAGCTCGTCTTCAATACCTTCCACAACCGCCGCCTCCACGACTGGGAGCACGGCGACGATCTCGAGCTTGCCATCGGCGTCGCCAGAGCGCACAACCGTGGCATCGTCGAGTTCTGCGACGTTGACCCCCGGCTTCTGCCCACCTGCTACGTGCCACTGGTCGACATCGAGCGGGCACCCGTGCTCGCCGACGAGGCCATCGCCGGCGGCGCCGCCGCGCTGCTCGTTGCCTCCGGGTGCCCGCCCACCCATTCGCAGAGCCACATCGGGCTCGACCCGGTGTGGGCCCGGGCCGAGGAAGCTCGGATACCGGTCGTGTTCCACGTCGGCGGAACCGGCGACCTCATCGACCACAACTACTTCCGCAACGGGCTGCCGATACCCCCCGACTTCCACGGTGGCGAGGAGAACTTCCGCTCCGTCGACTACATGGGAATCCCCGGCCCACCGGCCCAGACGCTGGCCACCCTGATCTTCGACGGTGTGCTCGAGCGGTTCCCCGAACTGCGCATCGGCGTCATCGAGCAGGGCGCGATCTGGGTGCCGTCGTGGACCCGGCAGATGGAGTCCGCCTTCGACGCGTTCGCTCGTCACGAGGAACGCCTCCAGACCCTGTCGCTCCGGCCCAGCGAGTACGTGCGGCGCCAGGTTCGCTTCACGCCCTACCCGACCGAGGACGTGGGCTGGATCATCCAGCAGTCCGGCCCCGAGGTGTGCCTGTTCTCCTCGGACTACCCGCACGTGGAGGGCGGCCGGCGGCCGATCGAGCGGTTCGAGGCGTCGCTCGCGGCGGCCGCGATCGACGATCACGCGCGCCACCGCTTCTACAGCGACAACTTCGCCGACCTGATGGGATCGGCGCTGGAACCGCTCGCAGCCTGACCAAACCACCCAGACAGGCGGCTATGCAGCGGAATCGGCGGGCACGCCCGCCAGGGCGGCCACGAGAGACCGCATCTCCTCGGGCACGCCTTTGTGCCGCCACCAGTCGATGGCGGGCACATCGTGGTGTATGGCCGCCGCAAGCTCGAGCTCTCCGCCACGGGCTCGGATGGCCAGTTCCAAGAGGTCCTGGTCCATGCGCACCAGGATGGAGCTATCTCGGGCCGATGAGAAACGAGTTTCGCTTCCTCCGGCGTCCGTTCGCGCGCTGTTCACCGAACCGGCGATCATTGTTCACGTCCGTGCTGACGCCCGAGGTCAGGCCGACGCCAGGCTCCACACCGCCACCGGCGCGTCGAAACCCTTGACCTGCCGCCGGCCGGCGGGCTCGAAGGACAGGCTCTCGTCCTTGGCCTCCTCGGCCACCGACGAGTCCACCAGCACCTCACCCGGGATCGCGGTGTCGACCAGTCGGGCGGCCAGGTTGACGACCGGTCCGTAGTAGTCGCCGTGGCGGAACAGCACCTCGCCGAAGACCAGCCCCCCGCGGGGCTGCGTGCCGTCGTCGGTGAACGCCTCGACCAGGTCGAGGACGATGTGGGACCCGGCGACCGGATCGATGGCGGCCACCATGATCTCGTCGCCGATGAACTTCACGAGCCGGCCACCACCGGCGGCGATGACCTCGAACGCCCGCGTCTCGAATCGGGTGACGAGCGCGCCGAGCTCCGCAGGGTCGAGTCGCCCTTGCATCGTGGTCGATCCCACCAGATCGACGAACCCGATCGCGAGCCGCGCGAGCTCGCGCCGGCTCACCCCGCTCTGCGTCACCCGCTGGCGTGCGATCGCCTGGCGCATGTGCTGGCGGAACACCGGTGCCAGTCCCACGCCGAGCTGCATGACCAGCTCGGTGGCCATGGCGTTCTTCTCGGCGTGCTCCAGTGGAGTGGCGCCGCGCCGTCTCAGTTCCTCCTCGGCGCCCTGGACGTAGATGGCCACGGCGGCTTCGGCGATGCGCTCCATGGCGCCTGCGACCACCCTCAGCAGCTCCTGGCCGGTGGCGATGCCGCTCGTGGCCACCTGGGCAAGTTGGGTGACGAGCGTGACGTCGTCATCGGTGAACTGCGGCGCGTTCGCGTCGGGGACGCTGATGCCGAAGTCGCGGTAGATGGCCAAGACCACGTCGAGCGCAAGTCCAGCTCGGCGCGCCACGTCGCGTGCCGACAGGGTCGCACCACGGCTGAGGACCAGATCGGACGCCAGCCCTTCCGCATGGCCTTCGCGTTCGAGCATCTCGATCTGCTCGACGGTGGCGCCGTGCGCAATGAGCCATTCGCGGAGCTCCGCGTCAGCCTGCTCGAAGGCGCCTTCGGGGTCGTCCATTGAAAGAACGCTACGGCGCTCGGCCGCGTTTCGGTCGCGTCAGGGCCTCGAACGCAGCGCCTTGGCCAACTGACCCTTGTTCATCGAGGACCGGCCCGAGATGCGGATTGCGGGCCCGCTTCATCAGCTCTTCCTTGGACCAGTCGTCGTACGACGGCTGCTGTGCGCCCGGACGAGCGCACCTTTTCGTACTGGCGGGCGTTCTTGACGCTCGGACCCTGGCTGGCACCGCGGGGCGTCGTCACCACCTCCTGGGTCTCAAGTTCCACCGCGCGGAGTACCCGGACCGCGTGGTCGGCACACGCGCAACCGCCCGGCACGGAGCCGGGCGGCGGGGCGGAGAGGGTGGGATTTGAACCCACGGAGGGCTTGCACCCTCACCTCCTTAGCAGGGAGGCGCGATCGACCGGACTCCGCCACCTCTCCAATCTGGGAGCACGCCAGCCTAGCTTGCCGCCCATCGACGTACGACCAGCCCGGTCGGCGGAGCGGGTGGGATTCGAACCCACGGACCCCGGAGGGTCAGCAATTTTCAAGACTGCCGCCTTCGTCCACTCGGCCACCGCTCCGGCACGGCAGGGTAGCGCCGGGGCACCGCGACCCCTTCGCCGGATGCAGCTACCGGATGGCGCGGCGCAGCCCGTCGACCCACTCGCTGGCGGCGCGCCAACGGGCCTCGGCCTCGCGGCGGCGTGCGGGTCCGTGCTCTCCGGCGGCGGGATACGAGCCGAGGAACTTCACGTCCTCGACCTTGGACCGGAGGTCGCGCAGGCAGTCCGCCACCAGTTCGTCGCCGACGTGGCCCTCGAGGTCGATGAGGAAGCAGTAGTTGCCCAGTCCCTTCTTCGTCGGACGCGACTCGAGCTTGGTCAGGTTGATCGACCGGGCGGCGAACTCCTGGAGGATCGTGAGCAGCGAGCCCGGGCGGTCGTGACGCTGGAACACCACGATCGACGTCTTGTCGTGACCTGACGGTGCCGGGATGGCGTCCCGCGCCACGACCACGAACCGGGTGGCATTGTCGGGATGGTCCTCGATGTCAGTGGACAGCACGTCGAGCCCGTAGAGCTTGGCTGCCACCGCCGGGGCGATGGCCGCGGTGTGCCCGTCATTTTCGGGGCCGCCCACCAGTTGGGCGGCCTCGGCCGTCGACGGCGTGGCCACCGTGACGGCACCCGGCAGCTCGCGGTGCAGGAACGACCGGCACTGGGCGGTGGCCACGGGCATGGACAGCACCCGGCGGACGTCGCCCAACGCCACGCCGCTCGGCGCCAGCAGGTTCATCTGCACGCCCATCACGACCTCGCGCTGGATGAGCAGCTCGGTCTCGAACGCCAGGGCGTCGACGGTAACCGTGACCGCGCCCTCGATCGAGTTCTCGATGCCGACAAAGCCGAGGTCGACCTCGCCGTTCTCGACGGCGTTGAGCACATCGGGGATCGACGGAAGTGCCACCAGCTGGTGGCCGGCCAGGTCGGCCTGCGACACGAGGGCCTGCTCGGTGAACGTGCCCTCGGGCCCCAGGAACCCGATGCGCACCGTCGATTCCGATCCTTGGACGGACGACATGTCCGGGGATCGTACCGACCGAAACCGCCGAGGCCCGAAGCGGTTCCCAAGTGCATAGCGGCCACGCCAGCCCGAGAACCGACGTCAAGCGGCGCCGGTCACAGCCCCTGCCACGGCGGCTTGTGGGACCACGTCTCGCGGTAGTAGTCGGCCAAGCGCAGCAGGGACGCGCAGGCCCCGTCGACCACCACGGTGGCGTGGGGATGGAGTTGGAGCGCCGACCCGGGGACCATGGCCGTGACGGGCCCCTCGACCGCGGCGGCCACCGCCTCCGCCTTGGCGGATCCGAACGCCAGCAGCACCAGGTGTCGGGCCTCGAGGATCGTGCCCACACCCTGGGTGACGACGTGGCGCGGCACGTCGTCGAGCGAAGCGAAGAAGCGCGCGTTGTCCCGGCGGGTCTGGTCGGTGAGCGTCTTGATGCGGGTGCGCGACGCCAGCGACGAGCCCGGTTCGTTGAACCCGATGTGCCCATCGGTCCCGATCCCCAGCAGCTGGACGTCGACGCCGCCCGCGGCGTGAATGGCCGCGTCGTAGGCATCGCAAGCCGCCAGCAGATCGTCGGCGTGGACGTCGGGTCCACGGATGGCAGCCGGCGCGAAGTCGACGCCCGCCTCGAGCTCCCGGGCGATGAATGACCGGTACGACTGGGGATGGCCGGCTGGCAGTCCCACGTATTCGTCGAGCAGGAACGCCCCCGCCCCAGCCAGGCTCAGCCCACCGGTGGCGTGGCGGCCGGCGAGGTCGCGGTAGACCGCGAGCGGCGAACTGCCGGTGGCCAGGCCCAGCACGGCACCGGGTTTGCGGGACACGAGCGCGGCGATCGTGCCGCCCACCAGCTCGCCGGCCTCGTCGGGACCGGCCACGATCACGACCTCCACGGGTCCCCCCGGCCGACGCTCATGGTGCGCCCGGCGAGGATGCTCGGCGGTCGAACGCGACCCGGCCGCCGATGACCGTGGCCACGACCTCGCCCGCTGGATCCAACAGCGCGAGGTCGCCAACCGCGCCGGGGGCGATCACCCCACGGTCGTCGAGCCCCAGCAGCGCCGCCGGGGACGCGGTCACCGCCGACACTGCCGTGGCCAGCGACACCCGGGCGAACCCCATCAGGTTGCGCACCGCCCGGTCGAGTGACAGGTCGCTGCCCGCCAGGGTGCCATCCGCCAGGCGCACACCGTCCGGGGTGGCGAACGCCTCCAGCATTCCCAGCGGCACCCGACCGGCCGGCATGCCCAGGGCCGCCATTGCGTCGGTCACCAGGCACAGCCGCTCCCCCAGCGCCCGTGCCGCCAACGCCACGGCTGCCGGGTGCAGGTGCAGGCCGTCGGCGATCGCACCCACCCGGACGCGCTCGTCGGTCAGCGCGACACCGGCAAGGCCGGGGTCGCGGTGGTGGAGCGGTCCCATGGCGTTGAACAGGTGCGTCACCGCAGTGACGCCGGCGTCGATGGCGATCGTGGCCTGTTCGGCAGTTGCCGACGAATGGCCCGCCGAGACCACCACCCCGGCCTCGACCAGACCGCGGATGACATCGAGCGCCAGGGGCAGCTCGGGGGCGAGCGTCACCAGCGCCACGCCGGCCTCCCGGGTCCACCCCTCGTCGGCCACCAGTGCCGGATCGGGTGACCTGAGGTGGACCGCTGGATGCGCGCCCCGCCGTTCGGGGGCCAGGAACGGTCCCTCGAGATGGAGCCCCAGAGGAACGGCGAAGGGTCGCTCGCCGGACGACCCGCGGCGCGGCCCCGACCGCAGCGCCGCCAGGGCCCGCGCCCGGATGGTCGCCGGAGCGGTGACGACGGTCGGAAGCCAGGCTGTGACACCCCAGCGCGGCAACTCCGCGGCCACCTCCCACAGGCCTTCGGGCTCGGTGGCGATGTCAACACCCGAAGCACCGTTGCACTGGAGGTCGACGAAGCCCGGAACGACCAGCAACCCGGCAGCATCCAGGCGGGGCGCGCCGGAAGCCGGAGTGTCACCGCCGGTCGCCGGGGCCTCTCCCCCGGCGACCGTCACGGTTTCGTTGGAGGCGAACAGTCGGAGGGCGGCACGCTCGGCCCCGGCACCGGCCGTACCAACATCCGTCGGTTCGCCTGCTCGACCGCCTCCTGTCCCGGTAGTGCCAACGTCGGGACCGGCGCTGACGATGCGGCCATTTGCAAGGAACACGTCCCAGGCTGACCATCCGTTCGCTGTCAGGACATTTCCGCCCGCAACAACCAGCGATTCCGGCGCTTGCATGTTCACAACCTCGCCCGACGACGCCCCATCATCGGCCACGGACGCCATCGCCAGCACTGTCGGCGGCGGGGCGGACACTGTCCGCAGCAAGGTGGGCTCGGGCGAGCAACGCCGCCCCCAACGCCCCGGCAGGCACGCCCTCGGGGACCAGTGCCACTCGGCACGCCAGGTCGAGCGCAGCCAGGACGGGCGACCGTTCGGCCCGGGCGTACAACACGTCGGCCACGGCGCCGAGCAACGGGGCGCCCGCCTCGGCCACGGCGCCGAGCAACGGGGCGCCCGCCTCGGCCACGGCGCCGCCGAGCACGATGATCTGGGGATCGACCGTCTGGGCGATGAGTGCCACGGCGCCGGCCAGGGTACGCCGCCACCTCGTCCCGGACCTCGGCCGCTACGCCGTCGCCGGCCGCCGCCACGGCCAGCAGCTCCGACGCCGCCGTCGCGGCCCCGCCCGCCGCCGGCCAGCGCTTGGCGATGGCGGTGCCCGAGGCGACGGCATCGAGGCAACCCCGTCGGCCGCATTCGCACAACGGACTGCCCGGATCGACGGGGGGTGGCCGATCTCGCCAGCGGCACCGTGCGCACCCTGGCGGATCCGCCGGCCGAGCACGAAGCCGGCGGCCACGCCGGTCCCCACGCACAGGTAGGCGAGGTCGCCCGGGCACCGGAGCGCCGAGGCGGCGCCCACGGCGGCCACGTTGACATCGTTGTCGACCACCACCGGCGCCCGCGCGAGGTCACCGACATGATCGGCGAACGCCACGGGCTCGTCGCCGAGGCCCAGGTTCACTGCGTGGCGCACGGTCCCGGCCTCGCGGTCGACCAGCCCGTGAATGCCGACGCCGACGGCGGCGAAGCCATCGACGGCCACACCCGCCGCCTCGGCGAGCTCGGCGAGTGTCTCTGCGACCTGTGCACCTCGTCGCCGCCCCGAGTTGCGCGTCGCACCGTGGCGACGATTGACCCTTCGACGACGGCGGATGCGTTGGCGACAACGGCTGCCGGGACCGTGACCGCCACGCCAGGGTCTTGGTGCCGCCGATGTCGAGCCGAATCTCCGCTGGGATGCCGAGGCAGTCCTCACACCGACCCCGCCACGGTGCGGCGCGTGGAGGTCGGCCGGGAGAGTTCGCCCTCGTCACCGGCGCGGGAGCATGCTGGTCACGTGGACGAAGCCGCCCTTCGCCGCCTGCTCGACGCCGTCCAGGTCGGCGCCGTCACCACCGACGACGCCCTCGAGCGGTTGCGCCGCCTTCCCTTCGCCGACCTGGGGTTCGCTCGCGTCGACCACCACCGGACGCTGCGCCAGGGCATGGCGGAGGCGGTCTACGGTCCCGGGAAGACGCCCGAGCAGTGTGCAGCCATCGTCGAGGAGCTGCTGAGCGCTCCCGGTGCCGGCCCGGTGCTGCTGACTCGGGCCGACGGGGCCCAGGCCGACGCCGCCCTCGACCGCAACCCCGGGGGTGAACGCACCGGCACCACGCTGTGCTGGCGGCCGGCCGCCCCGCGCCCCGAGCGGGTTGTCGTGTGCACCGCCGGCACCGCCGACCTCCCGGTCGCCGACGAGTGCGCCGTCACACTCGCGGCCCACGGGATCCAGCCGACCCGGCTCACCGACGTGGGCGTCGCCGGGGTCCACCGGCTGCTGGCGTCGGCCGACGAGGTCGCCGACGCCAACGCCGTCGTGGTCGTCGCGGGCATGGAGGGGGCACTGGCCAGCCTCGTCGGCGGTATCACCCCGGCGCCCGTAGTGGCCGTGCCCACCAGCGCCGGCTACGGCGCCAGCTTCGGCGGGATCACGGCCCTGCTGGCCATGCTCTCGTCCTGCGCCGCCGGGCTCACCGTGGTCGGCATCGACAACGGCTTCGGCGCCGCCTGCGCCGTCCTCCGGATGCTGAAATGAGCCGGCTTCGCCCGTCCGCCCTCCGCAATGGGTCCCTGGCTCGCTCGCACTTCGTGCTCCCTCGCGTGGTCCTGTCGCCTCCGGTGCGGGGCTCCGACGCTGTGTCTCCCGCTCTAGGCGGCTTCGCCGCCGGGCCGCTCGGGCCCAGGGGCCGAGTCGAGGTTTTGTCGTGAGCGGACCACCCACCGTCGCCTGGTTCCACTGCTTCTCGGGGATTGCGGGCGACATGGCACTGGGGTCATTGCTCGACGCCGGGGCCGACCTCGACGAGGTGCGGTCCCTGCTGGGGCGGCTACCAGTCGACGGCTGGCGGCTCGAGGTCGAGCCCGTGCTCCGGGGCGGCATCGCCGCCACCAAGGCGCACGTGCACGTGGTCGAGTCGGCGGTCGTGCGCACCGCGTCCCACATCACCGGGATGGTCGAGGAGGCGAGGCTGCCCGAACGGGTCACCCGCCGCGCTCTGGGAACGTTCCGGGCGCTGGCCGACGTCGAGGGGCGACTGCACCGACGGCCGCCAGGGCAAGTCCACTTCCACGAGGTGGGGGGGCTCGATGCCATCGTCGACGTGGTGGGCACTGCCGCCGCCCTCGAGGTGCTGGGCGTCGACGCCGTTCACGCCAGCCCGGTGGCGACCGGCACCGGCATGATCCGTTCCACCCATGGGCTGCTCCCCAATCCATCCCCCGCGGTGGTCGCCCTGTTGCGCGGTGCACCCACCCACGGGGTCGACGTCCCCGTCGAGCTCACCACGCCGACCGGTGCGGCCCTGCTGGCCGCCACCGTCGTTTCCTGGGGACCGCTGCCCGCCATGCGCATCGCTGCCACCGGGTTCGGCGCCGGTTCGCGGGAGATGGACGGCCGGCCCAATGTGGTCCAGGTCGTCGTCGGTGCGTCGGTCGCCGGCGCAGAGGCTGGGGACGGTCCCGGCCAGCACGGGCGGGCACCGGGGCAACCGGTCGTCCTGCTCGAGACCAACGTCGACGATGCCAGCGGCGAGGTGCTGGCCCACGCCATCGGGGCCCTGCTCGAGGCCGGTGCCCATGACGCCTGGGTGACACCGATCGTGATGAAGAAGGGACGTCCCGCCCATACGATCAGCGCGCTGGCAGATCCGGCGCTGGCCGAGCAGGTGGCGGCGGCGCTCATGGCCGAGACCGGCACGCTGGGACTGCGGGGCACCACGCTCGAACGCTGGCCCTCGGCCAGGACGGTCGACACCGTGGACGTCGACGGGCTGCCGGTCCGGGTCAAGGTCAGTCCCGGCCGGGTCAAGGTCGAGCACGACGACGCCGCCCGCGTCGCCCGGGTACGGGGCCGGCCGTTGCGGGAGGTGCTGTCCCTGGCCGAAACCGAGGCGCGCCGGGCGGCGGACCGTCGGTCGGCACGGGAGGATGCTGGCAACGGCGACGGCGGCGAGCCGGCCTGAAACCGGCGCATCCGGCGACCCGGCCAGGGTGCGCTATGCCGCCTCCTCGCCGGCCGACGAGCCCGGACAGGTCTCGAGCGGCGTTCCCTCGGCGCCGCAGAAGTACACAGGCGCGGGCACCGCTACGGCCTCGGGCGCTGGAACGGGTTCGGGGTTCCGGACGGTCGCCCACGCGATCAGGCCCCCCGCCGCCGACAGCGCCGCCGTGATCAGCATCGCCGTTCGGAAGCCGTCGGAGAACGTCTCGGGGCGCAGGAAGGCGTCGCCCGTCAGGCCCACCGCCACCGGCAACACCGCCACCGCCGCCAGCTGGGCCGCACGCGACACCGTGGTGTTCACGCCCGATGCCACCCCGGCGTGGCGGTCGTCCACGGCGCCCAGGGCCGTCGAGGTCAGGGGGGCCACGGTGGTGGCCAGCCCCAGGCCCATGATGATGACCGCGGGCAATACTCGGGTCCCGTAGCTGACGCCCGCCTCGATCCCGGTCATGAGCAGGATCCCGACGGCAACCAGCAGCGGGCCGACGGTCATCTGCAGCCGGGGGCCGATGCGGGCGGCCAGCGCACCAGAGCGGGCAGACAGCACCAGCATCAGCAACGTGATCGGCAGGGTCGCTGCCCCTGCCTCGAGCGCCGAGTAGCCGAGCACCTGCTGCAGCTGGAAGGTGAGCAGGAAGAACACCCCGCCGAGCGCCGCGTACACCGCCGCAGTCACGAGGTTGGCGGCGCGGAACTGGGCCGACCGGAAGATGTCCAGTGGCAGCATCGGGTGGCGGCTGCGGGACTCGACCACAACGAAGGCCGCCATCGCCGCGACGCCGAGGGCAAGCGTGACCACCACGCTCGGCGCGCCCCACCCGCGGTCGCCGGCGGCGATCAGCCCCCAGCTCAGTGCACCCAGCGATGCCGCTACCAGCGCGGCACCGGCCCCGTCTATCCGGCGGTCGGCCCGAGGGTCGAACGACTCGGGCACGTGCCGGGCGGCGACGCCGACCACCACCGCCGACAGGGGCAGGTTGATGAGGAAGATCCAGCGCCAGGACGCGGCGTCGACCAGCCAGCCGCCGACGAACGGACCCATGGCTGCGGCCACGCCCGACAGACCAGACCACGCCCCGATGGCCCGGGGCCGATCCTCGGGTCTGAAGCTGGCCTCGAGGATGGCCAGGCTCGCGGGGGTGAGCAGCGCGCCACCGATGCCCTGGGCCACGCGGCCCAGCACCAGCGCCGCGTCGTTGGGTGCCAGTGCGCACGCCACTGAAGCCACCGCGAAGATGACGACGCCGGTCTGGAACACCCGCTTGCGGCCGAACAGGTCGCCGAGCGACCCACCCAACAGGATCAGCGACGACAACGTCACCAGGTAGCCATTGAGCACCCATTGCAACCCGGCGACGCTGGTGTCGAGGTCCTCGCCGATGTGTGGCAGTGCGACGTTGACCACGGTCGAGTCCAAGAAGGCGATGCCCGAGCCGAGCACGGTGGCGGCAACGACCCAGCGGCCTTGCGTAGAGGCGAACTCCACTCCGACGTCGCCAACGGATTCGGGAGTGGTCAGGGCGCTATCCCGCCTCTCCCGATGCGAACCGCTCGAGCACGCGGCGGCCCAAGGTGGTGGCCCATTGCTTGGCCGGAGAAGCTTCCGGCGCCTCGATCAGCACGTAGAAGGCCCGCCCCGACCCCCGCACGTAGAGCATCCCGTCCTGGTAGACCGCGGCGTCGCCCAGGCCGGGGACGACCTCGGCCTTCCCGAGCAGTGCCACCATCCACTCGTACCAGGTGGTGGGATCGAACGGCGTTTCCTCGTCGACAGCGTGACCGGCATGGATCCCGAACGACCACGAGCGTCGATGGCCGTCCTCGGCAACGTACCGCACGCCCAGGTCGTCGTCGGTGTAGGTGAGCGACGGTCCGCCCACCGGGATGCCGGTGAGGGCGACGACCTCGTCGTGGGTGATCAGTGAGTACGGGTCGGGGGCGCCGAGCGCCATCGCTCCCCGGGCGATCTCGAGGTCATGCTCGTGGGGATCGACCGCATGCACGCCGTGGATCGCATCGGCGTCCTGGATGACGCCGTGCTCCTGCAGCTTGGCCCGTGCCGCCTCCGCTGCCTCCCTGAACCGTTCAGCGAACCCCACGCGCCGCTAAGGATACGGCCCGGCTTCCCGGAAATCTCACGTCGGGTGACGAAGCGGGCGCTCAGCCGAGGTCATTTCCGGCCGCGAGCGCACGGTGGGCGAAGTCGACGAGCGACTCGACGTGATGGTGGTCGACGCGGCACAGGGAGAGTGGATCGACATGCACCGCGACCATCCCGACCGCTGTGGCGCCGTCGGCGTCGTAGCAGCCACTGTCGCCGACGTGGCAGATGCGCTCCGGTGGCAACGCCAGGCCCTCGGCGGTCGCCAGGAACATGGCGGGGTGGGGTTTCGCCACGCCCAGCACGCCGGAGTCGGTGATGTGCTCGACCGGCACGCCCGGACCTTCCCCAACCTGCATCACGCCGTGATGACGCATCCGTTCGGCCACCGTGCCGTCGGAGTTGCTGGTGACGGCCAGACGCAGGCCTGCGGCGGCCAGCCGGCGCGCCGCTGCGACCGCGCCCGGGATGCGCTGACGCCAGACGGACGACAGCCCGAGCACCGTGGCCAGCGCCGCGGCGCCGGCATCGAGCTGCACGTCCGGGGTGCCGACTGCCCGCAGGAAGCCTCGCATGTAGTCGCCGAATTCCTCGGGCCGCGGCCTGAGCCGGTCGATCTCGGCCATCGCCCGGTAATGCCCGTCGAAGAACCGGTCGGGGTCGTGGAGCACGTCGGCTCGGGCCAGCGCCCGGCTCACCATCCGCTGGTCAGGAAGGATCAACACGCCACCGACGTCGAGGCTCACCGCCTCGAAGGGCGGGAGCGGCACCCGGTGGTCGCACATCCGGCCACCCTCTCGGCTAACCACCGGCGTGGGCAAACCCGATACTCGAGGCGGCCGGTACGCTCTCCGGCCCGACCCACACCCGCCGCCCCTGATGGCGTCGGTCTGCGACCGACCCGTACCTTGTCAATGTGAACGCACCCGACCGGCTCTACTTCCGCCAGCTCCTCTCGGGGCGCGACATCGCTCGCAGTGACCCGCTGGCCCGGCAGATGGTCAACTTCGTCTACCTGGTGGGCGACCGCGAGACCGGCGAGGCGCTGGTCGTCGACGCGGCGTACGACGTGCGGGGCATCCTGGACGTCGCCGCTTCGGACAGCATGAAGGTCACGGGGGCGCTGGTCACGCACTACCACCAGGATCACGTGGGCGGCGACATGATGGGCTACCAGATCAGTGGCGTGCGTGAGCTGCTTGCGCTCAACCCGGTGCCCGTCCACGTCCAGGACGACGAGGCGGCCGGGGTCCAACGGGTGACCGGTGCCGGCGAGAGCGACCTGGTGCGCCACCGCAGCGGCGACGTCGTGGACGTCGGCGCCATCGGCATCGAGCTGATCCACACGCCCGGGCACACCCCGGGGAGTCAATGCTTCTATGTGGACGGGCGCTACCTGGTGTCGGGGGACACCCTGTTCCTCGAGGGCTGCGGCCGCACCGATCTCCCCGGCGGCGACCCCGCGCGGCTCTACGACAGCCTCACGCACAAGCTTGCCAAGGTCCCCGACGACACCGTGCTGTTCCCCGGCCACCTGTACTCCGCCGAGCCGTCAGCCACCATGGGTGAGACCCGGCAGTGGAACTACGTGTTCAAGCCCCGCTCCGAGGCGGAGTGGCTCGCCATCTTCGGCGGCTGACGGCGGCTACAGGCGGCCGAGCACGGCCTCGCCCCGGGGCGAGAGCCGGTAGCCCACCTCCAGGCTCTCCGTCAGACCCAGCTGCTTCAGCTTGCGCACGTCCGTCTTGAACGGCTGCGTCTCCCGGCCCAGCGACGCGGCCAGGTCGGCGGCCCGCACGGCCGGCCGGGCCGCGATCAGACGCAGGACGGTCTCGGTCCAGGGACCGCGGCGGCTGGCCCGATCGAGCCGCGCCAGCCGGGCTCGGATGCGCGCAAGCTCGTCGTCGGCTACCTCGGCACCCTGCCGCAGCGCCAGCCGGGGGTCGGCGCCGGCGTAGTGGAAGGCAATGCGAATGAGGGTGCCCTCCGGGTGGCGGTCCAGCTCGGCCAGCAGCTCGGCCCGGTCGCGGTAGCCGGCCCGTCGGGCGTCCTTCTGGGTGATGTCGCCCACGGCCACGACGTCGACCGCGTCGATGGCCAGCACTCCGGGCGGCGTGAGCTGCGTGCCGCCCGCC
>Ga0209889_1000171_pt1 | contig 15271 bp, 15 predicted proteins | sample GWRWN1_0_10_FD_187233 | JGI IMG/M metagenome (GOLD analysis project Ga0209889, IMG submission 187233) | Riverbed sediment microbial communities from areas with no vegetation in Columbia River, Washington, USA - GW-RW N1_0_10 (SPAdes)... | ecosystem: Environmental > Aquatic > Freshwater > River >... | reverse complement strand
CGAGATCGCGGTGGACGCGGACTGGTACGACCGCGAGCTATGTGTGTCGATTCAGGTAGCAGGAGCCGGTCCGATACCCGTCGAGAACGTCATCCCCGAGCTAGCCGGGGCCGTGCGGTTACTGCCACACAACGCCACGCGGGGAGTCCTGCAACGCCGCCTCGAACTCATCGTGCGGACTCTCCGTCGCAAGCGCCAGAGGTGCTTGAGGGCGGTGAACAGGCACTCGCGCGGGTGTTACGAGCCGGTTCACGACGGATGTGAGCCAGTTGCCGCATCCAGCCAGCGACATGCTCATCACGGAAGTCGGCGACCGGGTCGAGGCTTTCGAGCGACCGCGCGACTCGCGGCAGATGAGGACGACTCTTGCAAATCGTTTGGCTGAGGAGCGGTGCCGCTGCTCAATTCGCTCAGGTGGAGACAGCCTTCACGAGCGTCTCCTCGCGGTCCTTGACGAGAAGGACGGTGACGTCGTTGATGTTCGTATCGCCGGTCGCGGGATCGATGGAGATGGTCTTCCCGAGGATGGCCCGCTCCTTGGGGATCGTGATGCCCGCGCCGGCGAAGACCTGATCCCGCACTCCCCAGCGGGTGCCGTCGGACTTCTCGATCGCGCTGAGGATTATCTGCAGCGCCTGCACGCCGTAGAGCACGTCGTTGCAGTTCCAGTCCCGTACGCCGAAGTGGACGTCGTCGCACCGCGGGTCGCTGCCCCACCGCGTGCGGTAGTCGGCGAGGAACGGCGCCGCGGCACCGCCCGGCGCCGCCAGTAACTCGATCGGCAGGTCGGGGGCGGTGAGGTAGGCGCCGGCGGCCTCGGGCTGGTTGACGAAGTCGGGGTAACCGGTGAAACCGTCTGGCGCGATGAGCTTGACCGCGGTGTTGTCGCCGAGCACCGCGACCTTGTCTCGGATGAGTTTGTCGCCGCTGTAGTCGTAGATTCCACCGAAGTAGACGCAGTCGGCGGCGGCGGTCTTGGCCGGAGCGAAGAGGGCCCGAAAATTGTCCGCGCCTCGCTGCCGCCAGCGCGCCTCACCCACGATCTGGATGCCCAGCCTTCTCGCCTCGGCGGCGAAGGCCCGCGCGACGCCCTTGCCGTAGGTGTCGCCGTCGTTAACGACGAAGCACCGCTTCACGCCGAGATCCGCGGCCGCGAAGCGCGCTGCGGCTGGACCCTGACGGTCGTCGGTGGTAACGACCCGGGCATAGCTGCGCATGCCGCTGGGGAAGTACTTGGCCGGCTCGCCCGGATCCCAGTTCTTGGTCAGGCCGGGGTTGTTGACCGTGTGGCTGACCATGAGCATCGGGCCGTCGGGTGCCGCGTTGAGGATCGGCATCTCGATTTTCGAACAGCCGCTGAAGAACGCGCCGATAACGGCGACCTCGCCCCGGTTCGCGACGTGGTTGTTGGCGTTGCGAATGCACTCCGTGTCGTCCCAGTGCCCCTGGGCACCCGGCGCGTTGTCGTATTTGATCAACTCCACTCGGTACGGTCCGGCCCTACGACCGACCTGTTCGAGATAGAGCTCCATTGCCCGCATCGTGTCAATCGATGTGTCCAGAGCGGATCCCAGGAAGGGCAAGTCGACCCCGATCGTCAAGGTCGCGGCGTCGCGGGCCATATTCCCCGGCGCGGCCGCCTGGTTCGTGACGCAGCCGGCCAGGACCAGAGCGGCGGTCAGTACCGCCGCACTGCGGACCACCTTGGAGTGTCTCATCGCGCCGTCCTTATCCGGCGACCACATCCCGCGACCGTCGTGGGGAGCCGGACTCCACGATCCCATAGTCAAGCGGCCGTGCGCTCGCTCAGTCGGGGACGCGGCGGTTAGGTGCCGTCGCTGCGCGCCCCCGACTGCCGAGCCGTCGAGGCAAACGGTCGCGGACTCGTTTCCCCTCCGCAGCCCTACCCCAGAACCGACCTAGACCAAGGACGGCCGTCGCGTCGATAGGCGCCAGCCGTGCTGCGGATGCGTGTCCGCGCGCACCCGCTGACTGATCTTCGACATAGACCGAGATCACAAGCCCTTAAGCGACAAAATATCAACGAAAACTCAGCGATTAGGCGATGCAGTCCATACAGGACAGTGCAAACAACCCTCTGACCTGCACAGACGAGGTAGCGCCGGGCACGCGCCACGCCCGCAGCGCAACCGAATCCACCTCGACCTTTCGGTGCCACACGACGAGGCACACCATCGGATCGAGTTGGCGCTTGCTGCGGGCGGCACAATGCTGTCCGACGCTGAGGCTCCGGCATTCTGGGTATTCGCCGACCCCGAAGGCAATGAAGCATGCATCACGATCTGGCAGGGCCGGGAAGACTAATGACTTGCCGGCGCGGGCCCGGCGGCACTCGCCGCCGGGCCCGTCTGCCGTTGTCGCGCAGGAAACTCAGTCGTCGTCAGATCCCGGCGGTGCCGGGGAGCCGTAGACGGCGGTCCAGCTGTTCACCTTCAGCAGCAGGAGCTGTCCATTCTCGACGTACTCCTCCACCGTCCCGGGCCCTGTACCGGCGGGGAGACCCTTCGCGGTGTGGATCTGGGCGTCAAAGAGGAAGGTCCCGGGCCCGAACTGATAGGTGGTGGGGATGATGCCGCTGGACTCCTCGTCGAACGTGAGGAACGACGGCGAGTTGGCCAGAGCAGCGTCGCGGCCGAACACGGCCGGGTCGAACTGCGCCACGGTGCCGATAGCGCCGTCGGCGATGCGGTAGGCCACGATGCGCGCGATGTGCACGTTGCCCCCCGGGTCCTCCTGGATCAGCAGGTTGCCCCGGTCGTCAATGGTCATGTTGTCCGGCTTGTTCAGGCCGATCGACTCCGACCCGTCGAGCAGGAGCTCGAGCGTGCCACCCAGCACGGGCTTGTCCACGTCGGCGAAGTGCAGGCGCCATAGACCGCCGCCGTCGCGTCCGTTGCCAACCGTGGGGAAGGCCGGGTCGTTGGAGACCGTCGCCCCCTTGCCACCCTCGGTGGTGACGAAGTAGTAGTCGTTGCGGTTGCGCGGGTCGAAGCTCCCGTCCTCGATGCGGTTGAGACTGAGCCCGTTTCCCGCCGCCAGGGCGTTCTGCGCGGCACCGCCCAGAGTCCAGTCGACCTCCTTGAACGTCACCGCGGCGGGCGTGCCCGTGCCGTACGCGGCTCGGAACTGAACGTCGTTGGTGACGGCCTGGTCGACGATGTCCAGTACGTGGTTCTTACCGTTGGTGAGTCCGGCCCTGTCAACGGGCGAGCCCTTGTACTGCTTGGTGCCGACGTAGGCCCAGAGCTGTCCGACGGCCGAGTCCTCGTTGCCGAGCACGAGCGTGGTGTCGCCGCGGGTGGGGGCGGCGATGGTGTTCTCCCAACTAAATAGGCCGAGGCGCGGAAGCTGATAGGCGTTGCCGTCAGTGGTAACGCCGAACGCGCGGCTTTCGTCACCGTTCTCCTCATTGGCGAAGTAGATCTGGCCTGGATAACCGCGCAGCGACGTCCAGCTGATCAGCTGAAACGGGGTGGTGAGCGAGCCGGAGCAGAATCGAGCGAACTCCGCCAACTGGGCCGGCGCGGTAACGCCGTCGATGGCCCAGGCCGGAGACGGGCTCGCGGAGTACGTGCCGGTCGCGTAATTCCAGTACTGAACGCCCGGGTTGATCAGGTCCTCGCCCTTGATCACGCGCTTGGTGATCGGATCGATCGTTAGCTTGGAGACGAATGCGCCCTTGACGCCATGGCGGCGGGGAATGCCGACGTTGTTGCGCAATTCGTGGTTGACGAAGGCCACGATCTTGCCGTGGTCCCAACGAGAGCCGATGCCGTCGGGGATGCCGACCAGCTCGAAGCCATTGCCGGCGGCTCCCGCGTCGTTGACGGTGAGCAAGCTCGTGGTGCTGACACCAGCAGCGACGGGCAGAACGTACGGGTTTGTGGTGGTGCTGGGGCCTTTGGCTACACCGGCCAAGGAGAAGGTCGCGGTCGGGCCAGTTGAGGACGATGCGGCGGTGGCCGCCACAACGATGAGGCCAACAGTCGCCGTGCCAGCGACCGCCACTCTCAGCAAGCTTCGCATCTTCATGTAGAACTCCCTCGACGTGGGATCGATCTGTCTGGGGACAGGCGACAGAGCGACGTTAGGAGATCGAGATGACGACGCAGCCGTGACAGCGTGAACGGGACATTGACGATGCCCGCCGGCCCGACAAACCGCTCAGGACCAGTTCCGGTACTCCAGCCCGGCGCGCACGTCGCTGAGGCCGCGATCGACGATGTTGCACGTGCCGAGCAGCGTCTGCTGGATGCCTTCGCCGAGATCGTTGTACTGCTCAGGCTCGGCCGAGCACCGCAGTCGCGTCGTACGCCCGAGGCCGCGGGCCACCAACGTGTAGTCCTGCGGCCGGCCCGAGACGGTGATGATGCCGTTGAGCGGCGAGACCAGCATGTGTTCGCGCCCCCCGTGGCGCGCCCATACGTACCCCGCGCTCACGGCCGGGTGCATGCCCCACAACCGGGTACGCATGAGTACGGCCTCCACCACCACATCGCTGTCACCGAACGCGTTCGCCGAAATCCAATGCCAGTGGTCGGGCAGGCGGCGGCCCCAGTAGTGGGTCAGCGAGCCATGTGCGTCGGTGAGATCGAAGCGTTCACCGGCGACAGTCACCCGCCCGTCGAAGCGGGAACACGGGCGACTGATTAGATCGAGGTCGAAGGGGTGAAGCGCGCTAAGCAGCGGCACGCGTGGACCGACGCGAGCCGATCCGCCGTCGTATCGAAGATCCCATTCGATGTCGTCAACCGCCCCGCGCGACGTGCTCGCCGTGATGGCACAGTCGCGCACGACCACCTCAGCCATGGCAATGCGCCAGGACGTCGTACGGGCACGCTCTACGCGGCCACTCCCCCGCACCCAGAGGCTCAGCCGGACTTCGGCCTCCCCGGTCGCGCGACGCGCGATGAGGTCCACCAGGAATGCGAGGTCTCCCGCGTGAAGCTTGATGAACCAGTACTCCAGCGGCGCGTCCCTCGACGCAAGATCCTCCGACAGGGTGGGCACGGGCAGATTCTAGGACTGGACAGCGGCTACGCACCGGTCTGGGAATGTGGCGCCGTCACCGGTTTCGACTGTGGCGAGCCGTGCGGGGGGGTTGACGAGTGGAGCTCAGTCCGCCAAAATTGACTCAATGTCTGCTGAGGAATTTCCATTGGAAGTTCGGGCAAGGGTCCACGCGGCGCTCGGCGACCCGGCCCGGCTGACGATCGTCGACACGTTGATGCTGGGCGACGCATCGCCCGGCGAGATCGCCCGTCGTCTGGACATGCCCACCAACCTGGTCGCCCACCACCTCAAGGTGCTCGAGGAGGCCGGTCTCATAGTGCGCAACCGTTCCGAGGGCGACCGTCGCCGCACCTACCTGCGACTCGTCCCGGACATCCTCGCCGGCCTCATGTCCCCGCCTATGTGGACCGTCCCGCGGGTTGTGTTCGTCTGTAACCACAACTCGGCCCGCTCCCAGCTCGCCGCAGCCCTCTGGACGAGGCGGGGCCTTGTACCGGCCACCTCGGCTGGCACCCAACCAGCCGAGCGGGTACATGCCCGTACGATCCGCGTCGCGCGCCGCCATGGCCTCGCACTGAACAGGGGCCGGCCAGTTCACGTCGCCGACGTCGTCCGCTCGGATGACCTGGTCGTCGCCGTATGCGACAACGCCCATGAGCACCTCGGCGACCAGGGCCGCGTTCGCCTGCACTGGTCCGTGCCCGACCCCTCACCCGCCGACACGGACGACGCGTTCGAAGCCGCCTATACCGATCTCGCCGGCCGCATCGACCGGCTCGCCACCGTACTCACTCCGGGAGTCGACCATGACAGACACAACCGCCTTTCACCGCGATGACCTGTCCATTGACCAACAGCTCGCGCTGCGTACGGCGGCGAACCGCTTGAGTGAAGAGTTCGCCGGCATCTACGGCACCGAAACGATCGAACGCTTCCTACACACCAGCCACGAGCAGTTCGCCTTCAGCAGCCGCTTCGACAATTTCCTACCGCTGCTCGCCGAACGCTTTGCCCGGCAACGCCTGACCGCCCAGGCCAGAATCGACGGGCTGCGCCACAAGGGCCTCCCCATCGTCCTGTTCCTCTGCGTGCACAACGCCGGCCGGAGCCAGATCGCGCTGGGTTTCTTCACCCACCTCGCCAGCGGACGGGCGGTCGGCTGGTCCGGAGGCTCCGAACCCGGCCTTGAGATCAACCCGGCCGCCGTCGCGGCGATGGCGGAGTGTGGCATCGACATCACCGGCGAGTACCCCAAGCCCTGGACCGACGAAGTCGTCCAAGCCGCCGACGTTGTCATCACCATGGGCTGCGGCGATGCCTGCCCGATCTTCCCCGGCAAGCGCTACGAAGACTGGACGCTGGACGACCCCGACGGTAGGAGCGTTGACGAGATCCGCCCCATCCGGGACGAGATCGAACGGCGCGTGCGCGGCCTGCTCGAAGAGCTCGAGGTACCCGCCACCTCGTAATCGAGCTCAGCCGACCATGCGGTCGGCGTGGGGCCGCTGGTCAACGCCGAGGCACGCGACAACCGTTGACGCATCGGCGGCGAGAAACAGCATGAACAGGTACGGCGGATTAGTCACGGTCACCTGACCGAGCTGAACATGTTCGGTACCCACGCCGCGCAGGCTCGCCACGGCATCGGCGAAACCCAGTGTCGGGATCCCCTCAGCCACCGTGTGGGACTCGCGTCGCTCATACGCAGGCACCATTCGGCTGGCGGGAACCGAGCCCTCCCAGAGAATGAAGTCGGCGCCTTGAAGGAGCGCATGACGGCATGCGCTGGATGCATAGCCGGACGTATCGAGCAGTTGAGCCAATTGATCGCGTTCCACGTACTGACCGTACGCCTAGTCGGCGGAAAGGCGAACCGACCACAAGCCGCCGTCGATCTCCCGGGCCCGCTCGCCGGCCGATGCGGGCCGACAAGCCAGCGCGGTGCGACAAGCCAGCGCGGTGCGACAAGCCAGCGCGGTGCGACAAAGCGGACTCGCCACGCGTGCTAGAGTTATTGCGTAGTACGTTGCGGTTTGGTTTCCAGATGCCTTGCGAGCGCCTGAGGGATTGTGACCCCAGGCGCTCTTTTGTGTTGCCGGTCTCCGGACGAGGGTGATCAACCCGTGACGTGGAGCACCGCAAGGCGCGTGGTTCCGTAACCCCAGTAGGAGACAGAATGACAATCGGTGTCGTGAAATGGTTCAACGCGGACAAGGGATTCGGCTTCATCGCCCCCGACAATGGTGGGGCCGACGTGTTCGCCCACTTCTCGGCCATCTCGTCTGGCGGCTTCCGCAGCCTCGACGAGAACCAGCGGGTTGAGTTCGACGTCACACAGGGTCCCAAGGGCCCGCAGGCAGCCAACATCCGCGTCATCTGATCTGACCGCCACGGCACGCGCCTCGCTGCGCGTGCCGCGCGGCGGCTCGCCGGAAGGTCTCACTTGTCATCAACCACCGTGTATCAGCCTGCCCGCACGCGGCGCGCCACCGGCCAACCGAACGATAGGCCAGCGGCGCGAGGGCAGCGAGGCAGCGACTACGCCGAGCTGTCCCGTCGCATCAAGGCCGCCGGGTTGCTGGACCGCCGGTCCGGCTACTACGCCGCGAAGATCGCAGTCATGGGCGTGCTCTTTGTCGCCGGATGGATCGCGGTCATCGTGATCGGGGACTCCTGGTATCAACTGCTTCTGGCCGCGTTCCTCGCTGTCGTGTTTACCCAGATCGGGTTCGTGGGGCATGAGGCCGGACACGGACAGATCTTCCGGTCCGCCCGCGCCAACAGGGTGGTTGGCCTGATTCACGGAAACCTGGCGATCGGGCTGAGTTACGGCTGGTGGGTCGATAAGCACACCCGCCATCACGCTCACCCCAACGACGTGGACAAGGATCCCGACGTCGGTTCGGGCGTTCTGGTGTTCACGGCCGGTGAGGCTCGGCTCCGGCGAGGGTTCGTCGCCGCGTGGACGAGGTCTCAGGCCTTCTTGTTCTTCCCCCTCCTGCTCCTGGAGGGGTTCCACCTTCACGTCGCCAGCGTGCGCGACCTGCTGCGGCCGAAGGCCAAGTTCCGATGGCTCGAGCTGGGGTTGCTGACCCTACATGCGACCGGTTACCTCGCCGTCGTACTGCTTGTCATGTCTCCGTGGCAGGCACTAGCCTTCGTCGTGGTTCAGCAGGGCCTGTTCGGCCTCTACATGGGCCTTAGCTTCGCGCCGAACCACAAGGGCATGCCGGTCCTGGGACCCGAGGACAGCGCTGACTTCCTGCGCCGACAGGTGCTCACCTCCCGCAACATCCGGGGCGGACGTGTCGTCGACGCCGTCTTCGGCGGGCTGAACTACCAGATCGAGCACCACCTGTTTCCGAGCATGCCGCGGCCGAGCCTGCGCCATGCCAGGCTGGTCGTACGCGACTTCTGTGCGCAACGTGCCGTCGCCTACCGAGAGACCGGCGTGGTTGCGTCTTACGTCGAAGCGCTGCGACACTTGCACGCGGTCGGTGCACCACTTCGGGCGAACTCAGCGGGTCCCATTCCTGCGTCGTGACTCACGCCGCAGCGACCTCGAGGACGACCTTGCCGCGGATATGGCTGTCTCGTTGGGCCTTGAACGCCGCGGCGGTGTCGGCCAGAGGGAACACCCGCCCGACGACGGGGCGCAGCACGGCGGCGTCAACGAGCTGGGCCAGCTCAATCAGCTCATGCATGTTGGGCTCGACCACGAAGTACACGCCCCGGGCGCCGTGGGCCGCGGCGGCCGTCTCCTGTGGAGGATCGGCCACGCCGATCAGGACGCCGCCGGGTCGCAGCACCGGCCAGGATCGAGTCATGGTGTCGCCGCCGACGGTGTCGATGACGATGTCGACATCGGTGACCTGTTCCTCGAATCGGCCGGTGTAGTCGATCACCAAGCCGGCGCCCAGCCCGGCTACGAATTCGGCATCGGCCGCCGATGCGGTAGCGGTGACCCTGGCGCCGTGATGGACGGCGAGTTGCACGGCGTAGGCGCCGACTCCGCCGGCGCCACCATGGATGAGGACGTGCTGGTCCTTCTCCAGGTGGGCGTGGTCGATCAGAGCCTGCCAGGCGGTCAGCCCGCCGAGCGGTAGCGAGGCTGCACCGACGTGGTCGATGGTGGCTGGTTTGATGGCCAGATCGGTGGCCAGCACGGTGACGTACTCGGCGGCCGCGCCGTTGCGATCGAAGCCGATCAGCCCGTATACCTCGTCACCGACGCGCAGGTCGACTACATGCGGGCCGAGTGCGGCCACGACCCCGGACACATCGTGGGCGGGAATGACGGGCCACGTGTCCGGCCATGCCAGCTCCCCCGCGGTGATGGCCGCGGCGCGGACCGCGACGAGGACCTCACCAGGGCCGGGCGTGGGGCGGGGCAACGTCTCGTCGGTCAGGGCGGTCAGGTCACTGCCATACGCGTACACGGCATGCATGGTGCTGGTAGAGCTCATCGCTGGTACTCCGTCTCGACAAACGGTGCTTGCTTTCGGCGACTGTGGTAAATGAGGGCGGCAAGGGCGATGAACAAAGACCACAGCACGTACACCCCGGTCACGAACAGCAGCGCCACCACGGCTGCCAGCGCTACCATCGCGGCGCGGCGTGACCCGCTCCCCCGCGGCAGCAGGCGCACCGCCGCGGCCATGCCCAGCACGTACACGAGGACGAAGGACCCGGTGGTGAGAAGGATCAGCGGGCGCGCGCCAACCCCCGCGACGGCCACAATGGTCAGTGCCAGAACGCCGAGCCCCGACACCACAGCCAGGCTCCGCCGCGGCACCACTCCGGCGTTGCTACCCCGGGCGAACCAGGCGGGCAGTGCCCCATCCCGGCCGAGCGCCGCACCGAGCTTGGCGGCCCCGGCGTAATAGGCGTTCATAGCGCCAAGCGTCAGCAGTAGCGCCGCGAACGCGGTGAGCACGCGGACCTCGCCACCGACGCCGATCGCGAGCAGTTCCGCGAGGGGCGCCTCGGTTGATCCGGTGGCCGGTCCGAGCACCAGCACGCTGGCGGTGGCGACTCCTAGGTACAGCAGGCCCACCACCGCGAGCGCGATGCCCGTGGCGCGGGGCAGATCCCGAGCCGGCCGGCGGAAGTCGGCGGCGAGCGACGTCACCGCCTCCCAGCCGGCGAAGCCCCAGACGAGCACAGCGGCGGCCGGTCCGATCGCGAGCCAGCCGTGCGGCGCGAACGGTTGGAGGTTCTCGAGGCGGGCGTGCGGCAGTGCGGTCAGCGTAGCCGCGAGGAGCAGAGTGACGAGTAGTGCCGCGAGCGCGAGCTGCACCCGTCCGGAGATCCGCAGGCCACCGGCGTTGGTCAGGGTGACGACCGCCATCAGGCCGGCCGCTGTGACGAGCGTCGTGCGCAGACCACCGCCGAACGCGGCGGCGACGTACGCCCCACCGAACATGGCGGCGGCCGGTGCCCCGGCCGGGACCGCGAAGTAGAAGCACCACCCAACGACCGCGGCAAGGCGCGAGCCGAACGCGGAGCGCACGTACGTGGACACACCACCCGAGTCGGGATAGCGCGCGCCGAGCGCTGCGAAGGTGGCGGCCAACGGCACGGACAGAGCGATCAGCGCGATCCAGGCCAGCAGCGAGGCGGGGCCCGCAGTCTGCGCCGCGAGCGCCGGCAGGGCGATCACGCCCGTGCCGAGCACGGCCCCGATCGACAGCGCGGCGCCCTGCGCCACGGTCAGACCGTGTGTCACAGTCGTCCGGGCCGCCGTCGTTGTGCTTGCCATGGGGAAACACTAACGGCGATACTGGTCCAGTGCCCAGGGCCAGATCGAGTCCAGAAACATGGACCAGTTCTGGGGTTGATCTCCACCTCAGCCTCGACCTCACCACGCGGCCCCGGCACGGGCTGGAGGAGAGCCTGCGCGAGGCGATTCGGGCCGGGCGGCTGCCGGTCGGGACGCGACTGCCGTCCAGCCGCGCGCTCGCGGCCGATCTGGAGATCGCGCGAGGGACCGTCGTCGAGGCCTACGCCCAGCTGACCGCCGAGGGCTGGATCGTTTCCCGCCCGCGCTCTGGCACCGCGGTGGCCGGCGCCGGCCCCACGCCCGCCTCGCGTGCGTCCGCACCCTCGCATGTGGACACCTCGGTGACCTTCGACCTGAGGCCAGCGGATTGTGACCTGAGCACATTCCCGCGCAGCGCCTGGGCGGCCGCCTCGCGGCGTGCGCTGTCGCGCGCCCCTAACCACGCGTTCGGATATGGCGACCCTCGCGGGTGGATCGAACTCCGCCAGGAGCTGTCGGCGTACCTCGGTCGGACCCGAGGGGTTCGCACCGACCCGGACCACATCGTCATCACGACGGGATTCGCCCAGGGTCTGGGGATCACCGCGCGCGCGTTGGCCGCCATCGGTTCGCTACGACTCGCGATGGAGGACCCGTGCCTGCCCTACCACCGAAACATCGCGCGCTCGGCCGGCCTACGCCTCGTACCCGTCGAAGTTGACGCCGACGGCGTCGATGTGGCTGCGATCCGACGTCGGCGCCCCACCGCGGCCATGGTGGCGCCCGCACGCCAATTCCCCCTCGGCGTGTGCCTGAGCCCGCCCAGGCGTACCGAGCTTCTCGCCTGGGCCCGGGCACGCGATGGATACGTCATCGAGGACGACTATGACGGCGAGTTCCGATACGACCGCCAACCGGCGGGAGCCCTGCAGGGTATGGACCCCGAGCACGTCGTCTACACGGGAACCACCTCAAAGACGCTCGCTCCAGGTCTCCGACTGGGCTGGCTCGCCGTTCCGCATCGGCTGCTCGACGCGGTCATCAACGAGAAACATCTGGCGGACGGACAGACCACCACTCTCACCCAGATAGCCATGACCGAGCTGATCCGCAGCGGCGCGTACGACCGGCACATCCGCCGGATGCGGCTGCATTACCGGCGGCGGCGGGACATCCTCCGTCACGAACTCGCCAGCCGGGCACCACACGTGCGAGTCGATGGCATCGCCGCCGGCTTCAGCGTCGCGCTCACTCTGCCCGACGGTTGGGCCGAGCGGGACGTCGTCGCCGAGGCCGCCAAGCGCGGGATCGCGGTCCACGCAATGACCGGCGACGGTTACTACGCCGGCGCCGCCCAAGCCCGGCCCGCACGCCTCGTGGTCAGCTACGCCACCCCGCCGGAGCACGCCTACCGGGACGCGGTCACCGCCCTCGCCGAAAGCCTCGCCGCTCCACCACCACGCGGAGGTGACTCTTCGTCGCCGGCCTAACTGTTCCACGCGTACGGTCGGTCGTGTGGTGACAGATACAACGGCGAAGGACGTGGCTGGATCGTCGAAGGTCGTGATGCTGCCGATGGTTGCGGTGTTCGTCACGATGGTGCTGTGGGCGTCGGCCTTCGTGGCGATCCGCTACGTCGGCCGGGAGTTGCCGGCCGGCGCGTTGTCGCTCGGCCGGCTGGTTGTCGGCAGCGTTGTGCTAGGCGCCGTCGTGATCCTGCGCGAACACAGGTGGTTCGGGCACCGTGATCTGCCCCGACGGAGCGCCTGGCCGAATCGCGGAGCGTGGCTGAGACTCGTGGTCTGCGGAGTGTTGTGGTTCGGTGTCTACAACGTGGCGTTGAACGAGGCAGAGAGGCACGTGGATGCCGGGACTGCGGCGATGCTCGTCAATGTGGGCCCGATCCTGATCGCGATTCTCGCCGGGTTGACGCTGGGCGAGGGATTCCCCCGGCCCCTGATCGCCGGCAGTGTGCTGGCGTTCGCCGGGGTCGTCGTGATTGGTGTGTCGACCTCCCCGGCACAGAGCTTGGATTGGTCCGGTGTGCTGCTCTGCGTGGTCGCCGCGATGGGGTACGCAATCGGCGTGGTGGCTCAGAAGCCGCTGCTGAATGACATGTCGGCCCTGCGCGTGACGTGGCTCGCCTGCACGATCGGCGCCATTGTCTGCCTGCCGTTCGCCCCTTTCCTCATCCGCGAGCTCGGGTCGGCGGACTTGCCGACCATCGGCTGGATGGTGTACCTGGGTGTGATGCCAACCGCGTTGGCGTTCACGACCTGGGCGTACGCCTTGGCGCGTACCAGCGCCGGGAGGCTGGGCGCCACCACGTACCTCGTGCCGCCGCTGGCGATCGTCCTTGGCTGGGCTCTGCTCGGGGAGACGCCGCCGCTGTTGGCATTCGCCGGTGGCGCGCTCTGCCTCGTCGGGGTATACCTGTCGCGACGCCGGGACGGCGGCCGATGATGGCCGCCGGGATACCTCGAACCGCCGACGGGCAGTCCGTGGCCCAGCTCGCCGCGCTGCTGGCCGACGGCACCAGGGCAAGCTTCTGCCTTGCCTTGTTGGACGGACGGGCGTGGACCGCCGGTGAGCTCGCGCGGATGGCCGGTGTGGCCCCATCGACCGCGAGTGTGCACCTGAACCTGCTGGTAGGTGGCGGGCTTCTCGCCGAGGAACGGCAGGGCCGGCACCGCTATGTGCGGCTGGCCAGCCCACGCGTTGCCCAGATGATCGAGGACTTGGCCAGCTATGCCCCGCCGGCCGCGACGCCGATCGGGTCGCTTCGGATGGCGAACGCCACGGCCGCGCTCGCGCATGCCCGTACCTGCTACGACCACCTCGCTGGACGCCTCGGTGTATTGCTGATCGATGCCATGGCCGGCCGAGGGCTGCTGGAACGAACCACCGGACTGGCGCTGACCGAGCCCGGGCTGAACTGGCTGGCGGAGCTGGGCGTCGACGTGGCCGCGTTACGGTCGACGCGCCGCCCGATGGTCCGTCCGTGCCTCGACTGGACCGAGCGACGCCCACACTTGGCCGGATCCGCCGGCGCAGCCCTGTGCCGGCAGTTTTTCCGCAATGGATGGATCGAACGAACCGCCGTCGACCGCGCGGTGCGGGTCACCGCGTCCGGCCGACTGGGCCTCAACGACGTGCTGGGCATTTCCGATGGCGACCTGACTCCTCCGGCCCAAGCGACAGGGAGCGGCGGCAGAGCCTGATCCACCTGCGATCATGCCGCGTTCCCGTGGGAGTCAACGCGACTGGCAACAATCCTCCGCAGCACGTCGAGAGCGTGCTCCCGACCGCCGCGTACTCGGCATAGCCGCCCGAGCCACCGGTGCCGCTGATCACGCGCTTGCCGGTCAGTCCCTGGTCGGATTCGGCACCGACCGATGTGACCACGCCGCCGGCCCGCACGGCATCCTCCCGATGACTGTGGCTCCCACGTCAAACCTGCAACCTCAACCGACATTGAAGTCAAGCCTCACTCGGCGCTGGCGCCGCACATCCCGTACTCTCGGCACTCCCGCGCAGAAACCTGACGGGCGACTCAACCCGCCATGCCCTCCGCGGGTCATGTGGAGTGACAGCACAGAAATGCGCGGCGGGCGTGAAGGAGACGGGGTGGCGGACGACTTTCGCGATTTTGTCCGGATTCGATACGGCGATCTGCTGCGTACGGCCTATCTGCTGACCGGCTCGTCGCACGCGGCCGAGGATCTGGTGCAGAGCGCGCTTCTGCGGTCCATGCGCCGGTGGGAGCATATCGACGAACCGATGGCGTACCTGCGCAGGGCGATGGTCAACCAGCAGGTCAACCTGTGGCGGCGGATCAGCTCCCACGAGGTGCTCAGTGCCGTGCTCCCCGAAGGTCGAACCGCGGTGCGACCCGACCAGACCGAGGCGGTCGCGCAACGAGACGAGTTGCTGAAGGCCTTGGGCAAGCTGCCGGTGCGGATGCGCGCTGTGCTCGTACTGCGCTACTGGGAGGACCTCTCCGAGACCGAAACCGCCCAGATACTGGGGTGCGCCCCGGGCACGATCAAGAGTCAGGCTTCGCGTGGCCTCGCCCGCCTGCGCACGGTGTTGGAGGAATCCGGCACGCAGCGGCGCCCAGGTCCGGTCACGCCGTGGATGGTTGGGGAAAGCTCATGAGCGTCGACGAACTCAAGCGCGGCTTCGATCGGCTCGCCAGCGGTGTTGTTCCGGTCGAGGACCCGTACGGGCGCTTGATGCAGCGGAAGCGGCGCCGCTGGCGGGTACGCACGGGCAAGCTCGCCGCGGCGGTGGCCGCTTATTCGGCAGTGACGCTCGTCGGGATGCTGTTGTTCGGAGAACGCGCCTGGCTCGCGAAGGCCGAATGCTTCTCGGTCTTCTTCGCCTTCGTCGCGCAACTCTCGCCGCTCCGCATCGAGAGCTCCGACCCGACGCGTCCTGATCGGCGCAGCCTGTCACTGGCCTACCCCGGCGCCT
>Ga0209889_1000170_pt1 | contig 15279 bp, 22 predicted proteins | sample GWRWN1_0_10_FD_187233 | JGI IMG/M metagenome (GOLD analysis project Ga0209889, IMG submission 187233) | Riverbed sediment microbial communities from areas with no vegetation in Columbia River, Washington, USA - GW-RW N1_0_10 (SPAdes)... | ecosystem: Environmental > Aquatic > Freshwater > River >... | reverse complement strand
CATGCGTTGGTGTTGAGTTTAAAGTTATTGGATCTTCCTATCCTATCAATGTATATGAAGAGGCAATTGATTGCTCCGGCATTAAGGCCGCAGGATGCATGCAATACACTTCTATCTCTGTGGTACGTCGTTGGTTTGAAGCTGCGCTTTCGCACGAATTTATCCATTTCGCATTGTGGAAAAAGGGTGGTGAGGAACTAGGACATAGCAATCCATATTTTGCAAAGTGTGATACGTTGAATTATCGCGCGTCGCATCAAATTGACGTTGAATAACAAAGAGCTAACCAGTTCGGACATGGTGTCCGATCATAAGAAAGAAAATAAAAATGAAGAGGGTGTTCGTTCTTGGCGGTCTGCTTTTCGTGATTGGTTGTAATAGCAAGGGTAGTGGATCTATTACTGGTGCAACTCCAGTCGAGATTCCAAAGATTGAGACTTCGGCTTCGGCTTCTACGTCCTATTCCATTTCAGCATACAATTGGAAACTAAAGCAGCACATTACTGCAACGATTGGCGCCGATGGCCAGTCGGTTAATGGAACGGTTTTCAATCCTACTGGTGAAAAGATTGGGCCGTTTTTCATTCTCGTGTTCAACTCGAATCAGGAGCCACAGCATCTGTTGGGCTATGGCGGGCCATTCTTTGTTGACTCGAATCAAACCAAGACTTTCAATGTTAAGTTTGAAGGTTGCGGTTATTGGTTGCAGGTTGATTTTTATCTGTCTGATTCAATCTCACCTGAAATGACAAATAATCAGCTTCATGGCAATAACATGCTGGACTCTGAGGGTTTGTCGTCTCCCGGTTGCTCGACCGAAACTCGTAAGGATGTTTGCGAAAATCTTCGTGGCCTGCAAACTGTTGTGCCGCAGGGATATCATGCAGACGGTACCTATTGCTATCAGGATGAAGAGCCTACCGACGTTTGCCCTAACATCGAAGGCTTGCAGCTTGTCTTGCCTGAAGGTTTGATTTTCGACGAAATTGGAAATTGCGTTACTCCTCCCGTTGATTTCTGTCCCAATATTGTTGGCAATCAAGAAGTGGTCCCTGAGGGATTGATTCTCGATGAATCTGGTAATTGCGTTGAGCCACCTTTCGATGCTTGCCCTAATCTTGAAGGAAATCAGCCGATTGTCCCACCCGGGCTAGTTGTTGACGAGGCTGGAAATTGTCTGCCGCCGGGCCCGCCGTCGGACTCCTGCCCCAATATTCCTGGACTTCAAGCTTCGGTGCCTGAAGGGCTTGTAATTGATGAATTCGGAAATTGCGTTGCAGCTGAGCCCGATACTTGTTTTTATAACATTACGGGTAACCCAGCATTTAAGGCTACCAAGTGTAATGCATTGTCTGGTCTTGGAGCAAATTGGAATGGTACGGAAAATCATTGCGAGATTCCTTTCCCTGGAGTTGCGATTGATGGTTTCAATCTGACGCCGGGCCAATCTGATACGGGTTGTTTGCGTAAGCAGGATCAGTAATTTCTTAAGGTGATGGAATGGGGCTTCGGCCCCATTTAAACCACGGTCTGGTCCAAAGTCCAGACAGGAGAATTTTATGAAAGAGACACGAGTAGTTTTTGCATTACTTTTTTGTTTGGCTTGGGCATTTGTCATTGCTCTATTTGTTTAATTAAATCAAATGAAACCAGATAAGATTGCAACTCTCAAACGTTTAATGGGCGATGCATCGGATATGAAAAATCATTTTGATTTGATTATCTACGATCATTCACTCACTGAAGAGACAGTAGATTTTTATCTTCGGAAGATCGTACACAAATGCGATTATATCTCAAATGAATTGGAGAAAGAATTTAAAAAGTGATCCTAACAATTAGCCCGTCGGGGCTTAATACAGCGCAAGAATGCCCAACGAAATATAATTTTTCGTCCATTCGACGTCTGTCCCAAATTGGTGCGAAGCGTGATAAGATGGATCAAGGATCTCTCTTTCATGAAATGCTTGAAATGCATTACAATCTCATAATTTCTCAGAAAGAGAATCCAGAGCTAGCTCTCAATGAAATTATCATGGCAGTTACCGAGTTGGCCCGTGAGAAGAATCGTAATGATGAATACGACCATGAAATCGTTGAGGCATGTATTCGTAATTATCAAGAGTATGCTGTATATTATGCAGACGATGGGTGGTCTCCCCTTAAGGTTGAGACTCCATTTACCAAAGAGATATTTAAGAACGATCAGCATACAATAGTAATGGAAGGCATCATAGATTTAATTACGGAGAATCTAAACAGTAAAGCTTTTCCCGTAGATCACAAAACAGAATCCAAGATTTCATACCCTACGATTTTATCCAACCAATTCACCTGCTATGCATGGGCAACTGAGTCAGACACGATCGTTAAAAATAGAATCGGATTTCAAACAAGTAAAGGGCCGGGCGATAGGTTCCACCGCGATGTTTTGTCCTATACAAAAGAGCATATTGAAGAATGGCGTGAGTCTGTAATCTATCATTCAATGGAATTAATTCGATTCATCGAAAAAGATTATTTTCCCATGCGCGAAGTGAATTGCTGGAATTGCTGGTTCAAGAAAATTTGTGAAGCAACGCCTGACGCCAGAGAATATACAATCATACGTGATTTTACAGTGCGTGCTCCACATAATATCTATGATAAGCGTACATAATAATGGCACACGAAATTCATAAATATAAGAGAGTAGATATCGGTAGGGATAAAGATAATCCCTATTATGTCTACCGATGTTTGCTACCTAACTGCAATCATTACATCCCTGAGAAGTTAATCCTAGGGCGTACTTCAATTTGTTGGTCTTGTTTAAATGAATTTGTAATTACAGTTCCTAAAAAGTTAAAGCCAATTTGTGTGTCTTGCAAAAATAAAAAGTTTGGTAAAGATGGAGAGACAGAGCGGATACTACGCTCAATTGGGATAATTAAATAAATGATTAAAGATGAAACGTCGTTGACGTTTGAGTCAAAAATTGATCGTTTAGGCATTTGTGCCAATTGCGATTCTACTAGATTGATAACCAAGCTTTGGCAATGTGCAACATGTGGTAGTAATTCAATAATGATAATTGATGGAAGACATGCAAAAGATATGCGAACTATGCGAAATTCGCTACTTGAAAGAAGACCAGTTCGTTTGCTCAGATTGTTACCCGAGATTCAAAAAAGTAATGCTAAAGTTCGCTAAGAAATTTTGGGAAAGGAAACTAGAATGATTCCTGGTACTATTTCAAATAATTCTGATGATCTTTGTAGTTGTATTCGAGTTAAGTATTTAGATTTAGTTACTGAATTAGATAAGCTAAAAATCCAAGTTACATTGTTAGAAACACTGCGAGACTTTGATAGACAACGTTATTACGTTAGTATCGGGTCCTCAAAGACTTACAACTCTAAGCATTTACCTCAACCACCATTTGGTAAAAGTTTGGCGTTTGATTTGGCAGTAACAGAGTATATGACTCTAAAGAATTGGAATCCAAAAGGCCCACTTTGGGAAAAGATTAGAGAAGTCTCCCGATCGTTAGGTCTAATTTGCAATATTCCGTGGGACAAGCCGCATCATCAGCTTAATGAATGTGAATGCAAGTGATTATATTTTTAGTTGCATCAGTCGGTTTCTTTTTATTTATCTCTATTTATAAGAGAAGATAATGGATAACGGCCCGAAGAAAAGCTATAATGGTTTCTCTCAATTGCGACGTTATGATAAAACAGGTGAAGTTTTAAAAGGTAGAATCCTAGAATCAATCAATGAATTACGTGATGTAGATCGAGATGGCTGGAAACCTTATTTGAATTATAATCATGGAGAGAATAAGTTTAGACCGAGAGGCAATCAGTGAATGAAGCACTTGGGTCTCCTTATTTTTATATTGGTTTTTGGAGCCTAATTAATTCACGACTTGATAATATTACAATCTTATTAGCCCGTGTCGAAAAGGAATTGAAGATAAATAATGCCAAGCATTAAAGACATTAAGATTGGTGGTAAGCAATTTAACTTATTTATTGGCCCGCCGGGGTCTGGAAAAAGTATTGCAGCCGCGAGCTATCCCTCTCCAATCTTTTTCTTTGACTTAGATAAACGTATTGATGCAGTAGCACCGATGTTTCCAGGCCGGGCCGACATTGAGTATGAGAGTTATGGACCAGATGATTATGAAAGACTCTGGAATAAAATCACACAAATTCGGGCAGGAAATTCGCCATTCAAAACTTACGTGTTAGATTCTCTAACTTCTTTAGCAAGAATGGCAATCAACTATTCAATCTCAATGCGTTCCGGAAAGGGTCTCTCCAAAGGCGTCATCCAAATGACACAGGTTGATGACTTCAATGGTGAATCGCGCGTACTCTCAGTAATGATGGATGCATTTCGTGGAACTAACTTTAAATCAAACTTCATCCTGACTGCACACCTTGTAGAGACGAGTAGTAAAAAGCTAAACGAGGATGATGTAATCCAGCAAAGATTGCTCACCGGAGGCAAGACTATTGCGGCCGAGATCCCAGGTTATTTCAACGAAATTTATCTATTCTCCCGGCGAACGGGATTTGATTCTAAACCCAAATACTTTATGTCAACAGTAGATAAAGGCGCTGGAATTAATACAAAGACAATTTTGCCGTTACCTAGCGAATTAGAATTTACTATGAAGCCGGGCGAGCCGGGCCTATTTCAAAAAATCCAGGCAGCTTGTAAGCTTCTAGGAGTTGACGTAGGATGATCTATTATTTTCTAGTGGGATTCCTTATTGGCTTTGTCTTGGGTTCGGCCAATGCAATTATATCTTTACTTAAAGGAGATATTAAAATTGAATTCGTTAGAAGTGATCGGACTACTTCTCTTGCTTATAGCCGGCCGAATAATTTGGATAGTTTTAAACAGGACTAAAAGAGATGACGTGTCCAAACTGCAAGAAAGAGACAGAAATTTATAATACTCGTAAGCAAGATACAGTAGTTTGGCGCCGTCGTCGATGTCTTATATGCAAGTTTCGATTTAGTACGCATGAAAGGATGGTGAAATTAAAACCAGGCCGGCCTGAAGTAGATGACATTACATTAGATCAATTACTTGATAAGGTAATTGAAGCATACGAACGAAGATAAGAAAGAAAGAGAAATAAATGGCTCTATTTGATTTTACCGCTGAAGATGTTGCTCGTGGTACAGTTCTTCAACCGGGTTGGTATCCGATTGAAGTCAAGAAGGTTGAAGATGGTATTGCTAAGTCTACGGGTAAGCCGAAGGTTACGATTTCCTTCGTCTGTCTCGAAGGCACCGCATCGGATGGAAGTCTAGTACAAAACGTTCCGCTAGCTTCTACGTTTTCGCCTGAGTATCCTTCATTTATCATTAACTTCGCAAAGGCTTGCGGCGCTGAGATTCCGAAGCAAGGTCTCAAGGGCCTGCGAATTGATGATGAGACATTGAAGGGTAAGAAGCTGTCTGGTTACGTAAAGAACCAAGAGTATGAGGGTCGTACTGTAAACAACCTTGCGGATTATCGCCCGCTAGAGTAGTTCAAAATAAATTCGGTGGGGGGTGTAAAAGCCCCCCACCTTTTTTGAGATTGAATATAATATATGGCTATGCAAATTTATATTTGTGGTCATGATATGCTTGAACATGTAAGTGAATATGGGTATGGAGTCTGTCATTGTATAAATGATTTTTGCCCATATATTAAATTCAATCCCAAAAATGTGACCGTGGCGGAACAGGCAGACGCAGCAGACTTAAAATCTGCCGAGGATAAACCTCGTGAGAGTTCGATTCTCTCCGGTCACACCACTTATAAACCTGGAAAAGTTATAGAACCGTTTCCAACATATCGAGAAGAAAGAATAAAAATTCTTGAGCAACAGGAAGGTGTCATGGAAGATTATCTACAAATGAAAGTAGATAATAAAGATTGGCATGGCGTGCAAGATGCGGCTTCTGATTTGCGAGATATTGAATCAGAATTGAAAGGTTTAAAATCGTGAATCAAAAAGATGCAGTCGATCTAGCAAATAGAATCGTCGAAAATGTAGCAAAAAAATGGTATTACGCTGGATCACCAATGGTCCATAGGCCCGACATAATCATTTCGTTACGAGCTATAGTTTTGGAAACTTTATTGAAGGAAAAATGATCTGCCAATTTTGTGGCAAAGAAAGCCGAGAGACATGGCAAGAAATAACTCAAAGGCTCGGCCGGTTTCACGAGTCAAAGCAAAAAGCGTTAGGCATAGCAAAGCCGGGCCGAAAGAAAAACGGGTGGTCACTTTACGATTCCGCAAGGGAATTAAAGGTAAGCCCAACATTAATGGGAACAATTTGGATATTGTATCGCGCGGCAAAAGAAAGCCCGGCAATATTCCGAATAGAGAGAATGGCATCAGCGATAAGCCACGTGAGACGTACGAAATAAAACCAATTCCAACAAAGTTTAGCCTACTTTTAGAGCAAATGGCTAAGATTCATGCTAGTAAAAGCGCAGACTATTCAAAGGCGGCCGATCCTTATTCTAACTTTAAGTATGCAGCACAAGTTGCAGATGTACCAATCTATAAAGTGTATCTCGTATTGCTTGGAGTCAAATTCGCTAGAATCTTACAACTTCTAGAGAGTGGTCAGACACCCAACAATGAAAGCATTAACGATACATTTCTTGATTCAGCTACTTACGCGGCTATCATGTCTTCTCATTTGATGGAGGATTCAGTTGGCGCAAAAGTTTAAGACATACGTGTTGCCGATTCTACTAGGAATTTTAGGAGTATTCCTATCTCTATTTGCTTTACACACTTATCAAGATCACCAAGTATTTCATGCGATAGTAAATATCGAAGCGCAAAGGCAAGGAAAGATTCCAAATCCACAGCCTGCGCCCAAACCAGAGGAGCCAGCCAAATGAATAAATGGCAAGCCGACATGGTTAAATTTCACGAGAAATTTGGTTTAGAATCTATCCATGTACCCCAATTACCAACAATAGCAACCAGATTATTGCGTATCTCTCTAATTGAAGAGGAAGTTAGAGAGACAGTTGATGGAATTCATAGAGATAATCTAGTTGATATTGCAGATGGTATCGTCGATTCAATTTACGTTCTTATTGGTACAGCAGTATCATATGGTATAGATTTGAATCCTCTATGGAAAGAAGTACACAGAACAAATATGTTGAAGGATAACGGGCCGGTCCGGGGCGATGGAAAGGTATTAAAACCTGAGGGTTGGCAGCCACCACGAATTAAAGAGTTATTAATTAAACAAGGCGCAGATGCGGATCAATTTAAACCTATTGCGGAAGACGGCGATGAGAAGCCAGAGACAGCATAGGCACGCTTCGATTGTTTTTAGACGTGGCAATCCCATTGCTGGTGGGTATAATGATGGAGAAGAGCACGCCGAAGCAAATGCTATTCATGGCGTAGATAGAGTTACAACACGGCCAAAGAATTTGGTAATGGTCAACATCAGATTAACAAAAGCAGGCAAAATTGGTTTGGCAAAGCCATGTCCTGCATGTCTCGATCTACTTAAAGAAAAGAAATTCAGAAAAGTAATTTACTCTACAAATGCTGGAACCTTTGAGGAGATTTATCTGTGAAGAAATTGAACTGCACAACTAAAAATTGCAAGAGAATTTTTTGGACACGTCGGCCGGGCCCGTGCCGAAAGCATAAACCTAAGATCCCTCTAGCAATCACGATTGAATTTAAACCAAAAGTCTACGGTTCAATGTCTGCACCTACCAAGAAAATAAAATGAAAATTTTTGAAAGACTTGTTGTATTTATCTCTGGAATAGCTTTACTAGTATATGGCGATGGTAATGGATATAGCATTCTAGGATTCGTATTAGTAATAGCGAGTGTATTGATGATTTGGCAGAGTCAAGACTAATGAATTTCAAAACCGTACTCGGACATGGCAACTCCAATGCTAAACTTATGGTCATTGGAGAAGCTCCTGGCTATAATGAAATACAAGCCGTATGCAAATGCAATGGTACCGAGCATGGTTTGCCATTCATTGGCAAGTCTGGTGAGATGTTGGACAAGATGTTATCTTCAGCGGGGATTTCAAGGTCCGAAGTCTTCGTGGATAACGTTGTTCCAATCCAGCCACCAGATAATAAGATTAGACGATTGAAAGAACTCGGCGTAACCGAGGAAGATTTTTATCCACGCATTACTAAAGTAATTAATGCGATTAAACCTAATGTTATTTTAGCCCTAGGCAATACCCCGCTAAAGTTTCTGACGGGAAAAAACGGTATCACGAAATATCGTGGATCAATTCTACTTTCCCCGAATACAGGATGCAAAGTAGTCTCAACAATCCATCCTGCATTCTTGTTTCATTCAGAATCAGAAGACGATGAGGGAGGATCACACAAATATTCGACCCGATATTACATGCAGCTTGATGTAAACCGAGCGGTACAGGAATCTAAATATAAAGAGTACAAGGTTCCTCAGAGAAACGTTAAGATTATCAAAGATTCTCTGGCGCTCTACGAATTTATTAAACAATTCGCAGGGCATAAACGTTATGCATTGGACATTGAGACCAGAAAATCCATCCCAGTTTGTTTAGGCATCGCCCCAAATCCAGACTTCGGTGTGTCAATTCAGCTTGTGAATATTGAGGAATCAGATTATAGGATTCCATATCGTGAATTGGCAGAGATGTATAAACTCTTGGATGTATTTCTATCCGATCCAGAGAAAGAGTTTATCGGACAGAACTTTAAGTTTGACGATCAGAAATTAGAATCAGTATCCGGCCTGCATATCCACCACCTTTTTGCTGATATCATGCTATTGCAGGGAATCGTAAATCCTGAGTTCCCGAAAGGTCTAGATTTTATCGCGTCGATCTACACACGCGAACCATATTATAAGGATGAAGGCCGGGAATTCCGATACGATAAAGACCCAATTGACCAACTCTTTACGTATAACGTCAAAGATGCATGTGTTACATTTGAAGCGTACAATGCTTTAATCTCTGATGCCAAAGAATATGGGCTTCTAAACTATTTTGACTTTAAGATGCGGCTCCATGAATTTTACATGGGGATAGAAGCTGAGGGATTTCAAGTAAATGAAAAACTTTGGTCAGAATTAATCATTAAGTACAAAGATCAGGCGGATAAGAATTCAAAACGTCTCCAAGAATTGGCCGGCTTCGACATAAACGTTCGATCCAATCCTCAGGTTTTCAACCTGATTACAAAAGATTTGCATCTGCCCGTTAAAGTTTCTTCGATAACTAAAAAAGGAGAAGAGCGTGGCTCAGTTGGGGAGGAAACACTAGTCGCGCTTTTAGGAAATCATGCGAAAGATGCACGTACAAAAGAAATTATCAATATCATCATTGACAACCGACGGGTTCTTAAAACCCTCTCCACCTATCTTAGCGCCTACCCCGACGGAGACGGTAGAATGCGAACGTCCTATCGCATTATCGGCACAGAAACGGGACGAAGTAGTACCTCAAAATGTGACCCACCCGTCCGGCCGGTCAAAGGTTTTGGGCTCCCGTTCCAAGTAATGACCAAACATGGCATTATTGGGTCGGACGTTAGAAAAGCATTTGATGCCGACCCGGGCTATGTTATTTTTGAAGCTGACTTATCACAGGCTGAGGCGCGTATCGTTGCATTGCTCGCAAGAGATGATGAAACCCTCCATCTTTTCGACCATGAAGATATCCATACTGTCACATCTTCATGGATTTTTGGTTGCAAACCAATTAGAGATGTAGACAATGTAAGCGAAGATAAACGGTTTATCGGTAAGACATGCCGACATGCTGGAAATTATGGTGAAGGTAAGCGTAAATTGATGCTTACTGTCAACGCGGATGCTCGACGGTTTGGCATTCCTATCTCTATTTCGGAGAAAAATGCCGGAGACATTCTAACAATTTTCCATGGCCGGACCCCGAAGATTAAGAAAGTATTTCACCTTGAAGTTCAAGCGGCATTGAAGCGTTTGAATCAGGTACTGACTAATCCATTCGGCCAGCGGAGGAAGTTTTGCGAGCGATGGTCTGATAAATTATTTAGAGAGGCTTATGCTTTTATACCATCGTCTACGGTTAAGGATCATCTTAGCCACGCTGGACTTCGTATTAAAGACGATTTGCCGGGCCTGCGTATTCTTGTTGAATCTCACGATGCGTTTGCATGCATGGTACGAGAAACTGAGATTGATTTGGTGGGGCGTGCATTCAAAAAGCACATGGAAACCCCAATAGATTTTTCGACGTGTTCACTTCCACGTGGTTTAATTAAGATTCCTTGCGAGGTTAAGATTGGTGGAAACTACAAGGAATTAAAGGATTATAAAATTGGAGAATGAACCTAAGTCGCGTAAATCAGATGGCATTCTCTCTGCCATTATTGCTGCACATTACGATTCCGATCTTAAAGGTATGACATTTAGTTTTTTATTTGTACCAAATACTGCTGAACCTGCTGAAGTAGTTACATCTTTGCTACAATACCTTCAATCTATGGCACAACGTAAGGTCAAAGAAGAGGCAAAGAACAATTGAAACCAATTACCCACGACCACATCTGTCCCAAATGTCATCGTAATTATGAATGTACAGAGTCGGTATGTGAGGATAAGACATGGGTTAAATGTTACAATTGTACAGAAGGTAAGTCGAATCGATTTGAGCCTAGTTTGAAATTGAAAGCCCAATGAATTTAATCGAATCCGTTTTGGACATGACGGATGAAATCGAAACACCTAGATCATACATTAAGTGGGCCGTCCTAGCTGCAATTTCAGCAGTAATTAAGAAAAAAGTTTGGACTGAGAAATACGCCTATCGCGTATATCCAAATATCTTTGTAATGCTTGTCGGCCCGCCCGGGATTACAAAATCATATGCTACAGATATTTCAAAACGCATGGTCAACGCGGTAAATAATACCCGAATTATATCAGGAATGAACTCAATTGAGGGTATGATTCATAAAATGTCGGAGGCGTATCTTGATGTTCAAGGTGTACCGGAGAAAGGGACTAACGTATTCATTGTGTCTAATGAGTTTACTAATCTCTTGCTGGATAATCCACAGGCATTTTCGATCTTAACTGAATTATATGATTCTTGCTACGGTGATGAATGGAAAAAGACGCTAAAGTCTGGTTCTTTGGAACTTAAAGATCCATACATTACAATGATTACGGCTACGAATACCGCGCACTTTAATGACAAATTAAGACAAGTCGATTTGGAAGGTGGGTTCATCGGCCGGACCATGATTATTCTTGAAAAAGACAGACATCGAATTAATTCTCTAATTCGTAAACCTAAAAAGACATTTGATATAAATTTAATTAAACCAGAATTAGCTAGAATTGCAAAATTAAAGGGTGAATTTACGTGGGACCATGAAGATACTATGGTATTCTTTGAGGATTGGGACAAAGAATTTAAGACACAAACAAAGAATGATACAACTGGTATTTACAAGCGGATGAATGACAGTGTAATTAAAGTTGCAATGTTAATGACGATGGCAGAAGGTGATGATTTAATTTTTACAAAGCCACGATTAGAACAAGCTATCTTTACATGCGGACAAATCATTACAAATATTAAATCAGTCACAGCAGGCGTAGGCGGAGCGGCAAATAGTGCAGCAATCTATAAATTCATGCAAGATTTAATCAATGCACCAGACCATAAAATGGAACATAGCGATGTATTAAAGCGTAACTATGCACACTTTGATACATATGAATTGGCTAAGATTGTAGAGACTTTAGCCCAAGCTGCTGTAATTGAGATTCAGCCAGTTGGGAATAAAAAATACTATGTAATGACAGACGTTGCCATTACAAATTACATGAAAGAGAAGGGGACGATATGATTGTTCCAGATGATTTTGATTTAAATCAGCTCCCACAAGAAGAGCGTACAAATAATCCAATAAAGAATTTAATTGAGGCTCTTAAACATATAAAGCAACCTGAGAAAGAAGCTAGGACCCAGGTAGATTCACCTTCGGTAGATTCACCTTTGGAAACTTAACAATAGGTTGTTTCCCTTTACGCTCAACCGGAAATAGATTCTCAGCTATCTTTCGCCCGGAGACAAATGGCGCAGGAAGATTTGAAACTAGATTCTTTAATGAACCACGGAAACGCCAATCTCCCTTTTCGACACCTTTGGTTATATCCCCTCGAAGGTTCTCTGCTGTGTCAACTAAAAGACTCCCGGCCGGGCCAATTGGTACTTGCCAAAATTTCCCCGAAGCAGCTTTTTCTAGTACGTTTTGAAAGATCCCTAGCCCACCTACCATACTTAGATTTTGCACCGCTCGCCAACCTGGAGAAGAAATTGGAATTCTTTTCGACCGGGTCGCAGCTTGAAGTTTTTGTAGCCATTCCTTATCGTCGAAGTCTTCGTCTCCGGAAGCAGCTTCTAGCATTCTCTTTAAAACTTCGTCCTCTTCATCCTTCCCTGGAATTACGCTTTTTAAGACTTCGCGTAAATCGGCTACACCCTCACCGGCTAATAATCCAATTGCCGCAAACCGGGCAATCTGCCCAAAATTCTTGACAGGATGTTTAAACATGTCACTTACAAACTTGGCGTGGGCATAAGCAAATGAGGAATACTGAGTTGCCATTTTTCCTAGTGGTGACGACGCCCATAGGGGTAGATCCAAACTCCCGGTGCGAAATTGAGTTTTATCCGCAATTAAACGACCTGCCTCTGAAAGTAGTTTTGGATCATCTAACTTCAATCCTAGGCTTTCAATTTGTCGTTTTGCATAAGAGTTACCTTTTAACGCGTCTTGAGCTAACAGACGTCCAGCTACGTTAGCATGTACACGCATGACCTTATCCATTGTAGGCACGCCATGCATATAGCCTTTATCGCCTAATGCTTTAGAAACCTCATGTGAGATATTGGGCCATAAAGCGCCTGTACGTGTAGCCTCTAGAACTTCTGGTTTAAAATTCTTGAGAGTCTGCCATGCGGCACGGGTAGCACGTCTAAAGCCTACTGTAGAGGCAGTATGAGCCGCCTGAGCGGGTTGGTAAACGGCAGCGAAGGCAAGGTCACCCAACGCCGTTACCTTGCGTAGGCGGTCAGCAAAGCGCCCTGGCGTAGAGGACCTCTCTCGGCCCGTCACACGGCTTATAGCTTTTTCAACATACTCCGCAGTTGGTTTTTCCCCCCTAAACTTCTTACCAGTTACCTTAGATAAATCCTTTCCAAGATATTTAACCTCAGCTACACGTCGGGTAGCCTCACTAATATATTCTTCTAGAACTTTAAAGTCACGGCGGAAATCTAGCTTATTTCCTTGGCGTGATTTTTCAAGGTGACCTAATGGTTTGTTTTTTGTTCCGAAAGAACGGGGAGAAACTTCCCATTCCCATTGATTTTCATATTTCCTAGGAAAGTATCCCTGTCGATATCCAACCAAAACTTTGTTTGACTCTGCAATGTCGGCAATATTATCAAGTGTGGCTCGAAGCTTATCTGCAACTTGCTGTTCATGTGAATCAAGGGTGACTTTTTCTCCGTCCAGGAATCTAATAATTTTTTGTTCACCTGCTTTATTAACTCCCTGAGTAGCTTCCCTTACATCTGCGATATTTTCAGAGGCAACCTTGGTATGGAAATCATCATAGGCTTTTACTCTCTTACCAATACGAGGATTAGTCTTAGCTAGGTTGCGTAACGTAGGCAGGAACATGCGCTCTAAGACAGATAGAGTCTTTAATTTTCCGCCCTCTTTTTTCGGAGTCTTAGGTCCTTCCTCTTTTGGAATTTCAGTGGGAGGAATCGTGGGAGGGGGAGGTGTAGTAATTTGTGTAGGTTGAGACTCAATAGGTGGAGTTTGGAATTTAGGCGGAATCTCAGCCTTCGGAATTACATTCTCAGTCTTAGGAACCAAAGTTAACTTAGGAGATGGGGCTTTAACCGCAGCCAATTGTAATTCATCAAAGCTAGTTTTCTGTTCAGGCGTCATCTTTTGGCGCCAGGATTTATTCCCGTATTCTTGTTTAAGATCAGAAACAAAAGTAGCTAATTCTTCCTTAGGTGTAAATTCAGGCCCGGTCTTAGTACGTTCAGGCAAAGCTAAATCTTCTAATCCAAGAGTTTCTAAAACTGAATCTAAACCTTTAGTCTCTAATGCTTGATTTAAAGTTGTATCGGCATTCTTAAAGGGTAGGACTTTTGATTCCGGAGCAATTTCAGGAGCCTGAACAACAGTAGGCTTAGGAGGCTCAACTGACATTACATCAAAAGGAACTTCTACGATTGGTGACTCACCGCCTAATTCTCTTAAAATGTCTTCAATACTTTGCCCTGTATCTTCAGCTTCATAAACATCAGCTTGAATTTCAGGTGCATCAACTGCGCGATTAACCCATTCATTAGGCAATACTGTATCGAATCGAGTAGGCTGCCCTAAACGTGCAGCTTCAGACCGACCTGCTTCGAATACTTCTAAGGGAATTGTAACTTTCTTTACATCTCCATAACTTGCTGCCCGGCTAGAATCAGTAGACCAAAAAGTTCCATCCCCACCAGAATAAACATCAACCATTTCAGGCTGAACTTCTACAGGAGTAGGAGTCTCAACTCTTGGAGCCTCAACTTGTGGAGCTTGAATCTTAGTTGGAGCTTCTGCTTTGGGGCCAAATTCTAAACTTGTATTGGGTGGAGTAATCGGAGTTGGAGTTTCAACCGTTGGCCCACCAGCGAAGCCAGATGCCGATAATCCACCAAATCCTACCCCCATTAAACCCTCAAGAATTTGTCCAAAGTTTTCAGGGTTAATACCCTGTTGAAAAATATTTTCCCCACCTTTATATAATTCTGGTAATCCACCAGCAAAGCCAGAAATAGCCCCCATACCAGCCAAGCCTTTTTCAATTCCTTGAGCCACTCGGCCGGCCAGGCCACCCGCCCCAACAAGAGCACCGGGAATATTTGTAGGATCTGACAATTCTTCTAAGGCTTCTCCACCAATTTTCTCAATAGCTTTTAAGGCATAAGGATTTGTGATTCCTGCTTCTTCTAAAGCAAGATCACGCAAAGATCCACCGCCTAGCGTAGAAATACTAGGCGGCTGGACTTGAGGATTTAAAGCTTCTGGCAAATCGGAATAGTAACCAGCAGCAATATTTACTGGTTTCTGAGCCAAGCCAAATAGCTCATTAATTACGCCCGTACCAATCTTGCTCATTGGGCTAAATGGCGAGATCGGCCCGGCGGGCGTAG
>Ga0209889_1000169_pt1 | contig 15291 bp, 12 predicted proteins | sample GWRWN1_0_10_FD_187233 | JGI IMG/M metagenome (GOLD analysis project Ga0209889, IMG submission 187233) | Riverbed sediment microbial communities from areas with no vegetation in Columbia River, Washington, USA - GW-RW N1_0_10 (SPAdes)... | ecosystem: Environmental > Aquatic > Freshwater > River >... | reverse complement strand
CGAGAGCCGATCGCAACGGGGTCGAGGGTGAGGCCTTCGAGGACATCTTCAGATGAGGCAACGGACCGGTTTCGAGGACATTTCTGGTGATGCAACTCGGCCTCTTGCGTCCCCCACACACGGGTTCGTATGCTCGGCGTCACGTCCGAGCCGATCGTCTCGATCGACACGTCCCAAATCCGCCAGGGCAAGCTCGACGGCCTGTAGGAGGCCGTCGCCGAGCTGGTGGCGTTCGTCGAGTCGAACGAGCCCCGGCCGATCATCTACGCCATCTACTTCGACGAGGCCGCAACCCGGATGACGGTCGCCCAGGTGCATCCCGACTCCGAGTCGATGGAGTACCACATGACGGTGGCCGGTCCCGCGTTCGCCGGCTTCTCGGAGCTGGTGACGCTCTCGACGTTGGACGTCTACGGCGCGCCGAGCGAGGCACTGTTGGAGCAGCTGCGGCGGAAGGTCCAGTTGTTAGGGGCCGGCGACCGTGGTGGTCCACGATCTCCGGGCCGGGCTCGCCCGCCTCGACCCGCGCTGACGTCGGATCACGATTCGATGCGAGCCGTCTCCTGAGACGCCCTGACCTTCGTCACCCTGCCGGTTCGCAGGCTCGGGTCCGTCGCCACCACCAAGGGTGTGACCTTCCCGTAGAGCTCGCGCGCCACGATCGCCCCGAGCGCGAGGATGGGGTCGGCCTCGCCGAGCACGATCGCGGCGGGAGCGGTTCCGGACCTGATCGACTCGGCGAGGACGCTCGAGGACGAGCTCGAGCCCCGACCCGAGTGCATCACGAGGATCCGTCCGGTGAGGTTCGCACCGTGCTGGGGGTGGCGGACGTCGGTGATGTCCCCGGTCTCGGGATCGACGCCCCCCCAGAACGACAGCGGCTCGTCGAGCACGAGCGCACGGCCCTCGGCGGTTCCCGGGACGAGCGTGCGGGCGTCAGCCATCGGCCCAGAGGGTCTCGTCGAGCAGCACTCGTCCTGCCACCGCCGACCGGACGCACTCCTCGAGGCCGCCGATCACGACGTCCACGCCGATGTTCGTCGGCGCGTACCAGGCCCACTTCCCGGAGTCGGTCATCACCGGGCCGTCCACGTCCTCCATCACCGGCGTGATGTACGTACACGTGTCGGTGACGATCCGAACGCCGGCGGACCCGAGTGACGCGCTCAACCCCCTGCGATCGGACTCGGCCAGCACGTCGCGGCCGACGTTCACGTAGAGCGGGACGGCCAACTCGTCCGTCCCGAGGAGCGCGGCCAGGCGTTCGAGCTCGGCGAGCGAGGCGTGGGGTGTCCCGACGCTCACCGCGCCGAGGCGTCCGTTGGCGGCGGTGTCGAGCTCTCCGCGTGCCTCGCGCAGCCGTTCCGGGGAGACGACGATCTCGGGAACCGCCTCACCGGCCGTTGCCGCCTCGAGCGTCGGGGCCTCTGGGGTGATGCCGACCGCATGGAACATCGCGATCGAGCCCGAGGACGCCGCCGCCGCCCCGAGCGCCTTCAGCCGGTCCTCGCTCGTGTCCGCCGGCAGGCCGGCGGTCGCGGCGACCTCGGTGCCTGCTTCCCGACCTAGGAGATGCCCGAGCACGGGGTAGAGCGCGTCGGAGGCGAGGAGCCGTTCGGAGACCCCTTCGAGCCTGAACGCAAGAGTTGCCCGACGCTCCTCGTCCCGATGGAGACCGGCGAGCGGTACGCGACCCGTGAGCGCGGCGCAGACGTCGATGAAGTCGCCGTAGCGGTCCGTCCGCGCACCGAGCACCGAGTTGCAGAACACGATCGCGTTGGACTCGGCCCACGCGACGTGCTGCCCGAACGCGGGTCGCTCGGGCAGCTGATAGGGCGCGCAGGTCCACGTGGGGCGGCAACCCATCGCGACGTACAGGTCCATCTGCCGCCGGGCGTTCGAGGCGGTCTTCTCGTCGCCTCGGTACCGATCGGGATGCAGCAGGTCGAGGTAGCCGACGTTCAGCGTGGTGGGGACCCTGACCCGCGCGCCGCCGGCGCCGAGGCGTTCGGCGAACTCGAGCCCGGCGAGCCCGTGGTAGAGGCACCCGTCCACGTGCGCCGAGGTCACGTCGATCAGGCATTCGGCGCCACTCACGCCCGCCATCTCGACGACGATGCGCATCGCGAGCGCGGCCGCTTCGCCGTGCTCGCCCCGCAGGAAGGCCCCGTCGTTCTCGGTGAGCTCGACCGGCACGGGCGGTCCTAGGACGCCTTCGCGGCCCGTTCGAAGATCGGGAGCGCCCGCTCGACCATGTCGTCGTTCCCGGTGATCGAGATCCGGAAGCGGCCGGGCATCTCGACGACGGTCCCAGGCAGGATGTACACCTTGTCCTCAGCCAGGCGCTCGACGAACGCCACATCGTGGGGATCAGGACTCGTCGGCAGGAGGTAGAAGGTCCCCTCGGGGCTGTCCAGGTCGTAGCCGTAGGAGCGCAACGCCTCGACCATCCGGTCGCGGCGTCGCTGCAACGCCTTGACGTCGACGCTCATCTGCTCGAGGTCCGCCATCGCCCGCTGCAGGACGTTGCTCGGCGCGGCGTGGCCGCCGTACGTGAGCTGTCCCAGCGCGAGCGCTTCGCGCATCGGTCCTCGGTCGGGCATCGTCGGCGGCAGCGCGATGTAGCCGCAGCGCTGTCCGGGCGTGAGCAGCTGCTTCGCGTACGTGTAGACCAGGAACGAGTACGGGTAGAACTCCGTCGGGCTCGGGAAGGGGCGGTCGTCGAACACGATCCGCGAGTACGCCTCGTCCGAGATCAGGTAGATCGGTCGGCCGAAGCGTTCGGAACCCGCCGTCAGCACCTCCGCCAGCGCTTGCAAGGTCTCGGGCGGGTAGACCTTGCCGCTCGGGTTGTTCGGCGAGTTCACGATGATCGCGGAGGTGCGCTCGGTGATCGCGGTCTCGATCGGGTGGACGTCCAGGTCCCACGTCTCGTAGTCGATCGGAACGCGCACCGGCCGGGCCTCGCCGCCGAGGATGATGGCCTCGTAGAAGAACCACGGGGGCGTGAGGAAGATCACCTCGTCGCCGGGGTCGGTCACGGTTCGGATGCACAGGTTCAGGCCCGCGAAGCCTCCGTCGGTCACCAGGATGTCCTCGGCCTCGAACGGGATGCCTCGGCGCTCGCGGAGCCCTGCCGCGGCGGCCTCCTGCGCGTAGGGCTCGTTGAACTTGTACGCGTACCAGTCCTTGTCCTGCGGCACCGTCCACCGCTGCAGGGATTCGACGTACTCGGGGAGCACCATCTCCTGCGGGTTGCCGGCCACGAAGTCGCAGTTCTGCGGGTCGGCGGGGTCGCGTCGGGCGTAGGCGCTCTCGTAGAAGAACCGCCGGAGCTCCTCCTCGACGTCAAGGATGCGCTGCAGACTCTGCGACAGACGGTGCGGCATCGCGATCCTCCGTGCTGGGTTGGTGGCCGGGCGCGTTCGTGCGTCGCACATTATCACCGGGCGTGTGAGCTACCAGGTGATGGCCGGCAGCCCGTCGGGATCCGCGTCCGTGTATCGCGTCACGCCGAAGCGAGCGAGGTCCGTGTGCGTGAGCTCGGCGATGTAGGAGGCCGGGAGCACGGCGGCGAACGATCGCTCGTGCAGCCGGTCAGGCTGGATGGCCGCCGGGCGGATGTACGGCCCGATGTTGTCGCCGTACCGATAGTCGGCGAGGAACGCCGCCACGTCCTCGGCGGACAGGCCCGAGTCGGTGAGGGCCTTCGGATCCAGGTAGACCTCCGACGGCGCGACCATCTGGACCAGGCCGAACACGCCGGTCCCGAACTCGGCGTTCAGGTCCTCCTCCAGCTGGATCGGATCGATGCGTACGCCGCCGTTCGCGTCGATCTCGGGGCACTGCCCGTGGTCGGCCGTCACGATCAGGACGCTCCGGCCGTCCCCGAACCGCTCCATCAGCAGATCGGCGAGCGCGCCGACCTCTCGGTCAACGGCGGCCAGCACCTCGGCCTGTCGAGGGTCGTCCATGTTGTAGACGTGCCCCGCGTAGTCGGGCGCCTTGAAGTTCAGGTACAGCAGGTCGGGTATCTCATCCTGTCCGATCGGCTCGGAGTCGAAGGTCGCCTCGATCAGCTCGCCCTGGTAGCGCACCACCGGCGGGAAGCAGCACATCGCCTTCTTGCCCTCCGGGTCGTACGGCGAGGGCGCGGGCGGATCCCAGCCCGCGCTCAGCTCGTCGAGGCGCTCGAGCCCGGGAGTCATGTTCGGGAGCCGGTAGAGCTCGGGGTGATGGGGCCTCCAGCCGCCGCCGCCGTCCTCGTCCCAGTACACGCCCACCGGGGCCTCGCCCATCGGCCGCCCGCCTCGTCCGAGCATCCCGACGTGCCACACCTGGTACCCGATCTCGCCGACCCAGGCCGCGTCGTCGGTCCGTCCGGTCCAGCGGTCCGCCAGGGTGGGTTCGAGCAGGAACGAAGTGTCGACGTCGCCGGCTCGGCCCCACGCCTTCACGGGGCCTCCGTCACGCCGCACGTTGTGGCCCGTGATGCCGTGCGTCCGGGGGAACGCGCCGGTGCCGATCGTCGCGTGGGTCGACGCGGTCACCGCGGGGAACGACCCCGAGATCGCGTTGCGGTACGTGGCGCCCTCGCGCATCAGCCGCTTCAGGTTCGGCCACGCGTCGGGCCACCGTTGAAGGACGTTCCAGCCGCCGCCGTCGATCACGAGCGTGACGACGACCCTCGGCTGTACGGGCGGCGTGACCGTCGGGATCCCGGGGAGCGCCAGGCCGTCGGCTGCTTCGAACTCGTCGAACCCCATCAGTCGCGCGGTGGTCGGGGCGAGGTCCGCGAGCGTGACACGCTCGGTGTGGTCCTGTGGCTCGATCCGGCCCGGGGACCACACGACGATCGGCACGCGTTCGCCGTACAACCACGTGACCGCGTGGCTCGAGCGGGGATCGTTCGGCTCGAGCGAGAGCGACTCCTGCGGGTAGTTCGAGCTCGAGTACGGCGTGACGAGCAGCTGCAGGTCGCCGAGACGTTCGGCGTTGTACGAGCGCGTCACCAGCTCGAGGTACTCGGAGCCCAGGTCGGAGGCCATCGCCTCCAACGCCGGGCGTGGATCCGGCCGCGTGAGGCGCCGGACGACGGCTCCGGCGGCGGTGCCTGCCGCGACAACGGCCAGCCCGAGCCCGCCCATCAGCCGGAGGAAGCGGCGGCGGCCCGGATCTTCGGGGACGCCCGCGCGGATCGCGAACAGCGCGGCCCCGAGGACCAGGAGCCCGGCGACCGCGCCCGCGATCAGGCTGCCGCTCAAGACGAGCACGAAGGCGACCGCGCCGCCCACGAGCGTGAGCAGCACGAGCACACCTCGGGAACGCATAGGTGGTCGAATCATCCCAGACCGTTCGACCTCGTAGGGGGGTGGGGTTCTCTACGAGCGCTTGCGTGCGAGGTCGAGGAACGGCAGCAGGGCCACGGTCGCCGCCACCTTGCCGCGCTCGCCCTCGACGCTCCACTCCACCGAGACGCGCGTACCCGGCTCGGCCAGGCCGGGCGGGAGCGAGCCGAACGCCACCATCTTCTTGATCGTCGGCCCCCACGTGATGCTCGTGGCACGTCCGACCTGCTGTCCGTCCTTGTAGACCGGAACCGGATCTCGGTGCACGAGCGCGGAGACCAGCGGCGGGAGGTCGTGCCGGGTGAACAGCGCCTCGATCCCCGTCCAGTCGAGATCGAGCCCCACCAACCGCCGCGCCGGCCCGCCTCGGCCGCGTTCGAGCTCGAGCGCGTGCTTGCCGACGAAGGCAGGTTTCGCGAGGTCGACGAACGCGCCGAGCCCGATCTCGAACGGCGAGTATTGCTGCTCCGGGCTGATCGCGTGACGCGCGCTCGTGTACTCCGCCTCGATCAGGATCAGGCCGGCCTCGACGCGAGCGACGTCGAGCGCCCGGATGCCCGCGGGCCGGATCCCGTGTGGGTCGCCCGCTTCCCACAGGGCGTCCCACACCTCCGTCGCGGACCCCGCGGCGACCCAGATCTCGTAGCCGAGGTCGCCCGTGTAGCCGGTGCGCGAGACGTGGACGTCCACACCCGCGATCTCGGACCGGCGCTGGCCGAAGTACCGGAGATCGGCCCAGTCCCGGCGGGTGGCCGCTTCCAGGACGTCGCGCGAGCGCGGCCCCTGCAGCGCGACCGCCGCCACCTGCTCGGAGACGTCGTCGATCCGGACGTCGAGCCCGGCGGCGTTCATGGAGAGCCATCGGGAGGAGGGGTCGGCCGCGGTCCAGAAGAACTCGTCGTCTCCCCGCCGGGCGACGGTCCCGTCGTCGACCACCTTGCCCTCCTCGTTGCACCAGGGGGTGTAGATCACCCGGTCGACGGCGAGCTTCGAGACGTCGCGCGTGACGACGCGGTCAACCAGGCGCGGCGCGTCGGGCCCGGTGACCGCGTACTTGTAGAGCGGGGTGACGTCGATCAGCGCGGCTTGCTCGCGGATCGCGTTGTACTCGATGTCGTGGGAGTCGGCGTAGACCGCGGCGGCGAAGTAGCCCGACCATTCACCCCAGGCCATGGTCGAGTTCAGCGCGGATGTGCGCGGGTGGAACGCCGTTCCGACGCTCACGCTGAGCCTCCTGGGGGATCGGGAACGCTCCGTAGGGTAGCGGCGTCGCCGGCGTGGGGGGTGACCTTCAGTCAAGGGTCTGTTGGTTCACCCTCGACCGCGCACCTACGATGGCGCCGTGGCGAGCCGGTACGACGCGGTCATCATTGGGGGAGGGCACAATGGCCTGACGGCGGCCGCGTACCTGGCGCGGGCCGGCCGCAGGGTCCTCGTGCTCGAGCGCCGCCACGTGCTCGGCGGCGCCGCCGTGACCGAGGAGGTCTTCCCCGGGTTCCGTTTCAGCGAGTTCTCCTACGTCGTTTCGCTGCTCCGGCCCGAGATCATCCGGGAGCTGGAGCTCCCCAAGCACGGCCTGGAGATCCTGCCGCTCGACGGCACGATCACCCCGCTCGACGAGGACTCGCTGTGGCGCGTGAACGACCACGGGAAGACGATCCGCGAGCTCCGCCGCTGGTCCAAGAGCGACGCCGAGGCGTACGAGGAGTACGGCCTGCTGATGGCGGACATGGCCCGTTTCATCAAGCCGATCCTGTCGGTGGTACCGCCGGATCCGGGCGCGTTCAACCCATTCGACTGGATGCCGGTCGTCGGCCTCGCCAAGACCTTCCGCGACCTCCCCGAGCGCCTGCAGTCGACGTTCGTCCAGCTGATGACGATGAGCGCCACCGAGTTCCTGCAGCAGTGGTTCGAGACCGATCCGCTGATCGCGACGATGTCGGCGTCGGGGATCATCGGCACGTTCCAGGGCGTCCGCTCTCCCGGCACCGCCTACGTCCTGCTCCACCACTACATGGGTGAGATCGACGGCGCGTTCCGCGCGTGGGGGATCCCGCGAGGCGGCACCGGCGGGATCTCGAACGCGATCGCATCCGCGGCTCGCGGGCTCGGCGTCGAGATCCGAACGGAGGCCCCGGTCGCGCGGATCGACGTTCGGAACGGACGGGCGACCGGCGTGACCTTGGAGTCGGGCGAGGAGATCGCGGCCGGGACGGTCCTGTCGAGCGTGGACTCGCACGTGACGTTCCTCGGGCTCGTCGAGCCGTCGCAACTGGAGCCGTCGTTCCTCGAGGAGGTGAAGCGGTACAAGTTCCGGGGTTCGAGCGGCAAGGTGAACCTGGCGCTCGATGCGTTGCCCGAGCTCGCGTGCCGGCCGGGCAAGGGGGAGTGGCTCCGAGGCGCGATCAGCTTCTCCCCGAGCGTGGACTACATGGAGCACGCGTACGACGATGCGAAGTACGGACGGTTCTCGCGTCGCCCCTACATCGATTGCATCATCCCGACGCTCGTGGACCCCTCGATGGCGCCGCCGGGCAAGCACGTGATGTCGTGCTTCGTCCAGTACGCGCCGTACCACCTCTCGGACGAGCGGACCTGGGACGACGCGGAGCGGAACGCGTTCGGCGAGACCGTGCTCGACACGCTGCAGGAGCGCTTCCCGAATATCCGAGACTTGATCCTGCACCAGCAGGTGATCTCGCCGCTCGACATCGAGCGGATCACCGGCCTCACCGAGGGCAACATCTTCCAGGGCGAGCTCTCGCTCGAGCAGCTGTTCTTCAACCGGCCGGTGCCCGGCTGGGCGCGCTACCGAACGCCGATCAAAGACCTGTGGATGTGCGGCTCGGCCACCCATCCCGGCGGCGGGATCATGGGCGCCCCCGGACGGATCGCCGCGCTCGAGCTCCTCGGCGCCCGCTCGGGGAAGGGCAGGGTCGCGTGACGGCGCGTTACGACGCCGTGATCGTCGGGGCGGGCCACAACGGCCTCGTGACGGCGGCGTACCTGGCGAAGGCCGGCCGCAAGGTGCTCGTCCTCGAGCGGCGTGACCGGGCGGGCGGGATCCTGGACACGCTCGAGATCGCGCCGGGTTTCCGAGCCCCCGGGATCGTGCACACCGTCGGCCGCCTGCGAAGGTCCGTGGTCCACGATCTCGGACTGGTGGGGCAGGGCCTCGTGACGGTCGAGCCCGAGGTGCGGGTGTTCGCGCCTCAGCCCGACGGCCCGCCGCTGACGCTCTGGGCGGACGCCGCCCGGACGGCGTCCGAGCTCCGCGAGCGTTCGGTAGCGGACGCTGAGGCGTACCCGACCTTCGACGCGAAGGTCCGCTCGCTCGCCTCGTTCCTCTCCTACCTGCACGCGATCACCCCGCCCGACGTGAAGGAGCCCTCGCTCGCAGATGCCCTGAACGGCGTGAAGCTCGGGAACGCGTTCCGGCGCTTGGGCCGCAAGCCCGGCCGGGAGGCCACGCGGGCCCTCCCGATGGCGATCGCGGACTTCGTCGCGGAGGCGTTCGAGAGCGATGCGCTCCGGGGCGCGATCGCCTCCCGGGCTGTGCAATACACGGCGATGGGGCCCTGGTCGGCCGGCACGGCGGCGGTGCTGCTCGCCGATTCCGCCGGGAACGACGGAGGCGCGCCCGGGCAGTCCACGATCGCGCGCGGGGGCCCCGGGGCGCTGGCCGAGGCGCTCGCGAGCGCCGCCCGGGGGTTCGGCGCCGAGATCCGAACGGGGTCCGAGGTCGTGCAGGTCTCGCTCGAGCGGCACCGCGCGACCGGGGTGGCCCTCGCCGACGGCTCCGAGATCTCGGCTCGCGCCGTGGTCACCGCGATGGACCCCAAACGGACGCTCACGACGCTGGTCGACCCGGTCGAGATCGGACCGCATCTTCGGTGGCGCGCGACGAACATCCGCACCCCCGGCTCGGTGTCGAAGGTCAACCTCGCGCTCTCGGGCCTGCCCGCGTTCGACGGCTCCGAAGCCGAGCGGCTCGCAGGCCGGATCGTGATCGCGCCCTCGATCGACCACCTCGAGCAGGCGTTCGACGCCTCGAAGTACGGCCGGGTGAGCGACGAGCCTTACCTCGAGGCGACGATCCCCACGATCTCCGATCCCACGCTCGCTCCGGACGGCACGCACGTGATGAGCGTGGTCGTCCAATGGACGCCGCACGCGTTGCGCGAGGCGGAGTGGTCGGCCGAACGGGAACGGCTCGGCGACCTCGTCGTCAAGACGATGGAGCGGTACGCGCCCGGCCTTTCGGACCTCGTCACGGCGCGGCAGGTGATCACGCCCGCCGATCTCGAGACCGAGTACGGCCTGTCCGGCGGCCACGTCTACCACGCCGAACCAGGTCTCGATCAGTTCTTCGTTTGGAGACCGTTGCTGGGCCACGCCCGCTACCGGCTCGGGCTGCCTGGGTTGTACCTGTGCGGTTCCGGGGCACATCCGGGTGGGGGCGTCACCGGCGCCCCGGGCGCGAACGCGGCCCGCGAGATCCTCGGCGACCTGAAGAAGCGAGCCCCGAGGACCTAACCCTGTCCTTATCAGCCACTGCGACACCCTGCCTCTTGACCTCAGCACGGGGGTGCTGGGTAGTGTTGACTGACAACCCTGGGGCGGGGAGGGATGAGGATGCCGGCACTCGGCTCGCCCATCGTCAGGCAGCTTCGGAGGATGGCAAGCGCGTACGAGGACGCGGTGGGAAGCCCGTCGAACGATCCGATCGAGGTCGTCGGACTGCATGAAGCAGACCTTTCCCGCGACGGGATCAGCCGTCGTGAGTTCCTGCGTCGCGGGGCACTGATCGGAGCCGGCGCACTCGCCGCGACCTCGTTTGGGATCGCGCGAGCACCGAGGGCCGTCGCCGCGAGGGACGCGTCGGTCGTCCTCGTCGGTGCCGGCCTCGGTGGCCTGTCGTGCGCCTACCGGCTGCACCGCCACGGGATCCCGGCCACCCTCTACGAGGCGCAGGACCGGCTCGGCGGACGGTGCTTCTCGATCCGGGAGTTCTTTGACGCCGACCAGACCGCCGAGCACGGCGGGCAGTACATCGACAGCCGACACCGCCACATCCGGTCGCTCGCCAAGGAGCTCGGCGTCCCCCTCGTCGATACGTTCGAGCAGTCCTTCCTCACGGGCAGCCTGGATCCGATCTGGCTCGACGGCGGACTGCGCGACCCGGCGGACGTATTCGCCGACTTCGGTGTCTTCGTCGACCGGCTGCGGGCCGACTACCGGCGCGTCGGCCGGTACGTCTACGACCAGGCCGGCGCGGCGGCAGTCGAGTTCGATCAGGCGACGATGACGGAGTGGTTCGAGGCGAACCTGCCCGGCGGAGCGGGTTCCCTGTTCGGCCGCGCCATCGGCGCGTTCATGCAGAGCTTCTTCGGACTCGAGCCCGACGACATGTCAGCGATCAATTTGTTCGAGGCGTTCGTGACTCCCTACCCCGGCGCGGACGAGCGCTTCCGGGTTGCGGGCGGCAACGACATGGTCGTGGAAGCGTTGCGGGACGCCCTGCCTCCACAGGCGATCCGAACCGGCCATGCGCTGGAGGCCGCCTGGACGCGCGGTGACGGACGTGTGGGCCTCCGGCTCTCGGGCCTCGCGAGCGACGTGGTGGCCGATCGCGTGGTGTTCGCGCTGCCGTTCACCGTGCTCCGCGATCTCGACCTGTCCGGCCTTTGGCTGTCGTCGCGGAAGCGCCGTGCGATCGCCGAGCTCGCGATGGGGACGAACGCGAAGCTGAACCTGCAACTCGATCGCTCGTTCGCCGTGCTCAACTGGACGGGGAGCTTCCCGAGCGATGAGCCACACTACGTGACCTGGGACTCGACCTACGGGCAGACGAGCCCGGCGCCGAGCAGCCCGGTGCTCACGATCTACAACGGCGGGAACGAGGGTGCGAGCTATCCGACCGATGTGGCGCACGCTCCCGCGTCCGCGGGCGTGGTCGCGGACGTGCTCGGCAACCTGGAACGTGGCGTGCCGGGGGTGGCGAGCGCGTGGAACGGCCTCGCGTTCCTGGACTCGTGGGTGGACGATCCCTGGGTGCGCGGATCCTACGCGGGATTCGGCCCCGGCCAGTACACCGACTTCTGGGGCTTCCTGGGGCTCCGCGAGGGACCGGTCCACTTCGCCGGCGAGCACACGTCGACGTTCAGCCAGGGGTATCTGAACGGCGGCGTCGAGAGTGGCGAACGGACCGCCCGCGAGGTGATGAACGCCCTCGGCGTCTCGCTTGCCGCCTGAGGAAGACGGGCGACCCCGATCGGATCCGAGGTCGAAAGGGATCCAGGCCCCAGCCGCTCCTCAGTGCGGGTCCTCGCCCACCGCCCGTTCGAGACGATCGAGGAACTGGCCTTGAGCCGCCTTGATCATCACGCGGGCCTCCCGTAGGTCGTACCAGGCGACGCGGTCGATCTCCGGGAAATTCTGCACGCGTCCCGACCGGGGTGGCCACTCCATCTCGAAGGTGTTGCTCACGGCGGTCTCAGGTTCGAGGTCCCCTTCAACGGCCCAGGCCAGCACGAGCTTGCCGGACTTCTGGCGGATGTCGCCGAGCTCGATGAGCGGGCCGTCCGGCGGTTGATGACCGGTCTCCTCGGCGAACTCGCGCCGAGCGACCGTGACCAGGTCCTCGCCCGCCTCTACCTCGCCCTTGAGCACTGTCCAGTGATCCGCATCCTTTCCTGTGAAGTACGGACCACCTGGGTGGCCGAGCAGCACCTCCAGGCGACCCCTCCGCCGACGCCACAACAGGAGGCCGACGCTGATGCGACCCGACTTGTCGACCTTCGGCTTCCGGGCGGATGCCATCATCGGGATGATGCCATGTGCGTGGAGATCGACCCGGCTCGCCGGATCGGGGTTCCCAGCACTCCCAACGTCAGGCGTCCCGGAACCGATACTCGATGGACTCGCACACCCGCCGGTAGCCGATCGCCGCGTAGATGCTGTTGGACGTCGGGTTGGACAGATCGGTGATGAGGAAGCAGGTGCGGTGTCCCCGCTCGAGCAGCCAGCGGCTCTGTTCGGCGACCAGGCTCGTCGCGTAACCCCGGCCGCGCCGATCCGGCGGCGTGTAGACCATCCCGATGCGGATGCCGTTCGGGGTGCGACCGCCGTAGGACGACATCGACACCGGTTCGTCGTCGTCCTCCCAGAACCAGAAGCCCGCGTCGTCGGACGCGAGCCGTGCCTCGAGGGTTCGCTCGGCTCGCTCGTGGCCCTCGGCGTCGGGGAGCGCCTCGCGCGCGAACGCCGTCATCCACGCGAGGAGCGTGTCCCGAGCCTCGGTCCCTGCGATGCGTGATCGTCCCGATGCTTTCGCGACGTCTGCTAGGGCGCTCAGCGCGTAGACGCACTGCCTCAGGGTCGCCTCGGCGGTTCGACCCGTCCCGGCGGCGAGAGCCTCGGCTGCCGAGGTCGCGTGGGGCACGTTCCCGACGACGCCGGGAACCTGGGGATCGTCGCGGAGGACGGAGGCGACCAAGGCCTGGAGCGCTTCGTCCGACGTCGGGTCGCCGAGCACTAGGTTGTGGGCGTCCGTCCGGATCGCGGCGGCCACCGGACGCTCGCCGTCGCGAACGACCCACATCCGGACGACGTCGTAGGCGTGAGGAGCTCCCGCGACGGTCGCGGCGATCCCGAGCGGGAGCTGGTTGCGGGCCTCGTCGCGCTCGAGCAGCGAACCGGCCAGGCGCAGGAACGATGGAGCGTCGTCCGGACGCAGGACCTCCATCGCCCGATGCTAGCGGGCGGTCACTCCGACCACAGGCCGGCGAGGAGCGCGTCCACGTCGCCCGTGGTCCCGCTCGGCGTCGGCGCTCTCGGCCGCCTGCCGCCCGCGCCGTCGGTGTAGGTCGTCTCGAGGCGGAACCGGGTCCGGACCTCCTCGGGGAGGAACCGCGTGAGCTGCGCGTACCAGTGCCGGTCCTCGTACCCGCGGTTCGACCGGTGGTAGCGGAGCGGGAAGCAGACGTGGAGCTCGTCCCGCGCGCGCGTCAGGGCGACGTAGAGGAGCCGGCGCTCCTCCTCGAGCTGTTCGGGGTCGCCGGTCGCCATGTCCGAGGGGATCATGCCGTCGGCCGCGTGGATCACGTGGACGACGTCCCACTCGCCACCCTTGGCGGAATGGATCGTCGACAGGACCACGTAGTCCTCGTCCAGGTGCGGTGGTCCAGCAAGATCCGAGGTCGAGACGGGTGGGTCGAGCGTGAGGTCGGTGACGAACCGCGCCCGGCTCTCGAATCCGGTCGCCAGCTGCTCGAGCTGCTCGAGATCGCGCAGCCGGGGCTCGGGTTGGTCGTAGCGCCGGCGGAGCAGTGGCTCGAGGAACCGCGCCACCCGCTCGACCTGAGCGGCCGGCGGGACGCCCTCGACCGCGAGATCGCGGAAGGCCGTCCGGAGGCCATCGAGCTCCGACCTCGCGGGGGCCGGTACAGCGATCGCCTGCTCGAGGAACCGCGTCATCGGGTCCCCGGGAGCCGACACGCCGATCGCGGCCATCACCCGACGGGCCCCGGCCGGACCGACGTGGTCCAGGAGCTGGAGCACGCGGAACCACGACACCTCGTCGCGCGGGTTGTCCGCGATCCGGAGCACGGCGAGCGCGTCCTTCACGTGCGCCGACTCGAGGAACTTCAACCCCCCGTACTTCACGAACGGGATGTTGCGCCGCGTGAGCTCGACCTCGAGTAGGTCGCTGTGGTGGCCGGCGCGGAACAGCACGGCCTGTTCGTGCAGCGGGGTGCCGCGTTCGCGGTGGTCCAGGATCGACCGGCAGACGGCGTCTGCCTGGTCGCGTTCGTCGATGCAGGTGAGCAGGGAGGGGAGGGGGCCACCCGAGCGTTCGGTCCACAGGGTCTTCTCGTGACGCTGCGGGCTGAGCGCGATCACCGCGTTCGTCGCCTCGAGGATCGGGCGCGTCGATCGGTAGTTGCGTTCGAGCTTCACGATCGTCGTCCCGGGGAACCGCGACGGGAACTCGAGGATGTTGGCGACGGTCGCGCTCCGGAACGCGTAGATCGCCTGGGCGTCGTCACCGACCACCATCAGCCCGTCGCCGTTCGGGCGGAGCGACGCGAGGATGTCGGCCTGGAGCGGGTTCGTGTCCTGGTACTCGTCGACAAGGATGTGGTCGAACAGCGCCGAGATCGCGGGCCCCGCGGCCGGGTGACGGCAGAGCGCGTCCCAGAACAGGAGCAGGTCGTCGTAGTCGAGCGCCTGCTGGGCCCGCTTGCGCTCCGTGTAGCGCTCGAAGATCGCGCGGATCGCATCGCCATCTTCCGCGCACCACGGGTACTCGGCCTCGAGCACCTCGGTGAGCCTGGTCCGCGCGTTCACCGTGCGCGAGTAGACGTCGGCGAGCGTCTCCTTGCGCGGGAACCGACGCTCGCCCTGACCGAGCTCGAGCTCGCCGCGGATCAGGTCCATGAGATCGGCGGTGTCGGTCCGATCCAGCACCGTGAAGCCGGGGGACAAGCCGAGTGCCCCGCCGTGCAGTCGCAACAAGCGGTTCGCCGTCGCGTGGAACGTGCCGCCCCAGACCCAGCCGAGCGCACGGTCGCCGGTCAGGTGCTCGGCGCGCGACAGCATCTCGCGAGCCGCGCGACGGGTGAACGTGAGCAGCAGGATCCGCTCGGGCGGGATGCCGCGATCGACGAGGTTCGCCACCCGGCAGGCGAGCGTCCACGTCTTGCCCGAACCCGCTCCGGCGACCACGAGCAGCGGGCCGCCCCGGTGCTCGACGGCGGCTCGCTGCTCGGGATTGAGGTGCTCCTCGGGGTCGAACATGCGTTCGAGCAGGATAGGGGTGTGGTCGGACGCGGGCAAGGACCCGAGTTGACTCATCAGAAATGTCCTCGAAACGGATTCGTTGCCTCATCTAAGGATGTCCTCGAAGGATCCACGCTCCTGCCGGAGTCGGCGGGAGGGG
>Ga0209889_1000168_pt1 | contig 15295 bp, 16 predicted proteins | sample GWRWN1_0_10_FD_187233 | JGI IMG/M metagenome (GOLD analysis project Ga0209889, IMG submission 187233) | Riverbed sediment microbial communities from areas with no vegetation in Columbia River, Washington, USA - GW-RW N1_0_10 (SPAdes)... | ecosystem: Environmental > Aquatic > Freshwater > River >... | reverse complement strand
GACATGTCGATCATCGCCGTCTACGTCAACGACGAGAAGCACCCACTCGAGAACATCCCGCGCCTGCTGACCAGGGCCAACCAGGCGCTGCAGACGCTCGAGCGCTACCGCCAGCGCCTCGACAGCGTTACGGCCGCCCTCTCCGCCCTCGAGGTCGAAGATCTGGTGACGGTGCGCGACGTCGTCAACGTGCTGCAGCGCACCGAGATGGTGCGGCGAATCGCCGACGAGATCGCCGGCGACATCGTGGAGCTCGGTGTCGACGGTCGGCTGGTCAAGCTCCAGCTCGAGGAGCTGATGGGCGGCGTCGACGACGATCGTCGCCTGGTGATCCTCGACTACTTCAGTCCCGAGTCGGAATGGGAGCTCGAGCAGGCCGTGGCCGCGCTCACCGACATGGGCACGGAGGAGCTGCTCGACCTCAGGGGTGTGGCCGAGACTCTCCACCTGCCGGGCACGATCGTCGACCTCGACGCCAACGTGCAGCCCCGGGGCTACCGCCTCCTGGCCCGCATCCCTCGCCTGCCCGAGTCGGTGATCGGACGGATCGTGGGCCGGTTCGGCAGCCTCCAGAAGATCATGCGAGCCACCATCGACGATCTCGACGACGTGGCCGGCGTCGGCGAGTCACGCGCCCGGGCCATCAAGGAGGGCCTGTCCCGCCTCGCCGAGTCGAGCATCCTGGACCGTTATACCTAGCCCGGCCGGACCGGCCGCTTCCCCGCTGATCGTGTAGAACCCCGGGGCATGCGGATCACCTTGCCCTCGGGGACGCCCGCGGAGATCGCCCGGCCGGACGGGCAGGAGCCCTCTCGGGGATTGGTGGTCGTTCCCGACATCGCGGGCCTGCGGCCGTTGTTCGACGACCTCGTGGCCCGCCTCGCCGAGGAACAACGGTGGACGGTGTGCGCGTTCGAGCTGTGGCCGGGACGGGAGTCCCTGTCGCTGCCCGATCGGTTGGCCGCCGGTGGCTCCTTGGACGACGCCCGCATCCTCGGCGATGCCACCGCGGCGGCCGACGCCACCGGGTGTGACCCCGTGGCAGTCATCGGGTTCTGCATGGGCGGGATGTACACGCTCAAGGCCGCGGGCACCGGGCGGTTCGACCGGGCCGCGGCCTTCTACGGCATGGCCCGAGTCCCGGAGCAGTGGCGCAGTCCGACGCAGGGCGAGCCGCTCGACGCCGTTGCCTCGCCCGAGCGCTGTCCCACCCTGGCCATCACGGGCACCGCCGACCCGTGGGTGCCCCCTGCCGACGTCGACGCGCTGGAAACCGCAGGCGTTGAAGTGGTGCGCTACGAGGGCGCTGATCACGGCTTCGTCCACGATCCCACCCGACCCACACATCGGCCGGATGACGCCGCCGACGCCTGGCGCCGGGTGCTGGACTTTCTGGGCGGCCCAGCCTGAACGGCTACCGCGCCCGACGCTCGAGCTGTTCGCGGTCGGTGATCTGATAGCGGCGCTCCGACTGCTCGATCCACCCGAGGCGCACGAAGCTCGCGATCGCCTTGTTCACTCGCTCCCGGGACGCACCGACCATGGCGGCCAGCTCCTCCTGCGTCACCGGCAGCGTGAACTCGTCGGACCCGGCGGCCATCTCGACCAGCCGCTTGGCGGTTCGACCGGTGACATCGAGGAACACCGAGTCGGCCAGCGCCACGTCCATCGTGCGGATCCGCCCCGCCAGCAGGGCCACCACGCCCCAGAGGAGCTCGGGCCGGTTCTCGTACACCTGCCGGATGGGGTCGAATCCGATCGCCAGGATCTGCGACGGCTCGAGGGCTCGGGCTTCGGCCGACCGGCCCAGCCCCTCGAAGAAGCCCATGTCGCCGAAGAGGTCGCCCGGCTCCATGAGGGCGACCACCGCCTCGCGCCCGTCGATCGATCGCTTGGCGATGGCGATCCGCCCGCTCACCACGACGTACATCTTGTCGGGGGCGTCGTCCTCGTGGAACACCACATCGCCCCGCCGCAGGTCCTCTGTCGTGCTGGCGTCGGCCAGATGCTGGAGCTCGCCCGGCGTCAGATCGGCGAACAGGTCGACGTCGGCGAGCAGGTCGGTGGCGCTCATCACGGGGAACGATAACGACGAGGCGACCGAACGTCCGCACATACGGAGCCGCTCCAGGTGTTTCGGCGCATCTGCACTGGTTTCTTGCCCGTAGTCTCCGGCCGTTCATGCGGCCGGTAGCCTCCGGCCGGTCATGCGATCGGTGTGGGTGATCGTCGTGGCGGCCGGATCGGGCAGCCGGTTCGGACGGCCCAAACAGTACGAGGAGCTCGGTGGGCGCCGGGTGCTCGACTGGTCGCTCGCCGCCGCCCGCGCCATCGCCGACGGCCCGGGCAACGGCGTGGTGGTTGTGGTACCGCCCGATCGGGCCGGCGACCCGGCGCCCGACGTGGACGTGGTTGTCGGCGGCGGAGCGACACGGTCGAGCTCGGTCCGGGCCGGATTGTCCGCGGTACCCGGCGATGCCGAGGTCATCGTGGTCCACGACGGCGCCCGTCCCCTCGCGGGAGTAGAGCTGTTCGCCCGCGTGGTCGAGGCCGTTCGGGGAGGCGCCGACGCCGCGGTGCCGGCGGTCGAGGTCACCGACACGCTGCGCCGTCGCTCTGGCGGGCCCGTCGACCGAGGCGGGCTGGTGGCCGTGCAAACACCTCAGGGCTTCCGCGCCGCGGCCCTGCGCGGTGCCCACGCCCGTGAGCCCGAGGCGACGGACGATGCGTCGCTGGTCGAGGCCGTGGGTGGCAAGGTGGTCGTCGTGGACGGCTCCCCCGCCAACCTCAAGATCACCCGCCCGGTCGATCTCGCGATCGCCGAGGCGTTGCTCCGGTTCGGTGCCACACCATGACCGCGCCGGGCGAGCTCGCAATCCGGATCGGGCAGGGCTTCGACGTGCACCCGTTCTCCGCCGAAGCCGGCCGTCCGCTCGTCCTGGGCGGCGTGTCGTTCGCGGATCTGCCTGGGCTCGCCGGGCACAGTGACGGCGACGTTGTCGCCCACGCCGTCACCGACGCGCTGCTCGGCGCTGCCGGCTTGCGCGACATCGGCCAGCACTTTCCCGACACCGATCCGGCGCTGGCGGGTGCCGACTCCGTTGGGTTGCTGCGCCGGGCCGTCGCAGCGTTGCGCGACGCGGGTTGGTATCCCCAGAACGTCGACTGCACGGTCGTGCTCGAGCAGCCGAAGCTGGCCCCCCAGCGAGCGGCCATCGAGGCGCGACTGGGCGAGGCAGTGGGTGCGCCGGTGACCGTGAAGGGCAAACGGGCCGAGGGTCTCGGGGCCCTGGGTCGGGCGGAAGGGATCGCCTGCTTCGCGGTGGCGTTGGTCGCCCGCGGTGCTCGAGCCGGCGCGGGGTCGGCATGAGTCCGCGCCGAGGACGTGTCGGCGGACAGGGCAGGGGCGGGTCGGGCCGTCGGGGGTCGAGTCCCTCCGGCGGGAGCGGGCGAGCTTCTGGTGGCCGCACTGGGGGGACCGGCGGCACGGGACGCAGCGCGCCGCCACCCACCCGGTTGACGGGGCGGGGCCGGCCCGCGTCGATCCCCGCCGGTCGCCGGGGCCGCGTCAGCTCGTCCGGACGGGGATTGGGCGGCGACCAGGTCGAGGGCCGGCAGGCGGTCCGGGAGCTGCTGCTCGCGGGCACCCGCCGGGTGCGCGAGGTCTGGATGGAGAACGAGGGAGGCGACGCGTCGATTCTTCGCGACATCCGCGAGCTGGCCGAGTCCAACCGCGTACCGCTGAACGTCGTCGGACGCGGGCGCTTCTCCGCCCAGGCGCGGAGCGAGGCGCCCCAGGGCGTGCTGGCCCTGGCGGCTCCGCTTCCCGAGGCCGACCTCGACGACCTGATTGCGGGCCGTGCGAACGACACGACCCCCCGCACCGCCGACCAGCGCGCAGCCGTGGTGCCGTTCCTCGTCGCCCTGGACGGGGTGACGGATCCCGGCAATCTCGGTGCCGTCCTGCGGTCGGCCGAGTGCGCGGGTGTCACCGGCGTGGTGCTGCCCCGGCATCGGGCGGTACACGTCACTCCGGCGGCCACCAAGGCGGCGGCCGGTGCGGTGGAGCACCTGCCGATCACGGTGGTGGGGGGATTGCCGGCGGCGCTCGCCCGCATGCGCGACGCGGGCGTGTACGTGGTCGGCCTCGAAGGACGGGCAGCGACGTCCCTCTACGACCTGGCGGCGCCGGACGGTCCCGTTTGCGTGGTGCTCGGCGCCGAGGACCGGGGGCTGTCGCGCCTCGTCCGCGAGCGCTGCGACGAGCTGGTGGCGATCCCCATGCACGGCCGCCTGGGGTCGCTCAACGTGTCGGCGGCGGCAGCGCTCGCATGCTTCGAGATCGCCAGGCGACGCTGACCACGCCTGCACGCCACGAGCCCGAGGCGGGAATCGAACCCGCGGCCTGACGCTTACAAGGCGCCTGCTCTGCCGGCTGAGCTACTCGGGCGGCAGCGCGACGATATCGCCGCCGTCCTCGGCTCCCCACCGAGGGTGCTTGCATTGGGTAGGTGGCCACGCCAGCCTTGTCCAGTGTCTCTTTCCGATCGTGACCGGGCGATCCTCGATTTCGAGCGGGGCTGGTGGATGCTCCCGACGTCGAAGAGCGCCGGAATTCGCGAGCGTCTGAACCTGTCACCGACCCGCTACTACCAACTGCTGAGCGCCCTGCTCGACGATCCCGACGCCGTGGCGTACGACCCGCTGGTCGTGCGCCGGCTGCGCCGGATGCGGCTCCAGCGCCGCCGGGCCCGCTTCGTGGGCCGCACCACCCTCGGGCACGGCCGATAGGAGGCCCCGGCATGCAGACCGAGCGACCACCGACCGAGGGACCGTTGTCGCCGCGGTCGAGCCCGGCCCGCGGGATCGTCCTGATCGCGGCGGCCGTCGTGCTGGGACTGTTCCTACTGCGGGCCCTCGAGGACAGCGCGTCCGACGGTGTTGCCGCCGGGCCGACCGAGACGACGGCTGCCAGTGGGGACACCACCGACACGACGGCCGCTGGCGAGACAACGACCACCGCCGCGCCCGTGCGAGAACCCGCAGAGATCGTCGTGCGGGTGGCCAACGTCTCGGGGGTATCGGGTGCCGCCGGCGTCCGAACCGAGCAGCTCACCGAAGCCGGTTACCAGACGGTCGAGCCGACGAACGGCCCCGAGGGCCAGCAGCTCGACGCCACACAGATCCTGTACGCCGAGGGCTTCGAGGGTGAGGCCCGGGCCCTGGCCGAGGCCCTCGGTGCTCCCGCCGACGGCGTGGCGGCCATGCCCGCCCAACCGCCGGTCGACCCGGGCGGGGCGCAGCTCGTGGTGCTGCTCGGCACCGATCTCGCCGGGGGCTGACGCTGAGCGACCTGCTGGCGCCGTTCGTCGAGCGGCCTGGCCGGGCGGCCCTGCTGCTCGACTTCGACGGCACGCTGTCGCCCATCGTCGACGTGCCTGCCGAGGCCCGGCCCCTGGCCGGGGCCGCGGACGTCCTGAAGTTGCTGGCCGGGCGGTTCGCAGTCGTGGCGGTGGTGTCGGGGCGCCCGGCCTCGTTCCTCGAGCCGCTCCTGCCGGCCGGTGTGGTCATCTCCGGGATCTATGGCCTCGAGACCCTTCGCAACGGCGTGCGATCCGACCACTCGGGCGCGGACGCCTGGCGGGAAGCGGTCGCAGATGCCGCCCGCCGGTCGCAGGAGGACGGGCCGGTGGGCATGGCGGTCGAGTCCAAGGGGCTGTCGCTCACCCTCCACTATCGGGAGCGCCCGGAGCTCGAGGCCGCGGTGCTGGAGTGGGCGGCGGCACAGGCGCAGCGGTTGGGGCTGGTGATGCGCCGGGCCCGCATGTCGGTCGAGCTGCACCCGCCCGTCGCCGCCGACAAGGGGACCGCAGTCCAGAGTCTGGTCACCGGCGTCGAGGCGGTGTGCTTCGTGGGCGATGACCGTGGTGACCTCCCGGCGTTCGATGCCCTCGACCGAATGGAGGCGCGGGGCATGGAGGTCCTCCGGGTGGCGGTGGCCAGCAGCGAGGCCCCGGGGGATCTGATCGAGCGTGCCGACCTGGTCCTGGACGGGCCCAACGCCGTGCTCGACCTGTTGCGGCAACTGGCGTCGGGCGACGAGCCGGCGCGCCTGCCAGGCCCGGGCCGGCCGAGCGTCAACTAGTCGGCGCTAGCCCCCCGCGGCCGCCAACTGGTCGGCGAGCCAGTCGGCGGGGCGGCGGGCGACCGCCAGCCGCCGGAGCATCGCCGCCCGCGACCGCCGCTCGCCGGCGTGCATGCCCAACGCCTTCGCCAGTGCATCGGCCGTCCCGGCCACGTCGAACGGTTGCACCTGCACCACGGCGTCGCTGAGCTCGTCCCACACCCCCGCCTCGGTCGACAGACACACCACGACGTCGCGCTCGTTGACGATCGCCGCTTCCTTGGCCACCAGGTTGAGCCCGTCGCGGATGGGGTTGACCAGCAGCACGTCGGCCCGGCGCAGCACTGCGACCGAGCGCGGGTAGTCGTCGCGGGTGTCGTAGACGATCGGGGTCCAATCCGGGGTGGCCCAGCGTTCGTTGATCCGATCGACCAGGGCCTCGACCTCGCGCTGGTACTCGATGTAGGCGGGCACACCGGTGCGCGACGGATAGCACGACGCGATGAACACCACCCGCTGCCGCCAGCCGGGCTCGTGCTCCAGCAGGTCGTCGTAGGCCTGGAACCCGCGCAGCAGGTTCTTGGACAGCTCGATGCGATCCACACGCGCGATGACGGCCCGGTCGGCGACCTGGTCCTCGATCTCGGCCAGGGCATCCTGGCAGGCCGGCGACGAGGCAGTCCGCTGCAGGTCGTCGGCGTCGGCGGGCAGCGGCGACACGAACGTCGCCGGGGCCAGGGCCAGGGTGGTGCGGCAACAGGCCAGGAAGTCGTCGGCCCAGCGCCGGGAGTGGAACCCACATGCCCTGTGGGCGGCGAGGCCCGACAGCACTTCGCCCGTCACGTGGCTGGGGAGCACCCCCAGCCACGTCGGAGTCGCGAACGGGGTGTGGCTGAAGTGCACGGCCGCCAGGTCGGGCCGGACCTCGGCCAGGCCCACGCCCAGCAGGCTGAGGTGGTAGTCCTGCACCAGCACGGCGGCACCCTCGGGCGCATCCTCGGCCACGGCGGCGGCGAAGGCCTCGTTGACATGGCGATAGGCGAGCCACGCGTCACGCAGGTCGCGCCCGAACGCCGGCGCCCGGGGCAGGTCGTAGAGCCCGTGGTGGACGAACCACAGCACCTGGGTGCTGACCACGTCGTTGGCCAACCGGTACGCCTCGGGGTCGACGGCGACGAGATGGACGCGGAAGTCGTCGGCGTCGATCAGACCCTTGGCCGCGGCTTCGCGGTCGCCCTCGGACATGGCGGCCGCGATCCAGGTTGCTCCGGTATCGGCCACGACCGGGCGGAGACCCGAGACCAATCCGCCCGCCCCGCGGATCGCGACCAGCTCGCCCCTGTCGTCGCGCCGGAACGACAGGGGACCGCGGTTGGACACGATGACCACGGGGCGATCCACGGGTGGTCGAGGCTAGATGGTCCTGAGGGGCGGGCACGCACGACCGATTGCGCCAGACTGTCGGTTCGTGCACGTCGTCGCCGCCCCCGACAAGCTGCGGGGGACCGCGACGGCCCGCGACGTGGCGGCCGTCGTAGGTCGTGCTGCGGCGGCTCGCGGCTGGAGCTGCGCCCAGGTGCCGCTGGCGGACGGCGGCGAGGGCATGCTCGAGGTTCTGGGCGGGCCCAACCGCGCGACGTCCGTCACCGGACCCCTGGGCGATCCGGTGACGGCCGAGTGGCGGCTCGACAGGCGCATGGCGGTGATCGAGACGGCGCGGGCGTCGGGGCTGGGACTGGTCGGTGGTCCCGACGGCAACGACCCGGTGGCGGCCTCGACGGTGGGAACCGGCGAGCTGATCGGTACCGCCGTGGACAGCGGCGCCCGTCGGGTGCTGGTGGGCTTGGGTGGATCGGCCACCACCGATGGGGGGCTGGGCGCGCTGAGGGCGCTATACCCGTTGCACCGGCTGGCCGGGATCGAGCTGGTGGCGCTGTGCGACGTCCGCACCCGGTTCGTCGACGCCGCCGACGTGTTCGCACCCCAGAAGGGCGCGACGCCGGCTCAGGTGGAGCTGCTCCGGCGACGGCTCGACCGCTTGGCGGACGTCTACCGGGCCGACTACGGCGTCGACGTGCGCGAGCTCGATGGTGCCGGCGCCGCCGGTGGCCTGGCGGGCGGTCTCGCCGTCGCCGGGGCATCGCTGCTGCCGGGTTTCGAGACCGTGGCCGACGAGCTCGACCTCCACGACATGGTCGCTAGCGCCGACATGGTGATCACGGCCGAGGGCTTCCTCGACCAGCAGTCGTTCGAAGGCAAGGTGGTCGGCGGTGTGGCGGGGCTGGCGGCGGCCCTCGGTGTCCCGTGCGTTGCCATCGTGGGTGAGGTCGTCGACGACCTGGATCCGCCGGGCAAGGGCCTCGAGGTCGTGTCGCTGGTGGAGCGGTTCGGCCGCGAGCGCGCCCACACCGACACGCTCGCCTGCATCGAGGCCGTGGCCGCGGACGTCCTCGCCGCCTCGAGGTGATCCGGCGTTCGATGTACCGCATTCCGGTGCTTCCGGCCGGGTGCTCGGGGTGCGGGTGGGGCACTCGGAATGCCCGTGGGCCTCGGGTCGTTGGCTACGATCGCCGCGCCCTCGGAGCACGAAGGACCCGCATGAGCGAGCACGAAGTGCGAGCGAATCATGAACACAGTGCGTTTGTCGCCGCGAAGCGGCGATCGCCCATTGGCGAGCCGAAGGTGAGCCGATGAGTGTCTCCGTCCGCATCCCGACAACGTTGCGCACCCTCACGGCGGGCCGGTCAGAGATATCGCTGGAAGGGTCCAACGTGCGTGAGGTGCTCGCCAGCCTCGACCAGGCCCATCCGGGCTTCGCCGGCCGGCTGCTCGACGACGACGGCAACCTGCGGCGCTTCGTCAACGTGTTCGTCGCCGACGACGACATCCGCTTCCTGAAGGGCCTCGACACCCCCGTCCCGGATGGATCCGAGGTGTCGATCATCCCTGCCGTAGCCGGCGGCTGAGCCCGCTCCCCGTCGGGGACCGAGTTAGCACTCACGTGTTGCGAGTGCTGAACCGAGGTGATTGACTGGCTAGCACTCACATCAATCGAGTGCTAACCCCGTGCCCAACGGAGGGATTCAGGGATGCCGAAGATCATCGCTTTCGACACGGAGGCCCGTCGCAGTCTCGAGTCCGGCATGAACAAGCTGGCCGACGCCGTACGGGTCACCCTCGGCCCCAAGGGCCGCAACGTCGTGCTCGACAAGAAGTGGGGCGCTCCCACCATCACCAACGACGGTGTGTCGATCGCCAAGGAGATCGAGCTCGAAGACCCGTACGAGAACATAGGGGCCGAGCTGGTCAAGGAGGTCGCCAAGAAGACCGACGACGTCGCTGGCGACGGCACCACCACCGCAACCGTGCTGGCGTGGTCGATGGTGCGTGAGGGCCTGCGCAACGTCGCCGCCGGCGCCAACCCGATGTCGCTGAAGAGAGGCATCGAGGCGGCCGTCGCGGAGGCGGTCGAGGCGATCGCGGACGTGGCGGTCGACGTCGACTCCAAGGAGCAGATCGCCCAGGTGGCCGGCATCTCGGCCGCCGATCCCGAGATCGGCGAGATGATCGCCGAGGCCATCGACAAGGTCGGCAAGGACGGCGTCATCACCGTCGAGGAGTCGCAGACCTTCGGCATGGAGATGGACCTGGTCGAGGGCATGCGCTTCGACAAGGGCTACATCTCGCCCTACTTCGTCACCGACCCCGACCGGATGGAGGGCGTCCTCGACGACGCCCACCTGCTCATCGTCGGCTCCAAGATCTCCAACGTGCGTGACCTGCTGCCCGTGCTAGAGAAGGTCATGCAGGCCGGCAAGCCGCTGGTGGTTATCGCCGAGGACGTCGAGGGTGAGGCCCTGGCGACGCTGGTGGTCAACAAGATCCGCGGCACCTTCAAGTCGGTGGCGGTGAAGGCCCCCGGCTTCGGCGAGCGCCGCAAGGCGATGTTGCAGGACATCGCCATCCTCGCCGGCGGCCAGGTCATCACCGAGGAGGTCGGCCTCAAGCTCGAGAACACGACGCTCGATCTGCTGGGACGGGCCAAGAAGGTCATCGTCACCAAGGACGAGACCACCATCGTCGAGGGTGCGGGCTCCGAGGAAGAGATAAAGGGCCGCATCCAGCAGATCAAGAACGAGATCGAGAACACCGACTCCGACTACGACCGCGAGAAGCTGCAGGAACGGCTGGCGAAGCTGTCCGGCGGGGTCGCGGTGCTCAAGGTCGGCGCCGCCACCGAGGTCGAGCTCAAGGAGAAGAAGCATCGCATCGAGGACGCGGTGTCGACCACCAAGGCCGCCATCGAGGAAGGCGTCGTGGCCGGTGGTGGCGTGACCCTCCTGCGGGCGCAGTCCAAGGTCAACGAGCTCGTCAACAGCCTGTCCGGCGACGAGTCCACCGGCGCGCGCATCGTCGCCAGGTCGCTGGAGGAGCCGCTCAAGCAGATCGCCGTCAACGCCGGCCACGAGGGTGGCGTTGTGGCCGAGCGGGTCCGGGCGCTCGAGGGTGTGTCCGAGGGCCTCAACGCCGCCACCAGTGAGTACGAGGACCTGACCAAGGCCGGGATCATCGACGCCGCCAAGGTCACCCGTTCGGCGCTGCAGAACGCGGCGTCGATCGCGGCCCTGTTCCTCACCACCGAGGTCGTCATCGCCGACAAGCCCGAGGAGAAGGGCGCTCCGGCCATGCCCGGCGGCGGCATGGAGGACTTCTAGGGTTTCGTTCCCGAAGCTGAGCTTCGGGAACGAGGCTTCGGCGCCGCCTTTCGGCGGCACTCATCTCCGGTCGGTCGACCGGCGGAGCCGGATCGACCGACGACGAGGGGGGACCCGGGAGGGTCCCCCCTCGTGCTCCCCCCAACGCCTCGCAATCCCGTGCGAGCAAGGTTGGGGGGTGCCGGTAGCGTGGATGGGTCATGGACGGGACCCGGATCGTGCTGGTGCGCCACGGGGAGTCGCGGGCCCAGGAGCTGGGCATCGTGGGCGGCCACGTCGGTTGCCGCGGGCTGTCGACACGGGGGCGCCTGCAGGTGGAGGCGTTGCGCGACCGTTGGAAGGCGACCGACGAGCTGGGCGATGTGTCCGCCCTCTACGCCAGCGTGATGCCCCGTGCCGTCGAGACCGCCGAGATCCTGGCGCCGGTCCTCGGCGACTCGGACGTCGCCCAAGACTGCGACCTGTGCGAGCACCATCCCGGTGAGGGCGACGGGCTGCCGTGGAACGAGTACGACCGGCTCTACCCCTTCCCCGACGGCGGCTGGCACCCGGACCTGCGTCGTGATCCGGGCGGCGAGACCTGGCGGGAGATGGCCGATCGGGTGGCCACGGGGATCGACCGACTCGTCGAGCGGCACGCGGGCACCACGGTCGTCGTCGCCTGCCACGGCGGCGTGATCGTCCACAGCATGATTCGCTGGCTCGGCATCGGCGATGACGACGGCCGCGAGCGCGCGTGGTTCAGCCCCGGGAACGCCTCGATCACCGAGTGGCGCCACGGGGCCAACCCCTATCGCGACCGTTCGATCTCGTGGGAGCTGGCCCGCTTCAACGACCAGGCCCACCTCGTCGGCCTGTTCTAGCGGGCCGAATTCCGCGCACCCGACTACGCCTCGTGGTGGTGCGCCGGCGGGATCCAGCGGGGGTCGACGTCGTCGTCTGGCTCGAGCGGGCGCATGGCGAGATCGATGGCGCTCCACAACGTCTTGGACCACGGGAAGAAGGCAAGGGGGACGATGATGGCCGTGGCAACCACTGCCGCCACCGCCGGGGCCGCGGGTCCGGGGTGGGTGGCGAGGAAGCCGGCCACGACGGCGATCAGCACGGCGCCGAACGTGACGATCGTGTTGATGCCCAGGGCGCCCAGCCAGTGGCCCTCGATCCGTTCGAGCCGGAAGCCGCAGCGGGGGCAGCGCTCCCGCATGATGAACCATCGGCGGAACAGCCGACCCCCACCACACAGCGGGCAGTGGAGGGCGAGCCCGCGGGCGAGCAGGCGGGGAACCGTCAGCGGCGGCGGCTCGGGCAGCTCTTCCCCCACGGCCAGAGCATGCCGCGAGCGGCCGCGCTCGTCAGCCGGAGGTCATGCGAAGTCTGCGTGCGTGTCAGATACCGTTCTGTATCCATTGTCGTGCATGGGGGTTAGCGATGATCGTCGGACGCAGGCGCGCTCGCCGGATGATGGTGGGGCTCGTGGCCGGGCTGGTCGCCGTGAGCGCGGCCGTGCCTGCGGCATCGGCATCGCCCGGTGACCGGACGAGCCACGGCGGTGACCAGGGTCGCTATCCCTACACCGGCTCGATCGAAGTGGACCTGGGGACGAATCCCGGGAGCTGCGACCCTCTGGGTGGGGCCCGCTGCCTGCTGCCGTTCCCGAACGACTACTTCACCGTGCGCGACCGCTCCACCGAGACCGGCCGGCGTGTCGCCCTCACCCCGGACGCCACGCCCGCCAATGCCGCCGGGGTCCACATCGATCCGACCGAGCTCAACCGCAACGACGGGTTCTCACCGGGGTCGGCGGTCGTGACCCTGCTGGCGGGCATCGACCTGGCAGCCAGCGGAGTGGCGCCGATCACCGACATCGGCAGCTCATTGGACCGCGACGCCCCGATCGTCGTCATCGACGCCAAGTCCGGTCGGCGGCACCCCTACTGGGCCGAGCTCGACAGCCGGGCTCCCGACGACGCCCACCGTCTCCTGTTCGTTCGCCCGGCCGAGAACTTCCGGGAGGGCCACCGCTACATCGTCGCGATCCGCGGCGTGGTCGACGGCAACGGCCAGCCGATCGAGCCGCCTGACGTCTTCCGTGCGTACCGCGATCGGCTCGACACCGACATCGACGCCATCGAGGGCCGGCGCGCCCACATGGACGACCTGTTCCGCCGCCTCGGACGCGCGGGCGTCGACCGCGACGGGCTGGTGCTCGCCTGGGATTTCACCGTCGCCAGCCGTGAGAGCCTGTCCGGGCGCCTGCTGGCGATGCGCGACGACGCCTTCGGGCAGCTGGACACCGCCGCGCCCCGGTTCAACGTCACCAGCAACGTGCCCAGCATCCGAGCCAACCTGGCCCGCGAGGTGTCGGGCACCTTCGAGGTTCCCAACTACCTGACCGGCAGCGGTGAGCCCGGGGCCGTGCTGAACAACGGCGCCGGCCCCGCGAGCTCGCCCATCCCCACCCGCAACGGCACTTACACCGCCCGCTTCATCTGCGCAATCCCGAGCTCGGCGATCGGCACGGACGGCACCGCCAACCCGACCCGCATGATGCTCTTCGGCCACGGTCTGCTCGGATCGGCGCGCGAGGCGTTGGGGGCCAGCTCCCGCTACGCCCGGGTCACCAATACCACCACCTGCGCCACGTGGTGGATCGGCATGTCCGAAGAGGACATCGGGGTTGTGCTGAGGGCGCTGGGTGACATGTCCGCGTTCCGCAGCATCCCCGACCGCCTGCAACAGTCGATGCTCAACTTCCTGTTCCTGGGCCGGCTCATGAAGCATCCGGACGGGTTCTCGTCCGACCCGGCGTTCCAGGCCCCCGACGGCAGTCCGCTCCTCGACCAGCGCAACCTCACGTTCAACGGGGTCAGCCAGGGCGGAATTCTCGGCGGCGCGCTCACCGCCGTGGCCCAGGACTGGAAGCGGTCGTTCCTCGGCGTGCCGGCGATGAACTACTCGACGCTGCTCGACCGCAGCGTCGACTTCGACCCCTTCAGCGTGGTGTTCGACCCCAACTATCCCGACTGGGTCGACCGGCAGCTCGCCATCCTGCTGGCGCAGATGCTGTGGGATCGGGGCGAGAACGACGGCTATGCCCAGCACCTCACCGAGAACCCCTACCGGCGCACCCCGAAGCACCGGGTGATGCTGTTCGAGGCGTTCGGGGACCATCAGGTGGCCAACGTCGCGACCGAGGTGACGGCCCGCACCATTGGCGCCGAGCTACGGGCGCCGGGCCTGGCTCCGGGGCGGAGTCCCGACGTGCGGCCGTTCTGGGGCATCGACACGACCACGCGCCTGCCCGACAGTCATGGCTCGTATCTGGTGGTGTGGGACTTCGGCACGCCGGCCCCGCCGCTCGGGAACGTCCCCAACCGGGCCGGCGCCGATCCCCATGGCCAGGGCCGCGACCAACTCGAGGTCCTCACCTTGGCCAGCACCTTCCTCGGGCAGGGCAAGCTCGTCGACACCTGCGGGGGCGGGCCCTGCCGGACCCTGCCCCCACCGGGCTGACCCGGCGGTCGCCTGCCACCGTGAACCTGGGGCCGGGACTGGTCGGGATCAGCCACCTCCAGCTCGGAGATCGCGGGTACGGTCGCTGACGTGAGCGCACCCGCGCATCCCGACGTGCAGCCGCTGGTAGCCCTGCTCGGCAGCTGGCGGGGCGAGGGCGAGGGCAGCTACCCGACCATCGAGCCCTTCCGCTACTCCGAGGAAATCAGCTTCACGCACGTGGGCAAGCCGTTTCTCGCCTATCGGCAGGCGACGGTCAACCTGGCGACCGGGCTGCCGGCCCACGCCGAGGCCGGGTACTGGCGGCCGGCAGGTGAGGGACGGGTGGAGCTGGTCATGGCGCACCCCACGGGCGTCGTCGAGATCGAGGAGGGCACGGTCGAGGTCCTTCCAACCGGAGTCCAGTTGCACCTGCGGTCGACGGCAGTGGCCGGCTCGGCCACGGCCAAGTCGGTGGCCACCCTCCAGCGTGACGTCGAGGTCGTCGGCGACACCTTGCACTACGACCTGGCAATGGGCGCGGTGGGCCAGGCCCACCAACATCACCTCAGCGCCACCCTGCGTCGGGTGGGCTGAGCACGGATACCCTCCGGCCCGACCCCCACCCTCCAGCCCGACCCCAGCCCGCCGCCCCGTGGCGGCGTCGGCCTGCCGGCCGACCCGAGCCGCTGATGGCGTCGGCCTGCGACCGACCCGTACCCTTCAGGAGGTGTCACGGGGACGTACCGCCAGGGTGCTCACGCATCGCTATGACGGGCGCGGCGTGACACGCCAGCCCGACCGGCTGATCGTCGAGGAGCCGCTCGAGATCCAGCTCGACGGGGTGCTGGTGGCGACCACGATGCGCACGCCCGGCCACGACTTCGAGCTGGCTGCCGGTTTCTGCCTCACCGAGGGGTTGCTCGCCGGCGCGCCCGTCCGCCAGTGCCGCTACTGCGGGACC
>Ga0209889_1000166_pt1 | contig 15320 bp, 14 predicted proteins | sample GWRWN1_0_10_FD_187233 | JGI IMG/M metagenome (GOLD analysis project Ga0209889, IMG submission 187233) | Riverbed sediment microbial communities from areas with no vegetation in Columbia River, Washington, USA - GW-RW N1_0_10 (SPAdes)... | ecosystem: Environmental > Aquatic > Freshwater > River >... | reverse complement strand
GCCACCCGCATGGGTTTCGGCGACGCCGCTCGCGAGGTGCAGGACCTCTACCTGGATAAGCGCCAGCGCGACGCGGCCGCCGCCGTGCCGCTCGAGTTCATCGACCGGACGGCGCTGCTGGGCCCGGTCGACCGCATCGCCGAAGGGTTGCGCACCTATGCCGCGGCCGGGGTCACCACGCTGTCGGTGAGTTGCTTCGCCGGGGATGCCGACTCGGCCATCGCGACGATGCGCCAGGTCGCCGATGCCCTCGACCGTTCCGGCGTCGGTGAGTGAGCAGTGGAGCTATGGCAGGCGATCATCCTGGGCATTGTCGAGGGCATCACGGAGTTCCTTCCGGTCTCCTCGACCGGGCACCTCACCATCGCCGAAGAGCTGTTGGGCCTGCAGGTCGACGACGCGGCCGTGACGGCGTATACGGCAATCATCCAGGTCGGCGCGATCGCGGCTGCCATCATCTACTTCTGGCGTGACATCGTGCGCATGGTCGGCGCCTTCGTCCGGGGCGTGTTCAGCGCCCAGGCCCGCCAGACGGCGGACTGGCGCCTGTCCACCGCGGTCGCGGTCGGCAGCCTGCCGATCGCGGTGGTCGGTCTAGCCGGCCAGGATGTCATCGAGGGGCCGCTGCGCAGCCTCTGGGTGGTGGCCGGCGGCCTGATCCTGTGGTCGGTAGTGATGATCTTCGCCGAGCGGGTGGCGACCCAACAGCGGTCCGAATCCGACGTGCGGCTGATGGACGGTGTCGTCATCGGATTCGCCCAGTGTTTCGCCCTCGTGCCCGGTGTGTCACGATCCGGCGCGACGATCTCGGCCGGACTCCTGCGCAACATCGACCGGGTCACGGCGACCCGCCTGTCGTTCTTCCTCGGGATCCCGGCGCTCACCGCTGCCGGCATCTTGGAGGCGCTCAGCTACCGCGACGAGATCACCGCGCGGGTGGGGTGGCTGGCGACGGCCGTGGGAACCGCGGTGAGCTTCGTCGTGGCGTACGCCGCGATCGCCTGGCTGCTGCGTTTCGTCTCCCGTCACTCGATCGTCACCTTTGTCTGGTACCGCGTCGGAGTCGGTGTGCTGCTGGTCGTGGGGCTGGCCATGGGCTGGCTATCGGCTACCTGACGAAGACACGAGCGCCACCCTGTGTGTTCGTGGTGGCCCCATCCAGCACAATCTCTTCGTGGACAACGCCGCGTTGATCGCCTGCGGCAAAGGGGGCGCTTTGATTGCCTCCGGCAAAGCTGGCAGCTTAGCGCGTTGATCAAGGACTTAGTCGCGTGAGTTGATCTCTAGTCACGCGACTAAGCCCTTGATCAACGCGATCATGGAGCTACGATCACCGGCGTGGCGACCGTCCTGCTCCTGCGACACGGCCGGACAACGTCGAACGCGGACGGCTCTCTCGCGGGTCGCTCGGCCGTGGCGCTGGACGAGGCCGGGGTGACCCAGGCCCTCGCCGTCGGCGAACGGCTCGCCGGCCTACCGCTGCGCGCGGTGGTCTCCAGCCCTTTGCGCCGCTGTCTGCAAACGGTCGAGCTGGCGCTGCCGGCGCATCCGCTGGTGGCCGAGGCCGGGTTGGTCGAGTGCGGCTACGGCGACTGGGAGGGGCAGCCACTCAAGCGGCTGGCAAAGGAGCAGCTGTGGCGGATCGTGCAGATGCACCCGTCGGCGGTCACCTTCCCCGGCGCGGACGGCGAGTCGATGGCGGCGATGTCGGCCCGCGCCGTGAGTGCGGTGCGGACCTGGGATGAACGCGTCACCACGGCGCACGGGCCGGACGCGCTCTGGCTCGCCTGCAGCCACGGAGACGTCATCAAGGCGATCATCGCGGACGCCCTCGGCCTGCACCTGGACCTCTTCCAGCGAATCGCGGTCGACCCGGGGTCCGTGACGGTGGTCCGTTACACCCCTGGCCGGCCGTTTCTGCTGCGGTGCAACGACACCGCGGCCCCGCTCGCCTCGCTCGTCCCAACCAAGCGTTCCCGGCGCCGCCGGGTCGGCCCGACCGACTCCGACGCGCCCGTCGGCGGCGGCCTGGGCGGCGGGGTGGGCGACGGCTCCGGTTCGGCGGGTCCGCTGCCGGCCGGATAGGGTTTTTGCCATGACCCAGGTGTACGCATTCGAGCCGCCCGAGCGGTTCGTGGCCGGAACCGTGGGCGTGCCGGGGGAGCGGACCTTCTTCCTGCAGGCGCGCGGCGGCGGTCAGCTGGTCAGCGTCGTCCTGGAGAAGGTGCAGGTCTCGCTCCTCGCGGAGAAGCTTGAGGAGCTGCTCGAGGAGGCGCACCGTCGATTCGGGGTGGAGGTGCCCGAGGAGGCGAGCGGACCCGACGACAACGAGCCGCTCGACCTTCCGCTGGACGAGGAGTTCCGGGTGGGCACTCTCGGCCTCGCTTGGGACGGCGAGAACGATACCGTGGTGATTGAGGCCATCGCGGTCGGGGAGTACGAGGCCGATGAGCCGACCGAGGCCGAACTCGCCGAACTCGATCGACTGCGGGTGCGTCTGACGCCCACGGCGACGCGATCCTTCATCGCTCGGGCCAAGCGACTCGTCTCCGCCGGCCGCCCGCCGTGCCCACTGTGTGGGCAGCCGTTGGATCCCGGGGGGCACCTGTGTCCGCGCCACAACGGCTACCGCCGGTAGTGACCGACGGGACCGGGCTGCCGCACCCGCAGGCCCTGCGCCTGCTCACCGACGGGGCGATCGAATTGGAGGGCCGCCTCGTCGACGCGTCGAACACGACGCTTCGCGCTTTCGTCACCCTGGACGGCGTGACGGCACGCTGCGTTTACAAGCCGGTACGCGGCGAGCGGCCACTCTGGGACTTTCCCGATGGCACCCTCGCGGGCCGAGAGGTCGCCGCCTACCTCGTCTCGGAGGCGACCGGCTGGCGGGTCGTGCCGCCGACCATCATGCGTAACGGTCCGTTGGGGGAGGGCGCCTGCCAACTCTGGGTTGATGAGCCCGAGGACGCGCCGCCGCTTGTCGGGTTCGTCCCTGCGAATGAACTGCCGGATGGCTGGCTTCGGGTGGCCGCCGCCCGCGACGACGCCGGGCGTCCGTTCCTGCTCGCTCACGCCGATGACGCTGTCCTGGCCCGGATGGCTCTGTTCGATGTGGTCGTGAACAACGCCGACCGTAAGGGCGGACACGTCCTGAATACCGCCGACGGGCACCTGTACGGGGTGGATCACGGGGTGTGTTTCCACGTCGATGACAAGCTGCGCACTGTGCTGTGGGGGTGGGTTGGGCGTCCGCTACCGGAGCCGGAGCGAGAGGCGTTGGTCGGGCTGGGCCGGGAACTCGCCGGCGGGCTCGGCGAGCAACTGCGGCGACTGGTCTCGGCGGAAGAGGTCGGGGCGACCGGGGAGCGGCTCAGCCGCCTGCTCGCCGACGGCGTGTTCCCGGAGCCGGTACCCGGCTGGCCCGCCGTCCCCTGGCCCCCCATGTAGTTAGGGTGGCGGGCATGGACTCCTGGATCCCGCCCGAGCTGCCCGACCTCAGTGCCGTGCCGTCCGGTTCCGGCGTCGCACGGCCGACGCTGGAGCTGTACGACACCGCCCGGCAGGCCGTGCATCCGACCGGCGCCGATCACATTGGGGCCGAGGCGGCGCCGCGCACCATGTACGTCTGCGGGATCACGCCGTACGACGCGACGCACCTCGGGCATGCCGCCACGATGATCACCTTCGACCTGGTCAACCGGGTGTGGCGGGACGCCGGGCACGAGGTCCGGTACGTGCAGAACGTCACCGACATCGACGACCCGCTGCTCGAGCGGGCCAACCGGGATGGCGACGACTGGATCGTGCTCGCGATGCGGGAGACCGCGCTGTTCCGGGAGGACATGGAGTCCTTGCGGATCGTGCCGCCGTCGCATTACATCGGTGCGGTGGAGTCGATCCCGGCGATCGTGACCCGGTTGGCCCGGCTGCTCGACACCGCGGTGGCCTACCGGCTCGAGGATGGCACCGGCGATGTCTACTTCGACCTGACCTCGGCGCCGCGGTTTGGGTACGAGTCGCACCTGGACCGCGAGACGATGCTCGCGCTCTCGGCCGAACGCGGTGGCGACCCGGGCCGCGAGGGCAAGCGCGACCCGCTGGATCCGTTGCTGTGGCGCGGCGCCCGCGATGGCGAGCCGGCCTGGGACGGCGGGGCGCTCGGGCCGGGCCGGCCGGGCTGGCACATCGAGTGCGCGGTCATCGCGCTGGATCGACTCGGCGCGGTCGTCGACGTGCAGGGTGGCGGCAATGACCTGATCTATCCGCATCATGAGTGCTCGGCCGCGCATGCCGAGGTGCTGACCGGCGTCGAGCCCTTCGCCCGGCACTACGTCCACGCCGGAATGATCGGGCTGGGCGGTGAGAAGATGTCCAAGTCCAAGGGGAACCTTGTCTTCGTCTCCCGCCTACGCGCCGACGGGGTCGACCCGATGGCGATGCGTGTTGCGCTGATGGCCACGCACTACCGGGCCGACCGCCAATGGACCGACGACACGCTCAAGGCGGGGCAGGAGCGCCTCGCGATCTGGCGGGAGGCCGCCACCGTACCGGCCGGGCCTTCCGGGGCAGACCTGCTGGACGGCGTTCGGGTGGCGTTGGCGCACGACCTCGACACACCGCTGGCGCTGTCGCTTGTGGACTCGTGGTGCGACGCGGCACTCGCCGGTACCGGTGCGGACATCGAGGCGCCGGCCGTCATGGCGGCGACGGTCGACGCGCTGCTAGGCGTGCGCCTGTGAGGCCTCGCGGGTGTTGGAGCTGGTCGTGGCGGGCCCGGTTAGTGGCACCCCTTCCAGCGGTTCGTGAACGTGGTGGCCGAGCTCATCGGGTCCGGATCGGCGAGCGTGCGTACGCCCGAGGACATGCGGATCTCGGTCAGGCCGGCCTCGGTCCCGAGGGCGTGCCAGCCGCCGTCGGCCCGCTGGACCCACGTGTCCGACCAGGCTGTGACGCCGAAGCGGGCGAGCCGTATGTAACCGGTTCGCTCGGACACGAACTCGGCCGAACTGCCATCGTGGAACTCCGCCGGCACGGCTCGGACCGTCGATGCCCGTTGTCCGGTGGTGCTGTTGCGCACCTCGAACACAGCGGTTCCGGCGTCGGGCTGGACTGAGGTGGCCACCGCGATGGCGTCACCGGGGCGGATCCTGATCGGGAGTTGTATCTTCTCGCTGCCGCCGAGCTGGATTCCCCGCAGGTCGGTGCGCAGGAACTGGTACCAGGCCCAGTAGCTGGTGCCGCTCATGATGTCGTAGTCGGCGTCGGTCCCGACCTGGATGAGGGTCCGGTTCTTGGCCCGTTGGTTGAAGCCGCCGATACCGACCCAGGTGAGCAGGTCCGATTCGGGTTGGCATCCTCGGCTCACGGCCGGCTGGACGAATGCTCCCCTGATGGCGCGGTAGGTGCTCGAGCGTGCCCCGGAATCGACCATGAATCCGGACCAGTTGGCACTCATCACCGTCGCGATGGCCGGTGCGATGGCCGGCGCGGGGGCCGCCGCGGCGCTGGCTGCGGCCGGATGTGCCGCGAGAGTGACACCGACGACCAGCACCAACGCCCCCCGCCGCACTCCCATTCTCGTGACGGTATGCGCCGATACCCGTGGGTGTAGCCGTTATGCCGCAACCTCACGCCAGCAGGAGGCCGGGGCCGTCCTCGGGGAGGTCGGCTGATGGCCCGGGGACCGGGTAGGACTCCGTCAACGTGGTCATCGGGCCGGGCCACGTCGCCTGCGCCACCTCGATCGGGCGGTGCTGCGCGTCGTACGCGATGTGCAGCAGGTGCAGGACGGGCGTGTCGGGTCTGATGTGGAGCAACTCGGCCTCCTCCCGGGTGGGCAGGCGCGCCGACAGGTGGTCGGCCGCAGTCGCGTACCGGCGCCCGGTCTCCTCCTCGACCTCCTGGTAGAGCGGGCGCCCGTACGCCTCGACCCGCGCCAGCGACGTCCCGGCCGCGTCCGACGGTTGGAACCACGACGCCCCCACCTCCGCCGGCTGCTGCTCGTCGGTGCGGACGAGGTGGCGGCGGACCACCAGCGGCGTGCCGTCGACGACCCCGAAGGCGTCGGCCACCTCGGGCGGGGCGGGCGAGGGGCCCACCTCGATCAGCTGCTGCCGGTAGCGGGCGGCGAGGTCGGCGTGGTAGCCGCGACGCGCACCGTAGCGCCCACGCGAGAGTCGGTTCAGCCGGCGCCGGGTGCCGCGCACGAAGGTGCCGGAGCCGGGACGCGTGATGAGCAGGCCCTCAACCCGCAGCTGGTCGATCGTCCGCTGCACCGTCTGCTTTGCGACGCCATAGGAAGCCGCCAACGCCAGAATCGATGGCAGGCGCTCCCCGGCGGCCCACTCGCCCGCGCCGATCCGCTGGCGCAGGGAGGCGGCAATCTGGCGGTGCGGATGCTCCGCGGCGCCCGGGTTGATCGTCACCCATCAAGCCTAGCTTCCTAGGACGCGCTGCAGAGTGTGACACGCCACACATTCCCAACAGGCGGGCTACCGAACCAACACCCGGACGCCGGCAACCCAGCGCACCTTTAAGGTTCTCCGCATGGAGGTCACCCAGTCGGCGAAGCTGGCCAATGTCTGCTACGACATCCGCGGCCCGGTGATGCAGGAAGCCAAGCTGATGGAGGCCGAGGGCCACCACGTACTCAAGCTCAACATTGGCAACCCGGCCCCGTTCGGCTTCGAGGCGCCGGAGGAGATGCTCCAGGACGTCATCCTCAACCTGCCCGTGGCCCACGGGTACGGCGACTCGAAGGGCCTGCTCTCGGCCCGGCGTGCGGTCACTCAGTACTACCAAGCCAAGCTCGTCACCGGGATCGACATCGACGATGTCTGGCTCGGCAACGGTGCCTCCGAGCTGATCGTCATGTCGCTGCAAGCGTTGCTGAACAACGGCGACGAGGTCCTGGTGCCGATGCCGGACTACCCGCTGTGGACGGCCGCGGTGAGCCTATGCGGCGGCCGGGCTGTGCACTATCTGTGCGACGAGAGCGCCGACTGGCAGCCAGACCTCGACCACATCGCCGCGCGGATCACGTCGCGGACCAAGGCGATCGTCGTCATCAACCCCAACAACCCCACCGGTGCCGTCTATCCACGCGAAACGCTCGAGCAGATCGTCGAACTGGCTCGGCGGCACAATCTGGTCGTGTTCTCCGACGAGATCTACGACAAGATCCTGTACGACGATGCGGAGCACATCTGCACGGCAGCGCTGGCGCCGGACCTGCTCTGCCTGACCTTCAACGGCCTGTCCAAGGCCTACCGGGTGGCCGGGTTCCGGACCGGTTGGATGGCCATCTCCGGGCCGAAACAGCACGCCGTCAGCTACATCGAGGGTCTGGACATCCTGGCCAACATGAGGCTCTGCCCCAACGTGCCGACGCAGTACGCGGTGCAGACCGCGCTCGGCGGCTACCAGAGCATCAACGACCTCGTCCTGCCCGGGGGGCGCCTGCACGACCAGCGCGACACCGCGTGGCGGCTGCTCAACGAGATCCCCGGCGTCTCCTGTGTCAAGCCCAAGGGCGCCCTGTACGCCTTTCCCCGGCTCGACCCCGACGTGTACCCGATCGCTGACGACGAGCGGTTCGTGCTCGACCTGCTCCGCGCGGAGCGGCTGCTCGTGGTCCAGGGCACCGGCTTCAACTGGCCGCGCCCGGACCACTTCCGCGTGGTGACCCTGCCCCACGTCGACGACCTCGCGGAGGCTATCGGCCGCATCGGCCGCTTCCTGGCCACGTACCAGCAGTAGCCACCTCGTACCGGCAGTGGCCGCCAGCTCAGATGCCCGCGGTCGGGCCTGGGTGGCCACCCCGGCGCCGAAGGTAGCGCTCGAAGTGCTCGGCGATCTCGTCGCCGGACAATGGGGCGAGGTCATCGCCGGCCCGCTCCTCCAGCTCCCGCACGTACTCGGCCAGCTCAGCGTCCTGCCCCGCCGCGGTGCGAAGGCGCTCCTCCCACTGGGCCGACTCCTCGGCGAGATCCGTCATCGGAACAGGGAGGTCCAGCACCTCCTCGACCCGGTGCAGCAGGGCAAGGGTGGCCTTGGGACACGGCGGGTTGTTGGCGTAATGCGGCACGTGCACCCAGAACGACACGGCGTCCAGCTCCGCCTTGCGGCAGGCATCGTGCAGCACGCCGACGATGCCCGTTGGCCCCTCGTAGCGGGTCGCGGTCAGGCCGAACCGTTCGATGTCGGCCTGGTCGGAGGCGCTGCCGCTGATCGGGAGCGAGCGGGTGTACGGCACATCGGCGAGCAGCGCCCCGAGCAGCACCACCCGGGTCACCTCGAGGCTGTGGCACACCTCGAGCACATCCTGGCAGAAGGTACGCCAGCGGGTGCTCGGCTCGATGCCGCGGATAAGCACCACGTCGGACTCGGCCTCCGCTGGGCTCGCCACCGCGAACCGGGTGGTCGGCCACTCGATACGCCGGTCCTCGCCCTCGGGCTGGGAGACGGTCGGCCGGTTGACCTGAAAGTCGTAGAACTCCTCGGGGTCGACCTCGCTGACGGTCTTGGCCGACCAGACCTGCTCGAGATGCTCGACGGCGGCGGTCGAGGCGTCGGCGGCGTCGTTCCACCCCTCGAAGGCCGCGATGGCCACGGGGGAGCGCAGAACCGGCAGCCCATCGAACTCGCTCACGTACCCCAGCGTAATGGTCTCCGCGGTCACGCGCCCGTGACCGGCTGCTGACACGGCCGCTGGCACGGCCGCAAACACGGCCGCCGACACGCGGGCCAGATCGGCGGCTAGCCTGTACCCCATGCCAGCTGGATTCTTGGACAGCCTTGCTCAGCGCGTGCTCGTCGCCGATGGGGCGATGGGCACGATGCTGCACGCGGCCGACCCCAGCCTGGACGACTACCAGGGCCACGAGGGCTGCAGCGAGATCCTGAATGTGACGCTGCCCGACGTCGTACGAGGCATTCACGACGCCTACCTGGCCGCCGGGGCCGATTGTGTCGAGACGAACACGTTCGGCGCCAACCTCGCCGCCCTCGGCGAGTACGGCATCGCCGACCGGATCTTCGAACTGTCGCACTCCGGGGCGCGACTGGCCCGCGAGGTCGCCGATGGCTGGTCCAGCCCGGACCGGCCGCGTTTCGTACTCGGCTCGATCGGCCCGGGCACCAAACTCCCGACGCTGGGGCACACGAGGTACGACACCCTGCGCGAGGCCTACCAGCTCAACGCGGCTGGCCTGCTCGCTGGCGGGGCCGATGCTCTCATCGTCGAGACGTGCCAAGATCTGCTGCAGACCAAGGCCGCCGTCATCGGTTCCCGCCGCGCCATCGCCGCGACCGGGCGCGCGGTGCCGCTCATCTGCCACGTGACCGTCGAGACCACCGGCACCATGCTGCTGGGGTCGGAGATCGGTGCCGCGCTCACCGCGCTGCAACCCCTCGGGATCGACCTCATCGGCCTCAACTGCGCCACCGGCCCGACCGAGATGTCCGAGCACCTGCGCTACCTGTCGCAGAACGCCCGCGTGCCGCTGTCCGTGATGCCCAACGCCGGCTTGCCCGAACTCACCGCGACGGGCGCCAGGTATCCGCTGCGCCCGGACGAGCTCGGCGAGGCGATGCGGTGGTTCGTCACCGAGTACGGGGCCCGACTCGTCGGCGGGTGCTGCGGCACTACCCCTGAGCACATCGCCAAGGTCGTCGAGGCGGTCGCGACGGCCGAGCCCGCCGCGCGCACGCCGCGCCATGATGCGGGCGTCGCATCGATCTACCACCATGTTCCGTTCGCGCAGGATGCGAGCGTGCTCATGGTGGGGGAGCGGACCAACGCCAACGGCTCGAAGGCGTTCCGCGACGCCATGCTCGCCAGCGACTACCACGCGTGTGTGGAGATCGCCCGCGACCAGGCCCGGGACGGGTCGCACCTGCTCGACCTCTGCATCGACTACGTGGGTCGGGACGGCGCCGCGGACATGCGCGAGATAGCCGGCCGCTTCGCCACCGCGTCGACGTTGCCGATCATGCTGGACTCCACCGAGCCGAACGTCATCGAGGCCGGGCTGGAGATGCTCGGCGGACGGTGCGTGGTCAACTCGGTGAACTTCGAGGACGGCGACGGCCCCACGTCCCGGTACGCGCGCGTCATGCCGATCGTGGCCGAGCATGGCGCCGCCGTCGTCGCGTTGACCATCGACGAACAGGGCCAGGCTCGCACGGCCGAGTGGAAGGTACGGGTCGCGGCCCGCCTGATTGAGGACCTCACCGGACGCTGGGGTATGGACATCTCCGACATTCTTGTCGACTGCCTTACCTTCCCGATCTCCACGGGGCAGGAGGAGGTCCGCCGGGACGGTCTCGAGACGATCGAGGCGATCCGGCAGATCTCCCAGCGCTTCCCGGGCGTCAATTTCACGCTCGGCATCTCCAACATCTCTTTCGGCCTGAACCCGGCCGCCCGTCAGGTGCTCAACTCGGTGTTCCTGCACGAGTGTGTCCAGGCCGGGCTAACCTCGGCCATCGTGCACGCGAGCAAGATCCTGCCGACGTCGAAGATCCCGGATGAGCAGCGTGAGGTGGCGCTGGACCTCGTCTACGACCGCCGCGGGGAGGGCTACGACCCGCTGTCGCGCTTCATCGAGCTGTTCGAGGGTGTCGACGCGGCATCGGTCCGGGCGTCGCGCGCCGAGGAGCTGTTGGCGCTGCCGCTGGACGAACGGCTGCAGCGGCGCATCGTCGACGGCGAGCGCAACGGGCTGGAGTCCGATCTGGATTCCGCGCTGGCCTCCCGGTCGGCACTGGCGATCATCAACGACACGCTGCTCGCGGGTATGAAGACGGTCGGTGAGCTGTTCGGCTCCGGGCAGATGCAGCTGCCGTTCGTACTCCAGTCCGCCGAGGTCATGAAGACCGCGGTGGCCTACCTCGAGCCGCACATGGAGAAGGCCGACGACGCGGGCAAGGGCAGAATTGTTCTGGCCACCGTCAAGGGCGACGTGCATGACATCGGCAAGAACCTCGTGGACATCATCTTGTCCAACAATGGCTACGAGGTTGTGAACATCGGCATCAAGCAGCCGATCTCGGCGATCCTCGACGCGGCCGAGGAGGCGAAGGCCGACGCGATCGGCATGTCAGGCCTGCTGGTCAAGTCCACGGTCATCATGAAGGAGAACCTGCAGGAGATGGACTCCCGCGGCGTGGCTGCGCGGTGGCCGGTCCTGCTCGGCGGGGCGGCGCTCACGCGCTCCTATGTGGAGGATGACCTGCGCGATCTCTTCTCGGGCGAGGTGCACTACGCTCGGGACGCGTTCGAGGGACTCTCCCTTATGGACAAGGTCATGGCGGCCAAGCGCGGCGAGTCCCCGGTCGTGGACGCCGAGCGTGAGCGCAAGCTGGCCGAGCGCCGCGAGCGGCGTGAGCGGCATCGGGCGATGGTCGGCGGGGAGCTGCCGGAGCTGGACGACGCGTCGGTGCGCTCCGACGTCGCTGTTGATGTACCGGTTCCTGCGGCACCCTTCTTCGGTACCCGAGTCGTGAAGGGCTTACCGCTGGCGGATTATGTGGCTCTCCTCGACGAGCGGGCGACGTTCCTGGGCCAGTGGGGGTTGCGGGGCTCGCGCGACGGCGCCGGACCGTCCTATGAGGAGCTCGTCGAGACCGAAGGCCGTCCGAGGATGCGGTACTGGCTGGACCGGCTCGTCGCCGACCAGGTACTCGAGGCGGCGGTGGTCTATGGCTACTTCCCGTGCTACTCCGAGGGCAACACGCTGGTCGTTCTCGACGAGAACGCGGCGACCGAACGGGCCCGCTTCACCTTCCCCCGTCAGCGGCGCGAGCGTCGGCTGTGCATCGCCGACTTCTTCCGGCCACGATCAGATGGTCTTGACGTCATCGGGATGCAGCTGGTGACCATGGGTGAGCCGGTGAGCGAGTACGCGGAGAAGCTGCGCGCCGCGCACGCCTATCGCGACTACTTCGAGGTGCACGGCCTGTCGGTACAGCTGACCGAGGCGCTCGCGGAGCACTGGCACCGCCGGGTTCGGTCCGAGCTGGTGCTTCCGTCGGGGGAGTCGCTCGCTTCATTCGACCCGCCGGACCTGGCCGGGCTCCTGGCCACGGATTACCGCGGCTGCCGCTACTCCTTCGGGTACCCAGCCTGCCCGGACCTCGAGGACCGCGCGAAGGTAGCGGCGCTGCTCGAACCGGAGCGGATCGGCGTCGTGCTGACGGAGGAGTTCCAGCTCGTACCCGAGCAGGCGACGGATGCCATCGTGGTCCATCACCCCGAGGCGTCGTACTTCAACGCCAAATAGGACGTGCTGGTGGGCGGCCGGTGCGCATAGACCCGGAGCGTGAACGGCACCCTGGAGCTTGTCCGACAAGATTGAACGCACCAATCCGCTGCCATGACGGAAGCTGCGGGTAGCTACCGCGCAACGACAAGGGCTAAGTCCGACTTCCTGAAGTCATCGCCAATGCAAAGCAAGGGTTCGCCGGCCACGTGGCTGATGGCGTAGGTGAGGCAATCGCCGAAGTTCAGCGCTGCGGGGTGTCGGCCCTTGCCGAAGCGCAGGTACGCATCGACAGCCACCGCCCAATGGTCTGCGGTGAATGCGACTTGCCGTATGTCGCTCTCCTGAATGAATCGGGCGAGCAGAGTCTTACCTGGTATGCCGAGGCGGGCCGCGAGGACGATGCCGGTTTCCACCAGCGTCGGCGCGCCTATGCCCGGCGGAGGATCGGCTGAGGTCAGGTGGTCGAGCAGCGGTTCCCAGCCAGGCTCGCGCAACAGGATGGCAACTACGGCCGAGCTGTCGACGATCACACGCCCTCCGGGCCGTAGCCGAGGATCTCTTCTCGCTCGCGCTTGCTCAGCGCCGTACCCAAGACCTCGGTGGGGACCTGCGGCCACGCCTCCTCAGCGAGAAACCGGCGTAGACGCTCACCCCTGGCCGCGGTTGCCCGCGTGGCGATAAGGCGAGTCCTCCGCTCCCGCAGAGCGATGTTGATCGCCCGTGTCTTGGTCTCCGCGGTGAGCGCGGCGACCTCAGCGGCGAGCCGCTCGGTGTCGGGATCCTTGATGTTCAGAGCCATGGTGTAAGAGTACCTCATACGGTAGATCTACACCATCGTTGATGCCTCGCGGCCATGCATCGCGGCGGATGACTGCAGGTCGGTGATTCCGCAACGCGGTACGCGGATCTGAACCGACTGCGATGCCGGGCTGTGGAAGCAGACTCCGCGGGGCACTGCCTGCGGGGCACTGCCTATCGATTGAGCAGGCCCTCGATTGAGCAGGGTTAGGCTGGCAGCGTGTATGAGATCGCGTTGACTGTGTCAGCGTGCCTGCGGGCGGGTACCCGCGTCGACGTCGCATGGGCGATAGACACGCAGGGATTCAGTTCCCGAGACAAGAACGAGGCGTTGGCGATCACGCCGGGCGGAGGCCGGATCGGGTCTGTCATGTCGGGCTCGCTCAATGACCAGCTGGTGGACCTGGCCGAACAGGGTGTCAGCGGGCGACTCGTCGAGCTACACGTCGGGGATTTGGAGGCCGAGCTGGCTGGCCTGTCGTGCGGCGGCCACGCGCGCTGCCTGCTGGTCCCCGCCGTTGACCTGCCGGCCGAGTTGTGGCAGCGGCTGCGCAACCGGGACCCGGTCTGCCTGCTGACCCGCGTCGACGGTGATCAGGTGATGGACGTCGCGATGTTTGATCAGGCGACCATTGCCGATGCGGGCGAGGAAGCGGCTCGGTTGTTCGGCCAGGGCAGCAGCGACACTCTCGTCGCGCCGGACGCTGTGATAACCGTGCTGTGGCCGGTCCCCAAGCTGGTGATCATTGGAGCCGGCGCGATCGCCGATGCTCTGAGTGCAGTGGCGGATCTGCTCGGCTGGCAGACCGAAGTAATCACGAATGTCCGTACCGCAACCGGGGTGATCGCAGGGCTCGCCGTTCTGGACAAGGTGGTCGTGACCAGCCACGATGACGACCTTGCCGGCCCGGCGCTGGCAGCTGCGCTGGCTGGCGAGGTGGGCTACATCGGGGCTCTCGGTTCCCGCCGGACGCAGCAGTCTCGGGCAGATTGGCTGGCCTACCGTGGAATCACCGACCTGGATCGCGTGCACGGCCCGGCCGGTCTGGACATTGGAGCCGGGACGCCGGCGGAGATCGCGGTCTCCATCGTCGCCGAGGCGCTGGCGGTACGGTCGATCAAACGCGCGGGCTCGTTACGCGAACGATCCGGATCGATCCACTAGTCGGCCCGGCGACCAAGCCGTCAGTGAGGGTAAGCGAAGACTTAATCTGCTGTCGCGTTAGCCGTGAGCGCGGCCTACCGTTGGTCTTGACCCCCATAGCGGCCGGAGAGGATGTTTGGCCATGACAAATGAGGCGACGCCCGCGGAGCCTGGCAGCGCAGCGCTGCAGCCCGATGAGGCGGTGGATGTCCTGCGTGCGGTGTGGGCGGCGGATGGGCAGCGCGTGGAAGATCTGGACGACGCGTGTGGGCCGACAAAGAGCTGCCGGAACATGACGGACGTCAGCTTCGACGGGATGGCGGAACCAGGCAGCGACCTGCGCGAAGCCTGGAAGGAACGGTTGCGGCGCGAGGGCAAGCTCAGCACGACGAGCGGCAGCATCCGCGACCTCGTGCTCGGTCCTACCGACGTTCGCTGACCGATCGGCGCGCTGGATGGACCGCCCGGAGACCGTAGCTCAGCTGACCCAGGTGTTGCGTCACGGTGGCTACCTCGCCGACCGCGGACTGGCGACCGCACTCTTTGTCGCATTGTCGTTGGATCGTCCGATTCTGATCGAGGGAGAGGTCGGCGTTGGCAAGACCGAGGTCGCGAAGGTGCTCGCGGCGGTCTTTGGGCGTCGACTGATCCGACTTCAGTGCTACGAGGGCATCGACACCAACCAGGCGTTGTACGAGTGGGATTACGCCCGCCAGATGCTCCAGATCCGGGCGTTGTCTGACCGTCAACTGGGCGACGACGCCGCGGTCGACAAATTGTTCGGTCCGAAGTTCCTGCTCGAGCGGCCGTTGTTGGAAGCCGTCCGGGCCGGCGACCAGGCGGTCCTGCTCATCGATGAGGTTGACCGGGCCGACGACGAGTTCGAGGCGTTCCTGCTCGAGATCCTCTCCGACTTCCAGATCACGATTCCCGAGATTGGCACCATCAAGGCCCAATCGCCGCCTTTGGTGGTACTGACATCGAACCGCACCCGAGAACTGCACGACGCGCTGAAGCGGCGCTGCCTTTACCACTGGGTGGGTTATCCGAGCCCGGAACGAGAGGTGGAGATCGTTCTGGTGCGCGCTCCGGGAGTGTCCGAGGCGTTGACC
>Ga0209889_1000164_pt1 | contig 15367 bp, 14 predicted proteins | sample GWRWN1_0_10_FD_187233 | JGI IMG/M metagenome (GOLD analysis project Ga0209889, IMG submission 187233) | Riverbed sediment microbial communities from areas with no vegetation in Columbia River, Washington, USA - GW-RW N1_0_10 (SPAdes)... | ecosystem: Environmental > Aquatic > Freshwater > River >... | reverse complement strand
AGCGCCGGCGCTCGATGTCCTGCGCCAGACGCAGGAAGAAATGGACCATCGCGCGCTTCGGCGGCGCGGCGTCCTCGGCCCGAACCATGACGCCGGTGAGGATGCTCTCCCAGATGCGCGGCGGGCCGAAGAAGTACGTCGGCGCGATCTCCCTGAGATCGTGCAGGACGGTCGCCGCGCTCTCGGGACAGTTGATGGTGAACCCGCTGATGATGGCCTGCGCGTACGAGAAGATGTGGTCGCCGACCCAGGCCATCGGCAGGTACGAGAGGATCTCCTCGTCCTCGCGCAGCCCCTCGAAGGTTGCCGCGTTGCGCGCGGTCACGATCAGGTTTCGGTGCGACAGCATCGCGCCCTTCGGCACGCCCGTCGTCCCGGAGGTGTAGCAGATGATGGCGACGTCGTCCGCCGTCCCCCGGGCGACCTCGTCGTCGAAGTACGTCGGATGGCCCATCTCGAACTTCTTGCCCATCTCGGCGAGCTCGGCGAGGCTCGCACCGACATCGCGCCCGACGGCGTGATCACGCTGCGGGACGCACCGTGGCGGGCGCGCACCAACCGTGCCACACCGATCCATCAGCACGAGCGAGCGCGGGTGGTGGCGATCGAGGGCCTCGTGCTGGAAGTGGAACCGGAGGGAGGCGGGGCGCGTGACTACCGCGAGCGCAGACGCTCGAGCGACTGACATATCGCTTCAGAGCACCCCCGTGGGCGCCGGTTTATTTGGGCTTAGACGACACGGGCGTCATTCCGCCGAAGCAAACCGTTACCACCAGTCCACACGCCTCTGACCAGCGGTAAGACCCGTTCTGCACGCGTCGTGAGGACAAGAACTTTCCCTTGTTTCGGTCTATGCGCGGCTGTATGGTCCGCCTCTGAAGGGGGGTAGTCAGTGAGCGCACAGCGTGTTGAGGAAGCATGGCAGGTGAGGGCCGCGTGCCGGGGACCACAAGCCGTCGTCTTCTTTCCACCACCACACTTCGAGCGAAAGAGCGAGAAGCTCAAGAGAGAAGAGCAAGCCAAGGCCATCTGCGGCACGTGCCCTGTGCGGGAGCCCTGCCTGGGATACGCGCTACGCATCCGTGAGCCTCACGGCATCTGGGGAGGATTCAGCGAGGCCGAGCGCAGGGCGCTGGTCGCGCAGCACAACTAACGACGACGCCGACGGCGTGGCGCCACCCGCGAGACGGTGGCGCTGCGTTCGTCGTTTTTCCGGGACCGTGCCCTGAAGCTCGTGTGGCATGCGAACCCCCAGCCGGATGCCGGGCCGGCGGCCGGGGTCTCGACGATCCTGACCGCCGACCGGCTCGAGGTGTGGTTGGCGCACCGGCGGCAAGCAACCCCCGGCGATCGCTCGCCCGGCTCACGCGGAGCCCGAGCGGCGCCATTGCTCTCCCCCTTCGCCTCCGACGCTTCAACCACTCCCGTACGAGAGAACCCCCGTACTCCTCATACGAGAACCCCCGTACGGACTCCGATGTTACTCCCTGGTAGCCGACGTGTGAAGGGGGTCACATCTCCGGGCAGACCTGGGCCCCCTGGCGCCGCTCGGGCGACAACGACCCGGCGGTAGGCTGAGTCGAACGTGCGGTCGCCCACCACTCGAGGTGCTCGCCCGCCGCCGCTCGATCCCACGTACACCCGAACGACCCGCACCACCCTCCCATATGGTTCTCCTGTTCGCTCTCCTCTTTCTCGTGGCCCCACTCGTCGAGCTGGCCGTGATCGTCCAGGTCGCCGGCACGATCGGCGTCCTCAACACCATCGGACTGCTCGTTGGGGTGTCGATCGTCGGGGCCTGGCTGGCCAAGAGCGAGGGCTTGGTCACGCTGCGCCGGATCCAAGCCGCACTGGATCGGGGGGAGATCCCGAGCCGCGAGGTCGCGGATGGTGCGCTCATCCTGATGGCCGGCGCGCTGATGATCGCCCCCGGCTTCATCAGCGACGTCGTCGCCCTCCTCCTCCTGATTCCTCCCACGAGGGCCATCGTCCGCCGGGTGCTCATGCGGTCGCTGGCGGAGCGCAGTCGCGCACGCATCACCGTGTTCGGAGCCCGAAGGCCCCGAACACCGGCTCCGGGGCCTGACGACGTGTGGGACGTCGACAGCTGGGAGGATCCGCCGCGTTCAGCAGCTCCCGGTGAGCTGAAGGGCCCCACATGACAGACGAGGCCATTGAGCAGGCGCCGGTCGCCATTCCCAAGCCCATCGTCTACGGCGTGGCCAGCGCCCTCTCGCCGATGGTGCGCCGCATCGTCGCCGGCAACCCGGGAATGATGACCGGGCCGGGGACCAACACGTACCTCGTGGGCATCGACGAGATCGCGGTGATCGACCCCGGTCCCGGCGACGCCGAGCACCTCGACGCCATCGCCGGCTGCGGCGGCGACCGCATCCGCTGGATCCTGCTCACCCACACCCATGAGGACCACTCCCCCGGCGCCGTCGGTCTCAAGAAGCGGACGGGGGCCGAGATCCTGGCGTTCGACGGGGGCGAGGGCAAAGGCAAGGTTCGCATCGACGGCACGCTCCGTGACGAGTCGATCATCGAGGCGACCGAGTTCCACCTCACGGCCCTGCACACCCCGGGCCACGCCTCGAACCACCTGTGCTACCTGCTCAACGAGGAGCGGACTCTCTTCACCGGCGACCACATCATGCAGGGGTCGACAGTGGTCATCCGTCCGCCCGACGGCGACATGGCGGCCTACCTGGCCTCGCTCGAGCGGCTGAAGCACATCCGGCCGCGTCTGCGAGCGATCGCCCCAGGTCACGGCCATCTCATCACCGACCCGATGGGGGTCGTGGACGACTACATCGAGCACCGCCTGGCTCGCGAGCGACAGATCATCGACACCCTCACCACCCGGGGGACGGCCACGGTCACCGAGCTGGTCGAGGTCATCTACACCGATGTCCCCGCCGAGCTGCACGGATGGGCCCGCTTCTCTGTGTGGGCGCACCTGCGCAAGCTGGCCGACGAGGGCCGCGTCAAGGGCGACGACCTCGAGAGCACTTGGTCACCGGCCTGACGGCACTGCGACCGCCCGGGATCGCTGTCTACCGTTTGCGGAGCTTCCAGACCTGTTCGGACGGGAAGCGGTGGGCCCAGTCGGCGGTCACGAAGAAGTTGATCTCCGACCCCGGCTCGGGTGCCTGGATCTCGATGAAGTCGACCACCTCGAAGCCGGTCTGGCGGAACAGCCGGAACCACTGCGAGGTGGGCAGGTTGAACTCGATACCGCCCGGATCATCGGCCGCGTCACGCCAGTCGAGCCGGTGGAGCGAGAAGTAGTCGCGCTCCAACCGCTCGGTGCACGGGACGGACCCGTCGAGGGGCGTGCAAACCATGGTCAGCGGCGTGTTGCCCAGAAACACGAGCGATCCGCCGGGTCGCAGCAGGCGGTGCGCCTCGGGGATCCAGACGTAGGGGTCGCACCAGATCGCGGCCCCGTACTCGGAGATGGCGAAGTCGAACGAGGCGTCGTCATAGGGCACGGTCTCGGCGTTGCCGTGCACCAGCGTGAGCTCGACTCCGTGGTCCCGGGCCAGGCGGCGGGCGGTGTCTAGCTGCTGCTCGGAGTTGTCGATGCCCACCACCCGGGCCCCCCGCCTGGCCATCCACGAGGCGACATAGGCGGTACCGCAGCCGAGCTCGATGGCGTCGAGGCCCGCCATGTCCTCGGGGAGCAGCTGTAGCTTCGACTCCGGGGTTCCCCAGATCCCCCAGTCCGGCTCCCCCGCCACCCAGTTGCGTTCGGCGGGCGCGACCCACTGCGGCGCCAGCGCATCCCAATGCTCGCGGTTGGCGGCGACATGCTCCGGCAGCGCGCCCTCGGTCACGCCCTCAGCATGCCCGAGGGCGTCAAGTGCGGGCGCGGTCAAGTGCCGGCGCGGTCGAGGGCCGCGGCGGCGGCGTCGAGCATGCGGGCGCTGCAACCCGCCATCGCCGACAACGGCACAGCCTCGTCAACGATTCGCTGCGCGATGTCACGGAAGGCATCGGCGGCGGGACCGTCGCCGAGCGTCACCGGCGAGCCGGTGTCGCCGCCGGCTGACACCGACGCCTCTAGCGGCACGGTGCCCAGCAGCGGCACCCCGGCATCGTGGGCCAGCTGCTCGCCGCCACCCTCGCCGAACAGCTCGTACGTCGCGCCGTGCTCGCAGCGGAAGGCACTCATGTTCTCGATCACGCCTGCCACCCGCAGGTAGCTCTTGCGGGCCATGCCCACGACCCGGACGGCTACCTTTTGCGCCGCCTGGGCCGGCGTGGTCACGACGATCACCTCGGCGCTGGGCAGCAGCTTGGCCACGCCCATCTGCACGTCCCCCGTCCCCGGCGGCATGTCGATGAACAGGTAGTCGAGGTCGTCGCCCCACCGCACGTCCTGCAGGAAGTGCTGTACGCCCCGGTTCAGCATCAGACCGCGCCACATCAGGGCCGTCTCCTCATCGTCGACGAGAAAGCCCATCGAAACCACCCGGACGACACCGTCGCCGATGGACCGCTCGATCGGCACCATCTGCTTGCGCCCGTCGTGCGTCGTGCCGGCCAGTCGTCCCTCGACACCCAGCATCCGGGGCACCGAGAAGCCCCAGATGTCGGCGTCGAGCACTCCGACCTTGTGGCCTCGCTGGGCCAGCGCGGCCGCCAGGTTGACCGTGACCGAAGACTTACCCACGCCGCCCTTGCCCGAGGCGATGAGGATGACCTTTGCGCCGAGCGGCACCGACGTGTTGTCGGGGCGCTGGGTGATGTTCCAGCGCGCCTTCGCCATGGCCGACGCCCGCTGGTCGGGGGTCATCTCGCCCCAGTGGAGGCGTACGTCGGTCACACCGGGGAGGGAGCCGATGCGGGCCACCACGTCGTGCTGGAGCTGCGATCGGAGGGGACAGCCGGCGGTCGTCAGCGCCACCGTGACGTCGACCGACCCATCGGGCCGCACCTCGGCCGACCGGGCCATGCCGAGGTCGACGATGTCGCTCCCCAGCTCGGGATCGATGACGCCGCGCAATGCCCCCAGCACGTCGTCGGGAGTGGGCAGGCCATTGGACGCCACTTCCCGCTCTTGGCCTTCGGCCGGGCCGCTCGGGCCTCGCTCGCTCATTGCCCTCCGGGACGCTCGCTCAACTCGCGGGATTCTACCGGTGGATGCCGGTGAAACCGGGCTGGAGAATCCCGGCCGCCGGTACACTCCGCAGCGTGTCCGACGACACGTTCCCCACTCGTCCGACCGCTCGCGCCGGCGCTCCCCGCCTCGCCGTCCTCAAGGCGCTGGGCGACAACACCCGCTACGCCATCTACCTGGAGCTCGCGCGGTCGTCACGACCGCTGGCCACGGCCGAGATCGCCGAGACGCTGGGCCTGCACCCCAACACGGTCCGGCCTCACCTCGAGCGCATGCGCGACGTCGGCCTGCTAGACGTCGAGACCGACGCCCGCGGGACCGTCGGACGGCCGCAGCACCGCTACTCAGTCGCCAGCGACGCCCCGACCCTTGGGCTGGAGCCGGCCACGTTCCGGGTGTTGTCGCGCATGCTGGTGGGGCTGGCGGCCACGGCCGGCCTCGGGTCGGGCGAGGCGGTCGAGGCAGGCCGTGAGCAGGGTGGGCTGGATGCCCTAGAGGCGGACGTGTCCGCGAACGGCGACAGGCAAGCGTGCCTCACCGCCCTGGTCGCCCGCCTGGACGCCCTGGGTTTCGACCCGGCCGTGGTCGACGACGACGGCGAGGCCACCGTCGCCTTCGCCCACTGCCCGTTCCGCGAACTGGCAGAACGCCATCCCGACGTCGTCTGCGGCCTGCATCGGGGGCTGGTCGAGGGGTTCGTCGATGCGCTTGGCGGTGCCCGGGTGGACACATTCCACCCCCTGACCGACCGGACTCCGTGCCAGGTCGAACTGGAGCTGTCGGCCACCTAGAGGTCGCGCCGACGACGCAATCGCGAGCATGTTCGCCAGGTGTCGGTGGGCGCAGATACCATTGTCGCTGATCTGGGAACCCGAGGAGGCTCCTGACGTGATCGTCCTCACCGACACCGCTACCGAAAAGGTCCGCTCGCTCATGGATGCCGAGGGCGTGGCCGACATGGCGCTGCGGGTTGCCGTGCGCCCCGGCGGCTGCTCGGGCTTCAGCTACGAGATGTTCTTCGACACCGACCTCGCCGACGACGACCAGACGGTCGACTACTCGGGTGTCAGGGTCGTGGTCGATCAGTCGAGTGCGATGCTCCTAGAGGGCGCCACGCTCGACTACAAGGACGGGCTCCAGGGCGCGGGTTTCGCCATCGACAACCCCAATGCGCAGCGCACCTGCGGCTGCGGCCAGAGCTTCAGCTAGAAGCCCGAGGCATCGAGCCGGGCGAGATCAGGGGCTGGGGGCCAACGAGTGACTTCGGGGGGGCGAGGTCGGCGTCCGACCGGGAAGCCGCCCGGCCCCGACCGACGGCCCGATCCGCACGACCGAAACGCGTCCTACGACGCGGACCCGTACGGCTACGGCGACGCCGCTGACGAGTACGACCCCTACGGCGACCGCCCCCCAGCCGGGCAGCGCCTGAGGTCACCGATCGGGCGTCCGCCCCCACGTCGGCGCGCAACGGCCGTGCCCGCCCACCTAGCGCCGCGCCGCGACCGGCGCCGGCTGGTCGCGCTGGTCGCCGTCTGCTTGCTGCTCGGCGCGGCGGCGTTCGCCGTGCAGCGCGTGACCTCCGACGACGGCGAGACCGCCGACCAGCCCGGCGATCCCGGGGCCGGCAGCGCCGACGAGTCCGGAGAGTCCACCGGGGCGGACGCCGGGTCGGCGACCACGGCCGCCGAGCAAGCCGCACCGCCGTCGGGGTTCGAGATCCCGGGGCTCCTGACATTCCGAGGCGGGCCGAGCCGCAGCTACTACGGCGAGGGCCCCACCCCGAAACGCCCCGAGGTCCTGTGGAGCTACCCCGGCCAGAGCGGCGGCATGTGCGCCGAGTCGTCGGTGGGCAGCGACACCAAGGTGTGGTGCGGCACAGGTTGGACGGGTCAGCCGTCGGTGTTCGAGCGTGACGGCCGCACCTGGGTGGTGTTCGGCGCCTACGACCGGCACATCCACTTCGTCGACTACGAGACGGGCCAGGACATCCTCCCACCCTTCCCCACCGGCGACATCATCAAGGGGTCGGTGTCCATCGACGGCGAGGGCCTCCCGCTCGTCTACTCGGGAAGCCGCGACAACAAGCTCCACGTCGTCGCAATCGACCGTCCGCAGCCCACCGAGCTTTGGACCCTCGACGCCCAAGCAGTCTCCCCCACCCTGTGGAACGACGACTGGGACGGCTCGCCGCTGGTGCTCGGCGACTACCTGTACGAGGGGGGCGAGAACTCGCAGTTCCACATCGTCAAGCTCAACCGCTCCACCGCCGGCGACGGCAAGGTGCAGGTGGCACCCGAGCTGGTCTTCAACACCCCGGGCTGGGACGACGAGCTACTGAACGCGCTCAACACGCGTCAGCAGGACGTCTCGATCGAGAACTCGGTCGCCTACCACGAGGGTGTCATCTATTTCGCCAACTCGGGCGGGCTGGTCCAGGGTTGGGACGTCTCCGGAATCGCCGACGGCCGCCAGCCCACCCGGGTGCTCCGCTACTGGACCGGTGACGACGTCGATGCCTCGGTCGTCGTCGACGACGAGGGATTCCTGTACGTCGGCGTCGAGAACGAGCGGGGCAACAGTCGGGCGGCCGAGGTGGGCCAGCTCCTCAAGCTCGATCCGCGCAAGCCCGACAACCCGCTGGTGTGGTCGCTGAAGGACCCCCGTGGCTTCTGGACCACCCCGGCGCTGCACAAGGACATCGTGATCGCCGCCTCCGACGGGGGCACGGTCTACGGCGTAGACCGGGAGACCGGCGCCGTGCGCTGGCAGTTCGAGCTGCCGCCACCGACATGGCAGTCGGCGGTGATCATCGACGACGTGCTCATCCAGGGCGACTGCAGCGGGGTGCTCCACGGCTACGACGTGGCGGACACGAGCGTGGTCCCGCGGGAGCTGTGGACCGTCACGCTGGAGGGTTGCATCGAGTCGACCCCCGCGGTGTGGAAGGGCCGGATCTTCGTCGGCACCCGCGCTGGGCGCTTCTACGCCATGGGGGATGCCGGCTGATCCAGGCGTCGAGGGGAAAGCACACCCGGCGCCGCCTCTTATCCTCGGCCACATGCCAGGACCCGGCTCGCCCTTGGCCCTCGTCGTCGACGGCCGAGACGTCGAGGTGCCCGACGACGGCGGCAGCCTGCTCGACGTCCTTCGGGAGCGCCTGGGCATCCGGACGCTGAAGGACGGCTGCAGCCCGCAGGGGCAGTGCGGCTGCTGCACCGTGCTCGTCGACGGGCAACCCCGGGTGGCGTGCGTGACACCGGCCCGGCGCGTGCGGGGGCGATCGATCACCACGCTCGACGGGCTCGATCCAGACGAGCGGGCAGCCTGGGGCGAGGCGTTCTGCGCCACCGGCGCCAGCCAGTGCGGCTTCTGCACGCCCGGCATCGTGGTGCGGCTCTCGGGCCTGCGCGCCAGGGGAACGGCTTCCGACGACCACGCGGCGGTCGAGCAGGCCCTGCTCGCCCACCTGTGCCGGTGCACCGGCTGGCGCACGATCCTCGACGCCTGGTCGGCGTACCGGGCACCAACCGAGGCGCCGCCGGGTCCGCCAGCCCGGGACCTGGAGGTCGCCGGCCGGCGCGCCACCATCGAGGGGCGGACGTCGCAGCGCGTCGATCCCGAGGTGCCCCTCGGCCACGGGGGGTTCGCCGACGACACCGCTCCGTCGGACGCCCTGGTAGCCGTGTACGACGGCGCGGGCGGCTGGGCCCTGGGCGAGTCGTTGGCCGAGGCCCGGACGGCAGCCGGCAAGGTGCAGGGCCGGCGCACGACCGCCGAGCTGCGCCACCCCGTCGAGCTCGCCCCCGGCGACTGGGACGTCACGCTGCGCACCACCTGGGTGGAGCCGGCCTACCTCGAGATCGACGCATCCTGGTGCGTCCCCGGCGGCGAGCCGGCATCGTCCTTGGCCAACGGCGGTGCGTTCGGCGGAAAGCTGGCGACGGTGGTCACCGGCGCCGCCCGCGAGCTCGCCGACCGGCACGGACGTCCGGTGCGCGTCCTGCTGGCCCGGGAGGACGCCGTCCGCCTGGGCGCCAAGCGGCCCCCCCTCGCCGCCGGCGTGTGCGCCGACGGGTCCGGAGTCATCCGCGTGGCGCGGACCGACGGCGTCGCCGAAGCCATCGCATCGGTGGCACCGGCCCTGGCCGTTGACGAGGTCGACGTCTTGGGACCACCGACGTCGCTGGCCCCGCGGGCCACCGGGTGGGCAGAAGCGCTGGTCGTCCTCGCCGCGGCCGGTGTCCGTGTCGACGCCGAGCCGCAGGTGCCCGGCGTCCTCGAGGCCGAGGGGACCGGCGGCCGGGCCCACGTCGCCGTCCGCTCGCCGGACGGCGCCGTCGCGCGTGCGGACATCGTCCTCGGCACCGAGCCCCGGGTCCGCGTGGCTGTGAGCTGCGGCGATCCGCTGGACGAGGTCGCGCTGCGGTCGTACTGCGTGGGGGCCGCGCACATGGCCCTCGGGTGGGTGTGCAACGAGGGGTTGGTGGTGGACGACGTCGGCGAGGTCCACGACCTGACCATCCGCAGCTTCGGCGTGCTGCGGGCCGTCGACACGCCGCCGATCGAGGTGACGATCGAACCGTCCGACGATCCGCCCGTCAACGGCTCGGACGCCGTCTTCGCCGCCGTGGCCGGCGCCGCGTGGCTGGCCCAGGACTGCCCCCCGGCCTGGCCCACCGGCTACCGGCTACGTCGGGCGCACTAGCGTCCAGCGCCATGAGCGAGCGTCCCGAAGGGCGAGAGAGCGAGCGAGGCCCGAGCGGCCCGCTGCGAAGCAGCAAGAGCGGGAAGCAATGAGCGAGCCCGCCAAGCCGGTCGGTCCGTACACGCCCATCGTGCGAGCCGGAGAGTGGCTCGTCGTGTCGGGACAGGTCGGGGTGGCCGAAGGCCAGATCGTCATGGGGGGCACCGCCGCCGAGCTCCGGCAGGCCATCGCCAACCTCGAGGCCCAGCTGGCGACCGAGGGCGCCAGCCTCGGCGACGTGGTGAAGACAACCGTTTTCCTCCGGCACATGAGCGACTACGTGGTGATGAACGAGGTCTACGTCGACTGTTTCGGCGACCACCGGCCGGCCCGGTCTGCCATCGGGGTGGCGGAGCTACCGCTGGGGGCGTTGGTCGAGGTGGAGGCCTGGGCCCACGTGGGAGGAGGATGACGGCATGGCCGGCGCCATCCTGATCGCGATCGTCCTCGTCGTCGTGATCCCGGTGGCCGTGTGTATGTCGGGCGCCGTGGTGGCGGCGCTGCTCGGCTGGTCTCTCAAGGAAGACGCCGAGACCCGCTACGAGGGCAGCGAGCTGATCTCCCTGAACAAGTAGGCCGGGCGCTCACACGCCCCAGCGGGACTGGCCGAAGCGGTAGCCGACCGAGCGCACCGTCTGGATCAGGTTGGCGTGCTCCTCACCGAGCTTGGCTCGCAGGCGTCGGATGTGGACGTCGACCGTGCGGGCGCCGCCGTAGTACTCATAACCCCAAACGCGGCTCAGCAGCGTCTCCCGGGTGAACACCCGCCCGGGATGCGACGCCAGGAACTTGAGCAGCTCGTACTCCATGTACGTGAGGTCCAGCGGATGTCCCTCGATCGCCGCCTGATACGTCTCGAGGTTGAGCACCAGCGGGCCGTACTCGACCAGCTCCGGCCGGGTGCCTCGCCCGGTCCGCCAGAACAGGTGCTTGAGGCGGGCCTCGAGCTCGAGCGGCTGGAACGGGTACAGGCAGAAGTCGTCGAACAGGTCCTCGCGCAGCTCCAGATCGGCCAGCTGCCGGCCCGAGACCAGTAGCAGCAGGGGCTCGAGCGGCAGGTCGCGCTTGCGCAGCGCCCGGCACAGCGCGAAGGCGCCCTCGGGATCGGCGGCGGCGACGATCACCCCGCCGGCCCACCCGTCGTCCGGCTCGGATCGCGCCGCCGATCGCTCGTCGGACACGCCCTTCCACGGATAACCGGCCAGGTCGAGGGCCTGGGCCAGCTCGGGCGGCGCGGGATCGGGGTACAGCAACAGCGGTTCCATCGGCGGGCCGGGGTCGTTCACAGCCGCGTGAGGTATCGATCGAGCTCGAACTGCGTGACCTGCGTCTTGTAGTCCATCCACTCCTTGCGCTTGTTGCGCACGAACCATTCGAACACGTGCTCCCCGAGCGCCTCGGCCACCAGCTCCGAGCGCTCCATGGCGTCGAGCGCGTCTGACAGCGACTGCGGCACCGTGTCGATGTCCTCGGCCAGGAGCTCCTCGGCGGTCAGCTCGTAGAGGTTCACGGCCGTTTCGCGGGGGAGCTCGTAACTCTCCTCGACCCCCTTGAGCCCGGCGGCCAGGATCACCGCGAAGGCCAGGTAGGGATTGCAGGCCGCATCCGGCGCGCGGTACTCCAGGCGGGTGCTCTCGCTCTTGCCCCGTTTGATTGGCGGCAGGTTGACGATCACGGAGCGATTGTTGCGAGCCCACGAGGTGTAGATCGGCGCCTCGTAGCCGACCACCAGCCGCTTGTAGGAGTTGACCCACTGGTTGGTGACGGCGGTGATCTCCATGGCGTGGGCGAGCAGGCCGGCGATGAAGCCCCGCCCCACCTTGGACAGGTTGCGCTCGTCGCCGGCGTCGTAGAAGGCGTTGGTGTCGCCCTCGAACAGCGAGAAGTGAGTGTGCATGCCGGAGCCCTGCACGCCGGCAAGGGGCTTGGGCATGAACGTGGCGTGCACCCCGGCCTCGAGCGCCACCTCCTTCACCACCAGCCGGAAGGTCATGACGTTGTCGGCCATGGTGAGCGCATCGGTGTAGCGCAAGTCGATCTCGTGCTGGCTCGGGGCGTCCTCGTGGTGGCTGTACTCGACCGGGATCCCCATCGCCTCGAGCGTGTGGATGGTCCGCTGGCGCAGGTCGGTGGCGACGTCGGCGGTGGTGAGGTCGAAGTAGGACGCCTGGTCGAGCGGCTTGGGAGCCCGGCTGGGGTCGCTGTCGGCGAAGTAGAAGAACTCCATCTCGGGGGCGGCGTAGAAGCTGAAGCCCCGCTCGCGCGCGGCGTCGAGGTTGCGGCGGAGCACCTGCCGGGGATCGCCCTCGAAGGCGGTGCCATCGAGGGCGACGATGTCGCAGAACATGCGGGCCGAGGTGCCGACCCCGTCGGCCCAGGGCAGGAGCTCGAAGCTGTTGGGATCGGGCTTGGCGAGCACGTCGGACTCCTGGACGCGGCTGAAGCCGTCGATCGACGAACCGTCGAACCGCATGCCCTCGTCGAATGCGCCCTCGAGCTCGACCGGTGATATCGCGAACGACTTGAGCTGGCCCAGCACGTCGGTGAACCACAGCCGGATCATGCGGACGCCACGCTCTTCGACCGTGCGGAGCACGTACTCACGCTGGCGTTCGGTGCTGTCCATACCGAGAATCCTGAGGGTAAGACGGTGAGCGCTGCAAGCTGGGGTTTCCCGGTTCACAGTGCGTTCACATTCGGGCAACAGCCGGGAAACGGCCTCCTGGCAGCGTGCGGACCGTCGGTACGTGAACCGGCGTACAAGCTCGCGAGACCAGTTCGAGACCGGAGGACGGAACCCCCGATGCCCTACAAGGCCGAATACATCTGGATCGACGGCACCGAGCCGACGGCCAAGCTGCGCTCGAAGACGAAGATCGTCGCCGATTCCGCCGATCTCCCCATCTGGGGCTTCGACGGGTCCAGCACCAACCAGGCCCCGGGCGACCGGTCCGACTGCGTCCTCCAGCCGGTGTTCTCGTGTCCCGACCCGATCCGCGGTGGCGACGACGTGCTGGTCCTGTGCGAGGTGCTCAACACCGACATGGCCCCGCACGCCAGCAACACCCGTGCCGCCTGCGTGGAGGTCGCCGGCAAGTTCAAGGACCAGGAGCCGATCTTCGGCATCGAGCAGGAGTACACGTTCTTCAAGGGCGGGCGTCCCTACGGGTTCCCCTCGACCGGATTCCCCGCCCCGCAAGGCGGCTACTACTGCGGCGTCGGTGCCGACGAGGTGTACGGCCGGGACATCGTCGAGGTCCACCTCGACGCCTGCCTGAAGGCGGGCCTGCATATCTCCGGCATCAACGCCGAGGTCATGCCCGGGCAGTGGGAGTTCCAGGTCGGCCCGGTGGCGCCGCCCCAGGTGGCTGACGAACTGTGGCTGGCCCGGTGGTTGCTCTACCGAATGGCCGAGGACTTCGAGGTGGCGGCGACGCTCGACCCCAAGCCGGTCCCCGGCGACTGGAACGGCGCGGGTGCCCACACCAACTTCTCGACCAACGCGATGCGGGAGAGCTACGAGGCCGTGGTCGCCGCGGTCAAGGCGCTCGAGCCCAAGGCCGAGGAGCATGTCGCCGGCTACGGCGCCGACATCCAGCGGCGACTCACCGGCCTGCACGAGACCGCGCCCTGGAACGAGTTCAGCTTCGGCGTGTCCGACCGGGGCGCTTCCGTGCGCATCCCCTGGCAGGTCGAGGTGGACAAGAAGGGCTACATCGAGGACCGCCGACCCAACGCCAACTGCGATCCGTACATCGTGACCCGCCTCATCGTCGACACCTGCTGCTCGGCGTTGGCGGGCTGACGCCGAGACGGTCTGGCGGGCGCTGAGGTGGCCGTGTGTGCCGGGGATCTCCGGTGGGGAACGTCGTTGGGCGTCCCTTTCTCCGCGTCCGCGGCCGGTCCCTGGCCCCATGTAGCGTGCGGGCGAATTTGTGGCGGCGACCCCGCCGACGACGCTGAAGGGAGCAATCGTGGAAGAGCGAACCCCTGACGACGTGCTGCAGCTGATCACCGACGAGGGCATCGAGATCGTGGACGTGCGATTCTGCGACCTTCCCGGACTCATGCAGCACTTCTCCATGCCGGCCAACCAACTCACGGCCGACGTGTTCGACGAGGGCGTCGGCTTCGACGGGTCCTCGATCCGGGGGTTCCAGGAGATCCAGGAGTCGGACATGCTCCTGGTCCCCGATCCGAACACGGCGGTCATCGACCCGTTCACCCAGCACAAGACGCTGAACCTCAATTGCTTCGTCAACGATCCGGTCACCGGCGAGTCCTACAGCCGCGACCCCCGCTACGTGGCGCGCAAGGCCGAGGACTACCTCACGTCCACCGGCCTCGCCGACACGTGCTACGTCGGCCCCGAGGCCGAGTTCTTCGTTTTCGACGACGTCCGCTTCGACCAGAACGAGCACGAGGGCTACTACTTCATCGAGTCGGTCGAGGCGGCGTGGAACACCGGGCGCGAGGAGAACCCCAACCTGGGGTACAAGGCCCGCTACAAGGAGGGGTACTTCCCGGTCCCGCCCATGGACCACTTCCAGGACCTGCGGTCCGAGATGATCCTCGTGCTGGAGAGGGCGGGCGTCGAGATCGAGATCCACCACCACGAGGTCGGCACCGCCGGCCAGGCCGAGATCGACATGCGCTTCGACAGCCTGCTGCGCATGGCCGACAAGCTCATGCTCTACAAGTACGTGGTGAAGAACGTGGCGCGGCAGGCGGGGAAGACGGCCACGTTCATGCCCAAGCCCGTGTTCCAGGACAACGGCTCCGGCATGCATACCCACCAGTCACTCTGGAAGGGCGGCGAGCCGCTGTTCTACAGCGAGGCCGGGTACGCCGGGCTGAGCGACATGGGTCGCTGGTACATCGGCGGGCTCCTCACGCACGCGCCGGCGATCCTCGCCTTTTCCAACCCCACCACCAACAGTTACAAGCGACTCGTGCCGGGCTACGAGGCGCCGGTCAACCTTGTGTACAGCCAGCGCAACCGATCGGCGGCCGTGCGGATCCCGCTGTACAGCCAGAGCCCCAAGGCCAAGCGGCTGGAGTTCCGCTGCCCCGACCCGTCCTGCAACCCGTACCTGGCGTTCTCGGCGATGCTGATGGCGGGGCTCGACGGGATCCAGAACCGTATCGAGCCACCCGACCCGGTCGACAAGGACCTCTACGACCTACCGCCCGAGGAGCTGTCGAAGGTGCCGCAGGTGCCCGGCTCGCTCGACGCCGTGCTGTCCGCCTTGGAGGAGGACCAGGCGTTCCTCAAGGCGGGCGGCGTGTTCACCGACGACCTGATCGAGACGTGGGTGACCTACAAGCGGGAGAACGAGGTCGACGCCCTTCGGCTGCGGCCGCACCCGTGGGAGTTCGCCCTGTACTACGACCTGTAGGCGCTGCTCGCCGTTTCGAGTGGCCCCGCCTGTCGGCGGGCGCGGACCCACTAGTGGATCACCGCGTAAATGACAGTGATGTGATTTGATGTCGGC
>Ga0209889_1000163_pt1 | contig 15382 bp, 21 predicted proteins | sample GWRWN1_0_10_FD_187233 | JGI IMG/M metagenome (GOLD analysis project Ga0209889, IMG submission 187233) | Riverbed sediment microbial communities from areas with no vegetation in Columbia River, Washington, USA - GW-RW N1_0_10 (SPAdes)... | ecosystem: Environmental > Aquatic > Freshwater > River >... | reverse complement strand
GCAGCGCTGTACTCGGTGCCTAGCGTCGCCCTGTTTGCGATTCTCCTGCCCTTTGTCGGACTCGGCTTCGGCAACGCGCTGATCGCGCTCACCACCTACACACTGCTCATCCTGCTGCGGAACATCGTGGCCGGGCTCGATGGCGTCCCCGCCGCGGTACGCGAGGCCGCGGACGGCATGGGTTACGAGCGCTGGCGCCGGGTCGTGCGGGTCGATCTGCCATTGGCCACGCCGGGGATCGTGGCCGGGCTGCGCATCGCGACTGTGACCACGATCGGCCTCGTGACCGTCACGGCACTCGTCGGCGAAGGCGGGTTCGGCAGGTTCATCAACGATGGGCTGTCTCGGCAGTTCTCGACCCCGATCGTGCTGGGTTCCGTGCTGTCCGTGGCGCTCGCCATCGCATGCGACGTGCTGTTCGTGCTGATGGAACGGCTGCTGGTGCCCTGGGCTCGGGCCAACTCGCGCGTGGACGCCGGCCGGCCGTTCCGGCTCCCCGGGACCCGGTGGTCGTGGCAGGGGAGGACCGCCGATGCCTGACATCGTCCGCGACATGTGGGACTACCTCACCAGCGACGCCGCTTGGTCGGGGAACCGAGGGCTGCCCGCCCTCACGTGGGCCCACGTCAAGCTCGCGGCGCTGGCCGTCGTCGTGGCCGGGGCCCTGGCCATCCCGCCCGCGGTCGTGCTGGGCCACGTGCGGCGTGGCGCGCTGATGGCAGTGTCGGTGGTGAACATCGGGCGGGCGATCCCCACGTTCGCCATCATCGTCCTGATATTCCCGTTCTCACTCCGTTGGGGCTTCGGGCTCGGCTACTGGCCAACGCTCATCGCCCTCGTGTTCCTGGCGATCCCGCCGATCTTCATCAACACCTACACGGGCGTGCGGGAGACACCGGCGGACGCGCTCGAGGCAGCCCAGGGGATGGGCATGCGGGCGTCCCAGATCGTGCGAAGAGTCGAGGTGCCCGTGGCCTGGCCGCTGATCATCACGGGGCTCAGGGTCTCGGCCGTCCAGGTGGTAGCGACGGCCACGCTCGGAGCGCTCGTCGGCTACCGCAACCTCGGCACACCGATCGTGCAGGGCTTCACCCAATCGAACAAGGGCCCGCTGCTCGCCGCCGCCATCGTCGTGATCCTGTTGGCGCTTCTGACCGACGCCGTCTTCGCGTGGGCCGAGCGCCGCCTGGTGCCGTGGCGACGGCCCGCGGGACGCCAGGCCGACGCCACCGTCACCGCCCCCGAACTGGCCGCCGTCTGACCCAATCGATCCAACGACAGCAAAGGACACCGACAATGAGACGACCTTCCATCCGAGCGCTGATGGCACTGTTGGCCGTTTTCGCGCTGCTGGCGGCCGCCTGCGGCGACGATGACGACAACGCCCAAGCCGGCGACTCCGGCCAGACGACCGAGGACGGCGGCGGGGCCCCACCCGATGGCCCGACCATCAGCATCGGGGCCCAGGACTTCGGCGAATCGGCGATCCTGTCCGAGATCTACTCGCAGGCGCTCGACGCTCAGGGCTTCGATGTCGACATCCAGACGCTCGGCGGCTTTCGCGATCTGCTGTTCGGGGCCTTCGACTCGGGCGACGTCAACCTGGCGCCTGACTACGTGGCCTCGGGGCTCGAGTTCCTCAACGACTTTGCCGGCGAGGCGACCAGCGATGTCGACGAGACGCTCGATCTCCTCCGACCCCGCCTCGAGGACCGTGGGCTCGTGGCCCTCGACCCTTCCGATGCTGTCGACACGAACTCGTTCGTCGTGACGCAGGAGACGGCCGACGAGCTCGGGCTGTCGACCTTGTCAGACCTGGCCGAGAAGGGCGCCGACCTGACGCTGGGCGCGCCGCAGGACTGCGAGACCAACGGGTTCTGCATCCCCGGCCTCCAGCGCGTGTACGACCTCGATCTGTCGGCGAACTTCGTGCCGCTGGACTTCGGTGTGATCCCCGCGTCGCTCGACGCCGGGGAGATCGACGTGGCGGTGATCGGGTCCACCGATGGACGCCTCGCCGATCCTGATACCGGCTGGGCGCTGCTGGAAGACGACAAGAACATGCTGGCCGCCGACAACGTGTACCCGGTGGCGTCCCAGGAGTTGGTCGACGCGTACGGCGACGACCTCACGTCGGTGCTCGACGACATCTCGTCAGAGCTCACCACCGAGGACCTGACCGAGCTGAACCGGCGCTTCGACATCGACAAGGAGGATGCCGACGCCATCGCCGAGTCCTGGCTCTCGGATCACGATCTCGGGGGCTGACGACTCGTTCTGTCAGCGCTCGGGCACCGCATCCGGCCTGAGCGCTGACAGAATCGCGTCGCCGTGGACCTCGCTCAGCTGCGCCAGGAGTACGCCGACGCCGGGCTGGCGGAAGCCGACGTCGTCGCCGACCCGATCGAGCAGTTCCGCGCCTGGTTCGCAGCCTGGCGTGACGTGGCGGTGGGAGAGCCCGACGCCATGGTCGTCAGCTCCGCCACGCCCGACGGGACCCCGTCGGTCCGTATGGTGTTGCTGCGGCGCTTCGGAGCCGACGGCTTCGTGTTCTTCTCCAACCGCGAGAGCCGCAAGGGGCGGGAGATGGCCGCCAACCCCCGGGTGGCGTTGCTGTTCCCCTGGCATCCGGTCGGGCGCCAGGTCATCGTCGAGGGCACGGTGGCCCCGATCGACGACGAGGCGTCCGACGCCTACTGGGCGACCCGGCCCCGCGGTAGCCAGACCGCGGCCGCCGCCTCGCCCCAGAGCCAGGTCGTTCCCGACCGCGCCACCCTCGAGCGCCTCTTCGAGGAGGTCGCGCGGCGCCAGGAAGGGCAACGGGTCCCCCGTCCGGCCCATTGGGGCGGCCTCTGCGTGTCCCCCGACCGGATCGAGTTCTGGCAGCACAGGGAGAACCGGCTACACGACCGGCTGCTCTATCGGCGCGACATCACCCGGTCCTCGGGCTGGCGCATCGAGCGCCTCGCCCCCTGATGCCGCGTCCGGTAGACGGCGAGCGCCACGCCCCCGAGCGCGGCGCCGACCCCGACGGCGATCCTGACGGAGCCGGTGCGTTCGATCCAGTCACTGACGTCGTACGACCATCCCGTGACCACGTCGGTGATCCCTGACGAGGGGATGGTGCCACCGGTCGCCCGGGCCACCCGCAGCTCGAGCCAGCCGTAGTAGGCGACGTAGGCGCCGGCCAGCGCCACCAACCCGCCGGCCACGCGCCCGACGTAGGGCTGCACCCGGCGCAGGAACCGCACGATCGACGTGCGCGCCAGCGCCATGGCAACTGTGAGCCCCACCAGCACCAGCGTCATGCCCAGCGCGTATATGCCGAACACCATCAGGCCGTCGGCCACCGACTCGCGGTTGATCGTGCCCGACACCGCGCCCAGGAACAGGGGCAGCGTGCAGCCGATCGAGGCGATGGCGTACGACACCCCGAACACGAACATCGACCCCACCGTGCGCTCGCGCCCACCCCGGTCCAGGCGGGGCAGGTGCAGGTTGAGCTGGAACCCACCGAGCATGGCCAGGCCGAGGCCGAACAGCGCCAGGCCGATGACGATCGAGATCCAGGGCACGTTCTCGTAGACCGGCAGCGAGGTCAGCTCGACCACCAGCCCGGCGAGCGCGAACACGGCCAGGAAGCCGGCCGACACCGCCAACGCGACCCGCAGCGCCGTGGCGACACCCGCGCGGGGCGCGCCCACCTCCTGATCGTCGATGCCCAGGAAGTACGCGAGGTAGGCCGGGAGCATTGCGAAGCCGCAGGGATTGACCGTGGCCACCATCCCGAGCGTGAGGTACAAGGCCAGGGGCCCCTCGGGACCGATACCGCCGATGGCGCCGGTCACACCGCGATCCCGAAGAGGTCCTCGAGCGCCGACCGCAGCTCGTCCTGGTCGAGGGCGCGGCTACGGACGTCGACGACGTTGCCGTCGGCGTCGATGAACACGGACGTCGGCATGTTGATGCCGCCGAAGTACGTCACGGCGTCCTGACCGCTGTCCCCGAAGGTCGGGTAGGTGACACCTGTCCGCTCCACCGTGGCACGGGCGTGCTCGTCGCTGTCCTGATACGCCATGCCGATGATCGTGACCCGGTCGCCGACGTCCTGGTGGACCTGCTCGAATGCCGGCATCTCGGTGACACACGGCCCGCACCAGCTGGCATAGAAGTTGATCACCACCGGCTCGGAACCGAGCAGTTCGCCCAGCTTGCGGTCGGGACCACCGTCGAGTGCCGCCATGGTCACGTCGGCCGTAGAGGTGGGCAGCTCACCCGCGGGCGTGAGCTGGTACGACCCGGGCCCCGAGGCATCGTCGTTGGCCGAGGACTCGTCGTCGGCGCTCAGCCATACGGCGGCGCCGACAGCCGCGACCAGGGCCAATGCGGTGGCGGCGACAAGGGGTAACAGGGGGATGCGGCGGGAAGCCACGAACTACGACCGTACCGTCGGTGCTGGCGGCAGCGGGAATCGCCCAAGCTGGGGGGCACCCCCGCCGCGGCGGTGCCCCCCAGCTACTCGTGCAGGGCCTAGGCGATGCGAACGATCGCCACGTCCTGCAGGTGCTCGGGGATAGGGATCTCGGGAAGCTGGTCCTCGGGCCGGGGCAGCTTGGGTGGCCGACCCCGGCGCCGCTTGGTGGCGAGGATCTTCCCGTTGAGGAACAGCTGGCCACCCCAGACACCCCAGGGCTCTCGGCGCTCGAGCGCACCCTCGAGGCAGGGGATCAGGGCCGGGCACGTGGCGCAGATGTGCTTGGCCCGGGCGATGTCCTGCAGCTCCTCGCTGAAGAACATGCCCGCCAGCCGGCCGCTGCCGTCGTTGCAGCGGGCGTGCGCCCACCAGGTGTCCTCGCTGGCGAGGGCCTCGGGCACGGCCTCGTCGGTACTTCGGTCGGTCAGGTCGATTATCTCGTCGGGTGCCAGAGGGGCGATCATCGGCCCATTCCCTTTGTGTCTGTTGTCGGTGTTCTCGTGTCTGTGCTGGTCGTTCGCTTGGGTTTGGTCGGTGGCTGGGGGGTGATTGGAAGCTGGTCGGACAAACAAGAAGGCCGCCGGGATATCCCGACGGCCTTCGGAGGGTCCTTACGCTTCTCGCCTGGTCAGGGGAAGCGCTCCGAGAGCCGTCGGGTGGGTCCATCGGTGGTGAACACCGGGAAGTTGGCGGACACCGGCTTGTCGGTCGACGCCTGGAGCCACGTGTGCTCGTGCATGGGCGCGGCCATACCGGTGGGGATGAGGTGAACGGCGCAGGCCACCGGGCGCGCGGCACCGGCCATCTGGCCGCTCTCTTGGGTGGTGCCGGCGTACATCGGTCCTGGCCTGTCCTTCCGTGTCGTGGTGGGGCGAGTCAGTGGCGGGTGAGCGCCATGAGGCTTAAAGGGCACCACGCGGGCCCACCGTTCGTCAATGAAATATTGCGATCTGGCGCAAATCATGTGTCGAACGGCAGAAACACGGCCGTTCGAGACCGCCGATACCCGTCAGCTCGCCGCTTCGTAGACGAGGTCAGGGCCTCGGTCATCGACCGCCACCCGGCCCTGGTGTCTGAGGTGCTCGAGGTGGGCGTACGTCTCGCTCTCGGCCATATGCCCCCAGGCGCGGGGATGGAACACCTGCTGGGTCACCGCCTCCACAGTCGCGCGCCCCGCTGCGGCCGTGGCGCGATGGATGGCGTCGAGGCGCTCGCGGTGGTGCCGGCGGATGGCGTCGACGCGGCCGCTGAGATCGGCGAACGGGTGCCCGTGGGCGGGTAATGCCAAGCGCACACTCTCCAGCTCACGCACCTTGTCGAGGCTGGCAAGGAAGTCGGCCAGCGGATCGGGCCCTGCGGCCAGGCCCGATACATGGGGGGTGATGGTCGGAAGCACGTGGTCACCGGCCAGCAGCAGGCCCTCGGCCGGATCTAACAGACACAGATGGTCACGCGTGTGCCCTGGCGTGTGGACGGCGACCCACTCGCGCCGGGCCAGGCGGATCACGTCGGCGTCGTCGAGCCGGTGGGTTGGCGTGGGCGAGCGCATCCACCGGCGGGCCAGCCGCCGCACTACCGGGTTGCGGAACCCGCGGCGGCCGCCGGGCGAGAACTCGGCGTCGCGCCAGGGCAGCTTCCCGCGCAGGGGACTGATGGGGGGTGGTCCGGTGTCGTCAGGGTCGAGCGCGTCGGGATCGCCTTCCTCGTCGGGATCGAGCCAAGTGCGGAAGGTGCGATGGGTCACCACCTCGGCGCCGGCGACCGATCGCAGCCTGTCGGCTCCGCCGAAGTGGTCGGGGTGGCTGTGGGTGACGACGATCGTGTGGACGTTGCGGGGCGCGGCGCCGACCCGGCGCAGGCGGTCGGTCAGCGCCCGCCACGTGGCCGGGCCGGGCATCCCGGGATCGACGACCGCCAAGCCCTGCTCGTCCTCGAGGGCGTAGCAGTTGACGTGGCCGAGGCCGGGCATCGAGATGGGCAGCTGCATGCGCAGGACGCCCGGTGCCACCTCGGCCACCTCCGTGCTGGGCGGCCGCGCCTCCTGCCGCACCGGCCGATGGTCGAGGGGGACCCCGTGCGGCGCAGGCGAGGTGGGAGACGAAGGTGGCGGGGGCACCCCGCCACCTTACTTGACCGCGCGGTCAACTCACTGGGGCTGCGAAGGGGTGGCCGCGGGTGGATCCGCCGTCGGGGGTGCGGCGGCCTGGTCGCCGAAATCGCGGAACAGGTGCTCGCGATACCAGCGCAGCTCGTTCACGCTTTCGCGGATGTCGTCGAGCGCCCGGTGTGTCGACTCCTTCTTCGGCGCGCCCTCGACCACGGCGGGTGCCCAGCGCAGGGCCAGCTCCTTGAGCGTGGAGACGTCGATGGACCGGTAGTGCAGGTAGTTCTCGATCTCGGGCAGTTGGGCCGCCAGGAACCGGCGGTCGGTGCCGATGGAGTTGCCGCACAGGGGCACCGATCGCGGTGCCGGCACGTGCGCCTTGATGAAGTCCAGCGTGGCGGCGCCCGCGTCGGTCAGCGACACGGTCGAAGCCTGGATCGCCGCCAGCAGGCCGCTGCGGGTGTGCATCTCGCGAACCACGTCCTCCATCGCGGCCAGCGCTTCGGCGGGTTGGTGGACCACCACGTCGGGCCCCTCGGCCACGATCTCGAGCCGATCGTCGGTGACGAGCGTGGCGATCTCGACGATCACGTTGCGCGCCGGGTCGAGTCCGGTCATCTCCAGATCCATCCAGACGAGCACGCCCGGAGGCTAGACGCGCACGTGCTTGACCCCCGGCGCCCGTGCCGCGGCGACAATGACGACGTGCTGCGCATTCCCGTCGTTCGCCTCGATGCCGACCTGCCCCTGCCCGACTACGCCCGGGCGGGTGACGCCGGCGCCGACCTCGTCGCCCGCGAGACGGTGACGCTGCGGCGCGGCGGTGGTCGAGGGCTCGTCGGCACCGGCGTCGCGCTGGCGATCCCCGAGGGTTACGCCGGGTTCGTCCAACCCCGGAGCGGGCTCGCCCTGCGGCACGGCGTCACGTGCCTCAACACCCCGGGCCTCATCGACAGCGGCTACCGCGACGAGCTGCGGGTGCTGCTGGTCAACACCGATCCCGACGCCGACTACGAGGTCCGGCGCGGCGATCGCATCGCCCAGCTCGTCGTCCAACGGGTGGAGGAGGCCAGCTTCGTACCGGTTGAGGCCCTCGACGGCTCGGCCCGGGGGACGGGCGGCTTCGGCCACACCGGGCGCTGAAGTGCGAGCGAGGCGAGCGCCGCAGGCCGACGGCGCAAGCGCCTTACGGTTGCGTGACGGCGATGGGTGGTGGGGGCGCAGCCCGACGGGAGACGCTGAAGCGTCAATCGTCGTCGGCGTCGGGATGGCCCCGCTTGCGGAGAACGATCCGTCGCCCGCCGTCGCCGAGCTGCCAGGCGTCGACGCTGGCGTCGAGCACGGCGGCCGCCACATCCGGTACGTCGACCGTAGCGGCGCCACGTTCGGTCAAGTGGAGGTCGACGCTCAGCGTCTCGTCCTCCACGTCGTACGCGATCACCACGGTGCCGTCGCCTTCGGGATCGGGCGCCAGCAGCGCCGCCGCCTCCCCGACCGCCAAACGCAGCTCCTCGGCCTCGCGGTAGGTGAACCCGGCGCGCGTCGCCATGGCCGCTGCCCCGGCCCGGGCGATGCGAACGGCGGCGGAGGTGGCAGGCACGGTGAGACGGATGCTTTCGCGCTCCACGCGACCGGCGAGCCTACGGGCGAACCACGGCGTGGGGGTCGACGTCGGTTCGTTGCCCCATGTAGACGGGGTGGCGCAGGCGCCCATCGGATGTCCAGTCGCTGTAGGCGACCTCCACCACCACCTCGGGACGTACCCACTGTGCGCCCCGTGCCTGGGTTGCCGGCGGGACGGGATCGAACGGGCACCGCTCGTCGACGAGCGGCGCCAACTGTCGGGCCATCCGCTCGAGCTCGGCCGAAGTGAAGCCCGACCCGACGCGGCCGGCGTAGCGCAGCATCGGGTCGCCGGGCTGCGGGTGATAGCCGATCAGCAAGGCGCCGAGCCGCCCGGCGCGGTTGCCCTCGCCGGGCGCCCAGCCGCCGACCACGAGCTCGTCGTGGCGGCGCACCTTCACCTTGATCCACATGCGGGTCCGCCGCCCGGGCGTGTAGCGGCTATCGACCCGCTTGGCGACCACGCCCTCGAGGCCCCGTTCTTCGCACACCTTCAGCAGCGCCGGGCCGTCGTCGTACGCATGGGCCACGTCGGTGCCGAGCGGCAGGTCGTCCGCCAGCTGATCGAGCAGTCGTCGGCGGTCGCTCCACGGCTGATCCGTCAGGTCGTGGCCGTTGAGCCGCAGCAGGTCGAACAGCACGTACGCCACCTTGACGTCCTCGGCCCGACGCCGTGCGTCCGCCGCCGAGGTGACGTGCATGCGGTGCTGGAGTCGTTCGAAGCTGGGGCGTCCCTCGGCGTCGAGCGCCACCACCTCGCCATCGAGGGTCGCCTCAACCGGGGCCAGGGCGTCCGCCAACGCCCCCAGCTCGGGGAAGGCCGCCGTGCACTCGCGGCCGTTGGCGCTCCACCCGTGCACACCCGAGGGCGCGACCTCGGTGATGACGCGCATGCCGTCCCATTTGACCTCGTAGATCCAGCCCGGACCGGTCGGCAGGGGACCGGTCGTCGCCTTCATGGGAAGCACCGCCATGCGGCGGGAGCCTACGGACGGACTCCCAGCACCGCCTCTTACAGAGCGCGGGGCACCACCGGCAGCTCCAGCAGGTCGCCGCCGCGCACGACCTCGGCGTCGAGCGTGTGGCCGGCGACCTCGCCGGTGAGCAGGCGCTGCATGTCGCTGATGGCCTGGATCGGATGGCCGCCGAGGGCGACCACGATGTCCTCGGGGCGCATGCCGGCCCGAGCCGCCGGGCCACCCTCGACCACCCCGGTCACCTCGACGCCCCGGCGCCGGCCGAGGCGGTCGGCCATTCGCGGCGGCAGGGCCCGGCTGCCGCCGGTGAGCCCGAGCTCGGCACGGTGGACCCGCCCATGGGCGATCAGGGCGCCGATGATGGCGTTGGTGGTGGCGTCGAGCGGGATCGCCATGCCCAGGCCCTGCCCGATGCCCGGTCCCACGACCGCGGTGTTGATACCCACCACCCGGCCGTCGCTGGTGGCGAGGGCGCCGCCGCTGTTTCCCGGGTGCAGAGCGGCGTCCGTCTGGATGACACCCTCGACTATTCGCGCACGCCGCCCATCGACGGCCGGCAGCGAACGGCCGACGGCAGACACCACGCCGGCCGACACCGACCCCGCGTAGCCGAGCGGGCTGCCGACGGCGACGACCAGCTGACCGACTCGGAGGCGCCCGGCGTCGCCGAGCTCCGCCTGCGGCAGCCCGGAGCCGGCCGCCACCCGCACGACGGCGAGGTCGGACAGGCGGTCGGCGCCCACCAGCTCATAGGGCAGCTCGGCGCCGTCGTGGAACACCGCCGAGCCGATCCTCGCGTTGGCGACGACGTGGGCCGACGTGAGCAGCAGCCCGTCACCCGACAGGATCACGGCCGAACCGTTGCCCCGACCGTGGCGCAGGCTGACGACGGACGGCAGCAGCCGTTGGGCAACGGCCATCACGGTACGGGAGTAGGCGTCGAGCGCCTCGGCCTCATCGGCATCGATGGGCTCGGGTGGTTCAAACCTCGGGCGATCGTCGATGTCAGGCATCGCCTACGTCGCTCGCGGTGTCCTCGGTGTCGTCGAAGTGCGCGACCACGTCGAGCTCCTCGGTGCCACGCACGACGTGCAAGGCCAGCGTCGCGCCATCGTCGAGGCGGTCGAGAATGGCCGCCAGCGCGTCGATGTCCGCGATGTCGGTACCACCGGCCGCGGTGATGAGGTCGCCCTTGCGCAACCCGGCGCGTTCGGCCGGGCTCTCGGACTCGACCGCGCGGACCAGCACGCCGTCGCGCTCGGGCAGGCCGACGGCCTGCCGCATCCGCCGAGCGACGTGCCCCGGGGCGGCGCCGATCCCGAGCAGCCGCCGTTGCGGTTCGCGGCCCGCGGCCAGGGCGTCGACCCGCTCCCGCAGCGCCGCTCCTGCGGGTTGGGCGATCGAGAAGCCGTCACCGAGCCGCAGGGTGGTGATGCCGAGCAGGCGGCCGGCGGCGTCGACGATGGGACCACCGGAGCTGCCCTGGGCCAGGGGGGCAGTGTGCTCGATGCCGTCGGCGATCAACCGGCCCCGGGGGCCCCGGAACGACCGGCCGGTTGCCGACACCGTGCCGACCGTGACCCGATGGCCGTCGGGGATGCTGGCCACTGCGAACACGGGTGCGCCGAGCTCGACGTCACCGTCGTCCCACTCCAGGGCCGGGGCGTCACCCGTGTCCACGGACAGCACCACCAGATCGGAGTCGACGTCGACACCCTGTGCTCGACTCTGCAGCGAGCGACCGTCGGCGAAGGTGACCAGGGTCGTGACGCTGCGGAGGTTGTGGGCGTTGGTGAGGACCAGGCCGTCGCCGACCACGACGCCGCAACCGCGGCCGCCGTGCCGGCCGATGCGCACGACGGAGGGGGCGACGCGCTCTGCGACGCCGCCGATGGTGGATTGCAGGTCGTCGATCGTGGTCATGGCAGCCTCCGACTCGGGTGAGCTAGTGAATAGCAATCTGCAAGTGACTAGCCGGCACTGTACCGTGACGGTCCGGATGGCGACACGCGAGTCACGAGAAACCTCGTCGCCGGCCGGTGCCTCGTCCCCCGAACTGCCCGCCGCCGATGCCCTGGCCGAGGCCGCCGAGCGCATAGGCGACCGGTGGTCGCTGCTGGTCGTCGCCGCGTTGCTATCCGGGCCTCGCCGGTTCGGCGACCTGCTCGCCGATCTCGACGGGATCGCGCCCAACATCCTGTCCAAACGCCTGGCCCGCCTGGAGGCCGAGGGCCTGGTCGTGGGGGAGCCCTACTCCCGCCGGCCGGTGCGTCACGCCTACCGCCTGACGGCGGCCGGTGCCGATCTGGCCGGTGCCCTCCGGATGCTGGCCCAATGGGCGGCGTCGCACCGGGCCGCGCGGCACGGTGACGGAGAGGCGGGGCTCCCGACCCACGGCGCCTGCGGCACGGCGCTCGAGGCTCGGTGGTACTGCCCTACCTGCGGCGAGGTGGTCGACGACGTAGCCTCCGCCGACGTCAGCTGGATATAGGCGCACCGGGCCGGGCTCGAAGACGGCTGCGACGCTAGCTTCGGCCCGCCCGGCGCGGACGGTTCACGCGATCTCGAGGAGACCTCCATGTCCCAGGTCAGTCCCGGCTGGTATCCGGACCCGTCCGGACGCTTCGCCCAGCGCTATCACGATGGGGCCCGCTGGACGGAACATGTGGCCGACGCCCAGGGCAATCGCGCCACCGACGTTCCCGGCGGCCAGGCCGGTTCCGCCTCGTACGCGGGCTCGACGCAGCCCTATGGCGAGGAGGATCAGACGTCGGACCCCTACGGCCAGCCGTCCTCGGGCACGGGTCCTGGCTATGGCGGGCAGTCGGCGCGGGAACAGGGCTGGGGCCAGGAGTCGCCGGGTTCCGATCGTGGCCATGGCCGGCGGCCGGCGCGGGAACAGGGCTGGGGCCAGGAGGCATCGGATTCGAACTGGGGCCATGGCCAGCAGCAGGGCGAACAGAGCTGGGGTCAAGGCTCAGGCCCGGGAGGCTGGCCCGCCGCCCAGACCGAGGGCCCGGCGGGCGGCCCGGACTGGCGGACGGCTGGTCAGCGCCCCGGGGCGGCGCAATACGACGCCGGGCCCGCATATGGCCAGCCGACGACGTACGGCCAGCCCGACTACGCCTACGCTCCTTCGGCCTCGCCCCGCGGCTTCACCCCGACCGTGGGTCTGATCACCGCCGCGGTCGGCGCGGGCCTCCTGTTGCTGTCGCTGTTCGCGCTGGACTTCCTCGAGCTCAGCTTTCCGGGCCTGAGCCAGTCGGTCTCGCTGGGGGACATCGCCGGGGACTTCGGCGACGGTGCCCCGGGAGCCCTCGCGAGCTACGCCGATTTCGGCCGGTACCTGGCGGTCCTGGTGGTCGTGCTCGCGATCGTGGCGGTGGCGAGGCTGGTCCCCCAGCTCCGCGACATCTCGACGTTGCCGGCCATAGTGGCGGCCATCTGCGGGGGGTTCGCACTGTGGCACGTGCTCGCCATGCTGGCGAGTGGTGAGGAAGGGGTGGACGTCTCACCCACGTTCGGCGCCATCCTCGGGCTGCTCGGCTATGTGGCGCTGGCCGCAGCTCCCTTCCTCAAGCAAGCCGTCGGCGCCCGGCGCTAGACAACCCCGTCAGCCACCGTCCGGGCTACCGACGCGGGGGCGAGCACCTGCACGCCGCGGTCACCGTCGTCCCATACCATGGGATCCTCAGCGCCAGGCGGCGTGGGCCGCGCGCGGGGGTGTAGCTCAGTTGGCAGAGCGGCCGCCTTTTAAGCGGATGCGCGAGGGTTCGAAACCCTCCACCCCCACGGACATTCCCACCCCTCCCACGCCCGGTGGGCGGGACGTACGCTCTGGCGCAGTGGAGCACGACCTCGCCCGGCAACGCCTCAGCACCGAGCACGAGCGGCTCGAGCGCTTGCGGACCTCGCTCGAGAACGACCACCTGCACGACGAGCCGGATGACGACAGCAGCATCCGATCGCGGGTCTATCAGCACCCGGCCGACTCCGCGAGCGATGCGTTCGAGCGCGAGAAGGAGTTCTCGATCCTCGAGCAGGTACAGGCCGAGTTGGCGGCGGTCGATCGGGCCCTGCAACGGCTCGACGAGGGCACCTACGGCACCTGTGACGTGTGCGGCGACACGATCACCGACGAACGGCTGGCGGTGATGCCGGCCGCCCGGTTCTGCATCGGCCATCAGGGTGACGCCGAGGTCTGATCAGGCGTCCCTCACATCTGACGTGGGATGGTCACGTCCTCGGGATCGGCCAGCAGCACACGATCGCCCAGCCGCAGCCGGTCGCCCGCCAGCGTCACCCAGCGGCCCTGGACGTTGGCCAGTCGGGTGCGGTCGAGTCCGAGATGACGTTCGACCGCGAACACCACCCCCGCGTGGGTGATCACGAGGACATCGCCACCAGGAATCGCGTCGGCGATCCGCTGCAGGGTGCGTTGCGCCCGGGCCAGCAACAGCTCGTCGGATTCCCAGCCCGGAGGACGTCGGCCATCGGGCAGGAACCCCGGGTAGCGCTGCTCGATCTCGGCGCGCGTCAGCCCGGTCCACTCGCCGGCGTCGCGCTCGCGCAGGTCGGCGTCGAGCACCACCGGACCGACGCCCATGTCGTCCCCGATGATGGCCGCCGTCTCCACGGCCCGCAGCAGGTCCGACGCCCAGATGGCGTCGACACCGCCCAGGGAGCGCGCCGCCTCGTGCGCCTGCCGGCGCCCCAGGTCGCTGAGCGGGGGATCGGCCTGGCCCTGCCATCGGCCGAGGGCGTTCCATTCGGACTGGCCATGGCGGGTCAGCAGGACGCGCGTCTCGGCGATCATCGCCTGGCGACGCTATCTGGACCGTGCGCAGCTAGGCTCGTTCGGCGTTTGCTGGGGAGCGAACGTGCGCCGCTGCCCAGGTCGACAGGAAGGACGCGCCGTGGCCTTGCCGCTGCAGAAGCTCGGAACGACCTATCCACCGTGCACGACCCTGATCGATCCTGAGCGGGCGGGGCAGCACCCCGCCGCCACCAACGACCCCTGGCTGCACATCGCCATCGTGCACAGCCCAACGTCTTCCCGGGTAACGATGTCGTGACCGAGGTCTACGAGGCCGGCGCGTCGATGACGCCGACGGTCGAGGGCGCCACGGCGTCCGTGTTCGAGTCCACCAGCCAGGGTGCCGTGGTCGTCAAGAACGGCCTGGCCGAGGTCGTGTGAGGCGATCGCCGGTGGCCGTGCTCCGCCTGTTCGCCCAGGCCCGCGAAGCCGCCGGCAGCGCGCGTGACACGGTGGACGGTGCAACGGTCGACGAGGTGCTGGCGGCCGCTCGGGTCCGCTACGGCGATGAGTTCGCGGCGCTGCTGCCTACTTGCCGCATATGGGTGAACGGTGAGCCCGCCCAGGGGGACGATCCCGTGACGGCCGACGACGAGGTGGCCGTGTTGCCACCCGTGTCCGGTGGTGGCTCGTGAGCGGGACCGACGCGCGAGCGACCCGGGTGTCTCGCGCCGGTACGCGACGGCTCGGCGGCGGCCCGACGGTACGCCGATGAGCCGCACGACGTCGGGCCGGACCCCGCGCAGCGGGGACCCGCCCGCACCGGTGTGGGGTGCGACAGGACCCGCCTCGTTGCCCGGTCATCCGGCGCCCGGTCCGTCGTCGGCTCCCGCGGGCCCGCCGACAACTCCCGGCCGGCCAACGGCTCGCGTCCCGTCGCCGCCGATGCGGCGCCGCGCGCCTGGCCCGGGATCGACCGCGGAGGGCCCGCCCAGGGGGCCACGCCGTTCTGGTCCGCCGCCGGGCCGCGCGCCGGTACGCGGCGGCGCGCGTAGACCGGGTGACGCCGCACCTGGTCTGCCCGGCAGCGCGGAGGGACCACGGCGCAGTCCGGCCGGCACGCGGCGCAGTGCGGCCGGCGCGCCTGGCGGACTACGCCGATCGCCCGGTCCGACCGCCAGGACCAAGGGGGGGCCGTCCACCACGCGCGGGGGCCGGCGAGGGAAGGCAACGGCCCGACGCACTCGCTCGGACAGGAATGCCCGGGCCCCGCGCCGCGGTCGCCTGGCGGTCGTCTATGACATCGACGGACCGCGGGTGCGTCTGGGCGTCGGTTGGTTCGTCCTGGCGCTCGCAGGTGTGTTCGTCAGTCCCATCAGCGCCGCGCTGGTCTATGGCGTCGCCGCCGGCTGGGCCGCCCGCCAAGTGGTGCGGGCGTGGGGCTCGGT
>Ga0209889_1000162_pt1 | contig 15393 bp, 12 predicted proteins | sample GWRWN1_0_10_FD_187233 | JGI IMG/M metagenome (GOLD analysis project Ga0209889, IMG submission 187233) | Riverbed sediment microbial communities from areas with no vegetation in Columbia River, Washington, USA - GW-RW N1_0_10 (SPAdes)... | ecosystem: Environmental > Aquatic > Freshwater > River >... | reverse complement strand
CCGGGCCATCCTCAAGGATCCGCCCGTGCTGGTGCTCGACGAGGCCACGTCGGCGGTCGACAACGAGACCGAGGCCGCCATCCAGCGCTCGCTCGAGCTGGTCGGCCGGGACCGCACCGTGATCGTGATCGCCCACCGGCTGTCGACCGTCCGCCACGCGGATCACATCCACGTGCTCGAGGAGGGGCGGATCGTGGAGTCGGGCACCCACGACGAGCTCGTCCGAGCGCGGGGCCTGTACGCGGCCCTGTGGCGGATCCAGACCGGCGAGGTGCACGCGTTGCGGCCGACCGCCTGACGCCTGTGGCAGCCTGGCGTCGGCCGGGTGGGGGAGGGATGGTGATGGCAAGACCTCTGCACCGGATCACGGCGGCGCTCCTGTGTGGGCTTTTGGTCGGCGCCTGCTCGAGCGGGGGCGACGACACCGGCAGCCCTTCCGATCGCGCCGGATCGCCGGGGGACGATGCTGCCGCTCCGGCGACACCCGCCGACGTCAAACCTCGCCCGTCCGACGGGTGTGGCTCCACCGCGGTCGGCGCCGGGGAGGAGAAGGTGACGCTCGTGTCCGGCGGCGTCGAGCGCTGGTACCTGCGGCACGTGCCGCCGGCGCACGACGGCACGACTCCCGTGCCGGTGGTCGTCGACCTCCACGGCTACAGCGAGGGCGCCGAGGTGCACACCTTGGTCTCCGGTCTGGGGCCCTACGGCGACGAGCAGGGTTTCGTCACCATCACGCCGCATGGCCAGGGCCTGGGGCCGGTCCCGCTGTGGGACACCTCGCCGGGTGGACCCGACCAGGTGTTCCTCGAGGGGGTGCTGGACGACGTCGAAGCGTCGCTGTGCGTCGACACCGCCCGGATCTTCGTCACCGGCTTGTCGAACGGGGCCATGATGACCTCGACGCTGGCGTGCGAGCTCTCCGATCGCTTCGCGGCGGCCGCCCCGGTGGCGGGCGTGACCGAGGTGGCAGGCTGCGACGCCGACAGGCACGTCCCGGTCGTGGCGTTCCACGGCACCGACGACGGCTTCCTGTCCTACGACGGGGGCTTCGGTCCGCAGGTCGCCAGCCTGCCGTCTCCCGACGGGCAAGGCACGCTCGGCGACGTCGCCGACCAGCCGGGAGAGCCGGTGCAGCCCACCGGTCCGTCGGTCCCGGAGGTGGTAGCCGACTGGGCCGATCGCAACGGCTGCAAGGACAGCGCCCCCGAGGAGGAGGCAGTCGCCGACGACGTCACTGTGTTGTCGTTCGACTGCCCACCAGGCGCCGAGGCCGAGCTCTACCGGGTCGAGGGGGGCGGCCACAGCTGGCCGGGCTCAGAGTTCCTGGCCAACGTCGAGAGCATCGTCGGCCACACCACGATGACGATCTCGGCCAACGAGGTCATGTGGGAGTTCTTCGAGCAGCATCCCCTCGAGAGCTCGCAACAAACGCCTTGACCCTCACACGGTGTGAAGGGCTCCAGATGCCGATCGGCGCGTGACGCCGGCACTGTGCCGGGGCTTGGCGGCGGTGGCCCCGCGCGGGTGACAATGGACTCTGGTCAACGACGACTCCGCTGAGGGGGAAGCAATGACCGAACACCCCAACGTCGCCCGCATCGTCCAAGGGTATGAGCGGTTCGCAGCCAGCGACATCGACGGGGTGCTGCGCCTGCTGTCCGACGACGTCGTCTGGCACGTCGCCGGCGGTCGCTTCGCCGGGGACCACAAGGGCCGCGACGAGGTCGCCGCCCACCTCCGGGAGCTGGCGCGGTTCACCGACGGCACGCTGCTGCTCAACGTGCTGGACGTCTTCGCTGACGACCACCATGCGATCGCCCACGTGCGCGAGACCGCCACCCGGGCGGCCGACGGCGCCCGGCTCGACGTCCGCGAGGCCCACGTGTTCCACCTCGATCCGGATGGCCGTGCCACGGAGTTCTGGAACGTGCACAGCGACCCGGACGCGTACGAGGCATTCTTCGTCTGACCGCTCAGCCTGGCGTGGGCACCTGGGCGTGCTCAGGCGGCACTGGTGTCGAACGGGATGGGGTCGCCCCGCTGCCTGGTGGCGCGGTTGGTGACGTGGCGGGGATTGTCGGGAGGCACGAGGGGTCGTCGGCCCTTGCCCTCGACCAGGGCCCAGCCGTCGTGGGTCTTACGTCTGTGGCATGGGTCGCAGAGCCGGTCGAGGTTGTCGAGGGTGGTCTCGTGGACCTCGGTCCAGGGCTTGCGGTGATCGTGCTGGATCTGGAGGGTGTGCGAACACCGCGAGTTGGTGCACGACGGCGAGGTCCAGAGCAAGGCAATGCGCTGCGCCGCGGTGGGGCCTCGGCCCAGGTGGGTCACGTTGACCACGTCGACACCCCTGGTGATCACCAGCTTGAGGATCGCGTCGCCGAGGATGCTGCGGGCGACCTGCGCGGGCACCGCGCCTACACCGGCAATCTCGCACACCTCATCTCCCTCGGTCCCGCCGCGCACCAGGGCGTCAAGATCCACCCGCAACAAGGCCAGGAAGCTGGGGTTGGGGCTCGTCGGTCGCCGTGGTGGCTCGTAGCCGACGACCTCGGAATGGTCGGCCGCGCTGGGCTCAGCGGCGGGGGCCTTGGCATCGGGCTGGTCAGGCGCGGCCACCGGCGGTTCGCTTGTAGGAGCGATGCCGGCCGGACCTTCAAGGGCACGATCGTTGACCGGCCCGGCGTCGTGGCTGCGGGCGCGGCGGGCGAGCTCGAGGAGGGCGTCGAACGCGTAGGCATCCCGGGATTCGCCCCTGCCGTCACGTCGGGCGGCCCGGAAGATCTGGTCGATGATCGGGTCGAGCGCCGCGTTGACAATGGCACCGGCGTCGGCAGTGCTGCGGCCCTGGAGATTCCAAGCACCCTCGCCGTCGGTCCAACGACGCAGGCGGCGCTCACGGTGGATACGGCGATACGTCGCGTCCGGGTCGGGATCGGCGGCTGCCTTGGCCCGATTGGCCTGCTCGCGTAGCTCGACCAGGTTGCCGCGGCCCGCAACCGCGAGCAGCGACTGCTCGGCGTTGGGGTTGACTGCAGCCGCATCGGCGATCGTCTCGGCCTGTGCCCGGGACAGCTCACCCCGGCGCACAGCCGCCTCGGTGGCGGGTAGTTGGCGCAGCTTCCGGGAGGTCTCCAGGCCAGCGCGGGCAGCCCCAAGGGAACTGCCCGACTTGCGGGCCAGGTGCTCCGCTGCCGAGCGGTCGCCCTCCCGCGCCCACACCCGGGACTGTTCGACCCGCTCGGCGAGCAACGTCTTAGCTGCCGCCGCGCACCGCTCGATCGAGTCGTACGCCTCCCACATCGCGGCCGCCTCGGACACGGGTACATCGCCCGGGGTCAGGCGGGCCAACTGGGAACGCAGCGCCTTTCCTAGGTCGGTCACCTGCCGAAGCTTCACACTCACGAACACAGGTACGAGTGTAACAGCCCTATTAAGTCAAGAACAATGGTTTAAAGTGATTTTTACCATATTTGGAGCAATGTGCATTCAAGCCTGGCCACGGCGGTGTGACACCATGACGAAGGGGTCGGCGCAATAACGTCGGCGGTGGCCATGAGCTTGTCGTGCAGCCCGGCCGTGCGCCGACTGAACTCTTCCCACGACCTCGTTGATCGCGGCGGTCCCAAGTGTGACGTCGAGTCGCGCGGTTCGTCGAGGCGTTCTAGCGCTCGGAGCTCGTGCCGGGTACGCAGCCGATGTACTAGGCGCTGCTGCGCGTCCTGGTCGGCATCCCGTTGTGCGGCTTCCTCAAGGCCCGCCGCGGGCGGCTCGGCCAGATCGAGGAGACCCTCGACATGCTGCCCGAGCTGTCCGATGCCCAGCCCCAGCAGGCGAACACGTAGGAGCAAGGGAAGGCACCGCACCATGTTCGCGGGAACCGCACTGATCCGTCGGCCGGGTCCCACCCTCGCCGAGGGGATCGTGACCTACATAGACAGGGTGCCCGTCGATGTCGACCTCGCCACCAGGCAATGGGACGGGTACGTGGCGGCCATGGCCGACAGCGGGTGGGAGCTCGTCGAGGTCCCACCCGCGAACGACTGCCCCGACGCCGTCTTCATCGAGGACACCGTGGTCATGTACCGCGGTGTCGCCGTTGTGACGCGTCCTGGCGCCGACGCCCGCAGGCCCGAGGTCGACGGCGTCGCCAAGGTGGTCGAGTCGCTCGGCTGCCCGGTCGTCCGCATCCCTGGTCCCGCAACGCTCGACGGCGGCGACGTGCTCAAGGTCGGCTCGACCGTCTACGTCGGGCGGGGCGGCCGCACCAACGGCGAGGGCGTTCGCCAGCTCCGCCACGTCCTCGAACCGCTCGGGGCAACCGTGGTCGCCGTGCCCGTCACCAAGGTCTTGCACCTCAAGTCGGCGGTGACGGCCCTGCCCGACGGCACCGTCATCGGCTATTCGCCGATCGTCGACGACCCCCACGCGTACAACCGGTTCCTCGCGGTGCCCGAGGAGTCGGGCGCACATGTCGTGCTGCTGGGCGGGGACAAGCTGCTCATGGCCGCCGACGCACCCAGGAGTGTCGATCTATTCGCCGACCTCGGCTATGACCCCGTGGTTGTCGACATCGGCGAGTTCGAGAAGCTGGAGGGGTGCGTGACCTGCCTGTCCGTCCGCCTACGCCACCGGGTGCGATAGGACGTGATGAAGCGCGCTGGAGCCGCCAAGCCGGTTTCCTTTTGGCTGTCCCTACTGGTGTGGTCGCCTTCGTGTGGGAGTGGAGGGATCGCCGAGCTGTCGCCCGAGATGCGGCTGCTGCGGACGCTTGCCGGACGAAACCGGCGGTCCAGACCTTCACCGTGACGGAGATGCACGACGAAGTCGCCGCAAGGTACCCACATGGCATGGAACACTTTTTCCGCACAGTCCCCGTCACTCGAATCGGCGCGTTGTTGGGAGCGAGGCAATGTTCAACTTCTGGACCGTGATGTACCTGATCTTCGTGGGCCTGATCGCCGGTTACGTCGCACGGCTGCTCATCAAGGGCGCCGATCCCATGACGTGGTGGCAGACGATGCTGCTCGGCATCGTCGGATCGTTTGTCGGTGGGTTCGGTGCCTACGTGCTCTTCGGCTGGGACGACGACGAAGGGTTCTTCCAACCGAGCGGTCTCGTCTTCTCGATCCTTGGCGCGATCGCTGCGCTGCTCATCTGGCAGGCCATCCAGAGACGCCGCGCACCTGCACACAGCCCGAAGCCGGGACCGACAGCTCCATAGCTGTACGCGGAGGGCACGCCCATGACCGATGCGGCGAGTGCCGCCGGAGAGGCCGTCGTCACCAAGGCCCGTGACTGGAAGGACCCCATCGGACGATTGGGCCTCGTGGGTCAGGGGGTCGTGGCGACGATCATCGGCCTGCTCGCCATCCGCATCGCTATGGGCGAGAAGGACGAGGCCGCCACCAGCGAGGGTGCGGTGGCGTGGCTGGCTCAACAGCCGTTCGGCAAGTTCTTGCTGGTGGCACTCACGGTCGCGTTGTTCGCGCTGGCGGTCTGGCGATTCCTCGATGCGCTCATGGGCGATCCCGTCGAAGGGAGCGAACCCAAGGACCGGATCAAGTACGCGGTGGTCGGCTTCATCTACCTGTCGCTTGCGATCACAACCCTCGGGATCACGATCGCCAACTGGACCGGATCTGGTGACACCGACGGGAGCGGGGAGTCCGGTGACGAGGGCTCCCAGGAAGCGGCATCGAAGCTGTTCGACTGGCCAGCGGGTCGGTGGTTGGTGGGCATCGGCGGAGTCGCGGTGATCGGCTACGCCATCTACAACTTCTACAAGCAGGTCATCAACAAGAAGTTCACCGAGCGACTCGACGCGGATGACGATTCTTGGGTCGTGCGCCTTGGCCTGATCGGGTACACGGCTCAGTCGTTGGTGTTCGTCGTGGTCGGCTATTTCTTCCTGCAAGCCGCGATCGCGTTCGAGTCCAAGACGGCCAAGGGCCCCTCCGGGGCGCTGATCGAACTGGCCAGCGAGGGATGGGGACAGTGGCTCCTCTGGGTGATTGCCATCGGACTTTTTGCATACGGCATGTTCTGCATCGCCGAAGCCAAGTACCGGAAGGCGGCCTGACCTCTCGACCACCCACTCCGGTCGGGGACGGCCTGATCAGTGGGACGGACGGTCAGTCTGCTGCGGCGTCAGCCCGGGAAATCGCCGGCCGCGATGCGGAGCTTGCGTAGCAGGTCGGTGATCTGGTCGAGCTCGGCGACCGTCAGGCCGTCCACCCCGAACCGGATGGAGCTCACGGCCTCGGTGGCCTTCTCGACCACTTGGCGGCCGTCTTCGGTGATCTGTGCCAGCACCGTGCGGCGGTCGGTGGGATGCGGGATGCGCCGGACCAGGTCGTGCTGCTCCAGCCGGTCGATGATGTTGGTGACGCTGGTGGGGTGCAGCATGAGCCGGTCGCCCATCTTGCCCATGGGCAACTGGCTGTGGCGGCTGAAGTACAGCAGCACCAGTGCCTCGTAGCGGGCGAAGGTGAGGTCGAAGGGCCTGAGGGCCTCGTCGACCTTGGCGATCAGGATCTGTTGCGCCCGCATGATCGACGTAATGGCGGACATGTGGGCGGGCGCGGCCCAATCACGGGACTCCCATTGCCGTCGGGCCTCGGCGATGGCGTCGAAGTGGAGCGGACGCTGGGTGCCCACGGCGCCAGATCCTATGTCGGATGACCGATGCTCGGGCGACTAACTCTCGGTAGACGGAATCTCGGTAAACAGACTCTTGGCACGCAGACTCTCGGTAGACGGAATCTCGGACTTCCAACTATCCTGGGGATGTGAACACTGGGGGGACCATCGCAGGGGGGATCCACCGGCCGGTCCACCCGGTCCGCCTGGTCACGGCCGCCAGCCTGTTCGACGGGCACGACGCCGCCATCAACGTCATGCGGCGGATCCTGCAGTCGCAGGGCTCCGAGGTGATCCACCTGGGCCACAACCGTTCGGTCGAGGAGATCGTGCGCGCCGCCGTCGAGGAGGACGTGCAGGGCGTCGCCGTCAGCTCCTACCAGGGCGGGCACATCGAGTACTTCCGCTACCTGGTCGACCGCCTCCGGGCCGAGGGCCGCCCGGACGCGAAGGTCTTCGGCGGTGGTGGTGGGGTGATCGTGCCCGACGAGATCGCCGAGCTGCACGACTACGGCGTGACCCATGTCTTCTCGCCGGAGGACGGCCAGCGCCTCGGCTTGGCCCGCATGGTCAACACCATCGTGGAAGCCTGTGACACCGACCTGGCCGTGCAGGTCCCGGCGGAAACGGTCGACAAGATCGCGGAGGGCGACCACCGGGCGTTGGCTCGGGCCATCACCGCCATCCAGGGCGGCACGCTCGGCCGCGACCAGCTCGTCGGCCTGCGCCAAGCTGCGGCTCGCCGCACCGTGCCGGTACTCGGCATCACCGGCACCGGTGGTTCCGGCAAGTCGTCGCTCACCGACGAGCTGGTGCAGCGCTTCCGGCTCGACCACGAGGACAAGCTGCGCATCGCCGTGGTGGCCATCGATCCCACGCGGCGCCGGGCCGGAGGAGCGCTGCTCGGCGACCGGATCCGCATGAACGCCATCAACCACCCGCACGTGTTCATGCGCTCGCTCGCCACCCGGGGTGCCGTGGCCGAGGTGCCCGAGCACGTGGACGACGTCATCGCCGCCTGCAAGGCCGCCGGCCACGACGTGGTGATCGTCGAGACGCCGGGAATCGGCCAGGGCGACACGGGCATCGTCGACCTGGTCGACGTGTCCCTATACGTGATGACCCCCGAGTTCGGCGCCCCCAGCCAGCTCGAGAAGATCGACATGCTCGACTATGCGGACGCTGTCGCCATCAACAAGTTCGAGCGTCGGGGCGCCGACGACGCGCTGCGCGACGTTCGCCGCCAGGTCCAGCGCAACCGCGAATCGTTTGGCACGCCGCTCGAGGACCTGCCGGTGTTCGGCACGATCGCCGCCCGCTTCAACGACGACGGGGTCACCGCCCTCTACCAGTACCTGCGGGGTCTGCTCGGCACGCATGGATTGGCCACCGGTGGCGGGGCGCTCGCGCCGGCCGATACCCGCGTGCCCACGGGGATCACCGCCATCGTGCCGCCCGCCCGCACCCGCTACCTGGCCGACGTGGCGGAGACGGTGCGGGATCATCACCGCCACACCGACGAGCAGGTGGCCGCCGCCCGCCGCCGCCAGGCCCTGCGCACCACCCGCGAGCTGCTGGCCGCCGCCGATTCACCCGCCGAGGGGGGCGGTGACACCGCCGCGGCCAGCGCCGCCGACGAGGTCGGGGTGCTCCTCGAGGACGCCGAACGGAGGCTCGACGCCGAGTCGCACGCCCTGCTCGACGACTGGCCCGCGACCGTCGATGCCTACTCGGGTGACGAGCACGTCGTGACCGTGCGCGACCGGGAGATCCGCACGGCGGTCACCGACGTATCGCTGTCGGGCACACATGTCCCCAGGGTTGCGCTCCCTCGCCATGAGGCCGAGGACGAGGGGACGCTCCTGCGTTGGTTGAGGAACGAGAACCTTCCCGGACGGTTCCCGTTCACCGGTGGGGTCTTCGCCTTCAAACGCGAAGGCGAAGACCCCACACGGATGTTCGCCGGTGAGGGCGATGCCTTCCGGACCAACCGGCGCTTCCACCTGCTGTCCGCCGGACAGCCGGCGACACGCCTGTCCACCGCTTTCGACTCGGTCACGCTCTACGGCTTCGACCCCGACGAACGGCCCGACATCTACGGCAAGGTGGGCAACTCGGGCGTATCGATCGCCACTCTCGACGACATGGAGGTGCTCTACGACGGGTTCGACCTGTGCGACCCCGCAACCTCGGTGTCGATGACGATCAACGGACCAGCGCCCACCATCCTGGCCATGTTCTTCAACACCGCCATCGACCAGCGGCTGGCGGCGTTCGAGGCCGAGCACGGGCGGCCCCCCGACGACGAGGAGACCGCCGACATCCGATCGCTGGTGTTGGCCAACGTGCGGGGCACCGTGCAGGCCGACATCCTCAAGGAGGACCAGGGCCAGAACACCTGCATCTTCTCCACCGAGTTCGCCCTTCGGATGATGGCCGACATCCAGGAGTGGTTCGTCGAGCGCCGGGTGCGCAACTTCTATTCGGTGTCGATCTCCGGCTACCACATCGCCGAAGCCGGAGCCAACCCCGTCAGCCAGCTCGCGTTCACCCTGGCCAACGCCTTCACGTACGTCGAGGCCTACCTGGCCCGGGGCATGCACATCGACGAGTTCGCCCCCAACCTCAGCTTCTTCTTCTCCAACGGGATGGACCCCGAGTACGCCGTGCTGGGCCGGGTGGCCCGCCGCATCTGGGCCATCGCCTTGCGGGATCTCTACGGCGGGGACGAGCGCAGCCAGAAGCTCAAGTACCACATCCAGACCTCGGGCCGGTCGCTGCACGCCCAGGAGATGGCGTTCAACGACATCCGCACGACCCTGCAGGCCCTCATCGCCGTCTACGACAACTGCAACAGCCTGCACACCAACGCCTACGACGAGGCGGTCACGACACCAACGGCCGAGTCGGTGCGGCGTGCGGTGGCAATCCAGCAGATCATCAATCAGGAGTGGGGGCTGGCACGCAACCAGAACCCCAACCAAGGCTCGTTCATCATCGAGCAGCTCACCGAGCTGGTCGAGGAGGCCGTGCTGGCCGAGTTCGACCGGCTGGCCGAGCGGGGCGGTGTGCTCGGCGCGATGGAGACCGGTTATCAGCGGGGCCGGATCCAGGACGAGTCCATGCTCTACGAGCAGCGCAAGCACGACGGATCGCTGCCTCTTGTGGGCGTCAACACCTTCCTCGCGCCCGACGCCACGCCCGGCGAGCCCTCAGGAGGCGGCGGCCGGCCGCTCCAGCTGGCCCGGTCCACCGAGGACGAGAAGCAGCGCCAGCTCAGCCGGTTGGCCGACTTCAAGTCCCGCCATGCCCAAGAGCGTCCCGCCATGCTCGACCGCCTGCGCCGCGCCGCTCTGGCCGGCGACAACCTGTTCGCCGTGCTCATGGACGCCGTGCGGGTGTGCTCGCTGGGCGAGATCAGCGATGCCCTGTTCGAGGTGGGCGGCCGCTACCGCCGCAACGTCTAGTCCAACAACGCCATGAGGGCCGGGTCCGGCTCCCCCCGGGCCCGGCCGGGGTGTCGGGTGGCTATTGCACGCGGCGTGCAGATCGCGCATCAATGTCCCCTCCGGGTTGTGCAGATGTGAGACGATCGCACCGTGACACTCGACGGATCGCCCAGGGGGTGACGCATGGGTGCCAAGTCGCAGGTCATCGACATCGGCGTGGCCCGGTCCGCCAAGCACAAGGCCAGGAAGGACGCCAAGAAGCGGGCCAAGGCGGAGGCGAAGGCGCGAAGGCAAGCCGCCAAGGCACACGGCAAGGCGGTGGCCATGAAAGGGGCCAAGGCCGGCAGAAAGACCAAGGGCAGCAGGAAGATCAAGGCCCATCCCGCGGGTACGGGTAGGTACGTGACCGAAAACGGTTCGAGATCAGCCCACACCAGCCACCGGACCGCGGCCGGGGTCCATGCCCATCCCGCTGACGAGCTGCGCCACGACCTGCTGCTGGCCTGTATATCCCGGGCCATCGACGACCGCGAGATCGTCCTGCAGAAGCAGAGCCGGGTGTTCTTCCAGATCTCCGGCGCCGGGCACGAGGCGCTGCTGCTGGCCCTGGCCCGTGAGCTACGGCCCGGATACGACTGGTTCTTCCCCTACTACCGCGACCTGGCCCTGATGCTGGGCCTGGGCATGACCGCAGAGCAGCTGCTGCTCCAGGCCGTCGGGTCGGCCGACGACCCCGCGTCCGGCGGTCGCCAGATGCCCGCCCACTGGGGCTACAAGCCCTTCAACGTCGTCACCCAGTCGAGCCCCACCGGGAGCCAGTGCATCCCCGCCGTGGGCTGCGCCGAGGCCGGGCGCTACATCGTGCGCCGGCCGCAACTGGGGCTCACGGCCCACGGCGACGAGGTCACCTACGTCAGCCTGGGCGAGGGGGCGACGTCGGAGGGCGAGTTCTGGGAAAGCCTGAACACCGCGTGCGTGGAGCACCTGCCCGTGCTGTTCGTGGTGGCCGACAACGGCTACGCCATATCGGTGCCGTCGTCTGAGCAGTCCCCGGCGCCGATCAACGAGCTGGTGCGTGGGTTCGCCGGGCTGGAGGTGCGGTCCGTCGACGGCACCGACTACTTCGCGGTCCGACGGACGGCCCGCAAGGTGGTGAGCCAGATCCGGGCGGGCGTTGGACCAGGACTGATCCACGCCCGCGTGACCCGGCCCTATTCCCATTCGGCGGCCGATACCCAGAGCAAGTACCGGGTCCCGCAGGAGATCGAGTGGGAGCTGGAGCACGACCCCATCGACAACTTCGAGCGGGCGTTGATCGAGGGCGGCTTGCTCACCGCCGAGGAGGCCCGCGGCATCCGGGACGAGGCGCGCCGCATCGTGGCCGACGCCGCCAAGGCGGCGCTGGCGGCGCCGCGCCCCGACGTGAAGACGGTCCTCGACCACGTGGTGGCGCTGCCCGACATCCCCGACCCGGGCGACGCGCCCGCCGACGGCGAGCCGGTGGCCATGGGCGAGGCGATCCGCCGGGCCCTGCACGACGTCATGGAGGCCGACGAGCGGATCCGGGTGTTCGGTGAGGACGTCGCCGACGCCCGCGAGGCGATCATGGCCGAGGTCGAGGGCAAGGGCGGTGTCTTCGGCACCACCCACGGGCTGCAGCGCAGCTTCGGCCGGGCCCGCTGCTACAACACCCCGCTGGCTGAGGCCAACATCATCGGCCGGGCCGTCGGCCAGGCGGTGCGGGGGCTGCGGCCGGCTCCCGAGATCCAGTTCTTCGACTACATCTGGCCCGCCATGCAGCAGATCCGCAGCGAGGCGGCCACGATCCGCTGGCGGTCCAACGGTGCCTTCACCTGTCCGATGGTGATGCGGGTGCCCATCGGCGGTTACCTGCAGGGAGGCTCGATCTGGCACAGCCAGTCGGGAGAGTCGATCTTCGCCCACATCCCGGGGCTGCTGGTCGCCTTCCCGTCGCGGGCCAGCGATGCCGCCGGGCTGCTGCGGGCGGCGTTCCGTTGCGAGGACCCGGTGTTGTTCCTGGAGCACAAGCACCTGCTGCGCCAGCCCTACACCCGTGAGCCCTTCCCCAGCCCCGACTACGTGGTGCCGTTCGGGAAAGGGCGCTACGTGACCCGCGGGTCCGATCTCACGGTCGTCACCTGGGGTGCCACCGTCGAGCGGTCACGGCTGGCCGCCGAGAGGCTGGCCGAGTCCGACGGTGCCTCGATCGAGATCGTCGACCTGCGCACGCTCGTGCCCTGGGACCAGGAGATGGTGGGCGAGTCGGTGAGTCGCACCGCGCGGCTGCTGGTCGTGCACGAGGACGTGGTGCGGGCGGGATTCGGCGCCGAGATCTCGGCGTGGGTGTCCGACGAGCTGTTCTGGCGACTCGACGCTCCGGTGGGGCGGGTCGGCGCCCAGGAATGCCACGTCGCCTACGCCCCCGAGCTGGAGACGGCGATCCTGCCCCAGGTGGACGACATCGCGGCCGCCGCCCGGCGGGTGCTGTCGGAGTAGGGAGCACGGCAGCGGTGACTGACGATGCCTGGACGCGATCCCGCCGGCGTGCCTGGTTCCACCACCAGACCCGCCGGCGGGTGCCGGGGCCTCGTTCCCCCTCTACAGGTCGCTCTCGCCAACCGCCGGGAGGTCGTCGAGACCGACCAGCCGTCCGAGGAGCCCGGCCATCGCGATCACTACGACGATCGCCACCAGCCCGATGATCAGGATCTCGCTCATTCCGTGTTGCCACCTTTCCGCCGTTTGGGGAGTACCCGACATTGACGCATGGCAAGACGACGAGGTTGCGACAGTTCGATTACGGAGTGTGTCGATCTCGCCGCGGTCAGCGGATCCCGGATCCGCCACGGAGGGTTGTGGGACCCGCGCGCTCGTTGAAGATCGCACTACCTAGGAGGAGCATGGAGCTATGCGGAGCGACGTGACGGCAACGGTGCCGGCGGAGCTGCCCGAGGACCATCCCGGATTCTCGGATCCCCAGTACCGGGCCCGCCGCGGGGCCATCGCCGAGGTCGGCGCCCGGTACCGGAGCGGTGACCCCATCCCCGACGTCACCTACACCCCGGAGGAAGACGAGGTGTGGCGCCTCGTCTCCCACGAGCTCGGGCGCAAGCACCAGCGCTACGCCTGCCGCGCCTACCTGGAGGGCGCGGCGGCGCTGACCCTGCCCACCGATCGGATGCCCCAGCTGCGCGAGGTGGACGAGCGCGTGCACGCCCTCGGTCGGTTCCACATCGAGCCGGTGCCGGGCCTGGTGCCGACCCGCGTGTTCTACGGGGCCCTGGCACGGCGGACGTTCCTGTCGACGCAGTACATCCGCCACCACTCGGCGCCCTTCTACACACCCGAGCCCGACATCGTGCACGAGATCATCGGGCACGCCAACATGCTGGCCAACCCCACCTTCGCCGACCTCTACGAGGAGGCCGGGAAGGCCTCCGTCCGGGCCACCAGCGACGCGGCGCTCGACTTCTTCTCGAAGGTCTTCTGGTTCACACTCGAGTTCGGTGTGGTGCACGAGGACGGCGAGCTCAAGGCCTACGGCGCCGGGTTGCTCTCGTCGTACGGCGAGATCGAGGCGTTCCGCGAAGCCGAGGTCTGCCCCTGGGACATCGCCCGGATGGGCACGCTCGAGTACGACATCACCCGCTACCAGCCGATCCTGTTCGCAGCCGAGTCGTTCGACCGCATGGTCGAGGACCTGACCGCGTTCTTCACCACCTACGACGACGAGGGGCAGCATCGCTGGCTCGCGGGCCCCTAACCGCGTCTTTGAAGCTTTTCCGGGCTCATGGCCCGGATTTCCTTCAAAGTCGCAACTCGCGAGCCACGAGCTGACAGGGGTGGACCGCCTCGACGCCGGCGGCGGCCAGGTGTAGGGCACACCCCGGATTGGCCGAGGCGACGAGCGGGGCGCCGGACCGGGCGATGGCGGCGACCTTGCGCTCACGGATGGCGCCCGCCAGCTCGGGCTGGGTCAGCGCGTACGCGCCGCCCGCGCCGCAGCACAGCCCCTCGTCGTCGAGCTCGACGAGATCGGCGTAAGGGGATAGCACCGTCCGCACGGCCTGGTGTGCGTGCTGGACGTGACGCAGGTGGCAGGGGTCCTGCACGGCGACCGTCGGCCTATGGGCGCCGGCCGGCGCCGCTGGCAGCCGGTCGACCCGCTTGGCCAGCCATTCGTGGACGTCGCTCACCCGGGCGCTGAACGCCGCCGCCTCGGGGGTGCCAAGCAGGTGGCCGTAGTCCTCGAGCATCGCCCCGCAGCCGGCGGCGTCGACCAGGATGGGGGCGTCGCCGGGGAAGGCCCGCATGGTGTGCTCGGCCCGTGCCCGGGCGTCGGGCCGCAGGCCGGCATGCAGCGCAAGGGCGCCGCAGCAGGCCGCTTCGTGGCCCGGCAGCGCCACCCCGGCGCCGGTCGCCTCGATCACGCGTTGGACGTCGACGTGGACGTCCCGCATCCAGGCGTCCATGACGCAGCCGGTGAACAGCCACACCTCGGTGCCCGATGCGCGCAGCTTGCGGGGACGGCGCACCGGTACCCGGTCCGGTAGCCCGAGCCGGCGGGACAGGCGTCGCGGCACCAGGCGCAGGCGCTGCGCCAGCCCCAGGAGCGACGACCCGGCCAGCAGGAGGCGGTGGTGTCCGAGGGCCCGCAGCCCGAGGCGCACCAGCGATTCCCGCCGCGGGACCGGTTGTCGGAGCCACCGTTTCCGCGGCAGGTTTGCGTTGGTGGCCTCGATCAGGTGGCCGAAGGGAACGCCCGAGGGGCAGGCGGTCTCGCAGCCCCGGCACTGCACGCAGGTGGCCATCGACCGCACGAACGAGTCGTCGGGCTCGGCGCCGTCCCACTGCACCTGGCGCATCGCGGCGATCCGACCGCGGGGCGACAGCGCCTCCTCACCGGTCACCCGGTAGGTCGGGCAGTGGGGTAGGCACAGCCCGCAGGCGACGCAGCAGGCCAGCTCATCGTCGACGAGGCCGAGGTCGATCCGGGTGGGAGCGGCCCCGTCCGTCACGCCGCCTCCGTCGTCGTGGCGGCCAACGGATCCCGGCCGGGATTGAGGCGGCCGGTGGGATCGAACACCGCCTTGATCCGCCGGTGCAGCTCGACGACATGGCTGTCGACCGGGTGCGGACGTGGTGGCCGGTCGGTGTGGACGACGCCGACGCCCACCTCGGCCACGAACCGTCCGGTCCCGACAGCCGAGCTCGTCGCCAGCGCCGGCAGCTCCGACGGGCGGAGCGACCAGCGATGGGGGCCGGGGAGATCGGGTGGGCCGTC
>Ga0209889_1000161_pt1 | contig 15411 bp, 11 predicted proteins | sample GWRWN1_0_10_FD_187233 | JGI IMG/M metagenome (GOLD analysis project Ga0209889, IMG submission 187233) | Riverbed sediment microbial communities from areas with no vegetation in Columbia River, Washington, USA - GW-RW N1_0_10 (SPAdes)... | ecosystem: Environmental > Aquatic > Freshwater > River >... | reverse complement strand
TCACCGCCAGCGACCCGACCGTCCGCGGCGGCGCCACCAACCCGTTCGGCCTGAAGAAGACGCTGCGGGCGATGGAGATCGCCGAGCGCAACCGGCTGCCCCTGGTCCAGCTCATCGAGTCGGGCGGCGCCGACCTGCCCACCCAGTCGCAGATCTTCATCCCCGGCGGCGCGGTGTTCCGCAACTTGACCCGGCTGTCGCGGGCCGGCGTCCCGACCCTGGCGCTGGTGTTCGGCAACAGCACCGCCGGTGGCGCCTACGTGCCGGGCATGTCCGACCACACGGTCATGGTGCGGGAGCGGGCCAAGGTGTTCCTCGGCGGCCCGCCACTGGTCAAGATGGCCACCGGCGAGGAGGCCGGCGACGAGGAGCTCGGCGGCGCCGAGATGCACGCCCGCACCTCCGGGCTGGCCGACCACCTCGCCGACGACGAGCACGACTGCATCCGCATCGGCCGGCGGATCGTCGCCGGCCTGCACTGGCGCAAGCTCGGTCCCGGCCCGACCGAGCAGGCCGACGAGCCCCGCTACGACCCCGACGAGCTGCTCGGCCTCGCCCCGGTCGACCTGCGGGTCCCCGCCGACGTCCGCGAGATCCTGGCGAGGGTGGTCGACGGCTCCCGGTTCGAGGAGTGGAAGCCGCTGTACGGCCAGAACCTGGTCTGCGGCTGGGCGTCGGTCCACGGCTACCCGGTCGGCGTCCTGGCCAACGCCCAGGGGGTGCTGTTCTCCGAGGAATCCAACAAGGCGGCGCACTTCATCCAGCTCGCCAACCGGGCCGACGTGCCGCTGGTGTTCCTGCAGAACACCACCGGCTACATGGTCGGCAAGGCCTACGAGCAGCGCGGGATCATCAAGGACGGGGCCAAGATGATCAACGCGGTGTCGAACTCGACCGTGCCCCACCTGACGCTCATCGTCGGCGCCTCCTACGGCGCCGGCGGCTACGGCATGGCGGGGCGGGCCTACGACCCCCGCTTCCTGTTCACCTGGCCGGCCTCCAAGACGGCCGTGATGGGCCCCGAGCAGCTCGCCGGGGTCATGTCGATCCTGAACCGCACGTCGGCGGAGGCCGCCGGCCGGCCGTTCGACGAGGACGCCGACCGCTCGATGCGCGAGGCCGTCCGCGACCACATCGAGGCCGAGTCCAGGGCGCTGTTCAACACCGGCCTGCTGTACGACGACGGCATCCTCGACCCCCGCGACACCCGCACGGCGCTCGGCATCGCCCTGTCGGCCTGCCACTCCGGGGAGGTGAAGGGCACGGGCTCCTTCGGCGTGTTCCGGATGTGATCGCCAAGCTGCTGGTCGCCAACCGGGGCGAGATCGCCCGCCGGGTGCTGCGCGCCGCCCGCGGCATGGGCATCGCCACCGTGGCCGTCTTCTCCGACCCCGACCGCGACGCCCTGTTCGTGGCCGAGGCCGACGAGGCGGTGCCGCTCGGCGGCGTCACCCCGGCCGAGTCGTACCTGCGCGTGGACGCGGTGCTGGAGGCGGCCGAGCGGACCGGCGCCGACGCGGTCCACCCCGGTTACGGGTTCCTGGCCGAGAATCCCGAACTGGCCGCCGGCTGCCGCAAGCGCGGCATCACCTTCGTGGGGCCGCCGCCGGAGGTGCTGGCCGTCCTCGGCGACAAGGTGGAGGCCAAGCGGGTCATGGCCGCCGCCGGCGTGCCGGTGCTGCCCGGCGCCGAGGTGACCGGCCTGGACGGCGGCGAGCTGGCCGCCGCCGCCGAGCGGGTCGGGCTGCCGGTGATGGTCAAGGCCACCTTCGGCGGCGGCGGGATCGGCATGCGGGCGGTCCGCGAGCCGGCGGAGCTCCAGGCCGCCGTGGACGCCGCCCGCCGCCAGGCCGGCGCCGCCTTCGGCGACGACGCCGTGTTCCTGGAGCGCTTCCTGCAGGCGCCGCGGCACGTCGAGGTCCAGGTCCTCGCCGACGCCCACGGCCGCGTGGTGCACCTGTTCGAGCGGGAGTGCTCGGTCCAGCGCCGCCACCAGAAGCTGGTCGAGGAGGCGCCGTCATTGGCCGTGAACGCGGACCTGCGCCGCCGCCTCGGCGACGCGGCGGTGGCCGCGGCCGAGGCGGTCGGCTACGTCGGCGCCGGCACGGTGGAGTTCCTCCTGGAGCCAGGGGGGAGCTTCTTCTTCCTGGAGGTGAACCCCCGCATCCAGGTGGAGCACCCGGTCACCGAGGCCGTCACCGGGCTGGACCTGGTCCGGCTGCAGCTCCTGGTCGCCACCGGCGAGCCCCTGCCCGACGAGGCGGTCCGTGCGACCCTGCGCGGCCACGCCGTCGAGGCCCGGCTGTACGCCGAGGACCCGGTCAGGGGCTTCCTGCCGCAGGCGGGCACCCTGCACCGCTTCCGGGTCGAGGGGCCCGGGGTGCGGGTGGACGCCGGCGTGGGCGACGGCTCGGTCGTCGGCGTGCACTACGACCCGCTGCTCGCCAAGGTGATCGCCCACGCGCCCAGCCGGGCCGAGGCCGCCGGGCTGCTGGCCGCTGCCTTGGACGGCGCCCGCCTGCACGGGGTCACCACCAACCGCGACCTGCTGGTCGGGGTGCTGCGCCACCCGGCGTTCCTGGCCGGCGACGTCGACACCGCCTTCCTGGAGCGCCACCCGCCCGCCGAGCTGGCCGCCCGTCCGCGCGATCCCCAGGCCGGGCGGCTGCACGCCGCCGCCGCCGCCCTGGCGGCGCAGGCGGCGCGGCGGGCCGCCGCCCCGGTCCAGACGACGATCCCGTCCGGCTGGCGCAACAACCCGTCGCAGCTCCAGCGGGTCGAGGTCGCCGGCGAGGAGGGGGTGCTCGCGGTCGGCTACCGCTTCGGCCGCGGCGGCGCCCTGGAGGCGCTGGAGGTCGACGGCGAGCCCCTCCCCGGCGCGAGGTTGTGGGCGGCGCGGCCGGCCGGACCGGACGGCTGGCTGGTCGATCTCGAGGCTGGCGGGGTCCGGAGGAGGTTCGAGGTCCACCGGGTCGGCGACGTCCACTACCTCGACGGTCCGCTCGGGCACGCCGAGCTGCGGGAGCGGCCCCGCTTCCCGGAGCCCGCCGCCGCGGCCGCGACCAAGGGGTCGCTCGCCTCGCCGCTGCCGGGGATCGTCCGGCGGGTCGCCGTCCGGCCCGGCGAGCTGGTCGCGGCCGGCGCCCTGCTGGTGGTCGTGGAGGCCATGAAGCTGGAGCACCGCATCGCCGCCCCCACGGCGGGCCGCGTCCGCGAGGTGCTGGTCGGCGAGGGCCAGGAGGTCGACGCCGGCGCGCCCGTGGCGGTGCTGGAGGAGGCCGACGATGGCTGAGCCGGTCCGCTACCACGTCGAGGAGGGCGTCGCCTGGCTGGTGATCGACCGGCCGGAGGCGCGCAACGCCATCAACCGGGCGGTCGGCGCCGGGCTGTGGGACGGCTTCCGCCGCTTCGAGGCCGACCCGGCCGCCGCGGTGCTGGTCCTCACCGGCGCCGGCGACGCCGCCTTCTGCGCCGGCGCCGACCTCAAGGAGATGGCCGCGCTCGGCATGACCGTCCCGCCCGAGGACATGGCCCCCCACCTCGGCCGCAACCTCCAGGTGACCAAGCCGGTGATCGCGGCCGTCAACGGGGTCGCCCTCGGCGGCGGCTTCCTGCTCGCGCAGATGTGCGACCTGTGCGTGGCCGCCTCCTCGGCCCGCTTCGGCATCACCGAGGCCCGCTGGGGCCGCGGCGCGCCGTGGGCGGCGCCGCTGCCGTGGCTGGTCCCGCCGCGGGTGGCGCTGGAGCTGTTGCTGACCGCCGAGCCGATCGGCGCCCGCCGCGCCTACGAGGTCGGCCTGGTCAACCGCGTCGTGCCCGACGCGGCGCTGCGGGAGGAGGCCTGGCGGCTGGCCGCCACCGTGGCCGCCAACGCGCCGCTGTCGGTGCGGGCGGCCAAGGCGATGGTCCACGCCGCCGCCGGCCGCGACCTGGACGGGGCGCTCGACGAGGGCTGGCGGCTGTTCGAGCCGGTGTACCTGAGCGAGGACGCGCAGGAGGGCCCGCGGGCCTTCCTGGAGAAGCGCCCGCCGGTCTGGAAGGGCCGCTGACATGGGCCCGCTGCGGGTCGCCAACTGCTCCGGCTTCTACGGCGACCGGCACAGCGCCCCGAGGGAGCTGCTGGAGGGCGGGCCGATCGACGTGCTCACCGGCGACTACCTCGCCGAGCTGACCATGCTGATCCTGTGGCGGTCGCGCGGCCGCGACCCGGCCAAGGGGTACGCGACCAGCTTCCTGCGGCAGATGGAGGAGTGCCTGGGGCTCGCCGTGGAGCGGGGCGTCAAGGTGGTCGCCAACGCCGGCGGGCTCAACCCCGCCGGCCTGGCGGCCGAGCTGCGGGCGCTGGCCGGGCGGCTCGGGGTGCCGGTCCGGGTCGCCCACGTCGAGGGCGACGACCTGCTGGACCGCCTCCCCGAGCTGCAGGCGGCCGGCGAGGCGCTCGCCCACCTGGACAGCGGCACGCCGCTGGCCGCCGCCGGGGTCGCGCCCGTCACCGCCAACGCCTACCTCGGCGCCTGGGGGATCGTGACCGCGCTGGACGCCGGCGCCGACGTGGTCGTCTGCGGCCGGGTCAGCGACGCCTCCCTGCTCGTCGGGCCGGCCGCGTGGCACTTCGGCTGGGCGGCGGACGACTGGGACCGGCTCGCCGGCGCGGTGGTCGCCGGGCACGTGCTGGAGTGCGGCGCCCAGGCGACCGGCGGCAACTACGCGTTCCTCGACGAGCTGCCCGACAGCAGGCCGCCCGGCTTCCCGGTCGCCGAGGTCCACGCCGACGGCGGCGCGGTGATCGGCAAGCACCCGGGCACCGGCGGGCTGGTCAGCGTCGGCACCGTGACCGCCCAGCTCCTCTACGAGATCGACGGCCCCGCCTACGCCAACCCCGACGTGGTCGCCCGCTTCGACACCGTCCGGGTCGAGCCCGCGGGGCCGGACCGGGTGCTGCTCCACGGTACGCGCGGGGAGCCGGCCCCCGAGCGGCTCAAGGTGGCCATCAACTACCTGGGCGGCTTCCGCAACTCGATGAGCTTCGTGCTCACCGGGCTGGACGTGGAGGCCAAGGCGGCGATGGTGGAGGCGGCGCTGTTCGAGCGGCTGGGCGGCCGCGAGCGCTTCCAGGCCGCCGAGGTCCGGCTGGTGGGCCGCCCGGTCCCCGACCCGGCCACGGCCGAGGAGGCGGTGGCGGAGCTGCGGGTGACCGTCAAGGACCCCGACCCGGCCAAGGTCGGCCGTGCCTTCTCGAACGCGGCGATCGAGCTCGCCCTCGCCAACTACCCGGGCTGCTACACCACCACCCCGCCGGGCGAGGCGACCCCCTACGGCGTGTACTGGCCGGCCCTGGTCCGCGCCGAAGCGGTCGAGCAGGTGGTGGTGCTGGACGGCGGCGAGCGGCTGGTGGTGAAGCCGTCCACGGCGGCGGCCAGGCCGCCCGGGCCCACGCGCCCGGCGCCGCCCGCTCCCGAGCCGATTGCGCCGCCGGCCGGCCCCACCGTGCGGGCGCCGCTGGGGCGGGCGTTCGGGGCGCGGTCGGGGGACAAGGGCGGCAACGCCAACGTCGGGGTGTGGGCGCGCGACCCGGGGGGCTACGCGTTCCTGGCGTCCTTCCTCACCGTCGAGCGCTTCCGGGCGCTGCTGCCCGAGACGCGCGGGCTCCGGGTGCGCCGCTACGAGCTGCCCAACCTGCTCGCCCTCAACTTCGTGGTCGTGGGGCTGCTCGGCGAGGGCGTGTCCTCGTCGACCCGCATCGACCCGCAGGCCAAGGGGCTCGGCGAGTGGCTGCGAGCCAGGGTCGTCGACCTGCCGGTGGCGCTGGTCGAACAGCAAGGAGGTTGACATGGACTTCAGGGAGACGGCCGAGCAGGCGATGCTGCGGGAGGCGGTCGGCAAGGTCGCCGCCGACTTCGGCTACGAGTACTTCGCGGCCAAGGCCCGCAGCGGCGAGAAGACGACCGAGCTGTGGCAGGCGGTCGGCCGCGCCGGCTACATCGGCGTGAACCTCCCCGAGCGCTACGGCGGCGGGGGCATGGGCATCAGCGAGCTGGCGATCGTCACCGAGGAGCTGGCCGCCCACGGCTGCCCGCTGCTGCTGCTGATGGTCTCGCCGGCGATCTGCGGCACGCTGCTGGCCCGCTTCGGCACCGACGAGCAGCGCGAGCGCTGGCTGCCGGGGCTCGCCAGCGGCGAGCTGAAGATGGCGTTCGCCATCACCGAGCCGGACGCCGGCTCCAACACCCACAAGCTCGACACCACCGCCGTGCGCGACGGCGACGGCTGGCGGATCGGCGGCCGCAAGTACTACATCTCCGGGGTCGACGAGGCCGACGCGATCCTGGTCGTCACCCGCACCGGCGTCGACGAGGGCAGCGGCCGCGGCCGCCTGTCGCTGTTCATCGTCGACACCGACGCGCCGGGTCTGGAGCGCACGCCCATCGAGCTGCTCGTGTCCGCGCCCGAGCGGCAGTTCTTCCTGTTCTTCGACGACGTGCGGGTGGACGGCGACCGCCTGCTCGGCACCGAGGGCGACGGGCTGCGCCAGGTCTTCCACGGTCTCAACCCCGAGCGGATCATCGGCGCCGCCTCCGGCAACGGCACCGCCCGCTACGCGCTGGCCAAGGCGGCCGCCTACGCCAACCAGCGCCAGGTCTGGGACGTGCCGATCGGCGCCCACCAGGGCCTGGCCCACCCGCTCGCCGAGGCCAAGATCGAGGTCGAGCTGGCGCGGCTGATGACCCAGAAGGCCGCGTGGGCGACCGACGCCGGCGTTCCCGGCGCCGGCGAGGCCGCCAACATGGCCAAGTACGCGGCGGCCGAGGCCGCGCTCAAGGCGGTCGACGCGGCCATCCAGGTGCACGGCGGCAACGGCTTCGCCGCCGAGTACGGCATCGCCGGGCTGTGGTGGATGGCCAGGTTGCTCCGCACCGCCCCGGTCAGCCGCGAGATGATCCTGAACTACGTGGCCGAGCATTCCCTGCGGCTGCCGCGGTCCTACTAGGACCAGGTCGGGCCGAGGAGCCGCTGCGCGACCGCGGCGGCTTCCAGCCGGCTGGAGACGCCGAGCTTGGCGAGGATGTGCGAGACGTGGACGCTCGCCGTCTTCACGCTGATGACGAGCTCCGCGGCGACCTGCCGGTTGGTGTAGCCGCGGCCGAGGAGCTGGAGGACCTGGCGCTCGCGGGCCGTCAGCCCCAGCGCGGCCGCCTCGGCCAGCGGCTCGGCGGCGTCCTCGGGCCGCAGCCCGACCAGGTCCAGGCGGGCGCGCTGGGCGAGCAGCTCCAGCTCGCGCTGGAGCGGCAGCGCGCGGAGGCGCGCCGCCGCCCGGTGCGCCTGGCGCGCGGCGTCCACGGCCTCGGCGGCGCGTCGCTCGGCCACCAGCGCCTCCGCCAGCCGCCAGCGGCAGTAGGCGCCGGGGTAGGGCCGCTCCAGCTCGTCCCAGGCGGCGACCGCGGCCCGCCAGCGCTCGGCGCTGGCCCGCCCCTGGACGCGGCCCTGCTCGGCCTCCGCGACCGCCAGCCAGGCGGCGCCGTCCGGGTTCGGGCCGGCCCGCCCGCGGCGCGCCACCCGCAGCAGCCGCCGGGCCTGCCGCCGCGCGTCGTCGACGGCGCCGGCGTCGCGCCGCACGGCCGCGAGCTGGGCCAGCTCGGCCGTTGCGCGCAGGCCGAGCGCGCACGCCTCCGCGAGGTGGGCGGCGAGCGGGGCGGCGCCGGCCAGGGCCTCCTCGACCGCGGCAGCGGCGGCCTCCGGCTGACCCTGCCAGAGGGCAAGCTCGGCGGTCAGGCAGGCGTACACGGCGGCGGCCTGTGGCTCGCGCGCCCCTTGCGAGCCCGTCTGGAGGTGGTGCCGCGCCGTCTCCGGCTCGCCGCGCCCGATCGCGAGCTGCGCCCGACGGAGGTGCGGGAAGTGGGCCCAGAACGGGCCGCCGACCCGCAGGGCGCGGGCCAGCACCTCCTCGGCCCGGTCCCATTCGCCCACCGCCAGCAGCGGCTCGGCGGCGTTGACGGCCAGCACGTTGCCGACGCCGCGCTCGAACCCGAGGCGGCGGGCGAGGTCCAGCCCCTTGAGCGCGACGGCGGCCGCCCGCCGCGGCCGACCGGCCGAGATCAGGACGTCGGAGAGACTGACGTAGCCGCGCAGCAGGTCGGTGGCCGAGCCCCGCTCCCGCGCTCGCCTGCGGGCGTCCAGCAGGAGCCGCACGGCCTCCCGCGGGTGGCCGAGGTTGCAGAGGTCGATACCAAGGACGGTCTGCGCGCGGATCGCGGGGCGGTCGTCGCCGGCGGCGTGCGCGACGGCGATCGCCTCCTCGCAGACCGCCCGGGAGTCGGCGTGGCGCAGCAGCAGCATGAGGCCGTGGCCGAGCGCCGCCAGGACCCGCGCCCGCTCCGCGGACGGCGGCTCCCCGGGCACCAGGTCGGCGGCCCGCCGGAACGCCGCCAGGCCACCCTCGCGGTCGCCCGCCGGGAACAGGTAGCTGCCGAGCCGCTCGTACAGCAGGGCCACCCGCAGGGGTTCCATGTCCACGTCCAGCAGCCCGATCGCGCGGCGGACACGCGCCGCGGCGCCGGCGGCGTCGCCGCTGCGGAACGCCAGCTCCGCGGCCCAGGCGAGCACCGCGACGCGCTCCAGCCCCACCAGCTCCTCGGCATCGGGGACCCGCTCCCACAGCCCCAGCGCCCGCTCCAGGTGCCGCAGCGCCTCCGCCTGGCCGGCGACCGCCTCGGCGTCGCGGGCCGCCTGCACCGACGCCGCCAGCGCCTCCACCGGTCGTCCCGCCACCGCCCAGTGCTGCGCCAGCTCGCCCGCTGCAGCGTGCGCCGCGCCCGGCCCTTGGGCCTCGGCCAAGGCGAGCGCGAGCCGCCCGTGCACCGCCTCGCGCTCGCCCGGCAGGAGGGTCGCGTAGACCGCCTCCGCGAGCAGGGCGTGCCGGAACCGGAAGGTGCCGGCCGGCTGGTCGGGAACGAGCACGCCGTGCTCGACCGCCTGGTGCAGCGCCGCCAGCAGCCGCGGCTCCGGCAGGTCGACGACGCCGGCCAGCAGCGGGTAGGGCACGTCCCGCCCAGCGGCGGCGGCGATCCGCAGCACCAGGCGGGTCTCGGCGTCGAGGTGGGCGACCTGCCGCAGCAGCAGGTCGTGGAGGGCGCGGGGGAGCTGCTCGCCGTCCAGGCCCGCGGCCAGCAGCTCCTCGGCGAAGAAGGGATTGCCATCCGAGCGCGCCTGGACCGTTGCCGCCAGCTCGGCCGTCTCCCCGGCGGCCAGGCGCGCGACCAGCAGCGCCATCTCGTCGTGGCCGAGCGGACCCAGCTCCAGCACGGTCGCGGCGCGGGCGCGGTGGAGCTCCCCGACCACCCGCGGCAGTGGGTCGTGCGGGCGCGGCTCGTCGCTCCGGTAGGTGGCGACGATCAGGATGCGCCGCCGGGGGACGGCGTGGGCGAGGAAGGCGACCAGGTCGAGGGTTGACGCGTCGGCCCAGTGCAGGTCCTCGAGCACGAGCAGCAGCGGCCGCCCCCCGGCGCCGAGCCGTTCGAGGACGGCCAGCGCCGCTTCGAACAGGCGGAGCTGCGAGTCGGTGGCGTCCGCGCCGGTGGGCGCGGCTGCCCCCGCCGGCACGGCCAGCTCTGGGACCAGCCGCGCCAGCTCGCCGAGCCCGCCGGGGACGTCGCCGAGCGCCGGCGAGCCGCGCAGCGGCCGCAGCGCCTCCACCAGCGGCAGGTAGGGCAGGCCGCTGCCGACCAGGTCGATGCAGCGCCCGCGCAGGACGGTCGCCCCGCCGCGCAGCGCCCGCTCGGCCAGCTCGTCGGCGAGCCGCGTCTTGCCGATCCCGGCGTCGCCGGCGACCAGGACGGTGCCACCGCGACCGGCGCTGGCCGCGGCCATCGCGGCCTCCAGCCGCGCCAGCTCGACGGCGCGGCCGACGAAGCTCCCCGGTGCCACCTGGGATCCCATCCCGCAAAGATAAGGCTCTTTGCCCGATGCGCGGTGCACCGCCTTATCCCCAGCATGCGGCCATGAGCACCGCGGACACCAACATCGACGCCGACGCGTTCAACGCCTTCGAGGCGGCCGGCTGGGAAGCGCGGGCGGAGAGCTACCACCGCCACCTGGGCGCGATGACGTCGCCCGTGATCGAGCCGCTGCTGGACGCGGCCGGGGTCGATCGCGCCACGCGGGTCCTGGACGTGGCCACGGGGCCGGGCTACGCGGCCGCCGCCTGCGCGGTGCGGGGCGCCAGCGTCGTCGGCGTGGACGTCGCCAGCGCGATGGTGGCGCTCGCCCGCCGGCTCCGGCCGGAGATCGAGTTCCGCCAGGCCGACGCCGAGCGGCTGCCGTTCGGCGACGGCGAGTTCGACGCCGTGGTCGCGAACTTCCTCATCCCGCATGTCGGCCGGCCGGAGCGGGTGGCGGCGGAGCTCGCACGCGTGCTGGCGTCGGGCGGCAGGCTCGCGCTGTCGACCTGGGACGTGCCGTCGCGGGGGCGCCTGGTCGGCGTCCTCGCCGACGCCGTGCGGCAGGCCGGCGCCCCGCCACCGGCGGACCTGCCGCCGGGGCCGCCGCTGTTCCGCTTCGCCGACGACACCGAGTTCACGCGGCTCCTGACGGGCGCGGGGCTGGAGGATGTGGAGGTCCAGACAGTCTCCTACCGCCACCGCGTCGCCGGCGCCGGCGAGCTCTGGGAGGGGTACCTGCGCGGGGCCGTGCGGATCGGGGCGATGGTGCGCGGGCAGACCGAGCCGACGCAGGCGCGCATCCGGGCGGCGTTCGACGAGCTGGTCGGCGAGCACGCGGTGGACGGCGGCGTCGAGCTGCCCGTGTCGGTGAAGGTGGCGGCGGGCCGCAAGCCCTGAGGGCGTAGACTCGCCAGATGCCGATCCACCGGCTCAACCATGCGGTGCTGTACGTCAGCGACCTGCAGCGCAGCGTCGCCTTCTACACCGACGTGCTGGGCTTCCGGCGCATCGACATGACCCCGGAGGGGTTCCGCGGGGCCGCGTTCATCCAGGCGCCCGGGTCGACCAACGACCACGACCTCGGCCTGTTCGAGATCGGTGCCGGCGCCGGCCCGTCGGCCGCGGGCCGGGAGACCGTCGGGCTGTACCACCTGGCGTGGGAGGTGGACACCCTCGCGGAGCTGGAGCGGCTGGCGGCCCGGCTCGGCGAGGCCGGCGCGCTGGTCGGCGCGTCCGACCACGGCACCACCAAGAGCCTGTACGCCAGGGACCCCGACGGCCTGGAGTTCGAGGTCGCCTGGGTGGTCCCGGCCGACCTGCTCGACGACCAGGCCCGCGCGGCCCGCAAGCGGATCGGGCGGCTGGACATCGAGCGGGAGAAGCGCCGCTACGGCGCCGACACCCGCGGCGGCGTCGGCATCTCGGTTCCCGCGGGTTCCTGACCGCCCCAACCTTGGGTGCTTGGTGTTGATCGAGTTGTAGGTTAAGCTCGCGCCGCTTGTCCGGTTAGGGTCTCTTGGTGGAGGCACTGGTCCATGAAGCGACGCGTAGCGGTGATGCTCGGCGCGGTCCTCTGCGCCGTCGGCCTGTCCATGGGGTCGACCCGGGCGGCGACGGTGCTGCTGGTCGACAACGACACGGTCCTGGACGGCTGCGACGCCGGCGCCGACCCGTTCGGCACGATCCAGGAGGCCGTGGACGCGGCCGGCCCCGGCGCCCGCATCCGGGTCTGCCCCGGCACCTACGATGAGACCGTCACGGTCGCCGCCGGCAAGTACGACCTGACCGTCGAGGGCGCCAAGGCCGGGATCGACGCCCGCTGGCGCAGCCAGACCGGCGAGTCGATCGTCACCAGCGACAGCCCCGAAGGCGTCGTGCGGCTGCTGGCCGACAACGTGGTCTGGGACGGGTTCCAGGTCTTCGACAACATCGAGGGCCCTGGCATCTACACCAGCCCGGATGCCTCCGGGTACGTGATCCGCAACACCGTCTTCCTCGACAACGGCCTCGGGCTGTACCTGAACGCCAGCGGCGAGGCCCTGACCAAGGTGCTGCACAACCGCTTCACCGCCAACAACGAGTTCGAGGACCCGACCGCCGGCAACGGGATCTACTCCGACCAGGGGGCGAGGTGCGTCCTGATCGCCGACAACCTCTTCGAGCGCCACAACGGCGCCGGGATCCTGTTCGCCGACAGCGGCAAGCCACAGCACTGCATCACCGTCGAGCGGAACAAGAGCATCGACGACCGCACCTTCGCCGCCTTCTACGCGAGCTCCCACGTGCGGCTGGTGGCCAACTTCGTCAGGGGCCGTCGCGGCGACCCCACGCCGGGCTCCGCGATCTTCATCGGCGCCGGCAACAAGGACGTGGTCGTGAAGCGCAACCACGTCGAGTCGGCCGGCGGCAACGGCATCGACGTCCGGGACACCGGTGGGGACGGGAGGGACGGCGACCCGCCGCGCAACGTCGACGTGCTGAAGAACAAGGTCCGCAAGGCCGGGCAGCACGGCATCGACGTGGCCGCGTCCGGGGTCGGGGAGTACGAGGTGCGCGGCAACCTCACGGTGCGCAACGTCCTGGTCGGCGTCCACGCCTGGCCACAGACCGACGACGTCGTCTTCGCCCACAACCTCGCCCTTGGCAACCGCGTGCTCGACTGCGAGGACGAGTCGGTGGGCGACGGCACGGCGGGGACCGACAACACCTGGCGCCGCAACGTGGGCGACCGCGACGCCCCCGGCGGCATCTGCCACCCCCACCGCCACGACAAGCCGAAGCCGAAGCACAAGAAGCGGCACAAGCACAAGCCCAAGCCGAAGCCGTGCTACCCCTGGCGCAACTGATGCGGGCGGCGACCAGGGCCCTGGTCTGCGCCACCGTGCTCGTCCTCGTCGCTGGTGGCCGGTGGGCCGGTGCCCATCCCCGAGCCGCCGCCAACGACCCAGTGGCAGCACGGGCTGGCCGCCGCCTACGAGTGGCACGACGCCGGCCAGCTCAGTAGGCACCAGGCCCGGGAGCGTCTGCGCTTCCTCCACCGGCGGGGCTTCGGGACCGTCTACCTCGACCTCGGTGACTACCTCGACGCCGCCGACCAGCCGCAGAGCCGGGAGCAGCGGGCCCGCCTCCGCGAGCTCCGGCGGCAGCTCAGGCACTACGTGGCGGACGCCTCACGCCTTGGGCTGGCCGTGCACGCGGTCGGCGGCGGCCCCACCTGGACCGAGGAGCCGTTGCGCTACCTGGGGCCGAAGCTCGTCGAGCTCGCCGCCGACTACAACGCCGGCGTCGCCGCCGAGGAACGCCTCGGCGGGGTCCAGCTCGACATCGAGCCGTACGCGCTCCCAGGCTTCTTCGACGACGAGGAGGCCGCGCTCGTCGCCTACCTCGAGACGCTCGACGGCATCGTGGGAACCTGGCGGCGGGTGGCGCGCCGCCTGGAGCTCGGCTTCGCGGTCCCGTTCTGGTTCGACGGGCGCGGCGGGTCCCCGGGCCCGGTGCCCTTCGGGGGAGCGACCAAGCCCGCCATCCACCACGTCATCGACCTGGTCAAGGAGCTTCGCCGCGCCTACCTGGTGGTGATGAGCTACCGCAACGTCGCCACGGGCGCCGACGGGTCCATCGTCAACGCCCGCGACGAGTTCGCCTACGCACGCTCGGTCGACGCCAGGTGCGCGCTGCTGGTCGGCCAGCAGTTCGGCGACGTGCAGCCGCCGGAGGTCACCTTCCACGGCCGCCACCGCCGTGCCTTCGAGCACGCCGCAGAGCAGATCGTCGAGGCCTTCGAGCGCTTCCCGCAGTTCCGGGGCCTGGCGGTCGACGACGTGGACGGGTACACGGCCGTCTGGCAACGGGGCGCCGCGGCCTGATGGGGGATACTTCGCGGCGTGTCGACCACGCCGTCCCTCGCCGACCAGCCCAGCCCCACCGCCGCCTGGCCGCGGAGCCGGCTGCGCGCCTACATCGCCCTGGAGGCGTTCGCGGTCGCGCTCGGCTATGCGGTCGCGGTCCTGTGGGACGGCCTGCCCACGACTCCGTCCCGCTGGGCGCTGGTCGCCGCCGGCGCGGTCGCGGTGGCCATCCCGCTGGGGATCAAGTCCCGGCGGGAGCTCCGCCAGGAGGCGGAGGCGCGCTCGGCGGCGACGATCGCCATCGAGGCCGACACCAAGCTGCGGCTGGTGGTCGGCGACGTGGTCACCCCGATCGCCGAGGTCGTCGGCAGGGTGCACCAGGCCGCGGACGAGGCCGAGCGCGGCTCGCTGCGAGGGCAGCTCAAGCAGCTCATCGTCGAGGCGGCCGCCAACCTCTGTGACGGCGAGCGCGCGCGGGCGACCTTCTTCGAGCTCGTCGCCGGCGAGATGCGGGCGGCGGCCTGGTTCGGGCGCGGCGACCAGCCGGAGACCGTGTTCACCGACGCGCCGGACGACCGGCGCGGCCAGGAGGCGTTGCTGCTGGTGCGCTTCCACGACTTCCTGCTGGTCGACGACGTCCGCGCCGAGGCGTTGCCACGCGGGGCGGAGCCACGGCCGGGCGCGACCTACCGCTCGTTCATCAGCGTCGCGGTGTTCTGCGCCGAGGAGAACCTCGGCATGCTCTCGGTGGACGCGCCGGAGCCGTACGCCTTCGACGAGACCGACCTCAACGTCATGCGGGCGATGGCGCAGCTCCTCGGGGCGGGTCTTGTCGACCGCCTGTGAAGCTGGCAAGGTGGGCCAAGGCGAGGAGAGGGGACGGCGATGCAGCGGGGCCAGGTGCTGCCCGACGAGGCACGGGCCTGGACGGCCGGGTTGGTGCTGGCGAGCGACTACTTCGCGTGGGCGCGCCGGCGGGCCGTGTCCAAGGCGAGCGCGGCCATCCGCGGCCGCCTGGACCACCGCCGGGTCAGGTCGGAGGATCCCGGAACGTCACGGTGACGTCGCGGTAGCCCAGCGACCGCAGCATGCTCTCCAGCATCGCCCGGGTGTTCCGCTCGGCCTGCTCGACCAGGCCGCTCTCGGTCGCCGCCCTCTCCAGCCGGTCCTCCGCGAGCTGGTAGAGCTGGCGCTCGCTGGTGGGGTTGTCGGACAGCACCGAGCCCAGCCGGTCCAGCAGCCCCCGCTTGCGTGAGAACACGTAGCTGCGGTCCGGGTCGATGCGGGCCCTGGTCAGGTGGGCTCTCGGCAGGGTGATCCGGGCCGAGCGGCCGTCGGCGGAGACCTCGATGGCGCCCTTGTCGATGGTGGAGAAGTCGACCTCGGCGTCGACGCTGCCGGCGGCCACGAACAGGGTCCGCTCGCCCTTGAGGACCAGCGGGATGCCCCTGGCGCTCTGCTCCAGGTCCACCAGCACCTGGAAGTTGCCGGTGGCGGCCTTGTAGACCTTCAGGTCCTCGATGGACTTGAGCAGGACGGGCTGGCTGCGGTCGACCTCCCTGGAGGCGAACGGGTTGGGCAGCGACGGCCACAGCCGCAGGTCGGTCAGGCGCGACACGGCCAGCAGC
>Ga0209889_1000160_pt1 | contig 15412 bp, 16 predicted proteins | sample GWRWN1_0_10_FD_187233 | JGI IMG/M metagenome (GOLD analysis project Ga0209889, IMG submission 187233) | Riverbed sediment microbial communities from areas with no vegetation in Columbia River, Washington, USA - GW-RW N1_0_10 (SPAdes)... | ecosystem: Environmental > Aquatic > Freshwater > River >... | reverse complement strand
CATCGCGTTCACCTGGCCGACGAGCCTGGCCAGCCCTTCTCGGCGGTCGGCGATCGCCTTGACCGCGGCGACGAGTGCCTTCTCCGCCTCGGCCAGCCGGCGCTCCATCTGCTGACGGCCCTCGACCGCCTCGTTGAGCCTGGTCTGATCCTCGGCGAGCGCGGTGCGCATGGTCCGCTCCTGCTCACGCAGCTTCTCCGCCTCGGCGGCTAGTTCATCCGGGTCGCGCCCGGGTCGCTCCTCGTCCGGCTCGGTGCTCAGGTTACGCAGGCGTTCAATGGCAAGCTGGTGGGTCGCGCGCAGCCGCTCCTGCAACGTCGAAAGCTGCAGGAACGTCTCCTGAGCCTGCGCCAGGACGGGCGCGTCCTCGGCGAGGGCGGCCTCCAGCTCGGACAGGCGCACCTGCACCTGCTCGTGGGCCTCCTCAACCTCCTCACGACGCTCACGCAAGGCGGTCTCATCGGCTACCTCACGGTGGACGGTCTCGCGGAGGGTCGCCAGATCGTCGGCGAGAAGACGGATCTTCGCGTCGCGCAGGTCGGCCTGGATGCCTGCCGCCCGGCGGGCCACTTCGGCTTGCTTGCCGAGCGGCTTGAGCTGACGACGCAGTTCCGCGGTGAGGTCGGTGAGCCGGTTGAGGTTGATCTGCATCGACTCCAGCTTTCGCAGCGCCTTCTCCTTGCGCTTGCGGTGCTTGAGGACGCCGGCCGCCTCCTCGATGAAGGCCCGGCGGTCCTCGGGCTTGGCGTGCAGAATCGTGTCGAGTTGGCCCTGGCCGACGATGACGTGCATTTCCCGACCGATGCCGGAATCGGAGAGCAGCTCCTGGATGTCGAGCAGCCGGCAGCCGTCGCCGTTGATCTCGTACTCGCTCTCACCCGAACGGAACATGCGTCGGGTGATTGAGACCTCCGTGTACTCGATTGGCAGCGCGCCGTCGCTGTTGTCAATGGTGAGGGTGACCTCGGCTCGTCCCAGCGGGGCTCGGCCGGCGGTGCCCGCGAAGATCACATCTTCCATCTTGCCGCCACGAAGCGTCTTCGCTCCCTGCTCGCCCAGCACCCAGGCGATGGCGTCCACAACGTTGGACTTGCCGGAGCCGTTCGGGCCCACGACGCACGTGATGCCCGGCTCCAGCCTCAACGTCGTCGCGGACGCGAAGGACTTGAAACCCTTCACTGTCAAGCTCTTGAGATGCACGGGTCTCCGGGGTGTCGATCGGGCCGCCGCGGCGGCTATGGAGGGGTTCGGCGAAGCTCGCGAGCGGAACAGGGTTTGCTGCTGCTCTGGGCAGGCTACCTCGCACCGCGGTTCGGACCCGGCAACGACGCGATGCCGGACTCACTTCGAAGCCAGCGCGACATCTGCGTGGCTATTTGGGTACGTCGCCACACAGAGTCGCGGCAAAGAGATGCGCGCCGACAGGTGTCGGCGCGCGGTGTGTTCGGCGTGTCGGGTTGTGGGTCTGGCGTCGGCCTACGGCCGACCTGAAGTGACCTCGATTAGTCCTTGGCGTGCTTGGGTATAGCGGACTACGCGAGCGCCGGCTCCGCGATGCGGAGCAGGTCATTGGCGTCCGCGGTGTCTGCGACCAGACGGTCGTTCTCCGCGCGGAGCCGCATCACTTCGATTTCCAGGTCCCGGACCCGGGTACGCAACCGGGTGACCTCGTCGAGCATGCGCTGGTCGGGCGCACTACCCACGTGGCCGTAGAGGGCCTTCGCCATATCATCTCCTTGTCAGCGTCGCCGGGTTCGGCCGGTCGACGCGCGCCCTAACTATCGCTGCCTCTGCATGCGGACATGGCAGGGCGCGACTGGCGACATCCCTATGTTCCGCCGACGGCCGCCGAACGTCAAGCAACATGGCTCCCACGGTGGGCTCGGCGCCCACTCTGAGCCACTCGTTGTGCAATTTGTCCAGGCAGTTGTGTATTTTGTCCCGACATAGATGGCACCTTCTCTCGACCTGCTGGACGGGACACCACGTGATCACGTGGCCTTTCCCGCGTGCCCACCCGGACAAAGTCACGCGATCAAGCAAGATCGCTTTTGAACACCGCCGGTGACGACCAACATCGATATGGGAGGTTCGCGACACGGGGGCCCAATCGGCTCAAAACATCTGAGCGGAACTGTCGGGGCGGCCGTGGGGAATTGCCTACCGGCGTTTGAGGTCGCACAGAACTCATGTCGACAATGAGTCGCGAACCCGACACGCGAAACACTTGGGACTGTCAATCGTTGCCCACTACGTGACCCCGCCGATCCCACCGCCCAAGACCCCGTCCCCCAGAACCCTGCTGCCCCTCCGCGCCGGTCCCCGCGACGACCCGGAGGGCTGGGAGGATGCCGAAAGACTCGGGGCCGGCGGGGTCGCAGTAATCGACCTACCGCGGCCCGCGGCGAACCCGTCCGCCAGAGCACCGTCCGCGAGAGCACCCTCTGCCCGGGCACCGTCGGCCAGAGCAACGTCGGCGAGCACACCATCAGCGAGCGCACCATCAGCGAGCGCACCATCAGCCCGGACATCATCGGTCGCGCGGCCGTCGGGCAACGCATCGTGGGCCGCACTCACCCGCGGCCTCGAACGGCTCGCGTCGGCCGGCGTGCACCCGCTCGGCCACGTCAGTCTCGGCTATGCGACCCGGCCGCTCGGTGATGTGCTCGCCGAGATCACCCACTGGGCCGCGCTGCCGGTGCGCGGAATCTTCCTAGACCACGCACCGGCGGGCCCCTATCAGGTGGGACCCGTCGTGCATGCCGTGCGCGCGGCCAGGCGGTCAGGTCTCGCCACGGTGGTGCTCAACCCGGGCATTCCGGTGGACCCGAGCTACCGGCGGTTGGAGGCGACCATCTGCACGTTCGAGGGCAGCTGGTCCGAGTACCTCGCCTGGTCAGGCGAGGGGGCCGTGGCCGGCGACGGCCATCTGGTCTTCGATGTGCCCAGGCACGAGTGGGAGGCGGCCCGGGCGCTGATCGCGGCTCGGCATGCGGGGCTGTTCCTCATCACCGACCGGCATTCGGCGTACTCCGCCGCCGACTTCGTCGCGACGACGCAGACGACCGCGGCGGCCAGGTAAGCCCAGCGACGTGAGCCGTACGCCCGGTTGGGTCAGCGTCCTGGCCGCCACGGTGTCCGTCCTGACCATCCTCAGTGGAGTCTTCGGGCCTTCGCGGCCTTTCCCCCAGTCGCCCGACGACGTGTACCTCCTTGACCCGTTCACAGCGTCGGCAGCTGACGTAACGGACCTGCATTCTCTGGGGCGGGCGGCGTTCTGCCACCTTCGCGCGGGCCTGTGGGAGCCGGCCCGGCCAGACGCGGACCGCTTCGACACCAACGTGATCGGATCAGCGACCGACGATCGCGACACACACCCTGGCGCAAAGCCCCGGTGGCTGGATGTGCGGCGATGGGATGAGCTGGGGGGCGTCCTCGCCGATCGGCTCACACTCTGCGTCGCCAAAGGCTTCGACGGGGTCATGCTGAGCGCCGTTGACGGCTATGTCCATCCGACCGGCTTCCCGTTGAGCCTCGCTGACCAGGCGGCATTCACCCGTTCACTGGTGACGCTGGCGCACTCGCGGGCGCTCCTCGTGGCCATCGTCGCCAGCCCCGATACGCCAGCGGCCCTCTTCGTCGGCGCCGATCTCACCGTGCCACATCAGCCCGAGACGGCACCGCGCGGCGACGCGGGCGCGGCTGGCAGCGGGGGCATGAGTACGACGACCGGTTCATGAAGCGCTCCCGCCGGATCGCCGCGCCACAGCGCCGACACGGCTCGCCCTCGCGCCCGTAGACGGCCAGCGAGCGGTCGAAGTAACCGCCCTCCCCGTTGACATTGACGTAGAGCGTGTCGAAGGTCGTGCCGCCCTCCTGGAGCGCCTCTCTCATCACATCCGTCACGTGGCCCAGCAGATTGCGGGCGAGTGGGCGGGACAGACCGGCACATAGACGCTCGCCATGTAGCCGGGCTCGCCACAGCGCCTCGTCGGCATAGATGTTGCCCACGCCGGACACGAGGGTCTGATCAAGGATGGCCCGCTTGATGCCCGTACGACGGACCCTCAGCGCGGCGACGAAACCGTCCGGGTCGAAGGCGGGGTCGAACGGGTCGCGCGCGATGTGGGCTATCTCGGCCGGCGAATCGGCGCCCCCCGGAGATAGGGCAAGCCCTCCGAATGTGCGCTGGTCGACGAAGTGCAGCTGCGGCCCGCCGTCGGCGAAGGTGAATCGCACGCGCAGGTGTGGGGCCGGTGGGGTCGACGCTGTCACCAGCCGGAGTTGGCCCGACATGCCCAAGTGCCCGAAGATCGCATCCCCCGAATCCAGGGCGAACCACAGGTACTTGCCGCGGCGGTGGACATCGGTGACGGTGCGCCCGACGAGTACGGCCGCGAAGTCCGCACCGCCGGCGGCGTGTCGCCGCACGGCGCGTGGGTGTAGCACCTCGACCGCCGCGATCGTACGTCCGTTGATCCAGCGGGCCAGGCCCTGCCGAACCGTCTCGACCTCGGGCAGCTCGGGCACGGCTCAGGCGCTCCGCGCAGCCTGGTCAAGTCCCGGCTCGACAGCACCGATTGCGGGAGGGTCCGGCGTCTCAGGCGGCTGCTCAGTGAGCGCGGCGAAGGCCGCCTTCGCCGCCTTCTGCTCGGCCTCCTTCTTGGTCCGGCCCTGCGCCCCGCCGTGGCGCCGCCCGCCGACGACGGCCCACGCGGTAAAGGTCTTCGCGTGGTCGGGACCGGTCTGGTCGATCTGGTAGTCCGGCACGCCCAGGCCACGGGTGGCGGTCAGTTCCTGGAGGCTGGTCTTCCAGTCGAGGCCGGCGCCGAGCCGGGCCGCCCGGGTCATCACAGGGTCGAACAGACGGTGAATCACCTCGTCGGCGACGGCGAGGCCGTACTGCAGATACACGGCGCCGAGGATGGCCTCGAGCGTGTCGGCGAGGATGCTCTCCTTATCCCGCCCGCCGGTGGTCTCCTCGCCCTTGCCGAGCATGAGGTACGGACCAAGGCCGAGCGGGCCGAGGCGGCGGGCGACATCGGCCAGCGCCCGGGAATTCACCACACTCGCCCGCAGCTTGGCCAGACGCCCCTCCGGCAGGTCGGGGTGATCGCGGTACAGGGCCGCGGTCACGACGAGCCCGAGTACGGAGTCGCCGAGGAACTCGAGCCGCTCGTTGGTTGGCAACCCGCCGTTCTCGTAGGCGAACGACCGGTGGGTCAAGGCCTGGTACAGCCGCTCGGGGTCCACCGCGACACCGAGGGCCTCCTCCAGGGGTGACTTCGGCGGAGGCGGCAGGGGCGGCGGCTCTGCGGACTGGTGTACGCGGACGTGGCTGGCGAGGCGGGTGAACCACTGTCCACAGGTGGGGCACTGCAGCTTGTTCGCTGGCGTCGGCGCCCGCGGCACTCGGGTCGGCGGCACTCGGGTCGGCGGCACTCGGGTCGGCGGCACTGGGGTCGGCGGCACTGGGGTCGGCGCCAGGCTCATCGACGGCTGTTCGAGCGCGGAGACCTTCTTCCTGCGGCGCTTGTTGCTCATGGGGACACCTCCGCCGGCCGCACCGGTTCGACCTGTGTCGCACCAAAGCCGGCCGCGGCGGCGAGCCGGGCGACGACGTCGGCGCGGACCAGGCGAGCCGCTAGGGCCAGGCCGGACGCGACATCCTCGGCGCTCGCCGCCCCGTGGCAGACGACGATGGTCCGGGCCACGCCCAGCAGGGCGGCCGCTCGAGGCACCGAGGTGGGCGGGAACGAGCCAGGAGCCGCGGCCAGTGCGGCCTCGACACCCTTGAGCAGTACATTTCCGGTGAATCCGTCGGTCACGATGACGTCGGCGCGTGCGCCGGTCACGACATCGTCACCCTCGACGGTTCCGATGTAGCTCCCGCCGGGCAGCGTGTGTACTCGCAGCGCCGCATCGGCGGCGCGGCGGAGCCGGTCGCCCTTGCCCGGCTCGGAACCGACCGACAGCAACCCCACCCTCGGTCGTTCAACACCGGCGGCGAGGCGGGCGTAGGCGACGCCCAGGGCCGCGTGCTGAACGAGATCGATCGGGTTGACCTGCATGCCGGCGCCCACGTCGAGCAGGACCAGCGGCCCGGCCACGCCGGGCAGGACGGCCGCGAGCGCCGGCCTACGGACACCGTTCATCCGGCCGAGGCCCATGACGGCCGCGGCGACCGACGCACCGCTTGCGCCGGCGGACACGACCGCGTCGACGCGGTCCGAGGCGAGTGCGAGCACCGACGCGCCGATCGAGGTATGCGGATCGGCGCCGTGCGCTACCGGATCGCTCATGCTCACCCCGCGCTCGACGGCGAGAACGGCGACACGCGCACAGGCCGCCGCGTCAAGCGCGGCGGTCACCTGGTCGGCGGCCGCACGCGGGCCGACGAGCAGGAGGTGGAGGTCGGGATCAGCGCCGCAGGCCTGCAGAGCGCCGTCAGCCACGACGGCGGGGGCATCGTCCCCGCCGAGGAGGTCAACGGCGATCCGCGTGACGCGGCCTTGCCGACCCGAGGCAGAGTGAGTCAATTCCGCTCGGGTTAGACCTCGACGACCTGGCGACCGTTGTATGTGCCGCAGACTGTGCAGACCGCATGGGGCAGCTTCGGCGACCGGCACTGCGGGCAGGCCACGGTCGCGACCGGCATCGCCTTCCACTGCGCCCGGCGCGACCGGGTGTTGCTGCGCGACATCTTGCGCTTGGGTACCGCCACGGTGGCTTACTCCTCGGTCAGTGGCTCATTCGTTGCTGTTGCTCGTTCGGTGAGGTGCTCGAGCGCCGCCCAGCGCGGGTCGACCTGGCGGTGACTGTGGTCAGCCGGCAGCTCGTCCCAGTGTGATCCACACTCGGGGCACAACCCTGGGCAATCCTCGCGACACAACGGGTTGGTTGGCAGCGCGAGCACCACCGCATCCCGCAGTTCCGGCTCCAGGTCGATCAGATCGCCCTGCATCCGGCCAACCTCGTCCTCGTCGGCCGTCTCGTCCGTGGTGCTGTGCGCGTAGGCGTACAGCTCCACGAAGCTCGCGTCCAACGTGTCGTCGATCTCGCGTAGGCAGCGACCGCACTCACCCGTCAGCGTCGCCGTTGCCCGGGCGGAGACAAGTACTCCCTCCGACACAGACTCCATGCGCAGCGTCAGGACCAGGTCGGCGCCCTCCGGCACGCGGATCAACTCCAGGCCGAGATCCGACGGGGCGGGGATCACCCGCTCGACCACACGCATCGCCCCCGGGCTGCGCGGTAGATCTCTCGTGTCGAGGACCATCGGCGACCGGGGGTCGAGGTGTATCGGCTGGTAATCGCGCATCATCAGACTCCGGCCTAGAGAGGCCGTCGAAGAAGATTACCCCATGCCTCGCCGATCATGACCTGGAGGTCTTGATCGACGGGGCGGCGACGGTCAGAACGGCAGGTGGTGGTCGCGGTCGTGGTCGCGGTCGTCACCCTGGAAGGCGCCGATCTCGCGCAGGGCATGCATCTTGTCACGGCCGCGCTCGATCGAGGCCAGGGATCGGGTGAGGAACTGCTCAAAGTTCGCCAGCGTCGTGTCGACGTACTCATCGACCTCGTCCCGCAGCCGCTGCGCCTCCGCCCGGGCCTCGTTGACCATCCGAGTGCTCTCCCGGTCGGCGGACACGACGACCTCGTTGCGAGAGACGAGACGGTGGTGCTCCGCCTCCGCCTCCGCGATCATCCGATCCGCCTCACGCTGGCCGGCGTCCAGGATCTTGTCACGCTCGTCGAGGAGAGCCCCCGCCCGGCGCAGCTCACCAGGTATTTCGCTGCGAAGCTGCTCCAGCAGCCCGACCATCTCGCCGCGGTCGAGCATGCAGTTACGCGACATCGGTACGTTTCGCGCCGTCTCTACGAGTGAGATGATCTCGTCGATGCGGTCCTTCGGATCCACCGAGGGTCTCTCCTTGTCCTAACCCTGCGACCTGTCTCGCAACTGCTTCCATCATGCGGCCTCATCCATGATGGGCTCCAGCCGCCACCGCGGTGGACGCGGTACCGAACGCCGCGAACGGCGGCCCACGGCGTGGCGGAGCCCGATCACACGGTGGATCACCGGCCGTCCTGGCGAAATCGGTCGCTCAGTCGGCGCGCCACGACCTCCGGTACATGCGGGGTGATGTCGCCGCCCCATTTCGCGACGTCCTTGACCAGGCTCGACGAGAGATATGAGTGCTGCGGGTTGGTGGGCATGAAGAGCGTTTCGACCCCAGCCAGCCCGACGTTCATCTGCGCCATCTGCAGTTCGTAGTCGAAGTCGCTCACCGCCCGCAGGCCCTTGACCACGACGCTGGCGTGCTGGGCCTGGCAGAAGTCGACCAGCAGCCCCTGGAACGCCTCGATCCGCACGTTCTCGAAGGGCTTGGCGACCTCGCGGAGCATGTCCAGACGCTCTTCGATGGAGAAGAGCCCGCGCTTGGACTCGTTTACGAGGACTGCGACGATCACCTCGTCGAAGAGTCGGCTGGACCGCCCGATGATGTCCAGGTGACCGTTGGTCACCGGATCGAACGAACCGGGGCAGACCGCACGCCTCATTCCACGCCTCCCTGGTCGCGCGCCCTTACGACCGGCGACCGTACCACCGACCTTCCGTACCACAACGTCGTCTCCCCGTAACGACGGCCACGTTCTGGCGTGACGCCTCCGGGCCAGATCGGCTCCGGTGATCGGGTCGACCGCTCGATCACCACGACGGCATCCGGTGCGAGCCACTCCTCGTCCACCAGGGCCGAGAGCACCGCCGCGATCTCGCCATCTGCCACCTCGTACGGCGGATCGGCGAACACGACGTGGTAAGGCTGTTCCGGCCCGTGGGCCAACGCCGTGGCGACCCGGGCCGTGGAGAGCCGGCAGATCTGGTCCAGGGCGAGGGCGCTGATGTTGTCCCGGGCGATCCGCGCCGCCCTCGGGTCAGACTCCACCAGGAGGACCGCCAACGCCCCCCGGGACGCCGCCTCGAGACCCACCGCGCCCGATCCCGCGTAGAGATCCGCGAAGCGGCAGTCCTCCAGCTCCATCAGCGACTCCAGGGTGGAGAACAAGGCCTCCCGGACCCGATCGGAGGTGGGGCGGGTGACGCGACCACCCGGGGTGGCGATACGCCGGCCGCCCCGGCTGCCCGAGATGATCCGCGTCATTTTCAGCCCTTCTCGAGGAACTCGGCCCGTTCCTCGTCGACCAGCGCGGCGACCGCCGCCGCCAGGGCCGGATGCGCGACCAGCTCCGGATCCCGGTCCAGCAGATCGATCGCCTCCTGCCTCGCCTCGGCGATCACGTCTTCGTCCCGCAGCAACGAGAGCAGACGGAGGTGGGAGCGACTGCCCGACTGCGCCTCGCCCAACACGTCGCCCTCACGGCGCTGTTCCAGGTCGAGCTTCGCCAACTGGAATCCATCCTGTGTGGACGCCACCGCCTCGAGCCGTTCCCGGGCCGAGGCCGCGGCGTTCGCCTCGGTCACGAAGAGGCAGATCCCGGGGGCGGATCCACGGCCCACCCGCCCACGCAGCTGGTGCAGCTGTGACACGCCGAACCGGTCCGCGTCCAGCACGATCATCGCGGTTGTGTTGGGGACGTCGACACCGACTTCGATCACTGTGGTCGCCACGATCACGTCCAGCCTTCCGACCGCGAAGTCGCGCATCACCGAGTCCTTCTCGTCGCCGGGCAACCTGCCGTGCAGCACGCCGACCCGCAGCCCGGCCAGCTCACCCGCCATGAGCAGCGGCGCTACGTCGAGCACCGCGATCGGCGGCCGGCGCGTTGACCCAGCCTCACCGGCCGAGGATGTGTCCTCTGCCGCTGCGTCCTCCGGCGCCGCGTCCCCGCCGATGCGCGGGCATACCACGTAACCCTGGTGCCCCTTCTCGACCTCCTCACGCAGCCGTTTCCAGGCCCTGGCGAGGTGCGCCGGCTTCTCCGCCGCCGGCACCACATGGCTGGCGATCGGTGACCTGCCGAGCGGTAGCTCCGACAGGGTCGAGGTCTCCAGGTCGCCGAAGACCGTCATCGCCACCGTCCGCGGGATCGGCGTCGCAGTCATGACCAGTACGTGCGGCGGCTGCTCCGCCTTCGCCCTGAGGGCGTCGCGCTGCTCGACCCCGAACCGGTGCTGCTCGTCGACCACCACGAGACCCAGGTCGGCGAAGTCCACCCCTTCGTAGAGCAGCGCATGCGTCCCCACCACGATGCCCGCCTCGCCCGACGCCACTGAGGCAAGTGCCCGCCGCCGGGCCGGTGCTCCCTGCGAGCCCGTCACCAGGGCCACCTGGGTCGCCCTCTCCGCACCCTCCAGCTCGCCCGCGCGACCCATCGGGCCAAGCAGCTCGCGAATGCTGCGGTAATGCTGCGCTGCCAGCACCTCCGTCGGCGCCAGGATCGCGGTCTGGCCGCCCGCGTCGACCACCTGCAGCATCCCGCGCAGCGCGCACAACGTCTTGCCCGAGCCCACCTCCCCTTGCAGGAGCCGATGCATCGGATGGGGTGTCTCAAGGTCCGCCGCTATCTCCTGGCCGACCGCAACCTGACCCCGGGTCAGCGTGAACGGCAACGCCGCGTCGAAGTCCGCGAGGATGCCCTGGCCACGCCGGACGCGCGGCACCGCCGGCCAGGCCGCCGACCGCATCTTGCGCTGGACGAGCGAGACCTGAACCGCAAACGCCTCATCCCACTTCAGGCGCTTCCTCGACGCGCCCACCATCTCCCACGACGAGGGTCGATGGATCTCACGAAGAGCGGTCGGAAGATCGATCAACCCGCGGGCAACCCGAAGCGACGCCGTCATCGGATCGGGTGGATCTTCGAGTGTCTCCAAGACCGTACGAAGGCAGGCGGCGATCTTCCACGAGCGCAGATCCTTGGTCGCCGGATACACCGGGATCAGCGCACCGGCGAACTCCTCGACAGTGGTGGCGCCGCGGCCATCCAGCATGACGTACTCGGGATGGGTCAGCTGACGGCGCTTCTTGAACTCGGTGACCGTCCCAGCGAACAGCCCGACCGCACCCCGGGCCAACTCCCGCCCCCGCCAGTCGACCTTCTTGAGATACTTGCCGAAGAAGGTGAGTTTCAACTCCCCACCGGAGCCGTCGCCGACGACGGCCTCGAACAGCGCCCCGCCGCCCTTCTGGAACTCCCGTGCGTGGGCACTCTTGACCTGGGCAACGATCGTGACCTCCTCGCCCGGAACAAGGCTGGCGATGTCGGTGAGCTCGCCCCGCTTCGCGTAGCGGCGCGGGAAGTGATAGACGAGGTCCCGAACCGTACGCATGCCGAACGCCTCGTTGAGCGCCTTGCCCGCGGTGTTGCCGACACCAGCCGCCTTCGCCAATGGTGTGTCCAGTGTGGTCACTCGACACCTACCAGAAGCGGATAGTGCGGCTGGCCCCCCTGGTAGGCCTGGACCTCGACGAACGGCCACTGTTCTGCGATGTGGTGGGTCAGGAGCTCGCTAAGGTCCGGCGGCGCGTCGGCACCGATGATGAGCGTGACCATCTCCCCACCGCCGGCGAGCATCCGGTCGAGCAGGATGACGCATGTCTTTCGCATCTCCTTGCCGATCACGTTCACCTCGCCCTCGACGAGGGCGAGTACGTCCCCGGCCTCGCATCGGCCAGCAACCGTCAACGCGTCGCGGGTGGCGATGGTGACTTCCGCATATCGGCAGGCCCCGGCGGCCTCGGCCATGGCGATCACTTCGTCGTGGAACCTGCGCGTAGGGTCCCGCACCGCGATGGCCGCCAGCGCCTGCACCGGCGAGCGGGTCGGCACCACTCCGACCCGGATCCCCGCCGCGCGGGCCTCCTCGGCCGCGGCGGCCGCGACCGCGTGCACATTGGAGTCGTTCGGCAGCAGCACGACGCGACCCGCTCGGGTCGCGCGAATCGCGTCCAACACCTCAGCGGTGGACGGGTTGTTCGTGGGGCCACCGTCCACGACGATCGCCCCCTCCGACGCGAAGAGATCCCTTAGCCCAGGTCCGCCCGCGACCGCCACCACGCCTCGCGCCTCTTGGTCGACGGCGATGCCCGCCTGCGCGGCGATCTGGTCGGCGAATCTCGTCACGGAGATCCGGTGCGGACGTCCCGCGCCGAGACCCGCCTCGATGGCCGCGCCGACGTCGTTGACGTGCACGTGGACGTTCCATGTGGGGATGGCCTCCCCGGCCCCCGTGCCGACCACCACCAGCGAGTCGCCAAGATCACGAAGGACCAGCTTCATCGACTCCACCGCGTCCTCGTTGGCGTCGAGAAGGTACTGCACCTCATACCCGTACTCAGCCGATCCGGTCTCCCGTGCCACCGTGAGCAGCCTCGGGTCACGAGCGACCTTTGCCAGCGGCGCCGTTGCCGGGGCCTGACCGGTGACGACCTCGACGAGCGCGTCGAGCAGGACGACGAGTCCGCGCCCGCCCGCGTCCACGACGCCCGCTCTCGCGAGGACGGGCAGCTGCTCTGGGGTACGGGCCAGCGCCGCGGCCGCTCCTTTCGCCGCGGCCCGGACCACCGTGGCGAGATCGTCGGTGTCCGCGGCCATGGCCGACGCCGCGGCGGCGGTCGCCACGGTGAGTACGGTCCCCTCGACGGGTTCCGCGACCGCGGCATACCCGGCCTTGGCCGCGGCGGTGAGCGCGTCGGCCACGGCGCGGCCCCGTGCGGCCGGTACGGCGGCCATCGCGTCCGCTGTGCCGCGCAGGATCTGGGAGACGATCACCCCGGAACTGCCGCGCGCGCCCAACAGCGCGCCGCGGGCCATGCACCGCAGCACCCGCCCGAGCCGCGCGATCTCACCCTCCATGGCCGGATGCGACTCCCTGGCCGTCTCTGATTCGAGCAGATCGGGCTCGGCGACCAACGCGTCCCAGGCGGAGGTGACGGTGAGCACGAGGTTGGTGCCGGTGTCGCCGTCCGGCACGGGATAGACGTTGAGCTGATCGATCTCGACCTGGTGGCGACGCAGCGCGTCCAGACCGGCCGCGCACCAGCGGCGTACGGCGGCGGCGTCGAGGCTGTCCAGCACGGTCCTCACGTTAGTGCCGAGGGCCGACAGATGCAGACGCCGACGGCCGACTGATCCTTGCGAGGGGCCCGGATTGGCCCGGCCGATGCCCGATCGGCTACCCTTAGCGGGTTGCCCGGACAAAGATCGGGCGCCTTCTTCGCGATCATCTCAGGAGATACCCGTGGCAAGCGTGTGCGACGTCTGTGGCAAGGGGCCGGGCTTCGGCCACAACGTGCCATGGTCGAAGAAGAAGACCAACCGCCGCTGGGACCCGAACATCCAGTCCGTGCGTGTCTCCGCCGGTGGCGGCAACACCAAGCGCCTGCAGGTCTGCACCTCGTGCATCAAGGCCGGCAAGGTCGCCCGCGCGTCCCGCGCTTGATCTCCCCTGTGCGTGCCTGCGGTCAGAGGTCGCGACCGAACGATACGCAGTCAGGTTCCTCCTTGTAGTAGCCGTAGTTCGTGATCCGGTCGTACCCGCTCTTCTCATAGAACCTGATCGCCTCGGGCAGAAGGCCGCCGGTCTCGAGCACCACGCGGCGCATCCCGTGCTCACGGGCCGATTCCTCCAGCCCGGCTAGCACCGCAGACGCCACGCCGGTGCCACGAACCGCCGGTACTGCGTACAGGCGCTTGATCTCGGCCACATCCTCGTCGACATGCTCGTCGACGCCGGCAGCATCCGGTCGGACAAAATGCGACAGCGTCCGCCAGCCACCGCAGGCGACGGGCTCGCCGCCCAGCCAGGCCACCAGGAAGCACCCCTCCGGCGGGTCGAATTCGACCGCCTCCACCGGGTTCTCGTCGCCCGCGCCGTATCGCTCTGCCAGGTCGGCCTGGGCGGCCGCGACCAGCGTACGGGCGGCGGGCGTGCCAAACCGGACCTGCCGGATCTCGAGATCACTCACGTCGTAAGAGCGTACGGCGCGCCCGTTACCGCGCCAGCCCCCGGAACGTGGACGCCACCCGCGCTCGGGGCCCTTAGCGCGTGGGTGAGCGTCCAAGGCCCTTGTCTTAGCTGGTCTGGTCCACCTCGTCGACCACGGTTTGCGTCCAGAGGCTCTGGTACGTCACGTTCTGGTCGTCGCCGGGCACCGGCGGCTGGGTAATGCCGCTATCCGGCGCCAGAAGCGAGCGCACGCCGACTGCGTGCCCCGTAGCCGGGTCGAAGAGGATCTCCGTTGTGTCGTTGCCCTCGGCGTGCCGGATCGCCACCAGAGCTCGACCGTCGATCGTGACTGGCTTCGCGGTGAGCCCGGTCAGCTTGGCCATCGCTCCGTAGAGTGCGACCCTCAGGTCGGTGGGGAGCACGGCGTCCGCATTCCACAGCAGATGCCGCAGCCCGTCGACGACCTGGTGGTCATCCGACCACGGGCTGCTGGGATCGGCGGTGGCTCGCAGCGCCGCCAGCAGTTGATCGGGGTCGGTGGGCAGCTGCTCGAGCCACCGGGGCGTCGGGAACTGGAGGCTGGGGCCGTTCTCGGCCAGGAACTTCCGCAAACCCTCGACCTCGCCCGGGTGGTTGCTTTTCGGCCCCGACGCGGTGTAGTCCTCGCCGTTCACCACAATCTTGAGCGCGATCATGCCCTGCGGGTCCACCCACATCTGGTGGACTTCCGGGCGCACGATTCCGGCCCCTCTGTCTCCGTTGGCGGTGATGTCGAAACCCGCGGCCCATCCCTCGCTCCGCACGTAGATCAGCTGACCGGAAGCGAGCGGCTGCGGCTGCGTTGACGCGGCCACCTGAGCGAGTTGATGGAGCGCCGCGACCGCCTCGGCCGAGGCCGTGCCCTGGTTGAGCCGGTGCTCCTTCGTGTACTGCGGTGCCGGGGTCGTGGCCGACTCGGCCCCGACCGGCTGCGGGGCTGCGGTACCGGCTCCGCCATGGCGCAACAGGAATGCGGCTGTGGCGACCACCGCGATTACCAGGGCGGCCGCGCCGATCGGTACGGCGAACCGCACACGCCAATCACGCCGGCGCGCCGGTTCGCTATCTGCCCATCGCGCCGTAACCGCATACCAGGACGTCTCCGGCCCGGTGGTACGAGGGGCGACAATCCGTCGTACCGCGTCAATATCTAGATCATTCATCGGACCCCTCCGGTTGGGTGGATGCGGCGTGGGTGGACGCAGCGTGGGTGGACGCCGCGAGCGCGGCGCGGACCTTGGTACGGGCACGGTGCAGCGCCGACTGCACCGAGCCGAGTGGGATGTCGAGGGCGGCCGCGATCTCGGCGTACTCGAGTTCGGCGACGGCGAAGAGGAGTAGGACGTCGCGCTGGCGGGCGGGCAGCCGGGCGAGCGCCGCGGCGACCCGGCGGGACTGGATGGACGCATCCGCCCGAGCGACCGCGCAGTCGGCCATGCCGTCCTCAGCGAGCGGGTC
>Ga0209889_1000159_pt1 | contig 15417 bp, 13 predicted proteins | sample GWRWN1_0_10_FD_187233 | JGI IMG/M metagenome (GOLD analysis project Ga0209889, IMG submission 187233) | Riverbed sediment microbial communities from areas with no vegetation in Columbia River, Washington, USA - GW-RW N1_0_10 (SPAdes)... | ecosystem: Environmental > Aquatic > Freshwater > River >... | reverse complement strand
GTCAACGACCACCTCAAGGCCCCTGCGTTCTCTCTGGCCTGCGCGCCGGTCTTTGCACCGGGGATCGGCAGCGTCCCCTTGGCGATGCACCAGTTCAGGGCCACCTGAGCCATCGTCTTGTCCCGAGACTGCGAGATCTCGCGAAGCACGGCCAGCAGGGGCGTGATTCTCTCAAAGATTTGACGCGTGAATCGTCTCCCGCGCATCCCTCCCGGACGATTGTCGGGAGCGTACTTGCCCGATAGGATGCCCTTGCCCAGCGGTCCGTAGGCGATGAGGGTGATGCCGAGCTCGCGGCACGCGTCGAGCAACCCGTTCTCAAGCGGCTCCCGATCGATCAGGCTGAACTTCACCTGGTTGCTGGCCAAAGCGAGTCCATGCCTGCTCAGTGCTTCGTGTGCGCGCTGCATCTGCTCGGCAGAATAATTCGAGACACCAACCGCGCGGATCAACCCCGTATGATAGACATCACTCATGGCGTCCATCCAGGTCTCAATCGCAACCGGCGGAAGCGGCACGTGCATCTGATACAGATCGACGGTGCGCAGGCTAAGGCGCGCCAGACTGCGCTCCAGCGCCTTCGCCAATGAGCCGCCCGTGAGGCGGGTAGGGAACGGCATGAACTTGGTGCCGACCACGACAGCCGCATGCGTCTTGTGGATGAATTCACCCAGGAACCTCTCAGACCGCCCGCTGCCGTAGACTTCCGCGGTGTCGAAGAATGTCAACCCAGCGCGGACGCTCTCGTCGAATGCTTCCCAGACGTCCTTCTCTGCGAAGCTCTGGCCGAACCCCCAGTACATCTTGTCGCCCCACTGCCAGGTGCCGACTCCGACGGCGGGAACGCGAGGACCATTTACGCCTAAGGTGAGGGTCTGCGGCATAGGGTCACCGAGACCAGTTCGCGAATTACCCCTCAACTTCCAGCCCCGGAGCGATACCTATGGTTGTGAACGGCAGGCAGGCTCTCGCCGTCTCCCTCGACGCGCGCGCTCTATCGACGACGGAGCGGATCCTCGACAGGCTGTTCACATCGCACCGGCCCTTTACGGTCCGCCTGTGGAACGGGCGATCGTACCCCGCTGAAGGGACCTCGAGGTTTACCCTGGTGATCACGCATCCCGGCGCGCTCCGGCGGATGCTGCTGCCCCCGTCCGACCTGACCATGGGCGAAGCGTTCGTGCGTGGCGACTTTGATGTCGAGGGCGATCTCGAGGCAGCGGTCGAGACCATCGTTGAAGCCGCCTCTCATCGCTCCGTCCGCGATTGGATCAAAGTCGGATTGTGGGCGCTCGCGCTGCCCCGCATCGCGGCCAACGGAAGGATCCCCGCGCGTGCGCAGCTCCGGGGGCGAAAACATTCCCTGGAGCGAGACCGCAGGGCCGTACGATACCACTACGACGTCGGCAACGACTTCTATTCGATGTGGCTGGACCGCCGTATGGTGTACTCCTGCGCCTACTTCCCGACGGGGAGTGAAGATCTCAACACCGCCCAGGAAGCGAAGCTCGAGCACATCTGCCGGAAGCTCCGTCTGCAGCCGGGAGAACGACTGCTCGATATTGGCTGCGGCTGGGGCGGGTTGGTGATGTACGCGGCAGAGCGGTACGGCGTGCGCGCGGTCGGTGTGACCTTGAGTGAACCGCAGGCGCGCTATGCGCAGAAGCGGATCGTGGCCCGCGGCCTCGCGGATCGCGCGGAGATCCGGGTGTGCGACTACCGTGAGGTCACCGACGGCCCGTACGACAAACTCGTCAGCGTCGGGATGTTCGAGCACGTGGGCCGCAGCCGTCTCCCCGAATACTTCCGCCGCGCGTGGGAGCTGCTGCGTCCGGAAGGACTCTTCCTCAACCACGGCATCGCGGCGCGTGTCACGGGCGGCCTCCGCAAGGGGGTGGCCTCGGGCCCGTCGTTCATGCAGGCGCACATCTTCCCCGACGGTGAGCTCGAGCCCCTCGCCGAAACCCTGTCCGCGGCGGAGTCGGTCGGATTCGAAGTACGGGACGTCGAGAATCTCCGCGAGCACTACGCGCGCACGCTGCGTCTGTGGCTGCGGAATCTCGAAATGCAGAAAGATCGAGCCATAGCACTCGTTGGTGAAGGACGGTATCGTATCTGGCGGCTCTTCCTTGCCGCCTCCGCGCAGGGTTTCGCCGCCGGCCGGACTGAGGTGTGCCAGTCTCTCCTCGCCCGACCGGGTGCCTCCGGAAAGGTTCCGCTGCCTCTCTCTCGAGCCGACCTCTATGAGAGCGGGGCAGTCCCGAGCCGCGGCTAGTGCTCCACTAACTGTTCCATGAAATGAGCGCGGGGATGCTGCGGGCGCGGGGCGAGCGCCGCCAGCGCGTCACCTTCATGGAACTCTTCTTCGACCTCGTATACGTGGTCGCGGTGACCCAGCTGTCGCAGCGCCTGCTCGAGCACCTGAACGTCCACGGCGCGCTGCAAACACTCCTCTTGCTGCTGGCTGTGTGGTCCGCCTGGATCTACACCGCCTGGATCACCAACTGGTTCGACCCGGATCACCCCACGATACGCCTGATGCTGCTCGGGACCATGCTGGTCAGTCTGATCATGTCTGCGACGCTTCCGGCCGCGTTCGGAGAGCGGGGTCTGCTTTTCGCCGGTGCCTTTGTCGCAATCCAGGTCGGCCGCAACCTCTTCGTCGTCGCCGTCCTTGGTAGCGAGCCGAAGTTGCGGCGGAACTTCCAACGAATCCTGGCGTGGCTGGTGGCAGGCGGCATGATCTGGCTCGTCGGAGGGTTAGCACAGGGCCCGGCGCGGGAGGCGCTGTGGATAGCGGCCGTGATCGTGGACTACACCGGACCGATCCTCGGATTCTTCACGCCGGGTCTGGGTCGCTCGGAGACGACGGAGTGGACGATCACCGGCGCCCATCTGGCCGAGCGCTGCAACCTGTTCCTCATCGTGGCGCTCGGCGAATCGATCCTCGTGACCGGCGCCACTTTTGGGCGGCAGGAATTCTCCGCTCTGGCGCTGGCCGCGCTCGCGGTCGCGTTCCTCGGGAGCGTCGCCCTCTGGTGGATCTACTTCGATCGCGCTGCTGAGGCCAGCAGCGAGGTCATCGCCACCTCGGTCGACCCGGGACGCCTCGGCCGTTCAGCCTACACCTACTTTCATCTGCCGATGGTGGCCGGGATTATCGTCACTGCCGTCGGCGATGAATTGACGATCGCGCAGCCTGTCGGCCCGGCGAGCGCCGTGACCATCGTGGTGGTGTTGAGCGGGCCGGCCCTGTTTCTGGCCGGGCATGCCTTGTTCAAGTGGGCGGTGTTCGGCCATGTGTCGGTCCCTCGCGTGTTGGCGATTATTGCCCTCGCCGCCCTCGCGCCGGTCGGCCTGATTGTCGCGCCGCTCACTCTCGCAAGCGCGACGGTGTTGGTGCTGGCCGGCGTCGCCGCGTGGGACACGTGGATGCTCCGCTCCACCAGCCCCGCGCACCCCCTCACAACCCCGCATCATCAGTAGTCCGCATCATCAGTAGAAGGGACCACCCCCAATATAGCGAACACTAGTTCGCTAGTCCATACTTTGGGAGGGCGCCCAATGACGCTTCGACAGCTCCTCGACCGCCTTTCTTCCGACCCCCGCCGCGCCTCCAAGATCGCCTTCTGGCGTGAGATTCCCCCCAGACCTGCCCGGTTCGTGGAGTTCCCATACTCTCTTGACCAGAACCTGGTCTCTGCGCTTCGACGTCGCGGCATCGAGCAGCTCTACTCGCATCAAGGTGAAGCGTTTGAAGCCGTCCGCTCCGGCCGCCACATTACGGTCGTCACTCCCACCGCGAGCGGCAAGACGCTCTGCTACAACCTGCCGGTCTTGGACCGGATCCTGCGTGAACCGGGCGCACGCGCGCTCTACCTGTTCCCCACGAAAGCGTTGTCGGCTGATCAGGTCGACGAGTTACAGGGGCTGATCAAACTCCTCAACGCCGACATCAAGACGTTCACGTACGACGGCGACACCCCCGCCTCCGCGCGCCGGGCCATCCGCGCCGCCGGGCACGTCGTCGTCACGAACCCCGACATGCTGCACACGGCGATCCTGCCGCACCACACCAAGTGGCTCCGTCTCTTCGAGAACCTGCGCTACGTGATCATCGACGAGCTGCACCAGTACCGGGGTGTCTTCGGCAGCCACGTCGGCAACGTCATCCGCCGGCTGCGCCGCATCTGCCGGTTCTACGGCAGCGATCCGCAATTCATCTGCACCAGCGCGACCATCGGCAACCCAAAGGAGCACGCGGATCGACTCGTGGGCGACCCAGTCACGTTGATCGACCAGACCGGCGCCCCAAGCGGTGAGAAGGTGATCGCGTTCATCAACCCGCCGGTCGTCAACCGTGAGCTCGGCATCCGCCGCGACACGCTGATGGAGGTCCGCGATCTGGCCGGCGATCTCATCCACGACAGCATCCCCACCATCGTCTTCGGCCGCAGCCGCCTCACCGCGGAGCTCCTCACTACCTATATGAAGGATCTCGCCAAGGAGTACGGACATGATCCGGCGACTATCCAGGGCTATCGTGCGGGCTATCTGCCGAGCGAGAGGAGGGCGATCGAGCGCGGGCTGCGTGAGGGCACGATCCAGGCGGTTGCCTCGACCAACGCCCTGGAACTGGGGATCGACATCGGCCAGCTCGGCGCCGCGATCCTCGCCGGCTATCCCGGTTCGATCGCCTCGACGTGGCAGCAGATGGGCCGCGCCGGCCGCACGACCGACCTCTCCGCGGCGTTCCTCGTGGCGACGAGTGATCCGCTCGACCAGTACATCGTCCGCCACCCCGAGTACTTCTTCGACCACTCGCCCGAGCACGCGCTGATCAATCCCGACAACCTGCTCGTCCTGACGAGCCATCTCAAGTGCGCTGCCTTCGAGCTGCCCCTCGGCGTCAACGAACCATACGGCGCCACAGGAGTCAATGACATCATGCGCGCACTCGCCGAGCAGAAGATCGTGCATGGCGACGGAGCGCGCTGGCACTACGTCGCCGAGCGTTTCCCGGCCGAGGACGTGAGCCTGCGGTCGGCCTCAACCGAGAACGTCGTCATCATCGATCAGACCAACCACGCCAGGCCCGACGTCGTCGGTGAGGTCGATCTCAACTCCGCGCCGGGGTTCGTGCATGAAGATGCCATCTACATTCACCTCGGCCAGCAGTTCCACGTGGAGCGGCTCGATTGGGAGCAGCGCCGCGCGTACGTCAAGCGCGTGAACGTGGATTACTACACTCAGGCCGAGATCGCCGTCGGCATCAACGTCATCAACGAGGATGGCTCCGCGCCCGACACGCTCCCGCGCGCACACGGCGAGGTGGTCGTCTCCTATCGGCCCACCATCTTCAAGAAGCTCAAACTCTTCACGCAGGAGAACGTCGGGTGGGGGAAGATCCACCTCCCCGAAGGGACGTATCACACCACCGCGGCGTGGTGGATCGTCAACCCCGCCGTCATCGCGGGCCCATCCCTTCCATGGCCCAACGACCGCCTCCAGGGGGCGCTCGCCGCCCTCTCCTACGCGCTGGTGAACATCGCGCCCGCATACTTGATGTGCGACCGCCGCGACCTTGGTCGCGTGTACGAGATCCGCTCTCCGCACACGGCGCGCCCGACGATATACGTCTATGAGGTTCTGCCCGGCGGCGTCGGCCTCGCCGAGCGCATGTTCCGCCTCCACGACGAGCTCATGCGCGCCGCAATCGAGTTGATCGAGCACTGCGGGTGTGAGCAGGGCTGCCCGTCGTGCGTCGGCCCGGTGCTCGAAGTCGGAAACACCGGGAAAGCCGACGCGCTCCAGATCCTCCGAAGCGCCCGCCTGCACACGGTCATGTAATGCCGAGCGAAGCGAAGGCATGCTCTTTGTCTTTTGATCTCCGTCGGAAGACATGGCCCCTCGACCACGTCCACGCCCACATGCCGCTAGAAACCGCTGCCCAAATCGGTCGGGCCGTGGGTCCAACTGGTGAGCGCGTCGCCTGGCTCGACACCGAGACGACCGGCCTCGCCGGCGGCACCGGCACCTATGTCTTCCTCGTCGGCATCGGCGCGGTGGAAGATGGTAACTTCGTCCTGACCCAGTACTTCATGCGCGACCTCGGCGGCGAGATCGACATGCTCGAGGCCCTTGCCGAGCACTTGCGCCGCTTCGACGCTCTCGTGACCTTCAACGGCAGCCGCTTCGACCTGCCGCTGCTGCAGACGCGATTTCTGCTCTCACGCCTGCGCCACGACTTCGAACAATCAGAGCACCTGGATGTGATGTCGCTGGCACGGCGCCTTTGGTACCGGCGCCTGGGTGGCTACAGCATGGCCCTGCTCGAGCAGATGGTCCTCAAGGTGGACCGCTTCGTGGACGTGGCCGGCTGGATGATCCCCTCGCTATATGTGCAGTATTTGCAGACCGGCGACCTGGAGGCGATCGAGCCCATCTTTGCCCACAACGCGGCAGACCTGCTCTCGCTGCTCTCTCTGCATGGCCTGACGGGGGAGATGGTGACGCATCCGCAGCAAACACGCGTGGCGGTGGATTGGTCGGGACTGGGACACCTCCTGGACGCGCGCCGAGAGTGCGCAGCCGCGGCGGAGTGCTACCGGGTCGCCCTCGTCGACGAACGCGATCCCTCAGTCCGCCGGCGGACTGTGACCGCCCTGGCGCGGCACTTACGACGGACCAGGCAGACGATGGAGTTGCTGGAGTTGTGGGACGGGGAGATCCAGCGGGAAGTATTGCCGGGCTGGCTCATCCTGGAGCGCCTGGCAATGCTCTGGGAGTGGGAGCTGAAAGACGCGCGACACGCACTGGCGTGCACCGAGCAGGCGTTGGCCACGCTAAACGGTTCCACACACAACGGCTCCACGCTCAATGGTGGCGGCACCGACCCAGTCCGCGTACGGCTGGTCCATCGCCGGGACCGCTTACAGCGAAAGTGTGCTACAATCTACCAAAGTCTTGGTAGTTTGGGATAAATGGGAGGATTGGGTGGATTATATGGCTCGGAAGATTGTCGACACAAGCCACGTGCGGGACCGCCTGGGCGAGATCCTGGACGAAGCTCACTATCAGGGGAACGAGTTCGTGATCCAGCGGCGGGGCAAGCCGCTGGCAGCGCTTATCCCATATGCAAAATACGAGCAGCTCGAGCGACGGCGAGAACAGTTGTTCCGCGTCTTCCACGAGACTTGGGAAGCGAACAAGGACGCTGATCCTGAAGAGGTCGCCGCGGACGTCGAACGCGCGGTTGAGGAGTTGAGGGCGGAACGCCGCCGCAAACGGAAGAGCGGATAGGCTATGTACCGCGTGACCCCTGATGTCCAGGCCCTCGTTCAGGCCGCGATCTCCGGCCGAGGGCCAGCTGGCGCGCTGATCGCCTCATGGGAGCGCGGTGATACTACACTCATCACGTGCGAACCGATCATTGCCGAATTCGAAGGGGTCCTCCGGCGAGCCCGGATCATGCGCAAATACGCGCACATCACGCATGAAACCATCGTCGCCAGGACGGCCGCGCTCCGGGCCGGTGCAGCCGTCGTCATTCTGGTTGATGTCCCCCGGGTGGTCCCGGAAGGTCCTGACGACGACATTGTGATCGCGTGCGCTCTTGCGGGAAACGCGGAGTATATTGTCAGCCGAGACAGGCACCTGTTGCGGCTGGGCTCTCACCAGGGAATACCCATCATCTCAACTGAAATCTTCTCCCACATGCTCCGCGGCCATGTCTCCGAGCCGCTTGAGTTAGTTTACGGGCGGCGACGATGAGTCACCATCACGACATCATCGAACCTTCCATCACGAGCACCGCGCGCGGCATCTGGGCGATCAAGTGGTCATTCGCCGGCCTGATGGCCACCGCGTTGCTGCAGGCCCTCGTCGTGTGGCTCTCCGGCAGCGTCGCCCTGCTGGCCGACACCATTCACAACTTCGGCGATGCCTCGACCGCCATTCCCCTGTGGATCGCGTTCATGCTGGCCCGGCTGCGCCCGACGAAGCGGTTTCCCTCGGGCTACGGCCGCGCCGAAGATTTTGCCGGCGTGTTGATTGTGCTGACGATCCTGGCCAGCGCGCTCGTCGCCGGGTACGAATCCATCGTCCGGCTCATGCACCCCCGGCCGGTTGAGTACCTGTGGGCGGTCATCGCGGCTTCGATTATCGGCTTCCTGGGTAACGAGGCCGTCGCCGTGTTCCGGATCAGAGTGGGCAAGGAGATCGGCAGCACCGCCCTAATCGCCGACGGCTATCATGCGCGCGTGGACGGATGGACCAGTCTCGCCGTGCTGCTCGGCGCCGCCGGCGTCTGGCTCGGCTACCCCCTTGCAGATCCGCTCGTGGGGCTCGGCATTACCCTCGCGATCCTGCGCATCGTATGGCAGTCCGCGCGCGCCGTGTTCACGCGCATGCTGGACGGGGTCGAGCCCGAGGTGATCGACGAGATCCATCATGCCGCCACCCACGTTGCCGGGGTGCGGGAGGTCGCCGAGGTGCGCGCGCGCTGGATCGGCCACCGCCTGCACGCCGAGGTGAACATTGCCGTCGATCCCCGGCTGTCGGTGGCCGATGGACATGCCATCGCCAAAGAAGTGCACCACCAACTGTTCCATCACCTGAACTACCTCGCCGGCGCGACCATCCACGTGGACCCCGTGGGCGAGGCGGGGGAACGACATCATCGCGTGGCAGCCCATACGCACGACGGACTGCCCGTCCATTCCCATTGACCAGACAAACTCAGGAGGTGGATCTAGATGCGGCGCAAACTCATCGCAACTCTCGGTGTTCTCTCCATCCTCTCCCTGGTACTGCTGCAGCCGCAGCGCGCGGCGGCGCAGATTGTTCCGCCGAACAGGAATGCGTTCAGCCTCAGCATCGCGGCCTTCACCCCCTCAGTGTTTACTGTAGGACTGGCGTATCCCATCCGGCCTGCCTGGGATCTCACCTTCTCCTATGCGGTTCAGTCCAGCGCCACCACAACCGGGTCCCTGCTGGCCGTGGGAGGTCGGTACCACCTCCGGGTCGCCACACCCGGCATGAGCGCCCATCTTGCCGGTGGGGTCGGCATCTCTGGGGCCAGCATCACGGGCTTTGGAGCGGCGAACGCTTCGGGCCTGTTCCTCGGTGGCGGAGCTACGCTCGCGTTCAGTCAGCAAATCGGGGCGTACGGCAGCGCGACGGTGTTTGCTCTCGGTGGGGGAACGAGCACCGTCATTGACGTGGGGATTCAGGCCAGGCTGGCACCCCAGGTCGCGGGACAGCTCGGCTACATCAGCTTCGGCGGGCGTGCCGCTCCCTACTTAGGAGTCACGATCGCCCTGCGATAATCCAGGCAGCCAATGGCAGATGCCTTTTCAGTCCAGTTTGTTCGAGGGATCGACGCCAACCGGACCCTCAAAGACGAGCTGACGGCGGTCATCCGCAGCCAGTCGTCGCGCCGTCGGATCTCGGTCACCGACCTCGTCAACCCGCGGCAGGCGTTCTTCCGCTGGACGCGGCCGGAAATCCAGCCCTCGCCCGAGCGGGCCCACTTCATGATGGCCGGCACCGGTTTCCACGACCTGTTCGGCCGTGCCGTCGCGACCGAGGAGTTCGTGGAGCAGTTTGTCGAGTACGAAGGCGTCGTCGGGAAGATCGATATCTACGACAAGATCCCCGTCGAGCTCAAGACCACCGGTTCAAATCCCGACGCGCCGGGGGCAGCCCGGCCGAGTTACATCGACCAGCTCGGCTTGTACTGCACGATGACCGGGGTATCTTCCGGATGGCTGCTCATCTACCGCCGCGAGCAATTCGGCCGCCAGCCTATCCTGCGCGCCTTCCGCGTGGAGTTCACGAACCCTGACCCCTTGCGGACTGAGATGCTTCGCCGCCGCGATATCTTCCGCGACGCGCTCGAACGCGGCGATCCGGCTGACCTGCCGCGCTGCGAGTGGTTCGGCAGAAACTGCGATTACTCGGACGTGTGCCACTGCGATCTGGCGTCGCCGCTCGCGCACGTCGTTGCCCAGGATGCATACCGCATCGAGCGGGATACCAACCTCGAGGCGACGCTGACGTCGCAGCTCTCGGCCCCGGGCGAACGCCCGCGTGGCTTCCGGCTCAACGACCTGGTGTTTCCGCGCAAAGCGGCCTACGAGCACCAGCCTGCTGACGAGGAAAGTGAACCCGACACGGCGGTTGAGACACGGCTGCGAGAGTTAGAGCGCCAGGGATTCCGCGGTACCCTCTACAAGGCGCTGCGCTTCGGGATCCCCGGCGCCTTTAAGAACCAGCCCGTCAAGCTGCGGAGCCTGAGCGACCGCGTGGGGATGTTCCACGATATGCCCACCTTGATGCGGGTGACGAAATTCCGGGAGATGGTCGAGCGCGACCGCCTGCCCCAGGCGATGGGCCACTACTTCGACCGGTTGGTCTTCGAGTGCGCCCTCGCCGGCGCTGAGCGAGGCCGGCTCGTGCTCTATTACGAGATCTTGCCCGGCGACAAATTCATGGTTTACCAGGTCAGCTTGAAGAACATGCCCGCGGTTCTGGCGGAAGCGGAGCGACGGCTCGCGCTGCTGGAATCGGGTGCCTCACCGGCAGAGCTGCCGGCCTGTCCTTCCTGGATGGCCAAATTCTGCCGCTACAAAGATCGCTGCGGCTGTGGAGATGCTGCCTGACGGACGATGTTCGGCTGCCTCCTGAGTGTGGCAGAATTATGCCAAGTCGTGCACGCGGAGGTTCTTGGTGGCTATTAAAGTGCAGGTCGTCCTCGACGATGAAACCTATCGCCTACTTGAAGAGCTCGCCCAGCCCCGAGCAGGAAACAAAAGCGCCGTTGTCCGCGGGGTTCGCCGCCCAAAGAGGGCGCGGTGAGAATCAGTCTACTCGGGGTCAAAGTAGTCAACGATAACCTGCTTCACATGGCTATAGTGCGCATCGGTGGTCACGAGCCGCAGCCCGTGCTGCATGGCGCTGGCAGCGATCCAGATGTCGTTCGTCGGAATGGGAGTCCCAGCCGTTCTTAGCCCGTCGAGTACCACCGCGTAGCGCCGCGCTGTTTCTCGATCGACATCGGATACCTGGGCGCGAGGTGACGACAGAAACGCCTCCAACTCCTGTTCATTTTTCCTTCGATGGCCGGCTCGCATGAACCCCGCGAGGAGCTCCCCGACGATCGTCGCGCTGAGGTAGATCTCACCCGCTCGTTGCAGGGACTCCTTCACGCCGCGGTGACCACGCATGAATGCAGAATAGGCAGATGTATCGAGGAGGACGCGGCTCATCGCCACACATCCGGATCGATTGATCGCTGTTCTCGCAGGGCGGTGTCGAAGGCCGCCGCTTCCTCACGTGCCCATGAACCCCCGAGATTATCCAGCTCGTGATACGTAGCGTTAGCCTGACTTCCTACACCCAACCCCTCTTCCAAGAGAGTTATGACCGCTCTATTGAGGCTGATCCGGCGCTCTTTAGCTCGCCGCCTAATCGCGTTTATGACGTGGGGCGGGAGGTTTCTGAGGGTAATTGCCCTTTGCATCACTTTGTGCATCACTATGATTCACACTAGCATCAAACGCCGCGGCCGTCAAGCCGTGTGGGACGCGGGTAGTCGGTCAGGAGGCCTTATCGGAAGATCGATCGTGGGACGGCGAAATGGGTCCAAAGGGTCAGGGTGGCTGGCTGAGCACGACATCCAGCGAGATGGGCTGACCCGCTTTCACGGTGATTGTCCGCGTCGCGCTGAGGTAGCCGGGGTGGCTCAAGGTTAGCCTGTATGTCCCGGGCGCTACCTTGATCGTCAACGGCGCCTTCCCTGCCCGCCGTTGATTTAGCAGCACGGTGGCACCGGGTGGGGTGGACCGGATCGCCAGCGACACTTGCGATGGAGCACGCCGAGAGGAGGCTCCTGTTTTCGGAGGCCCGGTGGGCCGAGCTGGGCCCGCCGTCCGCGCGGCGGGTGACCGCTCAGACGAGCGTCGGAGCTGCACACTCCGCTGCAGCTGTGCCAACAGTCTGCCGCCCAGACCTTCGGCCCGCTGCAGCCAGGGGTCGGCCCGCGCTGTTACCTCCTTCGTGATGGGTAGTGCAGCGCGGACTGCGGGCACGTAGCTCAATCCAATGACCAGGGATCCCACGACGAGCACCACGGCTGCGGTCCGCAGCGTAAGCAAAACGGTCTGCAGGATGGCCGATAATACTCGGTGCACGACCACGACGATCGCGCGCAGAAGCATGAGGGGGATGGCCACAAGCGCACGAATGGGAGCGACAAGGATCGGACCGTTGCGGCGCACAAAGACATTCAGGAAAAGTGCGAGTCGCTGCATGGTGACCACACTCGGAGGTACGACTGGCCGCCGTGACCAGTTGACTTTCAGTCGCGGCGCGGAGGAGACCGCCTGTGGCGGCGGAGAGGAGATCGCTTGTGACGGTGGGGAGAAGATCGCCTGTGACCGCGGGGTAGAGATCGCCGGTGGCGCTAGCGAGACCACGGGTGCGGTTTGCTCGGACTCGATCAGGTCGGCCCCGCATTGTTCGCAGACCGTCGAGCCAGGGCTTTCCTGCAGCATCCCGCACTTGGGGCACAGACGCTCCTCTACGTCGGGTACCCGTCGCAGGGACATCGGAATCTACCTGACACCTACCCTGCCCAAGCCACTGTAGACTGGTGTGGGGGTACTGAGTTAGCCGAACACCTCCTTGGCCGCGGCCAGCGCGTCATGCGTGGCCGGCACGCCCTGGTAGGGCGCCAACTGCACCAGGACTTCGACGATCTGCTCCTTCGTCCACCCATGCCGCAGCGCCGCCTTGATGTATCCTCGCAACTGCGCCGTCCGGCCCTGCACCGAGAGCGCCACGAGCGTGATCAGCACGCGGATCTTCAGGTCCAGTTGTGGCCGCGTGTAGAAGTCGCCAAACACGCTCTCGTAGATCCACCGGGAGAAAAACGGCGCCAGTTCCTGCGTGGCGGGGGTGCCCGGCGGCACCCCCGGTCCCATGATCTCGTCGCGGACCTTCCGGCCGCGCGCAAGTCGCTCGTCGTTATCGCTCACTGTTCCCCCAATCCGCGGGCTATCGTCTCGCCAGCCCGAGCTCATCGATGATCTTCGCAAGACGGGCTTCCTCATTGGTAAGGAACCTCCGGAAGTCCGCTGGTCCGAGGTAGAGGTCAACAGCCTTGGCGTTCGAGTTGAACCGCTTCCAGGCGTCGGACCCGAGCGCCCGCTGGAAGGCGATGGCAAGGGTGGCGATGCGAGATGCCGGCACCCCCGAGGGCGCGAGCACGCTCCGCCATTGCGCGAACACCACGTCGTAGCCCTTCTCTTTGAACGTCGTCACCTGCGGGAAGATCGGGCTGCGCCGCTCGCTGGCCACGACGAACGGTACCATCCGTTTGGCCAGAACATGCTGGAAGAATTCCGACATGTTCCCGACCAGCATCTCCGCGTTCTTGCCGAGGAAGGTCAGCGCGGCCGGCCCGCCGCCCTCGTGCGGGATGTACTCCACATCGATACCGGCGGCTTTCTCCCACGCCAGGGCGACGAAGCTGTCGATGCCGCCGATTGCCGACCCTGCCACCCGGACCTTCCGCGGATTGGCTTTGGCGAACGCGACTAGCTCCTCCATCGTCTTCCACGGCGCGTCGGGGTGGACCATGAGCCATTCTTCTTCCCCGTGGATGCGGGCAATCGTGTCGAAGGCATCCCATTTCAGCAGCGGCTGGTTGGCGATGATCGGCGTGATGATCGACGATCCCGCGTGGGCGAACAGCAGCGTGTACCCATCGGCCGCGCGGCTGGACGCATAGGCGTTCGCCGCGGTCCCGCCGGCTCCCGGACGGTTCTCCACGACCAGCGGTTGAGGCAGGATTCCCCGCACACCTTCGGCCAGAGCGCGCGCAAAGACGTCGGCGCCGCCTCCAGGCGCAAACCCGACCACGAACGTAATCGGCCGCGTCGGGTACGCTTCCGGCGCCGTCATCGCCGGAGTGGCCGTTGCAATCAGCACGAACAGAGCGAGCGCAAGCAATTTCATCCACTCCACCTCCTCAGGGATTCACCGACCAGAACTTTACCGACTAGAACCGCCAGACGCCGGCGCCGTCGCGGGAGACGGCGGCTGCCGGCGCATCCGCCTGAGATTCAAGGCCAACGGATAGAGCAGGAAGCCGATTGTGAAAACAAGCAACACCGCCGAGATCGGACGGGTGAAAAAGATCGCCCACGTGCCGTGCGAAATGATAAGCGATCTCCGCAGCTCGCTCTCCGCCAGGAACCCCAGCACGAGGCCCAGCACCGTGGCTGCGGGCGGGAATCCCGTCACGCGCATCCCGTAGCCGATTACCCCAAAGATCAACGCGAGGACGGGATTCAAGATGAACAGATCCGCCGCATACGTCCCGATGAAGATGACCGCCAGAATGGATGCCACCAGGTTCGGTGGCGGCATCCGCAGCGCCAGCAGGCAACCGCGCAGGATGACGATGCCCACGGGGATCATCAGGAGATTCACCAGGATCAGCCCGGCAAACAGCGTGTACACCAATTTGCTCTGCTGTGACATCAGAAACGGACCCGGGACGATGCCGTGAAGGATGAGCGCGGCCAGCATGATGGCTGCGGAATTCGACCCCGGGATCCCCAGCGCCAGCGTCGGCACCAGGTCGCCGCCCTGCACCGCGTTGTTTGCCGTCTCCGGCGCCGCCACGCCCTCCAACGAGCCCTTCCCGAACAGTTCGGGCCGCTTCGACCACCGGCGGCCCTCGTTGTACGCGACAAAGGAGGCGGCGGTTGCCCCTGCTCCCGGCATGATACCCACAATCAAGCCGACGATCGTTCCGACCACCGTCGCCCGACTCACGTCGCGTAGCTCCCGCAGCGTGGGGAAGGCCGTGCGCGCGTCCACCGGCGGCGTCACATCGCGGCGTGTTGGGTGGGAGAGCTGGTAGAACATCTCCGAGACGGCAAAGAGCCCGATCATCGCCGAGATGATATCGACGCCCGCGAGCAGCTCTCGCCGGCCGAACGTCAAACGGAGTGATCCCGTAAGCGTGTCCAGCCCGACGGTCGTCAGCAGCAGGCCGAACGCTCCGGCAGCGAGCCCCTTCAGGATGCTCGGTCCGGAGAGGCCGGCAATCAGGGTGAGGCCGAACACCGCCAGCGCAAAGGTTTCGGGGGATCCGAACGCGAGGACCAGGTTTCCAAGCGGCACCACCAGCGCAATCAGTACGATGATGCTGATGAGTCCTCCGATCGTGCCGCACACGAGCGAGACGCCAAGCGCCTTCGCGGCGAGACCTTGTCGGGTCAGCTCGTAGCCGTCCATTAGCGCCGCGGCCGATCCTGGGGTCCCAGGCATGCGCATGAGAATAGCGGGAATCGATCCGCCGTAGTTCGCGCCCGCCCACACTCCGGCCAGCATGACCAGGGC
>Ga0209889_1000158_pt1 | contig 15434 bp, 15 predicted proteins | sample GWRWN1_0_10_FD_187233 | JGI IMG/M metagenome (GOLD analysis project Ga0209889, IMG submission 187233) | Riverbed sediment microbial communities from areas with no vegetation in Columbia River, Washington, USA - GW-RW N1_0_10 (SPAdes)... | ecosystem: Environmental > Aquatic > Freshwater > River >... | reverse complement strand
AACGTCAGCGTGAGGCTCGTGCCCCAACCGCGGAAGTTCCACGGGTAGGAGAAGTACAGCTCGGTGAACGCGCCGGAGTAGAGTGGCGCGACGCCGGGGCCGTAGCTCTTATACCAGACCGCCCAAGATGGAGCGAACGTGGTCATGCCCGTCAGCGAGCCCAGGTTGATGTTCGCCCACACCGTCCAGGCATTGGAACTCGTTCCCACGCTCGCATCCGGGTTAAACGTGGCGTAGGCAGCTCCGAACCCCACGCCGGGGAACAGGTTCCCCTTTAAGTCGACCGACCACCCGACATCAGACGTGTTTACTGCGCCGCGTGGTGCACCGGCCGCTCCATTGCGGCGCTCCGAGATACCGGAGACGCCGATCGTCCAGCCCGGGATCAGGCCGAACTGCGCCCTTGCCATCCAAATATCGAGCGCAGCGTTGTGTCGCCACACGCCGAACTCGGTGCCGACCGGACCGAACGTGGCACTGCCACGAAGTCCATCCCCTACGGCAGTGAATGCCGATGTCGCGCTACCCGGAACGGTGCTGACGCCACCCAGCGCACCGTTGCCCGGGTCGAACAGCAGGCCCAGGCTCGACGCGCCGATCGGAGACAGGGTATACGCCTGTCGCCCAAGGCGCCAGTTGATGCCGAAGATCTCGTTCATGTCCAGGTAGGCCAGGTCGAACGTAATGTTCGTGAACGCGCCGTGCCCGCCGAAGCCCATGTTGGAGCTCGTGGCTCCGCCAGAGCCCCAGATGGCCCGAATGACGGCGGTTACGTTCCGCGTCGCGGATCCCCGGAATGTGAGGCGGTTCCGCAACACGACGCCAGGCGGTCCCTGTGCTGAGGTTGTGCCGCCGCCGTTCATGTTGTACCGGAAGCGCACGTCGCCGGTCACACGAACGTTGTCCAACCGGTCCCGCAACGCTGCCAGTTCCTCTTCCACGGCGGTGACGCGTACGCCCAGCGCGGCCAGCTCAGCGCGAAACTCGTTGATCAGCCGCTGCAGGGTGGTGATGTCCGCACGGCTGACTTCCGGCGGCGGAACTTTCACCGGCGGAGCCGGTGCGGGGATCTTGATGGCCTCGATGCGGGCCAGCAATCTGGCCACGACCATAGCCATCTCGTAACGGGTCATCGCCCGATCGCCCTTGAAGGTCCCGTCGGGATAGCCCTCGACGATTCCCTTCGCGGCCAGCTCGGCAATCGCGTCAAAGGCCCAGTGATCGGTGGGCACATCCGCGAACGGCTGGCTAAAGGCAGGGGCGACGACCGCGAGCACGAGTGATGCTGCAATGGCAAGTGCTACTTTCCTCATGTGCTCGTAACCCCTTTCTAGTGAGTGGGTATCGAGCCGTTAGCGATTTGCGGGCAGACAAGTGATCGTGTTTCCTCTTCTGCCGCGATTACTCGCCGTCAGCTCGTCTTGATCCCGACCATCACGGTCTGCCGGATGTTGTTGAAACCAGCCTCCTCTCTTCCGTCACAGTACCGCCTTGATGGCGGGCCAGCTGGTGACTTCGCATTGCGAATGTGAATGGACGTGCGGACAAAGGAGATGGTGATTCCTGGCGGCTCCTGACCGCCCCCTCGTCCGTCTACCCATACGCCGAGCCGCCCCTTATTCCTTCCCCCCCTGGGGAGATTTAGGCAAAGTTTTGGGTAAGTTTGCCGATAAGCAATTTATTTAATGTCAGTTGACATTCGTTCAAGAAAGCGTTCCACAAGGAGGACTGCAGCATAATCATCGTAGGGCTGCGATGGCACCTGAAGCGTCACGGGAACGAAGCGGCGCCACCCGCGCGGCGGGTGATCCCGAAAATATCGCTTCCGTGCGTGGAGCGTCGTCCCCGTTTCCGCGACCAACGTCAGCGGGACACTTCGCAACGCGGACGCAACGAGTTGAACGATCTCCTTCGAGCCCGTCCGGTCGCCTACGAGGATATGTTTTACCCCGTAACGGCTCGACCAATCAGTGATCAGCTCCAAGAGCTGCGGCGTAGGCACGACGGCACGGGCGAGTACCGTCCTCGCGTCCATCACAACCACCCCGCACTTGTCGCGCCCTGGGTCGACTGCCAGGATCCGCATCAGCGGACGACAAACCGTACGGGGATCAACACCCATGCCTCAATCGGCACCCCGTTCCTGGTCGCGGGATCGAATCGCCAGGACCACACGGCCAGGACCGCAGCCTGATCGAGCGCGCTCTGACCCGAAGAGCGGGCGACCTCGGCGCGCGCGACGGTTCCGTCGGTGCGAACGAGAATCCTCAGCACAACACGCCCCTCACGCGCCTCCAACCGCAGCTGAGTTGTCAGCTGTCCCCGCTCCAGAGCGACCTGCTGGTCCCCGCCGTCCTGCGTTGGCTCTGTCAGGAGGACTGGCGGAATCAGTACCGGAGGCGATGGCGGAGACGATGCGGGTCCACTGGTCTCCGCGGGCGTCGCCGCGGGCGGTGCGTCATCAGCGGGACGGCTTTCGAAGAGCTGTGGTACGGCCACCTCGGGCAAACCTGGCGGCACGCGCGAGGGCTGCGGGTTCCTCTGAGGGGGCGCGACCACAGGCACCTGTTTCCATGCGGCTCCCTCCCCGCTGGGCGCGGGCGCGTCCGCCGTGCGCTTTGCAGGCGGGCGTTTGGAGCTTTTAGGCCTGACCCACGGCGTTGGGGGCTCCCGATTTGAGGGCCCGTATGACTTGTTTGAACTCGGACCCCGGTAGGTTATGTTCAGGCTCTGCCCACCTTCCTCGACTGCTGAGGGGCCAGACGGGCGTTCTAGCTGGTCACGAGGTCTGCCGTGTGGTTCCATGACCATCAACGCCCACGCCAGCATCAAGCCAGTGACGCCGGCGAATAGCCGCAAACTGCTTCGCCTGTTCATGGATTAGAATCTCCAACTAACCGCAGCGAAGAGACTCCTCCCCGGCGCCGGAAAGCCGGCAATGGGTTCATAGTTGGCTTCGAACACATTGTCGATCCCCACCTGCCACTTGCCCGCGCCGGCGCTGCCCGTGATGCGAAGATGAAAGACCGCATACGCGGGCATCAGCACCGTTGCGAAGGTCGCCGGATCCGCGTCGGGGCGCGGGCCCACGATCTGCGCAAGTCCGCTCACCGAGATATGCTCGGTAACCCGGTAGTGCAGCGCGGCTGATGCCGTTACCCACGGCACGCGCAGCAATTGCGCTCCAGTGCTGCGGTCGATGGCACTTACCGCGCTGACCGTCACCGATCCCGAAAGCCGCGTTGTCAATTGCCCCACGAGCCCAAGGGATCCGCCGCTAATGCCGGCGCGTCCGACGTTCCGCGGCACGAAGGCAGCATCCGGCCGGATGAGGTCGGTCGCTTCGGTCAGGAACGCACCCGCAGTGAGCTCGAGGTCCGGCCGGGGGCGCCACGCGACGGAAGCGTCGGCCGACCATGCCGACTCCGGACGGAGCCCCGGATTATTGAACGGTGTAAAGAACAGTTCGCTGAACGTCGGACCCCGTGCCGTGCGACCCAGGGCTGCGCGAAACACCAGCCCATCGCGCGCGAGATAAACGACACCGAGCCGCGGGTTCACGTGAGTTCCGAAAATCGAATGCACGTCGTACCGCAGTCCCATCGATAGGAGGGTTCGCGGGCTGATCTGACGATCGTCCTGAACAAATAGCGCGCCGATGACCGCCTGCTGACTCCCCACGGCGCCGTTGTGCTGGAGCGCAAGACTTCTCGCTTCCAATCCGGCCGTTTGGAGGTGGCCGGCGCTTCGCCGCCACACGCGCTGCGTGACGACGCCGCCTACTTGCGAATCGATGCTGCTGTCAACAGCAAACGCCGGGTCGGTGAAGCGAAACCCACCAGTCCAATAGAAACCGTGAACGATCCACTGGCCTCCTGGATCGTCACGCGCCCAACGGCCGGAGAGAATTGTGCGCACCTCTCCTTGCCGCGACTGTGCGGAGGGAAACGCGGTTGGCCCGGGCACACCCAACTCGCTGCGGAGGTGATTCACCAACAGCGTGACCTGCGAGTTGTTCCCGTGCTGCCACGACAGGCGTCCTGAGATCGTCATCGATGCCACGTCACTGTTTGGTCGAAACCCAGACGAGGCGAACCGGTCGGCGCCGATGGTAACCGCGGCGTTCGAGGAAGTCCAGCGTCCGGCGACGGAGGTCGTGCCGTGGGATCCCGCGCGAGCTGCGAGCTCGCTGCCGCCCTCAACGGTGACGATGTTGATGACCCCGCCGAGACCTTCGCTTCCATACAGCGCGGAGAAGGGGCCCTTGAGAATTTCCACTCTGCGAACCTGCGCGACGCTGACGGTGCTGAGATCGAAGACGCCCGTCATCGGTCCGTTCACGGGCACACCGTCAATGAGCACCAGGACTTGGTTCGGCGCAGCGCCGCGTATGCTGGGCAGGCTCAGCGCACCGAGCCCACCCTGCTGGCGGATGTGCACATCGGTCACATATGCCAGCGCCTCCCCGATCGTGAGCACGCCGAGGCGCTCGAGGTCCTCACGCGTCAGCACGCTGACAGACGCCGGCGAACTCGTCACCGGCTGCGGACGCCGACCGGGGACTGTGACTTCAGGGAGTTCGAACGTCGGCGGTTCCTGCGCCAAAGATGTCTTCGCCGGCGCGCTTACCAGCGCCATCACCCCAAGAAACAAAAACGTCCACGCGCGGAACCCGCGCCTGGACAGCGGATAGATCATCCCGCCCACCTCCTCTTGCCGCGAAGGCGTGTGGCGATTAGGCGGGGCAGGTCTTCTGGCTTCCGGTTCGTCGCCGCTCCTCTTGCCTTCCCGGGCGCATGCCCAGTGGCGTCTTCTGAGGAGTGGCTCACCGGTTACAGCGGCGCGACCGCGCCGGACTCACACCGGCTTCCCTATTCCCACACCTTGCGACCCTATTTCTACGTGAGAAAGGTTGTTCCTGGAAGCGTAAACTGCGGAAGCAGGAAGCAGGAACGGAGTTCTCTGGATTCCAGTTATCTACTATCTGCTAACTGTTTCCTGTTAGCTGTTTCCTGATACCTGTTACCTGAACCGGTACGAGATTAACAGTGGACCCACGGTGAATACGTCGCGCGGGGCGACGACTCGAACGAGCACGTGACCGCGCGCCTGCAGGATGCGCGCTGTGGCGCGCCGGTGTTCGTCGATGTCCACGATCGTGCTCGGCGGCGATGTGACGATAGTCCCCGGCGCAGGCAAGACCTTCCCGCGCGCGCGCTGCGCGGCTTGGTCTGCTAAGCGAAGCAGGGCCTGCTCGATGTCTGCGCGGGACTGGCGGCCATCAACGGTGGCGCTGGCGAGCACGCCTCCCGACCTGAACACGAGGGCGTTGTCGAAGAGTTGGACAAACACTTCGAGCGGTTCCCCGCGCAGCGTGTTCTGGTTCGTCACCAGCCGCAGGACCGTCTCGACATCGCGTTGATCGACCAGGGAGGTGATGACATCCCAGGTGACCCTGGGAGGGGTGAGGATAATCGTCTGACCGTTTCCATCGGTCCCGATACCGTTCGCGCGTGCCAGATCCTCGGCGCGATCCACGAGGGCCTCAACGCGTTCCCTGACAACCGCGGCCGGCTGTCGCCCGTCGATTACCTCGCGGACGACTTCCTGATTATTCAGATACGCGATGTCACCTAACGCCAGTTGCTTGAGTCGATCCTGCTGCCGTTTGATTTCCTGCTCCAGCCTGGCCGTTTCGCGCAACACCTCGTTCAGTCTGAACAAGGCCACCCTCGCCTCCCGTGAGACAAGGAGGACGACCATAAGGGTCGTGATCGTGATCAGCATCCCCGTGAGGACGGTGATGAGCTGCGCGGTGTAGCGCGGACGCAGGCCAAACAGCGTGAGACGCTGCCGGCCGATGTTGCGGCCCACAGCATTGCCCACGAGCGCGATCGCGCCGCTCAAGACGATCAGGACCGGGATGAGAAATACGCCAAGTTCCATAGCGAGGCTAGATGTTCAGCGACCGCGTTTCAAATACAGCAGCAGCTTCAGAAACGACCAGATCTCTCCAGTCGAGAGTTTACTCTGGCCGAGCCGGCGATCGACGAATTCATACGGAATTTCCACGATGCGCCGGCCTCGATGGGCCGCGAGTACCTCCAATAGCAGTTTATATCCTACCCCGAGGTATTGCGAATCGGTGAGCAGCTCGCGGCGCACCGCAAAAAATCCCGACAGTGGGTCGCGCACGTTGAGCCCCAGCATCCACCGTGCCAGCAGCGTCGCCGACCGGCTGATCAACCGCCGCAACGGGGGCCACCCGCGGATGCCGCCCCCCGCAACATATCTCGATGCAATGGCGATCTCTGCGCCCGCGTCGATCGCCGTCAGCAGCGCCGGAAGCGCCTCAGGCGGATGCGAGAGATCGGCGTCCATGACCGTGAGGATCTCCCCACGCGCGACCGACGCCCCGTCAATCACCGCAGTCGCGAGCCCTCGCTTGTTTGAACGGTGGAGAACTTGGACCGGCAGCGCGTGCTGTTGCGCGAGGCTCTCTGCCAGCGTTCCTGTTCCGTCCGGCGACGCATCGTCCACCACAACGACCTCAAGCGGGATGTCCCGGAGTTGTGAGAGGCGTCGGATCAGCCCCGGCAGCGATTCACGCTCGTTGTACGTCGGCACGATTACAGAGAGCCTCGGCGCGTGGCTATTCTGCCTCTTATCCACGTCCCTATCTTAGAGCCGCAGGCGGAGGGGCGGAGCCTGAGGGGTCCCCGTATCAGTTTCAGTCGGGGAGAGGCTCCGCCCCTCCGCCTCGCGGCTCTCCTTCAACCTCATCGTCCAATCAGCGGCTGCCGGCAGGGCGTGTCGCTGTCTTTGCGCACGACCAGCAGGTCGCCGACCTCCGCAATTTTCTCAACCTTCAGGACGGCGCCGTACAAGCGGAGATGCTCGTTCCATTTCTCGACCATCCCGGGTCGAGTCACGATCAACGCGCGCCGCTGATAGCAGGCCGCAGTGAGCAACTCGAATGGGCTGTCGACCCACATCAACCTGTGGTTTGTGTAATACAACAAGGTCTGCTGACTCGAGATCCCCATCGCGACGAGCGGCTCGCCGGGCCGGAGCTCGGACAAGACAATCGACGACACCTGTTTGATCGGCCGGTGCGCCTCGACCAGCGGTAACGTCTGGCCGATCATGACGGCTGCCATGCCCACGGTGACGGCCGCGATGCCGGCAAATGCAGCCGCCGGTTGGCGCAGGACATAGAAGATCACCGCAACAGCAAACAGGATGATCAACGCCACTCCCAACGTCACCAGATGGCGCTGCAGTGATGCGAACTGTTCAGCGTACTGCATCCTGGCGAAGGTGACGACCTCCCAAACGCCAACGGCGAGCGCCAGCGCGGTCGCGAGGAATGCCACGCGCACGTACGCCCTGGCGCGAGGGTCGCCGGCGAGCGCATGCTCCCACAGCCATCCGATGCCGAGCGCCGCAATCGGGTACACCGGGAGCACGTAGTTGGGGAGTTTGGTGCCCGCGACTGTGTAGAATCCAACCGTCACGGCGCACCAGACCAGCACGAAGAGACTTCCCTCATGATCTCGCCAGCGCCTGGCGAGGTATGGGAAGATCACAACCAGAAACGCGGTCCAGGGAAACGCTCCGATCCCAAACACCGGCGCGTAATACCACCACGGACCGGACTGCGCCTCGACCACCCCAAAGAACCGGTTGAAGAGGTAATATCCCACCACGGTGGAGATGAAGACGAAACCGTGCCGCCACCATTCCAGCACATACCAGGTCAATCCGATCACTGAATAGACCAGGATCGTTCCGCGCCAGGGGATCCATCGCCAGGGAATGGGCTCCCGCCGCAGCGCAAAGAATGTCAACAACGCGAGACTTGGCAGGATCAAAGCGATCGGACCCTTGGTCAGGGTTCCGAGCCCAGCCCAGGCTGCGGCCCACAGGATCAAGTCCCGCCTCCGCTCACGCACACCGCGGAGAAAGGCGTAGGTGGCCAGGAGCATGAACGCGATCAACGGGGTGTCGAAGACCGCCAAGCGCGACTGCACGAAATACTGCAGGGTGGTCATCAACACGATCGAGCCGAGCAGCGCAGCGCGCGCCGTGAACAGCAGGCGGCCGAGGAGGTAGGTCGCGTACACGCCGAGGACGCCGAAGACGGCCGACCAGATGCGAGCGGTGAATTCGGAGAACCCGAAGACCCATCCGGTCAGCGCGACCAGCCACATCCACAGCGGAGGATGGACAAACCAGGCAGCGCTGTTGTGGTGCATGGTGATGAAGTCGCCAGTCTCGAGAATTTCTCTCGCGATCTGTGTGTAACGGGCCTCGTCCTGATCCCACAGCGTGCTGTCACCAAGACCGAATGCGAAGAGGACAAATGCGCCGGTGAGCAATAGGGCAAGGGTGGCCGATTCAGGAATCCGGTTCACTTTCCCCCCCTCACCCACCCCTCTCCCTCTGGGAGAGGGGTGGGTGAGGGGAGAGGAAACGGTTGGGCCCGGCCGGGCCCTCATCTGTCGGCGCGGCGGAGGAGAAGGATTCCACCTGTGGCGAGGACCAGATTCGGGAGCCATGCGGCGGCGATCGGATGCAGCCGCCCCCCCTGACCCAACGTCAGCGTCACCGAGATCATGAGGTAGTACACCAGGAGAACAACGATCGTGAGCCCGAACCCGATCGACGTACCGGATCGGTGCGGACGGAGACCGAGCGGCACGGCCAGCAGCGAGAAGAGCATTGCCGAGAGTGGGAATGCAATCTTGGACTGCAGTTCCACCGAATAGCGAGCGACGTTTTCTCCGCTTCTCCGCAACACAGCGACATACGTGCGGAGCTCGCGGATGGTCATCTCGGACGGCTCTCTTTGAGGAATGCCGATCTCTTTCGGCGTGCGCCGCAGTCCCACTCGCAGCCGCTCAAACGTCGTTGTGACCGTCGTGGATCCCGTGAACAAGTACATCTTGCCGTTCCGAAAGATCCATGCGCCGTCGAGATAACTGGCCTCCGGCGCCTCTATGATGCGCTGCAACCGCCCACCCTCAAACTGGTTCACGACAACGCCTTCCATGCGGCCGGCCTCGGTGCGGAAGCGGCGGATATAGTAGACAGATTCCACCTCCTCTTGCTGTTCGCGAAAGAGAATCTGCTGCTGTTCGACGGGTGTCGGCTGTTCCAGCAGCCCCGCAAACGCGATCCGGTACCGGTCCTCCGCCGGGGGCACGACTCCCTCGTTGAACACCAGGGTGAGGGCACTCACCAGAAGTCCTGCCGCCACGACGGAGACGGCGATGCGCTTCAGGCTGATGCCGATGGTGCGCATCGCCGTGATTTCCTGGCCGTCGGAGAGCCGGCTCATCGACATCAGCACCGCCAGCAGCGTGGCCATCGGGAAACTGAATGCGAGGAAATACGGCAAGCGGTACATCAGCAACTCAATGGCGGTACCGAGCGGCGCGCCACGCTGGAACACGAGCCGCGCGAGCAGAAAGAGGTGATTGAACATCAGCAGCACTGTGAAGATGGAGACGCCGAACAAGAAGAGGCCGCGCAGTTGTTTCCACAGATATCTGTCGAGAAGGCCGATCGCCATCGTTAGAGTTCGAAGCGCTCCCCCAGAAACACGCGCCGCACCTCGGGGTGGACGAGGATTTCGTCGGGTGTCCCGGAGAGCAGGATGCGCCCCGCGTTGATAATGGTGGCGCGATCGGTGATCGCCAGCGTATCGCGAACGTTGTGGTCGGTGACGACGATGCCGATTCCGCGACCTTTGAGGTACCGCACGATGTCTTGGATCTCAGAGACCGCCAGCGGGTCGACGCCCGTGAACGGCTCATCCAGCAGCACGTACGCCGGATTCATCGCCAGCACGCGTGCGATCTCGACCCTCCGCCGCTCACCGCCGGACAGAGTGATGCCGAGCTGGTCGCGCACTTGGGTGAGTCCAAACTCCGTCAGCAGTTCGTCGAGCCGTGCCTGGCGCTCTTTGGGAGCGGTTCCGTTCGCCTGGAGCACCATCAGGATGTTCTGTGCAACGCTGAGTCCGCGAAAGACCGATGGATCCTGCGCAAGATAGCCGATCCCTCGCTTGGCGCGGTGGTGCACCGGCAGATTTGTCAGCGGGGAGTCATCCAGGAGCACCTCGCCGCCGTCGGGCCGGACGAGTCCCACCATCATGTAGAAGGTCGTCGTTTTCCCGGCTCCGTTGGGTCCGAGCAACCCGACGATCTCGCCACGATCCACCTGAAGCGACACACCATCCACGACGGTGCGGCCTCCGTATCGTTTGACCAGGCCATTCGCGAGCAGCACAAGCGCCCTCGATTACCGTTGGGGGGGATACAGGACCAAGTGGGCCTGACCCGTTGCGACCACGCGGTTGCGCTGCAAATCGATCGTGATCTCTTGCGCCGTCGCCGTGTTCTGCCCTTGACGGACCGTCGCGCCACCTGACAACACGGCGATACTGTCGGATCTCCGGAGCGTTGCCTTCGGCGCGCGGCCCTCGATCGGCTGGCCCGCCGGATCTCCCCGGGGGCGTATCGAGATCTCGACATTGCCTTCGGCGACGCCTTCCTCTCGATCGAGCAACGCCTCGATGCGATCGGCGCTGAGCTGCCCCTCCGGGGTTGTCATGGTGCTGCGCCCCGTGGCGGTCGCCTTGTGCTGCATCTCGAGATATTCCACACGGCTGCTGGCAAGCGTGAACTCGCCGCGGCGGATCTGAACGTCTCCCGTCGCAATACCGCGGCGATCCTTTCTCCAGGCTTCAAGGGACTGGCTCCGCAAATGCGTCTCCTGGCCGCCCTCACGAAACGTTCCGGAGACGCCGCCCTCTGCGAGCAGTCGCTCCTCCTGCAACCAGAAGGTCGCCTGAGCGGATGAGAGCGTTGCCGACGGATCGCTGAAGTTCACAGCTCCCGAGGCGCGGACGATTTGTTGCCGGCTATCATACGTCATGGAAGTCGCGCGGACCGTCATCGTCCCCCGGGTTACGGCGACCGGATTGCCCCTCAATACCCAGATGCCCGTCGAGTCGTCAAACTCAACGTACGTAGCCCCGGTCACATTAGTGGGCGGTGCCGGTGCCGCATGGGCCGGCGCAAGGAGCGTCATCGTGAGGACGATGATGAGAAGGGAAGTGGTCACTGTGTCACTTGAACGGAGATATTTCCGCTGAACCTGGGGCGCCGCATCGCCGCATCAGAGGTCAGCCGATCGGCGCGGATGCTCATCCCCCGCTGCGTTACGATCACGCCGCCCGATGCGATGAACACGGCGTTCCGATGGTCCCATCGCACCACCGGCGCGCGCAGTGTCCGGCCATCGGGAGTTCGTCCGAATACTCCTCCCGACAGCTGGACATCTCTGGATGCAGCGAAGAACGTCGCCTTTGGCGCCCTGAACGCCAGCGCCGGTCTCTCGTTCTCGAACAGCTGTCCACTCACATCGTTCATGGTGACAATGTTTTTTGTCCGATCGACTTGAAGCGACGTCGCCTTGAGATCCCACAGACGCCGGCCCTGGGCATCGGCCCCGGACAGTTGCGTGCCCTCGATGTTGAGGAACGGTTGGTCCGGTTCTGCAGGCGCGGGGCCTGAGGCTGGCTGCGCCTGCGGGGATGGCGCCGTCGCCGTCGAGGGTGGCGTCGTACGACGCAGGCCGACCACGGCGGCGAGGATCACCGCCGCTGCAACCCCTATCATTAAGATCGCGCCCACACGCTTCATGGCTCCCGCTCATCGTATCCTGCCCTGTGATGTAGCGGCAACCCGTCTCCGGTCCAGGACGGCAAACACTTCGTCGGCCGCGCGTTGCACCACCCCGGGCGCCCCGAGGTCGGAGGCGACTTCACGCAGGTCCGCCTGCATCTGCCTCCGGCGGGCCGGATCCTCGAGTAGCCGGCGTACCTCGGCCGCAATCGCTTCCGGCGTCATCCGATCCTGCAGCAGCTCAGGGACGATGTCCCGCCCCGAGAGAATATTGGGCAGCGCGGCGCGCCGGATGGTCAAGACGTAGTGGGCAATCAACCAGCTGAGCAGTGGCAACCGGTAGACTGCGATCATGGGCACGGCGAGCACGGCCGCCTCCAGCGTCGCAGTGCCGGTCGCCGTCACGATAACTTCAGAAACCGCCATCGCATCGTACGGCTCAGTAACGATGTGAACGGGAACTTTCGTGGATGATACCGCCTTGTTGATGAGTGAGCGGAACTGCTCTGAGGCCAGCGGGATGAGAAAGCGAAGCTCAGGCGACTTTCGCTGCAACAACTCAGCCGCCCGAATCATCACCGGAAGGTGGGCGTTGATTTCCGCAACCCGGCTCCCGGGCAGTAGGCCGATCACCGGGGCATCCTCCGGAATACCGAAGTGCGCTCGGGCCTGGCGCGGCGTCCAGCGCGTCTTTGTCAAATCCAACGCTGCATGTCCGACAAACACGACATCGGCGCCGGCCGCCTCATACGCCGCAGCCTCGCGACGGAACGCCGCCAGCAGTCGCATGCCCAGGCGCGCAACCTTCCGCGCCCGGTCGCCCCGGCGCACCGACACCATGGGTGGAAAGTAGTACACGATCGGGACCAGACCATCCAGACGTTCCGCGAGGCGAAGATTGAACGCAGCAAAATCGACGACGAGCAGCAGATCAGGCCTGGCCCGGCGGATCTCCCGCTCGATCTGCAGCAGTTTCCGCACGAGCATGAACTGACCCGCTCTGAGCCATCCGATCGTGCCCCACAGCGAACTATCGAGGAACAACGAGACTCCGGCAGCGGCGAGGTACGGCCCGCCAACACCGCTGATGGATAAGGACGGATCGCGCCGGCGCAACTCGCGCACCAAGTGGGCCGCGTAGATATCGCCGCTGACTTCCCCTGCAACAACAAAAATCGTTGAAGGTTGAAGGTTCAAGGTTGAAGGTCCGAGCACGAAACCTGGGTCCGTAATGCCTTCAACCTTCAACGCGATCGTGGGCCTGGAGGCCCACGATCGCAATGCCCGCCGCATCGGCCGCTGCGATCGCTTCCGCTCGATCCACCAGCAGCGTGCGTTCCGCCTCGAGCACCAGAACCGCCGCACGCGCATCGCGTAACGCGTGAATGGTCTGCAGGCCGGCGGTAGGGAGATCAAATCGCTCGTCCTGGTGCGGCCGTGAGGCCTTGACCACGACGGCCCCTTCGCTGATCGTCCCAGCCCGCCGGATCGTCTGATCGGTTCCCTCCGCGGCTTCGACGGCTAGCATGACGCCTCGCTTCAGGACGAGCGTCTGGCCGATGTCGAGCGCCGCGATCGTCTTTGCGATCTGCATGCCGACTCGCACATCATCCCATTCCTCATCGGTCGGCGAGCGCTTGGTCAGGACACCCCGCGGTGTGAGGAGATCGTGAAGGAACTCGAGCGGGCTCGCGACCTCGATCCCGAGTCCGGCCAGGCGCTGAACACCCTGCTGGAACAGTGCGTGGTCGCCGCGGTCAGCTGCACCTTCTACCCATTGCCGGAATGCCCGGTCGCCGCCACCGATGAGGCTTGCCCGCGGCGTCCGGCCGGCGAGAAGGACACGCCGCACACCGTGGGTGCCGAAGGCCTCGAGGATGCGGTGGAGGTCGCCGAATCCCACGCGATACGCGTGATCCGCGAGCCGGGCGAGCTCGGCCTGCTCCCCGTCGATCATGACGCAGACCAGTCGATGTCCGCGCGACTTCACCGCCGCGGCGAGCACGACGGGCAGCCGTCCATCCCCCGCGATAAGACCGATTACATCACTCACCTCAGATGCCCGCTCCATCCACAGCGAGATCAGAAGGCCTCGGACAAGGGACCCGTAACTAAGGCACTCCTTAGCCGATTGCCGGGTCCCGGTTCGAGGCCTTCCGATCTCGCTGTGATTACTTCTCCATAGCCGACCTGCCGGGTCCCGGTCCGAAGGTCACCCGGTCTCGCGATCACTTCTCCTTCGCCCACCGCACGATGCCTCGCTTCTGGCTGGCACGGATAAAGGCGAGCATCGACTGCACGTACGGATCGTGACCGACCTCGCTTTCCATACGCGTCAGCGCGGTGGGAACAGACAATCCGCTGCGGTAGAGCAACACGAACGCCCGTTTCAATGCTCTGCGATGCGAAGCATCGACGCCGGCGCGGACAAGCCCGACGGTGTTGAGAGCATTCGCGCGGGCGGGGTTGCCGGAGATCAGGACGAACGGCGGCACGTCCTGACGCACCATTGAGACGCCGCCGACCATCGCCAGCCGTCCGATCCGCACAAACTGGTGAACGCCGACGTTGCCACTGAGGTTGGCCTGATCCTCGACCCGGACGAAGCCGGCCAGGAGCGTCCCACAGGTGAGCACGACCTCGTTGCCGATGATGACGTTGTGGCCGACGTGCACGCCGGTCATGAAAAAACTGCGGTCGCCGATGACGGTCGTCGTGCCCTCACCGTATCCACGCTCGATGGTGACCTGCTCGCGCAGGACATTGCCGTTTCCGATGCGCACAGACGTACGCTCACCCCGATAGCCTTTGTGCAGTGGCGCGCACCCGATGATCACGCCGACATCAAGGACATTATCCCGACCGATCGTGACATCCCGATGAATGACCACCTGCGGACCGATCGTGGTGCCATCGCCGATGCTGACGTCGGCATCGATCAAGGCAAACGGCCCCACGCGCACGCCCCGTCCGAGATGGGCGGTGCGATGCACAATCGCGCTGGGGTGAACGTCCACGTCACCGGTGGTGACAGAGGATGGATGATCGCTCATAGGCGCACGTTACGCTGTAGTATCCCCCACCGCAAAGGCAAACTCCCCCTCCGCCACAATCGCGCCTCCGACCAAAGCGCGGCCGATCATGCGGCCAACGCGTCCCCGCATCCATTGCATCTCCACCTCGAGGCGCAGCCGATCACCCGGCGCCACGGGCTTGCGGAATCGCACGCGGTCCATCCCTGCGAAGAATGGGATCTTCCCCTTCAGCTGTGGATGCTGCATCGCCAGGCACGCGCCCGCTTGCGCGATCGCTTCGACGATCAGCACTCCAGGCATGACCGGGTAATTTGGGAAGTGGCCCGAGAAATACCACTCTTCGCCGGTGATGTCGAGCTCGCCGACAACCTGGCGTTCACCCAGTTCCACGATCCGGTCAATGAAAAGAAACGGCGGCCGGTGTGGAATCAGGCGCTGAATACCATCACGATCCAACGTCATCGACCCCTCCTCGACTCTTCGATCGCCCGCACGAGCTCAACATGCAGCGCATGTCCGGCCGCAAACGCGATAATGTGTGCGCGTAGGGGCCGGCCCAGGAGTGCCAGGTCGCCGATCAGATCCAGGATCTTGTGACGGGCAGGCTCATCGGGAAATCGCGGACTTCCGGTATACCCATGCGGCCCGATGCCGAGCGCGTTTTCTTCGCTCGCGCCGAGGGCGAGTCCTTGCGCGCGCATGG
>Ga0209889_1000157_pt1 | contig 15454 bp, 16 predicted proteins | sample GWRWN1_0_10_FD_187233 | JGI IMG/M metagenome (GOLD analysis project Ga0209889, IMG submission 187233) | Riverbed sediment microbial communities from areas with no vegetation in Columbia River, Washington, USA - GW-RW N1_0_10 (SPAdes)... | ecosystem: Environmental > Aquatic > Freshwater > River >... | reverse complement strand
CTCGAACCGGGCCGCGTTCTACATCGACGAGGACAAGACGATGATCCGCTACGTGAAGGCCCATCGACAGAACGGCTGGATCTCCGCGCCGGCTTCCCGACGATCATCCTGGGCCTCGGAACTGGAGACCATGATCAGGGAGGCGGGCGCCGATCCGAGCCCGGCCCACTACAGCGATGCGGCAGCAGTGTGAGTCGCGGGTTCTTGGCGGACCCACCGCTGGAGGCGGAGACCGGATCGACGCCGGTGGACGATGAGCTCGATTGGGTTGCGTCACAGCCGACGTTCACGAGCAGGCAACGCCGGAGCGACGCGACCAGCGGGCCGGACGAACAGTAGCGGCAGCGGGTAAGGAGAGGGCGGATCAGAACGCCAACATGAAGCGGTTCACCGCGGCGCAGCGGTCATCATCAGGCTGCGCCGCGGTGGCCAGAGGATGAGAGTCGCACCCGCGTGGCGGCGCACAAACCACTCTGGATCAATGGCAGGGCGTCAAAGATACGGTGATGCAACTGTCCCCGCGCCGCCGCCTGGGCCTGAACTCGAACCCGGCATTGGACACACTCACCACCCGGATGGGCGTGTCGCACGAAACGGTCCGAGGCCCGTGTGACAGCCCATCCTCGCCGTAGTGGCGCCGATCGTCGCGGGTGCGCCGCCGGTGCCGTCCACATTTGTCCATCGAGGGTGGTCGCGAGGGTGCTGGCGCGGGTCGTCACGGTGGAGTCGGCAACCGGCGGCGAGCGCATCGACGGCGTCTTCCCATTGACAGGTATCAGCCGCTGTCATACCATGTGACATGGAGGTCATAGACTATGACATCAGACACTGCCACTCGGCACACCGAGGCCACCCGCCAGGCCATCGTCGCGGCCGCCGCCGAGTTATTCGTGCAACGGCGGAGCGACGGGTTCTCGGTGCAGGAGGTGGCTGATCGCGCTGGGCTTACCCATCGCACCATCTATCGGTACTACCCGACACGACAAGAACTCATTGCAGCGACCGTGGAGCAACTTGCTCCCGGATTCGGCGATGAGCGGTTCAGCGAGGTGTCGACGGTGGAGGAGTGGATCGCGGGTCTCGGCCGGCTGTTCACTCATACCGAGGCGAACTTCGAGGTGATCCGCGCCTTGCTAGGAATGGCGCTCGGGGATGGCGAGCTGCAGATGTTCGGAGAGGACCTCCGACAGCGCGACACGCACCGTTGGCATGTATTCCGTCGCCAGTTCCCCAACCTACCCGACGACGACGCCCGCACCACGTTCGCCTCGCTTCGCCATCTGATGTCGTCGACCTCATATGTCTTGATGCGGCTCCGTTTTGGCTTGTCTCCGGCTAAGGCCACCGAGGCGATCCAGGTCGCTGCGTCACAGATCATTAACGAAACCGTACGAAGAGACAATGCGGCAAAACGTGAGAGGAAGAAGAGATGACGACCGACGAACGGCTCGGGCAGGCGTCGGCTGTTGCGCTGATCAGCCTGGACGATGCCAGCTGTGAGGACCCAGCGCTGGCGGGGAACAAAGCGGCAACTCTAGCAGTGCTCCGTCGGGCCGGCTTCCAAGTGCCGGCCGGCGTAGTGGTATCGACCGAGGCCTTCTTGGACGCCCACGATCACTTGCCCGTTCGGGTTCGAGAAGCGTTGCGGGAAGTGCCAGCGCTGATCGGCCCTGGGCCATGGGCGGTGCGATCGTCGGGTACGGCCGAGGACAGCGGGCGGGCCTCCTTTGCCGGACAGTTCGAAACGGTGCTCAACGTCTATGATGACGGGCTCGCCGATGCGGTGTTGCGGTGCTGGCGGTCGCGCCTCGGGAATCGTGTCGATATCTATAGAGGTAGTCATGGGTCTGGCTCGATGGCGGTCCTGATCCAGCCGATGGTCCCCGCCGATACGGCAGGGGTGGCCTTCACCGCTGATCCGGTCACTGGCATCCGCCATACCGTTATTGAAGCGGTGGACGGGTTGGGAGAGCGTCTCGTCTCAGGCGAGACGACCCCTGAGCGCTGGTCGGTGGGAGAGGACGGCTCCCTCGCGGCTCCACAGGCAGCGACGGTGCTGAGCCCCAGGTGGGCCGAAACGATCGGCGGTCTCGCCCGACGGGTCGAGGGGCATCTGGGGCGTCCCCAGGACATCGAGTGGGCGGTCGCCGGTGATTCACTTTGGCTTCTCCAGGCTCGGCCGATCACCGCTCTGCCCACCGCTTCAGCCGAGCCGGTCCCGATCTCTATCGAGGTGCCGCCGGGCTACTGGGAGCGGGACGATTTCCACGAACCGGTCCCCACGTCGCCGTTCGGCAGGATCCTGCCCTTCGAGCAGATCGTCAAGGTGTTCCCGGCCGCCTTCGCCGAGTTCGGCATCCTGGTCGACCGGGTCGAGGTCGCCGTCATCGGCGGTTGGCTATACGTTCACGTGATCCCGGTGGGGGCACCACCTGCGGGTCGAGGCCGCCCGGGCCCGCCTCCCCGTTGGCTCATGAGATTTCTCATGAAGGTTCATCCGGCCATCCGTCGGCGCATCGGTTCCGCCCGCCAGGCCATCGCCTCGGACCTGCCCGCCACCGTCATCCGCCGCTGGACCGACGAGTGGCGGCCCTTGCATCAAGAGGAGGCCAACCGAGTGCTGGGGATCGATCTCGGCTTACTCTCTGATGAGGACCTGGCGGCCCAGCTCGATCGCAGAATCGAGCTGGTAGGGCACCCAGCCCATCTCATGGTGGGACTCGCGTTCTGGATCGTCGTCTACGAGCTCGCCGAGGTGTGCCGAGAGCTGCTGGGGTGGGACACCGCCAAGACGCTCAGCTTGTTGGAGGGACTGTCCACCACCTCCACCGAGCCGGCCCGACAGCTTGCCGATCTCGCCCGACTGGCCCGGTCCAAGCCGGCCGTCAGTGAGCTACTGACCAGAGTCGATGAGTCCACCCCAGGGCGGCTGGCGGAGGTGGACCCCGAGTTCGGTCGAGCGTTTTCTGACTACGTGGCTGCCAACGGGCATCGTTCGCTCAACTACGACATCATCGAGCCAACGTTGGCCGAGATGCAGCATCTCCTGCTTCGCTTAGTAGCCGATCAAATGGAGCGGCAGTTCTCACTCGAGGAGGCAACCGAGACATCCTCGCGACGGCGTAACGAGGCTGCTGAGGAGGCCCGCTCCCTCCTGGTCTCCCACCCGAAGGCCGACCGGGAGCGATTCGAGCGAGTTCTGCTCCGCGCTCGTCAGGCTTATCCGGCCCTTGAGGACCGTGTTTGGTGGACGTACAGCGTCCAAGCGGCTCTTCTTCGCTACGTCGCGCTTGAGATAGGGCGCCGGTTAGTACACCGGGGCCACCTGTCGGCGGTTGACGACGTGTTATTCCTGGAGGCGCACGATGCCCGCGCAGCGCTCTTCGACGGCGCAAATCGCCATAGGACGGCACGGCTGGCCAGGGGGCAGCGAGCATGGGCCCTAGCCCACCCTGGACCCCGTGCGTATGGCGAGGCACCGGGCGCGCCTCCCTTCGACCTTCTGCCACCAGCGGCTCGCCTCGTCAACCGGGCGGTGATGTGGGGGCTCAACCCATTCTTTGAGAAACCCTTACAGGCACACGGCAGGTACGTGTTGGCTGGCGCCCCTGCATCACCGGGTCGGTATACAGGCACGGTCCGGGTGGTGATGGGCGAGCAAAACTTCGGCAAGATCCAGGCGGGAGACGTCGTGGTGTGCCCCGTCACCTCGCCCGCCTGGTCGGTCGTCTTCCCCAGCATGGGGGCTCTTGTCACCGACAGCGGCGGGATCCTCTCCCATCCAGCCATCATCGCACGGGAGCATGGGATACCGGCGGTGGTCGGCACCGGAAACGCCACGACCCTGCTGAGAGATGGCCAATCGGTGACTGTCGACGGCAACTCCGGCGTCGTCAGCCGGACCGTCAGCGCCAGCACAGAGTAGGGGAGGTACTCGGCTGTCGGGCGTATAACGGCCAAGCTTGAGTGGAGGCTGACCACCATCGGCGGCGTCTTCGATGGTGCATAGCTCAGCGGTACGGATTGGTCCGGTGCGTGCCGCCCGGATCGAGACGCTACGAGGCTGTCGGTAACGCGCGAAGCCGCGCTGCGCGTTCCGAGGTGTGGCCCTGGAACCGCCTCAAAGATCAGACAAACCGATCTCCGCCGAGCGCGCCCACCGCCGGCATCCGGATCTGCCGCTAGTCGCACGCTCGATCATGTAGATGAGCTGATGGTCGTGGGACGCTGTATCGACGGTTGCGCATGTCTAAGCGGTGGTCTCCAGAACGAGGCGCCCGGCGCCTATGCCTAGTTCGTGCCGACAAGACGTGGTGCTGGTGTGAGGTTGAGCCGACCGACCGCTTGGTTGAGGTCCTGGGGCCAGATCCCATAGCCGGTATTCGGGGTCGATACCGAAGTAGTCCTCGGGTCCGTGCAGGACGCGAGTACGCATGTACGCAGAACCGCTCCCTCCAGGACCGCTCGTTCACATTGAGCGGCTGGTTGTTGACCTTCTGGTCGGTGATCCGAAACAGCTTCTCCATGGCCCTGTACTCGTAGGCCAGCAGTGTCTCGGCGCTGGCCCATATGCCGGCACCGGCCATCCGAGCGTCGGCTGCGGCCTGAATCAGCAGCGTCAGGTCCTCCACACCCGGGATGGACGGGTAGATCACAAACTGGGCTGCCCAGCCGCTCGTAACGAGGTCGAGGTTAAAGGTCGGCCGCTGCTGTTTGGGGATCTCCCGCCTTTCCTTTTCGCTGTAGTCCGGGGCGACGTAGGCCAGCAGCCGGTTGTTGTTGTCAAATGGGCTGTCGGCCACGCGGATGAAGATGGCGCGCGGCCGGCCGCTCGGCCTGGCCAGGCGGGTTGTGATGTTCTGCTTGCCGAACGCGGAGGCGGCCTGGCCCTGCTCGAGTTGCAGGCTGCCCGCCCGGCCGGTCTCCAGCTTCGGCAACAGGAACTCGGCCAATCCCGCGTCGATCGGCGCCTTGCCTTGCCGGATCCATTGCCCGAGCTGTTTGAATTCTTGGTCGATCACGCTGGCACGCTGCGCGGTTCTCGCAGTCACCTCCGGCGTATCCACCGACAACATCCGGACCGGCATGCGCAAATTCGGCGTGTCCCCGTCAGTCACGTCGACCAGAGCCCGCGCTCCCAGCGCCGGCATGCTCGCACCGGCTGGTGCCCAGAAGATCTGCACAGGCTCAATCACGTCGCCTCCCAACCAACAGTGGGACTCCATCATAGAATGCCAGTTCATCACTCCACGAGGCCGACTCTCGCCTCTGGTGATCGCGACCGCCATGTGGCGACGAGGTCGATGGCACCGACGAGGTTGGCGTTGATGTCATCGAGGTTCTTGGCGGGGATCCAGTACTCCCGGATGGATCGTCAGCCCGCTCACTCGACCTCGCCGCATTATCTTCAGAAATCCATTGCTGCCTATGACCACAGTTCGAACGCCGCGGATCATGAGGATCGGCAAGGACCGCGAGGGCACGTGCTGGCCAACAGTTCATCCGGCGAAGCCGGGCGCACGGCAGCTGTGGTCGACATCGACTCCACCGAGGCTGAGCCCGGCCGTGTGTTGCACGTCCCCCGCGACGACACCCGAATCCACATCGGAGCCCCGAGGACGGACCGATACAGGAAGACATCCAACGGGCGAAGCTGGACGACCTCGATGCCGCGATCGTTGCCGCGCTGCGGGCTGAGCCCGATGTCTGCCAACCAGCTAACCAAGTCGATCCGCCGGCTGCGCGATGACGTGTACGCGGCAACGGCAAGGCTCCTCGACATTGGACGGCTGGAGCGCCCGCGGGTTCGAGCTGCAGGTGGCCGCGGAGGTGTCTTAAGTGTCTCCGACGAAAGGCAAACTGCTGTCTCCTCCGCTCCGCGGAGCGAAGGTGTCCTCCCTTGTCTCCGGGCCCGAGCGGCCCGGACAGGAGACACCCTCCGCGCAGCCCCAGAACCCCGAAAGGACGATCATGAAGTTCACCACCGCCGCCTGCATTCGCTGCAGCCATCGCCTGGCCAACGGCCGCCGCGTCCTGTGTGGACCGTGTGCATTGGCCGAGTGGCGCGAGCAGACCAGTGTGCCGGACCGGACCCACCGTGAAGCCCTGAGCTACGCCGAGGCGTGGAACCAGGCGACGGTCGCGTTTATGGCTGCGCTCTCCGTGGCCATGGCTGCCCGCATGCCCCGCACCCGGCCCGGTCCGAGCGTGTTTCCGCCGCCCGATGTGGACGCGCTGGAAGCCGAGGTGCTGCGCCTGGCCAACGAGTTGCGGGCGTTCGCCGACAACGATCCGACCGCGAAAGGGGATGCGTGATCGGCTGCCCGAGGAAGCATGCGCGCAACGTCGCCCGCCACGCTCAGGCGCCCCGGCGACGCGCGATTCGCCTTGACCCAAGCTGCATTCGGCAAGGGCGACGCCGCCAAACCCGACAGCGCGCTTGCCGGAGTGCTAGCTGTGCTCCGGGCCGAGCAAGCGACCGGCAACACATCGGGCGGCGATGCCGAAATCCTCGACGCCGCGATCCTCCGGCTGGAACGTCGGGAGACCGTCGCCCACTACCGCCACCGACCGTCCACACCAGATTCATCCGCGACCCTTAACAGAGCAGAAAGGCCTACCATGACCCCCTCAACAGCTCACGCACACCTGGCGAACAACCCCACCACCCCGTGCTCGACGCTTCCCCTCCATTCGTGTCGGACGGGTTATGTCCGAGCGGAACGGTGCGGCTACCGGCGGCACGCAAGCACCCCGGCGAGATCGCCGACGAGCAGGTGGCGGAGTAGTTCACCGCGTGCCCGCGCACGAGATCGAAGCCCTCAACTACGGTTGGAGCATCCTGCACTGCCTGCCCGTCGGCTTGCTCGACAAGGATTCCGCCGGTACGGGCACGGTGATCCGCCCCAGCACCGTACGGGCCTATGCCACCGCCGCCGGCTTCGGCAGGGTCGAGGTGCTCCCCATCGAATACGACTTCTGGCGTTTCTATTGGCTCGAGCCTTGAAACAGCCGCATTGCCGGCGCCTCGCCCTCGCGGTGCTCGATGCGAGCATGCTCGCCGCCGTCGCACGCCTGGCGGCGACGCTCGTGCGGCCTATGGCCGCCGCGATCCCGGCCAGCCTTGCTCGCGTCGGCTTCGCCATCCAGACGGTGCCCAAGTCACTCTTGGGCTGACGAGCAGCACATGGGTGCTGACGTGGTTGGGCCAGAAGACGTTCACTCACGAGGTCCGCCACGGCCTCTCCATCTCCCGATTGCTCGCGAGGCCTTGCAGGCGAGACGTCAACCCCGCACACTCGTGCGTCCCGCACTTTCGACTTCGAGGGTACGGATGATGGCGGTCACTGATGTGTCTATGTCCGCCTCGTCGGTGGACCAGTTGATCACGGAGATTCGCATGGCGGCCTGGCCGTGCCAGGTGGTTCCGCTCATCCAGCACGTGCCCTCCTGTTGGGTCCGCCGCACGATCTGGTTGGTGAGACCGTCGTGGTCGCCGTCGGGGGCGTGGAAGCGAACAAGAACCTGGTTCAGCACGACGTCGTTGAGTATCTCAATGCGCTCGTGTGCGGCCAGTCCCTCCGCGAAGCGCCGGGCCAGCGCGCAGCAGCGCTCCACGAGGTCGGCGATACCGTCGCGTCCGAGCGCGCGAATGGCGGCGTAGATGGGGAAGCCGCGGGCGCGGCGGGAGAGCTCCGGGTTGTAGTCCATCGCGTCCCGTTCGCCGCCGTTGTCTTGAGGCAGGTAGCCGGCGCGCATGCCCATGGCTGCGCGGTGCGCGTCGGGGTGGGCACAGAGGGCAATTCCGCTGTCGTAGGGCACGTTGAGCCACTTGTGGGCGTCGGTGGCCCATGAGTCGGCGAGTTCGAAGCCGGTCAAAAGCGGACGCAGCCTGGGGCTGGCCGCGGCCCATAGCCCGAAGGCGCCGTCGACGTGGACCCACGCGTCGGCCTCGTGGGCGAGACCGTAGACGTCCGCGAGCGGATCAACAGCCCCGGTGTTGACGTTGCCGGCCTGGGCACAGACGATCGTCGGTCCTGTCGTCGGGTGAAGTGCATCCTGTAGCGCTTCCGGGCGCATCCGTCCCTGCTCGTCTACCGCGACCGCGGAGACGGCGTTGGTGCCCAATCCGAGGAACCGCAGCGCTCGGTCGATCGTGTCGTGCCGTTCGGCGCCGGCGAGCACCCGTACCGGCGGTGCCCCGATCAATCCGTGCTTCTCCACGTCCCAGTCTGCGCGCCGCAGGACGTCGTGCCGGGCGGCGGCGAGCCCGGTGAAGTTGGCCATCTGGCCGCCGGTGACGAACCCGACGGAGACGTGTGGCGGCAGCCCCAACAGCTGCGCTACCCAGCCGCCCGCCACCTCCTCGACCACGGCGGCGGCAGGTGCGGGTAGGTACAGGCCCGCGTTCTGGTCCCAGGTGGCAGTGAGCCAGTCCGCCGCCAGCGCGGCCGGGGTGGCGCCGCCGATGACGAAGCCATGGAACCGGCCGCTGGAGGAGGCGACCAGTCCCGGCTGGGCCGCCGCAGCCAGCTCGGCGATCACCGTGCGGGGATCGCCGGCACCTTCCGGCAGCGGGCCGCCGAGTGCCGCTCGCAGCTCGGTCGGTGTCGCTCGGGAACCGACGGGCCGGGTGGGAACGCTGGTCAGGTAGGCGAGGGCCTGCTGGTAGGCCTCGGTCAAGGGGCCAGCCCAGTCCGGTGTCTGCACTAGGGACTCCTCACCTGTGTGGTGCCGAGCCGTACGAACATAGTCTTGTCTATGTCGGCCGCCAGCGCCGCGTCGTTGGGTTCCATGTATAGCTGTCGGGTGCCTCCACTGACGTGGGGCGCTGTCCGTCCCACTCGATCAGCGGGGCGCTATGCCAGGCCCAGTCGCTCGACAGCCGCGGGTGGTCCGGCAGTGCGATGCGTCCGTTGGCCCACCGAAGCGCATCCCACGGGTCCACTGTTCGCGGCGCCCAGGGAAACAGCCGGGCCACCACGCGGGCGCATAGGTCCCGGTCGGGGTCGAACGGTTGCGCCCAGCCGTCGGCGATGTCCCGGCCGTGTACGAGTAGCTCGTCGCAGGCCATGGCGGAAAAGCCGCAAAGGGTCAGCCATCCCCCAGTGGTGCCAGGCCCGGGCATCGGGCGGTGCGGTATCGATGACCTGAGCCAGGTGAGTCGCCAACGCATCGATGGTGGCGGCCCGGTCGGCCACGCTCGCCGTCGGGTGCAGGGCAACATCGAAGCGCAGTCGGCGATGGCTGCGCAGGGCGAGGTGGATGGCGTAGAAGCCACAGACGTCGGTGAGGTGAGCCGCCACCTCACTGGCGGTCCACGTGAGTTCGCCGGCGCTCGCGGACCAGTCCCGCGCTGTGCCCGAGACCAGCAATCCGGTGAACATCGTCGCAGCGCGCCGAACATCGTCCCCGGTGGGCTCAGCCATGCCGCTGTACTTTTCCAGGCTAGGGTCAGAAGCTGAACGTCGTGGCGCCATCGTCGCCGATCCACTGCCACAGTGGCACGGTGCCGCCGATCTCAGCGTTGGACAGCAGGTTGCCCTTGTCCAGCTTCCGGGCGTCGAAGCAGATCGGGCAGACCAGGAACCGGCCACCCGCTGTCTCGTACCGTCCGAACAGGTCCGGCAGGGGTGGGCAGCCGTCGCAGCCGCTCCCGACAGCGACGCCCGGGATGGCGAGCCTGACCGCCTCCTTGGTCAGAAACATCAGGGTGGATCGACCCTGCTCGGCGGCACCGACCGCGACGAGGAACGCGACGGTGACCTTCTCGAGGTCCTCCATGCCAGTGATTAGGCTGACGACGGCCTTCTGTGCCATGGCTCTCTCCTTTTCTTGTGACCGCGACTGCCGGCGACGTCATTGGTTCGGTCAGTGTGATGGTTTGATGGCGAGTAGGGAGATGCTCTTGACGCCATACGTTCCGCTGGCGTTGCGCGCTTGCGTAGAAACGAACTCGTAGGGGTTGCGGCGAACCGTTGCGATGCGTAACCCGGCGGCCTCGATTGCCTCGACGTACTCGTCCTCCTGCGCCGCACCGCCGATGCAGGACGCCCAGAGGTCCGCATTCGCGATGATGGAATCAGTGAGCTGCCGTTCAGTGACGATGTCCGCCACAGCAAGGCGCCCGCCTGGACGCAGCAGGCGTGCCGCGGCGGCGAAGACCTGCGCCTTGTCGGGCGAGAGGTTGATGACGCCGTTGGAGACCACGCAGTCGGCGCTGCCATCGTCGATGGGCGGGCTTTCGATGCGACCCTCCCGGAACTCGATCCGGTCCACCCCCGCATCGGCCGCGAGCCGACGGGCCTTGTCCAGTTGCTCCACGGTGAAGTCGACGCCGACCACACGGCCCGTTGACCCCACCAGGCTGGCGGCGTAGAAGGCGTCCATTCCGGAACCGCTGCCGAGATCGACGACCGTGCCGCCTTCGCTGAGGCGCGCAAGGTCGAAGAAGAAGCCGACCCCAGCGAACGACTCGACCGCGCCAGCCGGAATCCGGTCCAGGACATCGACGTCGTACCCGAGACGAACGGCCAGCGGCCGCCCCAATTCGAAATGGAAGCCCGCTTCCGGCTTCTCGGCAACCTGTCGGTACATTTCCTTGACTTTGGCCGTGAGCTCCTCAGCGTTGACCAAGGTTGACATGATTCCTCCACATTGCTCGGTGGTACTTCAGCCGGCGGCGTATTCCCTTGGACTAGTCGATGAAGCAGTCAAGGCACACGATGCGCATGGGCTCGGAGCCGTGGCTCTCGATCGCGTGCGGCTCGTTCGGGTCGATCGAGAACGAGTCACCCGATGTGAGCGGTTGCGTCACGTCGTTGACGCGCAAGGCTCCGCGTCCCGCCATGATCACCCCTTCGTGTGCGTGTGGGTGCACGTGGAAGGGGGTCGCCTGGCCCGGGTCGACGTCCAGCAATTTCAGCTCGACCTCCTCGACCCGCTTGAGCCGACGCACGGCGACGCCTGGGACCTCACCCGCCTGAGCCCGGATCTCGTCCAGGCGTCGGACCGCTTTCCGATCGGTCATGGCCCACTCCCTCGGTTGCGTCGCCTAACGTAAAGGACGGCATCGGCCGGCCCGTTTATTGCGGGCTGACGGAATGCAATAACTACGTCCCGGCGTACGTCTCTTAGGGGGAAGGGACGTGGGGTGCACGTGAACGGACGCTGCACATGAACGGTCGTTGCACATGAACGGGCAGACTTCGCTTGCCGCGCCACGACCGCTGCGGGCTGGGAGGCAAGGGATGTCGGGTACGCCGGCCAGGCGCACACCGCGGACCAAGGACGCCTTCCAGGCGCTGGCCCGCGCTCAGCTGCCGCGGCTGTTGGCGCTTGCCCGGCGCCTCACCCGAGATGAGGCGGAGGATCTCGTGCAGGAGGCCCTGCTACGTGGCTATCTCGCCTACCCCGAGCTGGAGGCAGACCAGGCGGGCGGCCGCTGGCTCCAGGTGATCCTCGTGAACGTGTACCGCGACCGGGAGCGCAAACGGGCGCGCTCGGCCGAGGAGCTTCCGGTGGCCGATGCCGACAACTTCTCGCTCTACCGGACCATCGTCGAGGAGGACCCATTCCCCTACTCGGACACCGTTCACCTCGACTTCCTGCACTCGTTCACGAAGGAAGACGTGCGCCAGGTGCTGCTGCGTCTACCCGAGATCTACCGGATGCCGCTCGTGCTGTGCCACATGGAGGGCTTCGCCACCAAGGAAGTGGCCCGCCTATGCCAGGCGCCGCTGGGCACCGTCCTGGCCCGGCTGCACCGGGGTCGCAAAGCATTCGAGCGGGAGATGTGGACGTACGCCGAGGAGATGGGTCTGCTCAAGGAACACCGGAGAACGCCATGACCGAACCACGTGAACCGTTGATCCCGTGCGACCAGGCTGTGCGGCAGCTATGGGCGTACGTGGAAGCCTCGGTCCCGCCGGTCGACCACGCGAAGATCACGGAGCACCTGGCGATCTGTCAACGCTGCTGCGGCGAACTCGAGTTCGTAAAGCACCTGCGCGGCCTCCTCGCCGCGCAGACCACCGACGAGGTGCCACCGGAATTGATCCGGCAACTGAACCAGTTCGTGGAGGAGTTGTAGCCGATGACCGAGGATCTCATGTACCAGAACGAGATCCGGCAGGCCGTCCGCCTGGCATACGCCGAGATTCCCACCGGCGGCGGCGAGCCGGTCACCCGCCGGTCGTACACCGACGAGGAACTCGGCCTACTGCCCCCGGGCGCGGTCAACTGGGCACTCGGCGTCGGCAACCCGGTCCGCCACGCCGCACTCCAGCCGGGGGAAACCGTTCTTGACGTCGGCAGCGGCGGCGGCATCGACTCGATCCTGGCGGCGCGACGGGTCGGCCCGTCGGGCCGCGTCATCGGCCTGGACCTGTTAGAGGAGATGTGCACCCGAGGCCGCACACATGCGCAACAGGCCGGCGTCGACGGGTGGACCGAGTTCCGGCGCGGCGAAATGGAGGCAATCCCGCTGCCCGACACAAGCGTTGACGTCGTCATCTCCAACGGCGTGATCAACCTGTCCGCCCGCAAGAGCCGAACATTGGCGGAAGTCTTCCGGGTGTTACGCCCGGGTGGGCGAATCTGCATCGTCGACCTCACCGTCGACGAGGACCTGCCGCCGGCCGTCCTCGGCTCGGCCGCGGCGTGGGCCGGGTGCATCTCTGGCGCTTTGTCAAGACGGGTACTTCTGCGAAAGCTTGAAAACGTCACGTTCACCGACATCAGGATCGACAACCCGGTGCCGTTCAGCCTGGCGGACGCCGCATTGTATCCGCTGTTCGGTTCCCAGCTCATCGACCAGATGCGGCAACTGCTCCCGCCCGAGCGGCACGACAGCGTCGCCACTACGGTCCTCATTACCGCCCTTCGCCCACCTTTATAGCTCTACAGTGGATGGCCCCCGCCGAGTGCCCGTCCTACGATGGCGTCGCGGTCTTGGTCCGAAGAGAACGGATGCGATGGTCACGATCGATGAGATGCTGCGGCGGGCGCGCTTGCCGCTGGAACGGCTGACGCCGCACCGGGCCTGGGCGGCGATGCAGAGCGGCGCCGTCGTTGTCGACATCCGGCCGGAGTTCCAGCGGCGCGCCGACGGCGACATTCCGGGAGCCGTGGTCATCGAACGGGTACACCTCGAGTGGCGCTGCGACCCGACCAGTGCGGCGCGCATGCCCGAGGCGGTCGACCACAATGTGCGCTGGATCATCTGCTGCGACGAGGGCTACTCGTCATCGTTAGCGGCGGACTCGCTACAACAACTCGGACTGCACCGCGCGATTGATGTGATCGACGGGTTCCGGGCGTGGCGGTCGGCCGGATTGCCCGTCACCCACTCGGCGCAGCCGGCTCGCCCGCGGCTGTACGGACGCTGACCGGCTTACTGGTGCCCGGCAGCACCGCGGTCACCCAGGCGACGCCGTGTTCCACGTCGGGGCGCCAACGCACGTCGACATGGGCGAATCCCGCTGCGTCCAGCCATTTCGTGAGCTGTTCCGTGGTCGGCGCGTGATAGACACTCGGATCGAGCCGGCGCGGCAACGGATGCTCGCCGGCGCGGTAGGCGAGGACGAGACGACCGCCGGGTCGCAGCACTCGGGCGGCCTCGCCGAAGGTCGCAGCCGGGTCGGGCCAGAAGTAGATGGTGTGCACTCCGACAACTCCGTCCACCGCGTCGTCGGGCAGCGGCAGGGCGATGCCATCGCCCAACAGGAGCTCCAGCCGACCACCGGCCACCAGGTGGGCGTTGCGCCGCCGGGCCGTGGCCAGCATGGTCGGCGACACGTCGACCCCGACGACGGTTGCACCGTCAGCGGCGAGCCAACCCAGCGCCCGGCCCGGGCCGCAGCCGATCTCCACCACCCGCTCGCCGGGCTTGGCGTCGAGCAGGTCGATGGCGACGTCATTGACCACGGCGGTCTCGCGGATCCAGATGCGGCCCAGCAGTCGGCCCGCGAGGCCGTGTGGGCGGGCGGCTTGCCGCGACAGGTAACCGAACAGCGGACCCGTGAGTGTGGCTGCCGCGCGGGCGGGCCAGGGCTGCGGCGGCTTGACGGGACAGGTACGACGGAGCATGACGGCCTCCAAATCAGGCGGTGCTGTGCTGTGTCGATGTCAGGCCCCGCGCCAGGAGCGTGGCCAGCGTTGCCGCGACCTCTTCGTCGTCGATCGCCGTGACCGGCGACGCGATGGTCGCTTGGGGTGCCGGATCAAAGCGGCAGTGCACCGCCCACAGCACGCACAGCTCAACCACGGTGCGGGCGACGAGCGGCACCGGCCCCGGTAGCACGAGGTCGCCGGCGGCCTGCCGCCGGCTCAGGTAGGTCTCCATCCCCGACATCTGCGCGCCACGGCCGGTGTTGAGCCACACCTCGGCCAGTTCGGGCAGCTCCGGCGCGCACCGGTCCACCAGCTTGATGGCCGTACGGTTGCGCGCCAGCCGACGGTAAAGATCGACGACGATCGCCGCCAGTTCCTCAGCCGCCGCGGATTGCCCGATCGGTCTCGCCCGCCGGGACAAGGCGCGGGTAAGGGCCATGTCGGGCACCTCGGCCGCGAGCCGGGAGGCGACGAGAGCCGCCAGCTCACCCGCGGCCGGTGCCGCGAGCGGCAGCCTCGAGGGGTCGGGCAGCGGCTCGGCGTCATCGGCGAACCGGACGGCGCCGGCGAAGAGTGCCTCCTTGCTCTGCGCGTACCCGTACAGGGTCCCTTTGGCGAGGCCGAGCGCGTCGGCCACGTCCTGGATCTGCGTGCGCCGATAGCCGTGGACGACGAAGACCCGGGCCGCTTCGTCCAGCACCGCCCGAAGGCGGTCCGGCGGGATCATGCGAACCATGCCACTCATCATAACTGACCGACTCGGTCAGTCAAGTCCGCCGACCACTCAAGTCCTAGGACGGGTTTCGTACATGCGCGCCGCGACGAGGAGGCCGGAGGCGGCGGTGATCCCGGCAACCAGCCATATTGCCGTGCGAATGCCCAGCAGGTCGGCGGTGATGCCCGCGATGAGTGCGCCGACCGCGTAGCCGCCGTCGCGCCAGAGGCGGTAGACGCCCACGGCGCGGGCCCGCCAGGTTGGGTGGGCCACGTCTCCGATCACGGCGAGCAGCGTCGGGTAGACCATCGCGGTGCCCGCGCCCATGAGAATCGCGGCGACCGCCCAGATGGCGAAGCCGCTGCCCGCAGCGACGATGGCGATGCCGACGGCCTGCGTGAGCATGCCGCCGACGATGAGCCATTTACGGCCCCACCGGTCCGACAGTGCCCCGGTCACCGTCTGGCCCAGACCCCAGACCGCCGGGTAGATCGCGGCGAGCGCGCCGATGCGGGCCAGTCCGAGGCCGCTGGTGGCGAACAGGATCGGATACAGCCCCCAGGCGAGGCCGTCGTTGAGGTTGTTGACCATGCCGGCTTGACTGGCCGACGAGAGGGCCTTCTCGGT
>Ga0209889_1000156_pt1 | contig 15464 bp, 12 predicted proteins | sample GWRWN1_0_10_FD_187233 | JGI IMG/M metagenome (GOLD analysis project Ga0209889, IMG submission 187233) | Riverbed sediment microbial communities from areas with no vegetation in Columbia River, Washington, USA - GW-RW N1_0_10 (SPAdes)... | ecosystem: Environmental > Aquatic > Freshwater > River >... | reverse complement strand
CACTGCCGGCGTGGCGCGCGACCGCCGCGGTCGTCCTCCGCTATGTACCAGCGTGGTTGCTGATCTCGGCAGCAACGTGGCTGGTGGCGCGGTCGCTGGTGCCCGAGCCGCCGATCCTCCGCATCGGCATCGCCACCACCCTGTCCTGGGTCGCCGGGTTCGCCGCGGTCCCGGTGCCTGCCGGGGCCGGGATTCGGGAGGCGGTCTTCGTCGCCTCGTCGGGGCTGCCCGGCGCCGTCGGCGCCACGGTGGCGGTCGCTTCCCGCCTGGTCTTCGTGCTGGTGGACGCCGGCGGCCTGCTTCTGACCGCCCGCTGGCACCGCGCGTCGCCACGCCCCGACGCCCACTGACCGCTCCCAGCGCGGTTCGGGGCACGGAGGGGCGTACCGCTACCCTGGATCGGACATGACCGTGCTTTTCCGAGGGCTGCGCCCCCGCACCCCTTCGTCTCCCGGCTCGCTGGCGCTCGCGCGGTCGACCGGTCAAGAGCCGTGACCTCCGTTTGGACGCAGCTCGAGCCACACCTTGCGGATGTGGAGAAGCCGGCCCGCTACATCGGGATGGAGCTTGGTGCGCAGCGTCGCGAGCATCGTCCTGGAAGGGTGGCCTGGCTCCTCACCTACCCCGACACCTACGAGATCGGGTTGCCCAACCAGGGCCTGCAGATCCTCTACGAGATCCTCAACGAGCGCGACGATGCCGTGGCCGAGCGGGCGTACGCGCCCTGGGGTGACCTCGAGGCGGTCATGCGCCGGGAGCGGATCCCGTTGTTCTCGGTGGACACCCACCATGCCGCCGGCGACTTCGACGTGCTGGCCTTCAACCTGTCGGCGGAGCTGACCTACACAAACCTGCTCAACTGCGTCGACCTGGCCGGCGTCCCCGTTCGGGCGGCCGACCGGCACCCCGAGCACCCGCTGGTCGCCGCCGGGGGCCATTGCGCCTACAACCCCGAGCCGCTGGCCGATTTCCTCGACTTCGTGGTGCTGGGCGACGGCGAGGAGGTCGTATCGGAGATCACCGCGGTGCTGGCGGACTGGAAGGCGTCCGGCCGCACTGAAGGCAGTCGCCGCGGGATGCTGCGCGCGCTGGCCGGGGTCGAGGGTGTGTACGTCCCGTCCCTGTACGAGGTGCACTACGACGGGCCCGCCATCCGCGCCATCCGGCCGCGCTACCCGGACGTCCCCGAGCGGATCGAGAAGCGCACCGTCGCCGACCTAACGGCGTGGCCGTACCCCCGCAACCAGCTCGTACCCCTCACCGAGGTCGTGCACGACCGGCTCAACGTCGAGGTCTTCCGGGGCTGCACCCGGGGGTGCCGCTTCTGCCAGGCGGGCATGATCACCCGCCCCGTGAGGGAGCGTCCCGCCGAGCAGGTCCGCACCATGGTGTCCGAGGGCCTGCGCCGCACCGGATACGACGAGGTCGCGCTCACCAGCCTGTCCACGGCCGACTTCTCGGGGATCGAGTCGGTGGTGCAGGGCATTGTCGACGACCCCTCGACGTGCGGCCAGGTGTCAGTCAGCCTGCCCAGCCTGCGGGTCGACGCGTTCACCGTGGGGATCGCGGCGCAGATCCAGAAGGCCCGCCGCACGGGCCTCACCTTCGCCCCCGAGGCCGGGACCTGGCGCATGCGCCAGATCATCAACAAGCTCATCCGGGAGGAAGACCTCTACGGCGCCGTCACCAGCGCCTTCAGTCAGGGCTGGCGCAGGGTCAAGCTCTACTTCCTGACCGGGCTGCCCTCGGAGACCGACGAGGACACCCTCGGCATCTACGAGCTCGCGCGAAACTGCGTCGAGATCGGACGCAGCTATACCAAGGGCGTCTCGGTCAAGGCGTCGGTCGGTGGGTTCGTACCCAAGCCGTTCACGCCGTTCCAGTGGTTCGGGCAGAACACGGTCGACGAGCTGTACCGCAAGATCGGGCTGCTGCGCGACACAACCAAGCGCAGCAAGGGCCTGCAGCTCACCTGGCATGACCCCAGGGCGACATTGGTGGAGGGACTGGCTTCGCGGGGCGACCGGCGGCTGGGCCCGGTGATCGAGCAGGTCTGGCGGCGAGGCGGGACGTTCCAGGAGTGGAGCGAGCACTTCCGGCTCGACCTGTGGCTGCAGGCGATGGCCGACCACGGTCTCGACCTCGACTGGTACGTCTACCGGCACCGCACCGAGGCCGAGGTGCTGCCCTGGGACCACATCTCGGCCGGGTTGCACAAGGACTTCCTGTGGCAGGACTGGCAGGACGCTCTGGCCGAGGTCGGCCTGCCCGATTGCCGCTGGACCCCCTGCTACGACTGCGGTGCCTGCACCGGCTACAGCATCGAGCATGTGGTGGCGTCGGCCGTGGCGCCCGCCGGCGGCAGCCAGGGGACCGGGCAGGACCTCTCGACCGGGCACCTCGTCCGCACGTCCGTCCCAGTCGAGCTGCGCTCCCGCAAGCTGGTGGGGGTCGGACCGTGACGCTGCGCAGCCGCCAGGCGGAGCAGCCGGCAGCGCGTGAGCGGCGTGCCTTCGAGGCAGCGCCTGCGGAGCAGGCGCAAGAGACAGGGTGCAGCCGCCAGGCGGAGCAGCCGGCAGCGCGTGAGCGGCGTGCCTTCGAGGCAGCGAATACCCGCATCCGCATTCGGTTCTCGAAATTCGGGAAGATCAGGTTCACGAGCCACCGCGACGTGGCTCGCATCTGGGAGCGCGCGCTGCGCCGGGCCGAGCTCCCGATCGCGTACACCGAGGGCTTTTCACCCCGACCGAAGCTGAGTTTCGGGCTCGCGCTCTCGACGGGGTACGAGTCGCACGGCGAATACCTCGACGTTGCCCTGCGCGATGCGCTGGGTGACGCCGAGGTTCACGAGTTGCCCCGACGGCTCGCTCCGGCGTTGCCCGAGGGGATCGAGGTGCAGGCGGTCGTGCCCCTGGCGGCGGGTGCCGGATCCCTCCAGCAGGCCGTGACCAGCTGCACCTGGCACATCGAAATGGGGGCAGCCCCGCGGTCCGGCGTCGCGCATGCGATGGCGGGTGCGCTGGCCGCTCCCGAGTTGGTCCTGACCCGCCAGCGCAAGGGGCGCAGCGTCACCGATGACGTGCGTCCCGCAATCCTCAGTGCCGAGGTGCTCGGTGCGGGGACGATCGACGCCGAGCTGGCCACACAGCCCCGAGGGCTGCGCCCGGCCGAATTCTTGGCCGCGGTCGATCCCACCTGGCGCGCCGACCGGGTCACTCGCATCAATCAATGGACGCAGGTCGGCGGCGCCCGGCGTGAGGTCATCGACCTCCCGCCGGCAGCGACGCCGCCTCCGCACGCCGAGGTGCGTGCGTCATGAGAAGGGAAGTCACCCATGGCCGAGAGAGTTGTGCCCGGCGGCACGGAGGCGCCAGAACCGGCACCTGAGGCGCCGAAGACGCCCACCGCGGCCCCTGACGCCGCGAGCTCTACCGCTTCGGCGGCGTCGACGCCGCCGGCAACCGCGCCGGGAACCAGCTCGGGCGACGGCAACGGCGCCATGCCCGGCACTGCCGGCTCCGCAGCCGGCGCGGTCCGCAAGCGGCGGCGCCGCGGCTCCCGCGGTGGTCGCAAGCGCAGCAAGCCCCGCACCGACGGCAGCACTGACGGCACTGACGAGGCGGAAGCCGACATGGCCGAACCCGGGGCCGAGGACGCCCCGGACGAACGCGCGGCCGGAGCGTCGGCCGAACCCGCCGAACCGGGCGGCGGCGACGGTCTCACGCCCGAGCTGCCCGATCTCCACCGCGAAGGCCGGCCCGCCTCGGTCGAGGCCGCCGCCAAGGCCCTGGTGCGCAAGGCCCCGCCGCTCGGTGCGCCGGTCAAGCCCAAGATCGGCGACACCATTCCCGCCGACGCGCTGCGGCCCACGGAGCCGGCCAAGCCGGCCGACGATGCCGGCGATGGCGGCAAGCGACGCCGACGCCGGCGGGGCGGTCGCGGGCGCTCGGCGGGATCGGGCGCCACGCAGACAACCGACAGGCCCGTCGAGGCGGTGATCGCCCACGAGCCCGCCGAGCTCGACGAGGAGACGCTCGAACGCCGGCGGGGACGCGAGCGCAAGGGCCGCCCCGTCGGCCGCTACATGATGACCGTCCACGTCACGCCCAATGCGACGCAGATCGCCGTGCTCGAGGGCCGCTCGCTGATCGAGCACTACGTATCCCATCCCTCGGACGACGTGTCGCAGATCCACGGCAACATCTACCTGGGCCGGGTGCAAAACGTGCTCCCGGGCATGGAGGCGGCGTTCGTCGACATCGGCACCCCCAAGAACGCCGTGCTCTACCGCGGCGACGTCCACTACGACCCCGAAGACATCGAGGGCGGCACGACCGTCGGTAGGCCTCGGATCGAGGACGTCCTCAAAGCGGGCCAGACGATTCTTTGCCAGGTCACCAAGAATCCCATCGGGGCCAAGGGCGCCCGCCTGACCCAGGAGGTGTCGCTGCCCGGTCGGTTCGTGGTGCTGATCCCCAACTCGTCGACCTACGGCATCTCCAAGCGCTTGCCCGACGACGAGCGCAAGCGACTGCGGACGATCCTCGATCGGGTCAAGCCGGCCCAGCACGGGGTGATCGTGCGCACCGCGGCCGAGAGCGTCACCACCGATGAGATCGAGGACGACGTGCGCCGCCTGCTCTCGCAGTGGGACCAGATCGAGGCGCTGGCCAAGCGGTCCAAGGCACCCGCCCTCCTCTACCGCGAGCCCGACATGGCGGTGCGGGTGATCCGGGAGGAGTTCAGCCAGGAGTATCGCAGTGTCCTCATCGACAACCGCGAGCTGCACAACGCGGTGCGCGACTACGTGGCGTCGATCAGCCCCGAGCTGGCCGACCGGGTCGAGTACTACGACCTGGAGGCCGAGGCGCTGCCCATGTTCGAGCGCCACCACGTGCACGAACAGCTCCACCGGGCCCTGGACCGCAAGGTGTGGCTGCCCTCGGGCGGGTCGCTCATCATCGAGCGAACCGAGGCGCTCACGGTCATCGATGTCAACACGGGCAAGAACGTGGGGCGCTCGAGCCTCGAGGAGACGGTGTTCAAGAACAACCTGGAGGCCGCGGTGGAGATCGCCCGCCAGCTCCGGCTCCGTGACATCGGCGGCATCATCGTCGTCGACTTCATCGACATGGAGCGCAGGGACAACCGCGACGAGGTGGTCCGGGTCTTCCGTGATGCCCTGTCCCGGGACAAGACCCGCACGCAGGTGTTCGAGATCTCCGAGCTGGGATTGTGCGAGATGACCCGCAAGCGCATCGGCGAGGGGCTGCTCGAGTCGTTCGCGGAGCGCTGCCCCGAGTGCGAAGGCCGGGGCGTCCTCATCGACAAGGAGCTGCTGCCCGACTGAGCGGGTGCCAATCCGAATCGGCGCCGTTTCGTGGCGGTGCTCGCGCAGTATTGGCGCCGGAACGCCATGTCGATGCGGGTGGCGGCTCTCGGGGGGCGGCCGGTAGGCTGACCCGTCCCCATCACGAGGCAGATCGCATGTACGCAGTCATCAAGACCGGTGGCAAGCAGTACCGGGTCGAAAAGGGCCAGAAGCTCGACGTCGAGCTTGTGAGCGGTGACGACGGCGACGACGGCAAGGTCGAGCTGAAGCCCGTCCTGCTGGTCGACGGCGACACGGTGCTGGCCGGCCCCAAGGCGCTCAGCAAGGCCAAGGTCACGGCCAAGGTCGTGGGCGAGAACAAGGGCCCAAAGATCACCGGGTTGACGTACAAGAACAAGACCAATAGCTCTCGCCGCTGGGGTCATCGTCAGCGCTACTCGACGATCGAGATCACCGGCATCTCCAAGGGATAGGTGACGACATGTCCAAGACCAAGGGCGCCGGTTCGACCAAGAACGGGCGCGACTCGCAGGCCAAGCGGCTCGGTGTGAAGGTGTATGACGGGACCGCCGTAGACGCCGGCGCCATCATCGTCCGCCAGCGCGGCACCCGGTTCCACCCCGGCGAGAACGTCGGCCGGGGCGGCGACGACACGCTGTTCGCCAAGGCGAGCGGCACCGTCAAGTTCGGCCAGCGCAAGGGCCGCAAGCTGGTCGACATCATCCCGGCTGACTAGACCGGACCCCGAATCGTGACGGGCCCCCGTGGTAGCGGGGGCCTTTTCGCGGTTCGCAACGGTTGCCGGGGGCCGTAATACTCCCGAGGCAGTGTCGCAATTCGTCGACGAGTGCAACATCCACTTGAAGGCCGGTGACGGGGGCGCCGGGTCCGTGTCGTTCCGGCGGGAGGCACACGTGGCGAAGGGGGGACCCGACGGCGGCGACGGGGGATCGGGCGGCGACGTGTGGCTGGCGGCCGACCACAACGTGGCCTCGCTGCTGGCGTTCAAGGACCAGCCGTTCCGGCGGGCCGGCGACGGCACCCACGGCCAGGGCAAGCGCCGCCACGGCGCGGCCGGGCGGGAGCTGGTGGTGCCGATCCCCGAAGGGACAGTCGTGTTGGACCGCGAGGGGACCGTCCTGGCCGACCTGGTCCGCGCCGGCGACCGCTACCTGGCGGCCGAGGGCGGACGTGGCGGGCGCGGCAATGCCCGCTTCCTATCCAACCGACGGCGGGCACCGGCGTTCGCCGAGCAGGGCGAGGAGGGAGAGGAGCGCTGGCTCCGGCTCGAGCTCAAGCTGCTGGCCGATGTGGCGCTGGTGGGGTTCCCGAACGTGGGCAAATCGACGCTCATCAGCCGCATCTCCGCCGCCAATCCCAAGGTGGCCGACTACCCGTTCACGACCCTGGAACCTCATCTCGGCGTGGTGCGCCTCGACGACGGCTACGAGTTCGTGGTGGCCGACATCCCCGGGCTCATCGAGGGAGCGAGCGAGGGACGTGGGCTGGGTCACCGCTTTCTGCGCCACATCGAGCGGGCGCGCGTGCTTTGCCTGCTGCTCGACATGGCCCCGATGGCCGAGCGGTCGCCCGCCGAGCAGCTCGAGGTGCTCCTGGCAGAGCTGGCCGCCTATCAGCCCCACCTGCTCGAACGTGAGCGGGTCGTGATCGGTAGCCGGGCCGACCTGGTTGCGGCCGGCGCCGACGGTGACGTGGCGGCCGACGTCGAGCTGGACCTGCGGGTGTCCGCCGTCACCGGCGCCGGCGTCCCACAGCTCACCGGCAGGCTGGCGGACGCCGTCCGCCGGGCGCGGGCGGCCGTGCCGGAGCCGAGCCAGTTCGTGGTGCATCGGCCGGTCGGCACCGGCTACGAGGTGGTGCGCGAGGGTGGCGGTTGGGCGGTCGAGGGCCGGGAGGCGACCCGCGCGGTGGCGCTATCCGACCTCACGCGGCCCGAGGCGCTCGCCGAGGCCCACCGCCGGCTCCATCGCCTCGGCGTGGACAGGGCGCTGGCCCGCGCCGGGGCCAAGGCCGGTGACCCGGTGCGCATCGGTTCACTCGTGTTCGACTACGAGGACGACGAGGAGCTGGGGGAAAGCGGCTCGTGATTGTCGTGGCCAAGGTCGGCTCGTCGTCGATCACGACCGAGTTCGGCGAGATCGACGAATCGGCGATCGCCAAGTTCTGCGCCGAGGTGGCGGCGCTGCGGCGCATCGGCCACCGGGTGATCATGGTGACCAGCGGCGCCATCGCCGCCGGCCTGCCGGCCCTGGGCCTGGAGGCCGCCCGCCCCCGCGACGCCGTGTCGCTGCAGGCGGTATCCGCGGTCGGGCAGAGCCGGCTGATGCGGGTGTACGACGCCGCCCTGGCCGAGGACGGGCTCATCGGCGGCCAGGTCTTGCTGGCGCCGCTGGACTTCACCATCCGCCAGCAGTACCTGCACGCCCGCTCGACGCTCACCCGCCTGCTCGAGCTGGGCGTCGTGCCTGTGGTCAACGAAAACGACGCCATTGCCGACGACGAGATCCGCTTCGGCGACAACGACCGGCTGGCGGCGCTGGTGGCCCACCTGGTGGCCGCCGACCTGCTGGTGCTGCTCACCGACCAGCCGGGCTTGCTCACGGGCGACCCGCGGCTGGACGACGAGGCGTCGCTGATCGAGGAGATCGTCGAGGTCGACCACACCCTCGAGGCAATGGCGGGTGGGACCGGCAGCGAACGGGGCAGTGGGGGTATGGCGTCCAAGTTGGCCGCCGCCAAGATCGCCGCCTGGTCTGGCGTACGGGCTGTCATCGCCCAGGCCGACCGGTCCAACGTGCTCGTGGAAGCGGTGTCCGGTACGACCGGGATGGGCACTGTGGTCGTGCCCCGGCGCCGACGGCTGCCGGCCCGCAAGCTGTGGATCGCCTTCGCCGTGGGATCGTCGGGCACGGTGGTCGTCGACGACGGCGCGCGCCAGGCGCTCCTCGAGCGGGGCGTCTCGCTGTTGCCGGCCGGGGTGACCGGCGTGAAGGGCAGCTTCGAGGCCAACGAGCCGGTGGAGATCGCCGGTCCCGACGGCCGGATTTTCGCCAAAGGCCTGTGCCGGCTCGACGCCGCCGGCCTGCGCGAGGTGGCCGGCCGGCACACGTCAGACCTGCCCGAGGGCGTGACCCACGAGGTCGTCCACCGCGACGATCTCGTCGTGCTCCCCTAGTGCCGTGACCGTGACCGAGCCGCAGAGCGGCACGCTGCGACAGGATGCCGGAGATCCCCCGCTTCTGACGGGGCTCGTCTTCGCGGGGTCGGTGGCCTTGGTAGCGGCGGCGCGGGTTTGGCAGATCGTCGGTCGGGGAGCTGCGTGGTGGAACGACTCGACGGACTTCCTCGCCAGCGCCGGCACCGGCCTGTTCAGCCTCGAACGCTGGGCGGGGCCCCGCACTGCTGCGGCGCCGCTCGTCCTGTCGCTGGCCAGGTTGGAGCCCCGCACATACGTGAACTGGCAGGCGGGCATCGCCGCACTGTGTTGGGGGGCGCTGGCCACTTCGGTGTGGACGCTGTTCGGGGGCCGACGCGCCCGCTGGCTGGCGGCCCTGGCCGTGGTGGCGTTCTCCTGCACGGTGCCGGTGACGATGTGGGAACGGTCGGTGCTGTCGGAGTCGCTGGCCGTCTCGACCCTGGCGTTGACCCTGGCGGCAGTTCTCCAGCTGGCCCGGGGCGTGACCGACGGTGAATACCGCGGATCATGCGGGCGCGCGGACGCCGGCTCGGCGACCACAGGGCGACCGGCCGAATCGACCCTCATTGGCTGGTGGGTGGCTGCCGTGCTGGCGGCGTCGGCGCTGTGGCTGATAACCCGCGACAGCCACGCATCGGTGGTGGCGGTGGCGGCCGTGGCCCTCGGGGTGGGACTCGTCATCGCGCAATGGCGGGCCCGGGGGCGGCCAGCGCCCGCCGATGGCGGCAACGAACGGGGCCGCGCGGTGAACGCTCTTATCGTCCTGGCGTGTGGGCTGTTCGCCCTCGGCGCGTTGGCGTGGGCGGCAGCCTCGCACGGGAACCGTTACGCGTACCCGTTGCGCAACGTGTTCGAGGCCCGGGTGCTCCCGTATCCCGACCGCGTGTCCTGGTTCGCCGACCACGGCATGCCCCAGGGCGAGCGGTTCGTGGGGCCGGACGCGTTCGCACCGGCCGTGAACAGCGGGGAGGCACCAGTCACCTACGTCGCCGACCATGACCCGGCGATGCAGGAATGGATGGCCTGGGTCGAGCGGGACGGGCGAGGGGCGTTCGCTACCTGGGTGGCGACGCATCCGGCCTATCTGGTGACCGAGCCCCTCCGGAACCCCGAGCGCACCTTCAACAACGCCCTGGGCGATCGCAGCTACTACGCGCCCAGCGGTCAGCGCGACCTGCCGCTGGTGACAGACGTGATGGTCCCCAACCGGTGGGTGTCGCTGGCGGTGGTGGCGGTGGTGGCGACGTGGGCCACGTGGCGCAGTCGCTGGGGATCGCCGCTGTTGCTGGTCGGTGCCGTCACCGTGGCGCTGGCCGCACCCCTCGGCCTGGTGTCGTGGCACAGCGACGGCATGGAGACGGCGCGCCACCTCGTGGTGCCCGCAGTGCAGCTTCACCTCGGCGCGCTGCTGATGGTGCTCGGCGTCCTCAGCTCGCGACGCGACCCACATGTAGCGTCGGACGCATGAGCGAGCTTCCCGAAGGGCGAGAGAGCGAGCGTGCCCCGAGCGGCCCGGCCGAAGGCGAAGAGCGGGGAGCGATGAGCGACGAGACCCCGCTTTCGATCCGCCATCCCGCCGAGGCCACGGTCGGCGGGGTCGTCGTGGTTCAGGAGGCGTTCGGAGTGACCGAGCACATCGAGGACGTCTGCCAGCGGTTCGCCGACACCGGCTGGCTGGCGGTCGCGCCTCATCTGTTCCACGGCACCGGCGATCCGGTGCTGGACCACACGGACTTCGACGCGGTCCGGCCCCACATGGCGGCGCTCACCGCCGACGGCATCGCCACGGACGTCGACGCCGCCCTCGACTACATCGAGGGCGCCGGGTTCCCGGCGGACGTGGCCGGCATCGTTGGTTTCTGCATGGGCGGCTCGGTCGCGCTCGCCACCGCCGCGAGGCGCCAGGTCGGCGCCGCGGTCACGTTCTACGGCGGTGGCGTGACCCAGGGGCGCTTCGGGTTCCGACCGTTGGTCGAGCTGGCTCCGCAGCTGCGGTCGCCGTGGCTGGGCCTGTTCGGGGACCGTGACCAGGGCATCCCGGTGGACGACGTGGAGGCCCTGCGCGCCGCCGCGGCCACGGCCGAGGTTCCCACCGAGGTGGTGCGCTACCCGGACGCCGGGCACGGGTTCCATCGGGACGGCAGCGGTTCCTACCACGCCGAGTCGGCCGCTGACGCCTGGCATCGCACCCTCGGCTGGTTCGCCCGCTTCCTGACCACTGGAGCGGCCGAGGTGCTCTGACCGAAGGTGGCGGCGGTGCCGCCACCCCGATCTCCCATGTGGGAACATGTGTTCGTGGCAGGCGAAGCCACGATCCTGCATGCCGACCTCGACGCCTTCTACGCGTCGGTCGAGCAACGGGACGATCCTCGTCTGCGCGGTCGCCCGGTCATCGTCGGCGGGGGCGTCGTGCTGGCCGCCAGTTACGAGGCCAAGGCCTTCGGGATCCGCACCGCCATGGGGGGCGCCGAGGCCCGTCGGCTGTGCCCGTGGGCGGTCGTCGTCGAGCCGCGAATGTCGGCCTACACCGAGTCCAGCAAGGCGGTTTTCGAGGTGTTCGACCGGACCACGCCCCTGGTCGAGGGCCTGTCGATCGACGAGGCGTTCCTCGACGTCGGTGGCCTGCGGCGGGTCTCCGGCACGTCCCGCGAGATCGCAGTGCGGCTGCGGCGGGAGGTCGCCGAGCGGGTCGGCCTGCCCATCACCGTCGGCGTGGCCAGGACCAAGTTCCTGGCCAAGGTGGCGAGCGGCGTGGCCAAGCCCGACGGCCTCCTGGTGGTGCCGCCTGACCGGGAGACGGACTTCCTCCACCCGCTACCGGTCGAGCGCCTCTGGGGGGTCGGCCCCGTCACCGGAGCCAAGCTCCGCAGCCGAGGCATCGCCACGGTGGGCGAGGTGGCCCGGCTGGCCGAGGCCACGCTGGTAGCGATGCTCGGCCGGGCGTCGGGCCGGCATCTCCACGCGCTGGCCCACAACCGCGATCCGCGCCCGATAGAGGTGGGCCGGCGCCGGCACTCGATCGGGTCGCAGCACGCACTCGGCCGCACACCCAGATCACCAGAGGACGTCGACGCCGCGGTGGTCGCCCTGGTGGACCGCGTCACCCGCCGGATGCGGGCCGCCGGTCGGGTCGGCCGCACGGTCACACTCCGACTTCGGTTCGACGACTTCTCGCGGGCGACCCGCTCGCACACGCTGCCCCAAGCGACCGCCGCCACCCGCACGATCCTGGACACGGTGCGGGTGTTGTTGGCGGCGGCCACGCCAACGATCGAGTACCGGGGCCTCACGTTGGTCGGGGTGGCGGTCGGCAACCTCGACGACGCCGACGCCGTCCAGCTCGCACTGCCGTTCGATCAGCACGGCACGACCGCGCTCGACACCGCGCTCGACGAGGTGTGCGACCGCTTCGGGTCGGGCGCGGTGACCCGGGCCGTCCTCCTTGGCCGCGACCGGGGCGTGCAGGTGCCGCTGCTCCCCGATTGACCGCCAGCCGCCTACGCCAACTAGAGGGCGTGTTGGTGGATCCAGGCGTGCATGGCGATGCCCGAGGCCACACCGGCGTTGATCGAGCGGGTCGAGCCGAACATGGTGATCGAGCACACCTGCAAACAGGCGCCCCGGGCGGCGTCCGACAGGCCCGGGCCTTCCTGGCCGAACAGCAACACGCAGCGCCGCGGCAGCTCCACCGTCTCGAGCGGCACCGATCCCGGGAGGTTGTCGATGCCGACGATGGGCACGCCGTCGCGCTCGGCGGCGTCGGACCATGCCAGCAGGTCGGCGACCGTCGGATGGTGGACCACGTGCTGGTAGCGCTCGGTCACCATCGCTCCCCGCCGGTTCCAGCGCCGCCGCCCGACGATGTGCACGCCGGCCGCCAGGAAGGCGTTGGCATTGCGCACGACCGTGCCGATGTTGAGGTCGTGGCGCCAGTTCTCGACCGCCACGTGGAACGGGTGCCGGCGTTTGTCGAGGTCGGCGACGATGGCGTCGACCCGCCAATAGCGGTAGCGGTCCACCACGTTGCGCCGGTCACCTCGCGCCAGCAGCTCGGGGTCGAGACGGGGATCGTCGGGCCACGGCCACGGGTGAGGCCCGACCCCGACCGCACTATTTTTCTCCGCGGGATCGGTCGCCATGACGCGCGTTCCCGCGGAGAAAACGCGGGGATGGACGTCCTCAGCCGCTGCCGTCAGCCCCGGAGGTCCCGGTACCGGTGGCCGAGTCACCCGCGGTCAGCCCGAGCTCGGCCCGGATCTGCGACAGCCGGGCCTGCGCTTCGCTGTTCATCGACGCCTGCTCCACCTCGAGCATGCGTGACTCCACCGACGACTCGGTCAGCTCCGACATGCCCTTGGCCCGGGCGTAGCGGGACTCGATCTTGTCGCGCACCTCGTCGAGCGTCGGCACGTCCTGGCCCACGGTCTCGGAAAGCGACGCCATGGCCGTGTTCATCTGCTCCTGCATCTTGGCCTGGTCGAGCTGCGACAGCAGCTTCTGGCGCTCGGCCAGCTTCTGCTGCAGGGCGGTCGAGTTCTGCTGGACCGCCGCCTTGGCCTGGTTGGCGGCGTCGGTCGACTGCAGGTGGAGCTGCTTGAGGTCCTCGACCTCGTGCTCGAGCGTGATGAGCCGGTTGGCGAAGCTCTCGGCGGTGGCCGTGTATTGCAGGGCCTTCTCGGAGTCGCCTCCCTTGCTCGCCTCGTCGGCCATGAGCACGGCCTGGCGGGCGTTGCCGTTGACCTTCTCGAGCTCGCCCATGGTGCGGTTGAGCCTGATCTCGGTCTGCTTCTGGTGGGCGATGACGTTGGCGGCCTGCTCCTTGAGGCGCCGATGCTGGTCCTGGGCCTCGGCGATGGCCTGTTCGAGCTGGACCTTGGGGTCGGCCTTCTCTTCGAAGGACGACGTCAGCCGAGCCGTCAGGTAGCGCCACCAACGCCGGAACAGTTTGAGCATGACCAGCAGGTTAGGCCTCTGGCGGTGGGAGCCGGGCCCGGTAGCGGATCAATGTCTCCTGTGGGGCTGTGCCCCACACCCATCGCCGCCGGGCGAGCTGGCGCTCGCGCAATGTCTCCTGTGGGGCTGCGCCCCACACCCATCGCCGCCGGGCGAGCTGGCGCTCGCGCCGTCGGGCTTCAGCGCTCGCTTCGTTCGCACTTCAGCGACGGGCGCGATCGGCCAGGCCGGCCACCCTACGCACCATGATCGTGGCCTCGGGCACGCCCAAGCGGTGGGTGATTGCCACATAGACGAGCCCGGCCGGGCCCACGACCATCACGAGCGCGACCAGCGACGGCAACCCCCCGAACAGCGCCTCCGCCACCACCGCGACGACGGCGGCCGCCGCACAGCCGGCGGCGATGGGGTTGAGCCAGCGCCCGGCCAGGCGAGTGCGGCCGATGCGCCAGGCCAGGGCGCGGCTCAGCAGCCGGTACTCGACCCAGCGGGACACGGCGGCACCGATGGCGAGGCCGACGATCCCCAGGTGGGCGACGTCGGCGGCGTTGTCGCGCGCGGCCTCGGGCAGCGGACCGAAGGCAAAGATGTCGCCCCAGCCCTCGATGCCGTCGGGCCCGACCACCAGCCGGTCGAGGGGGAACATGAAGACCAGCCCGATGACCGCGGCCAGGATCACGCTCATGGCGGCTACCCGGGCAGGAGTGCGGGCGTCGTCGAGTGCGTAGAGGCCGTTCTGCAGCAGCCGCGACGACGTCGAGGCCAGCAGGCTCATCGAGAACACCGCCAGGGTGAGCCACACCACGATGGTGTCGGCGGACGTGAAGTTGCCGCGCTGGAACACCGCCCCCACGATCACGTCGCCGACGACGATGAACAGCGTCGCCGTGGGCGCCACGTACCAAGCGATGCGGGCCATGCCCTCCTCCAGCCGCAGCCGGAACTGGCGGCGCGTCTCAGGGTCGTGCACCTCGACCTCCGACAGCTCCGGCAGCTCGGCGGCGGCCACGCTCATGCCGAACAGGCTTACGGGAAGGAGGTAGAGGACCAGGGCGAACTGCAGGGACGCGACCGCACCGGTCGCCAGGTAGCTGGCCAGCAGCAGGTCGACGTAACCCATGATCTGGACGACGCCGCGCCCCATCACGACCGGCCCGAAGCGGGCCAGCACGCTGCGCACGGAGGCGTTGGCGGTGTCGAGGTTGAGGTGCACGCCGCCGAGCAGCCGCCGCACCGGCCCGATCTGGACGCCGAACTGCAGGATGCCGCCGATCAACACGCCCCAGGCCAGCGCGTAGGCGAGGGTGCGGGTGTTGGTGGTGGTCAAGCCAACGGCCACCACGGCGGCGATCTGGGCGGCGTTCCACAGCACCGGGGCCACGTAGGACAGGAAGAACCGGCGGTGGCTGTTGAGGACGCCCAGGCACCAGGCCGACAGGACCAGGAAGCCGATGCCCGGGAAGATGATGCGGACCAATTGGACGGTGAGGTCGAAGCGGTAGGCGTCGTGGAAGCCGGGTACCAACGCCCGGGTCAGCGGCTCGGCCAGCGCCACGCCGACGACGCTGAGCACCCCGGTCAGTGCGACGAGCAGGCCGGCCACCGCACCGGCGACGTGTCCGGCCTCCTCCTCCCGGCCCTCGGCGCGGAGCCGGGCGTAGACGGGGATGAACGACGCCGACAGCACGCCCTCGCCGAGCAGGTTCTGCAAGAGGTTGGGGATCCGCAGCGCCGCCCGGAAGGCGTCGCTGGCCGGGCCGGTGCCGAGGTAGTTGGCGATGACCGACTCGCGGATGAGCCCGGAGCAGCGGGACAGGAAGATGCCGGCCGCCACCAACATCGACGATCGCTGGGTGCTGGCAAGTTCCTCCGGCCGGGCCTCGACCGCTGGCGAGGTGGGCGCGGCTCCTTGCCCTTCGGGCGCCTCCGTCTCGAGCTCGACCTGCGTCGACGAGATCTTGC
>Ga0209889_1000155_pt1 | contig 15481 bp, 13 predicted proteins | sample GWRWN1_0_10_FD_187233 | JGI IMG/M metagenome (GOLD analysis project Ga0209889, IMG submission 187233) | Riverbed sediment microbial communities from areas with no vegetation in Columbia River, Washington, USA - GW-RW N1_0_10 (SPAdes)... | ecosystem: Environmental > Aquatic > Freshwater > River >... | reverse complement strand
ACTGGCCTACTGGGGCGGCCGGGAGCACCTTGCGGTCGCCGACGGCTCGTCTCCACGGCGACCGTGTCGCAGGCACCCTCCGACCGTGGGCCCGGTGTGGTGGTTGGCGAGGCACACGCTTGCATGGTCGCGCTGACGCGCAAGGGGCACACCAGGGCGACGTCGAGCGGACCGGCTTCGCCGGGTTCGATCCAGCCGACATCGCCCTGGGCTCCTCCAAAGTTCTGGCCGGCAAGGAGCCGGCTTCGCCGGCGCTCGTCTTGTTCCGACCACAACTTTGCCCCGACCCCTTGCGCGTCAGCGTGCTCGTCCATGCGGCCCTGGCCTCGCAACCGCACCCGAGCCCCAAGGAGGGCGCCATGTCCACCGACAACTTCGTCACCGTCGTCGGGAACCTCACCGACGACCCGGAGCTCCGCTTCACCCCCCAGGGGACGGCGGTGGCCAACTTCCGGCTGGCCGTCACCGCTCGCGTTCGCGACGGGGACTCCTGGAAGGACGGGGAGACCTCGTTCTTCCGGGTCAACGTCTGGCGGCAGCTGGCCGAGAACGCGGCCGAGTCGCTGACCAAGGGCACCCGCGCCATCGTGGTTGGGCGGCTGCGGACCCGCTCCTGGGAGACCCCCGAGGGCGACAAGCGGTCGGTCACCGAGATCGAGGCCGACGAGGTCGGCCCCAGCCTCAAGTGGGCCACCGCCAAGGTCGAGCGGGCCAGCAAGTCCAGGTCGGGCGCGTCGCAGGGCGACCAGTTCAACGACGAGCCGCCATTCTGAGGCCTCCACCACAACCCGGGCCCCGGCCGCGGCCGGGGCCCCGGGATGTCCTGTCCCTGTGTCCCTCTGACGCTCCTCACCGTGGACTCAACCCTAACACGGCGCTATTCGGCAGCCACAGCGTCCGCGTGCTGGTCGCTGCCCGACCTGCCGGGCCGTCGCCGGGCTGGAGCACCGCGAGGGTGCTTGGAGGTCGTCGGCGGCTGTGAGGTGCTCGCTGAGCATGCCTGTGAGTCCCGCCAGGGACGCTCACCGGTGTGCTGACGCGGCCGCCCTAGGTGCTGGTGCCCGGGCGGCTGACCAGCGCACCTTCCCAGCCTGTGGCCAAGGAGCACCCTGTGAGTCCAGTCGCCGCCGCCGCGGCCGCCGCCCTGACCTCCGCAAGGCCCGCAAGGTCAGGTGAGCGCCATGGTGGCGACGATGGCGTCAGCGACTGCGGTGGCACCCGCGGCCGGGCCGACCGCCGAAGAGGACGACGAGGGCCGCTTGGAGCGCGCCTACCTCGGCGGCGGCTGGGCCGTGAACGATTGCGAGCCGACCGAGGAGGAACTCGAGTACCGCCAGGAGCGCGCCCGGCAAGCCCAACAGGCCAGGGCGCTGTGGCTGCAGCGGCTCACCGCTGGAAGCCGCCTGCCAGCCCTGAACGCGACGTGCTGCGCGGCCTCCTCGCCACGACCTTGCGGGTCGACGTGCTCGCCGTGCTGCTGCGCATGCCCGAGGAATGCTTCTGTGAGGTGCTCCTCGGCACGGTCGCGCAACTGGTCGAGCTCCTGGCCGCGGTGGACGCCACGGGACCGGTCACCGCCATCCGAACAACCCGGCGGCGCAGGCCCCGCGGGGAGGTGGCGTAGCGCATCGCCGGCGGGCGCGCTCACCGCGCTGTGATCTCCGCGGAATCGCCAGCTCGCTGGCTCCTGGTCGGCCAGGGGTGCGGCGCTCGCCGTCGGTTGCTGGTGGTCCTCACCGGGGGTGGCCTGTCCGGTCGTCCCATTGTGGGCCACCCCGGGTCGCCGCAAGGTCGTTCGTCCTCGCTTCGCTGCGGGCGCTCCACCTTGCCCCGACCCGGGGCCCCCGGCCCGTGGCGAGGAGCCGACCACCCAGGCCACACGCCAGAAGGAGCTGAGCATGGCGCATCACGTCGTCTTCCACCCCGGCCCGGAGTTCGGCTACCTGGAGACCCTTCACCGAACCGGCGACGTCCACCTGGCCGCGCTGCTCGCCGCCGGCGACCGCTGGGCAGTGGACATCGTCGAGCTCGGCGCTGACGCCGCTCACGCGCGATCGCGGGCTGGCCTGCGCTCGTTCGCCGTTGCGGTCGCCGGCCGGCTCCTGGAGCAGCCCTCGGGGCAGTTCGCCGACGCGACCCGGCACGTCGGCACGACCTGGTCGTGCGACACCGGGCGACACACGCTCTGCCGGGGCTGGGTCGCGCCCCGCCAGTACGGACGCCGCCCATGCATCTGCGTCTGCCACGCCGCAGCGACCCGCGGTCGCGAGCCCTGGTCGTCGGTGTCGGTCCGGCATCTGTCCTACCCGTATCCCGAGTCGCCGGCCGCCGGCCGCCGTGGCGACAGCAGCCCGGCCCGGCACCTCCCGGGCTGCGTTCCTGCCGTGCCTGACGCGCCCGGATGTGAGGCGGTGCGGGCCGAGTACGGAATCTGCCCCGACCACGACGGCCTCTGCGCGCCGGGCTGCCCGGTCGGGCACACCGGCGGTAACACCGGCTGAGGCGGACCGCGTGCCCGAGATCGGCGTCTGTCGCAACGAGGCCTGCGGGCGGCACGGGCCGCTGCAGCCCGACGGCTACTGCTCGCAGGCTTGCCGCGAGGCCGTCGCGGTACGCCGCCAGGTCGAGGCGATCCGCGCGGGGATGGCGGCCCGCGACGCGTGGATCCGCGAGCAGCTCGCCGGCCTGGCCCCGCTCGCCGCTGCTGAGCGGCTCTTGGAGATCCTCCAGGCCGAGGAGGCCCAGGAGCTCGCCGAGGAAGCGGCCGCCGCCCGTGGCTGGCGCTGGCAGGTCGCGCTCGGCAAGCACCCGCGGGAGCGGTGGTGAGCGGCACGCCCGCCACCTCCACAAGGGGCCGCACCTGCCGGTACTCACCGGGGGTGGGCCTGCCTGGCCGTCCCATTGTGGGCCACCCCGAACCGCGTCAAGGGCGCTCGCTGACGCTCGCGTCGCTTCGCGATGGCCTTCGGCTCCCCTTGACTCGGCCCGGGGTCCCCGGCCGGGGGTGGGACGACGACCAGGCAGGCCACACACCAGGAGGGAAGGCCATGCACGGATTCGTCGAGGTCGGGATGTGCCGCAACGACCCCTGCGGGCAGGTCGGGCCACGGCTGGAGGACGGCTTCTGCTCGGAGGACTGCCGCAGGGAGGCAGTCGGCTGCTCGGTGCCTGGCTGCGGCTGCGGCGGTGTCTGCGACGGCGTCAGCCGGTGCACCGACTGTGAGCGCTACACCTGGGGTGTCGTTGGTGGTCGCTGCCCGGACTGTCGGGTTCCCGCGATCACGACCACGATCGAGGTCGCCTCCGGCGCCGACGCGTGGCGGCTAGACCGCGGCAACGCCAGCGTCGACCGTTCGCCCGAGGCCCGGCCATGACCGCCGCCGCCCGCGCCCGCAAGCCGGCGCATCGGGTCGAGTGTCGCTGCGGCTGGGTCGGCTACCGGGTTCACCCGAACTCCCGCGACTGCCCGGCGCGCGGCTGCCCCCGCGAGAAGATCGAGGTCCTCTGGACGGCCGGGCAAGGCCCCCGCAGGTCCATCGTGTACCTGTTGCACTTCCACTGGCCGGTCCGGCTCGTCGACGGCAAGCCCCGGGAGGTCCCCCCCAAGGGCTTCCACGCCTGCCACTACTGCGGCTGGACGATCGACCTTCCCGCCCGTCTCCGCGACCACCTCGCTGGCGTCTACGTACGCGGGGAGAAGACGCGCGGCCGCGGCGCCAGGCTGGTCGCCGCCGCTATCGCCGCCGGCGCCACCGTCGAGGTCGCCCGCGTCTGGTATGCGCCCAAGGCGTTCGAGCAGGTCCTCAAGCAGCGCCGCAAGGACGGCTCGACCCGCTGCGGCGCCAAGAAGGCCCTCACCAAGCTCTGCCCGGTCTGCGACGGGAAGGCGCTGTGCCGCTACCCGCAGGAGCGCGTCTACCAGCTGCTCGGCGTCAAGGACCCCGCGCAGGAGCGCCAGGAGCGCCGCGCCCGCGCCGCCGCCCGCGCCCGCTACCGTGCGGATGTGGCCGCCGGCGTGTGGGATGCCGACGCCGAGTGGGAGCGGGCGTTCCCGGGCCTGGCATACGGCACCGCAGCAGCCGCCCAGGCCTGAACTCGGCGGGCAGGGGGTCGCCTCGACCGCCGCGGAAGCCTACCCGCAGGAGCTGCCCTGGCGGCGTGCCGCGTGGCGCGCGACCCCGACGCGGCCATGGGGCCCAGCCCACGGCCATCCCTCGACCTGACGCGCAGGTCCGCACCGGCGACCGAGACGGCCGTAGCGGCCGACAGGAGGCGCGCAGCAGGGGGGCACGGCTCGACGCCGGCGCTCCGAGGGTCGCCCTTGACACACGACCGGCGCACGATCTGTGCGCCTCTGCGAGCAGTCACGCGCCGGCGACCGACTCTTCCGCCGGCGTCATCCTGGCAACCCGTGGTGCCCGCCGTGCCAAGGCACCGCAGCGATCCGGCCCGGCCCACCCCGTCAGGCCCACGGAGGCGAACCCCCGTCGGGCCCACCCGGCTAAGATCCCCGCTCCCATGGTGCGACGCTGCACCATGGGCACCTGCTGCAGCGGGACGGCGACGCCTTCGCCGCGGCGATCCTTCCGGCTCAGCACCGTGCGTCCACCCCTCGCCGCGCTGCGCGGCTCGTCGCCACCACCCGCTTCCACAGACTTGCATCAGGGATGCGTTTTCCTGTGAGCCCCGCGGTGAGTGGCCGGGTCCAGGCTGCCCTCCCTCAGGCTCGTCCACCCCGGTTGGCCGGGGCGTGGGCGCCGGATCCGGGGCGGTGCGCGTGCTCAACATCGGCAAGCTGCTGCGCGGCAAGGAGCGCTACTATCTCGACCAGGTCGCCCGCAGCCAGGAGGAGTACTACACCGGCGCCGGGGAGGCGCCGGGCCAGTGGACGGGCGCGGCCGCGGCCGAGCTCGGCATCGCCGGCGAGGTCAGCGAGGTCGGGCTGCAGCGGGCGCTGGACGGCGCCCACGCGCACACCGCGGCGCGGCTGGCCGCCCCGCCCAGGGGCCATCGGGTGGCCTCCTTCGACCTGACCTTCCGGGCACCCAAGAGCGTCAGCCTGCTGTATGCCCTTGGCGGGCCGCGGGTGAGCGCGGCTGTGCGGGAGGCGAACGCCCAAGCTGTGGCCGCGGCGCTCGGCTACCTGGAGCGGCACGCCGCGATCGCGCGTCGCGGCCACAACGGCACCCAGCTGGTGCGCGGCAACGGGTTCATCGCCGCGGTCTTCCAGCACCGCACCAGCCGGGCCGGCGACCCGCTGCTGCACATCCATGCACTCATCGCCAACCTGACCCGCGGCCCGGACGGGCGGTGGACGGCGCTGGACGGCCGGGCCCTGTACGCCCACGCCAAGACCGCCGGCTACCTGTACCAGGCGGTCCTGCGGCGCGAGCTGACCCGCACGCTGGGGGTGGCCTGGGGTCGGGTCAGCAACGGCGTGGCGGATGTGGCCGGCATCCCCAGGGACGTCATCGTGGCGTTCTCCCGGCGCCGCCAGCAGATCACCCGGCGGCAGGCCGAGCGGGGCGAGCACTCGGCCAAGAGCGCCCAGACCGCCGCCCTGGACACCCGCAGCCGCAAGGAGAAGGGCGTCAGCCGGGAGACCCTGCTGGGCCGCTGGCAGCAGCAGGCCGAGGCGCTCGGCTTCCGGACCCGCGACCTGGAAGGCCTGCTGGGCCAGGCCGAGGCGCGCCCGCTGGGCCCCGAGGAGTGCGACCTGCTGATCGCCGAGCTGGCCGGCCCGGACGGCCTGACACAAGAGGCGAGCACGTTCTGCCGGCGGGACGTGCTCCGGGCCATCTGCGAACGGCTGCCGGCCGGCGCCGACATCGCCGAGATCGAACGTCTGGCCGACCGGTTGCTGGCCGTCGACGACCTCATCATCCAGGTCACCCACGCCGACGACCTAGCGGTGCTGCCGGCGGGGGACACCATCCGGCTGGCCGACGGTCGGGCCATCTCGGCCCGGGCCGACCTCCAACGCTACTCCACCCACGAGCTGGTCGCGCTCGAGGCAGACGTGATCGCGGCCGCGCAGCGGCGGCAGGGGGAAGGCGCCGGCATGGTGCCCGAGCAGGTGGTCGCCGCCGTGCTGGACAGCCACGTCGGCCGCCGCCACGCCCGGCCCGGGCCCGGGACGCCGCCGCCGCGCCTGGCCCCCGATCAGGCGGCCATGGTGGCGGCGTTGACCACCTCCGGGCACGGCGTGCAGCTGGTCAACGCCCAGGCCGGGGCCGGCAAGACCTTCGCGTTAGACGCGGCCCGGGCGGCCTGGCAGGCGGCCGGCTACCGGGTCCTCGGCGCGGCGTTGCCGGGCCGGGCGGCCGAGGAGCTGACCGCCGGGGCCGGCATCGACAGCAGCACCATCAGCCGGCTGCTGCTTGACCTGGAGGACCCACGGGCGCCCGGCCTTGGACCCGACACGGTCCTGGTGGTCGACGAGGCCGGCATGGTCGGCACCCGCCTGCTCGCCAAGCTGCTGGTGGCCGCCGAGCAGGCCCGGGCGAAGGTCGTGCTGGTCGGCGACACCGAGCAGCTGCCCGAGATCGACTGCGGCGGCCTGTTCCGCGGCCTGCTGATCCGGCTGGGCGGCATCCAGCTGGCCGAGAACCGCCGGCAGGTGGAGCGCTGGGAGCGGGAGGCGCTGGAGCTCCTGCGCGCCGGGGACGCCGGCGGCGCCATCGGCCGCTACTGGCAGCACGGTCGGGTGGTGGTCGGCGACAGCGCCCCGGCCCTGCGCAGCCAGCTGGTGGCGGACTGGTGGGCGGCGATGGGCCGCAGCGAGGAGCAGCCACCGGTGATGATCGCCGCCCGCCGCGCCGACGTCGCCGACCTCAACGGCCGCGCCCGGGCGCTGATGGTCGCCGACGGACGCCTAGGTCCCCAGGCGCTGGCGGTGGGCGGCCAGGAGTATGCCGTCGGCGACCGCATCGTCACCCTGCGCAACCAGCGGCGCCGGCTCGGGGTCGCCAACGGCACCCGCGGCACCGTCACCGCCATCGACGTTGCCGCCGGGGCGCTGGAGCTCTGCACCGACGACGGCCGGGGGGTGCGGCTGCCCCACTGGTACCTGACCGGCTCGCGGCGGTGGCCGCGGCGCCGGGTGGACTACGGCTACGCGGTCACCGGCCACAAGTCCGAGGGGATGACCACCGACCGGGCCTTTGTCCTCGGCTCGGAGGACGTCTACAAGGAGTGGGGCTACACCGCGATGAGCCGCGGCCGCCTGGAGAACCGGCTGTACCTGGTCGTCGGCGACAACCCCCTGGCCGAGGAACTCGACGTGCTGGGGCAGCCCAAGCAGGACCCGCTGGCGGTGATCGTGCGGGCCCTTGGCCGCAGCCGCGCCAAGACGCTGGCGCTGGACCACCTGGTCGCGGCCCGGGCCGAGGCGGCAGCGCTCCCCGACCCGGAACTGCGGGCGCGGCTTGAGCGGGCCGTCGCGCTGCTGGAACAGCGGCCGCGACTGACCGCCCAGACCGGGCCCGCGGAGCTGCGCCAGGAGCAGGCGCGGCTGCGCGGCTACCGGCGCGACGAGCTGAGCTGGCTGGTCGACACCCGCGACCGGCTGGCCCAGGGCGGCCTGCGGCGCAGCGAGCGGCGGCGGCTGCAGGTGGCGATCGGCGAACGGGAGCAGGCCCTGGCCCAGCTCGGCCGCCGTCTGGGCGACGTCGACCAGCGACTGGCGGACCTGGACGCGAAGCGGGCAGCGCAGACGGCGTGGGACCGCGACCACGCCGAGCCGCTCGGCGAGGCGCTCATCTTCGGGCGCGAGCTGTCGCACCGGGAGCTGGCCGAGGCGGTCCAGCTCGAGCAGGACCCACCCGGCCACCTGGTCGCCGAACTCGGTGGGCGGCCCGACACCGCCGCCGGCAGGGCGGCCTGGCGCGCGGCGGCTGTCGGCATCCAGACCTACCGGGCCAGCCACGACATCGACGACCCCGCCAGCGCGCTCGGCCCCGCCCCCACCGACCCGGCCGCCCACCTGGAGTGGGCGGCCGCGGCGCGTCTCACCCAGGCCGCCGCGCAGGCCATCGAGAGCCTCGAAGGCTCCAGCCTACCCGAGCCGAACCCCGACCAGCTCCGCGACATCGCCCTGTAGACGGCACCGGGAGGTGCCTCATGCGCAACCGTTCCATCTGCGTCAGCGTTTGTCGCTGGCGGCCGTCCCGGACGGGTGTCCTGGACAGCCTGGTCGCCCGCCCGGTCCTGTTCGCCGTGTCGGGTCTTCGGCGCCGTCGCGCTGCCCGGACGCCTCGCAGGTCGGCGGGGTCCCTCGGGCTTACGCACTTGCCGCCAAGCCAGTCGCCCGGCCGATCAGTAGATCTCTGCGCCCTCATCCTCCGGTGGAGGCGAGTCACTACCGGCCGGGTCGGCGTCCATCGAGGCCATGAATGAGGCGCACCCGTGAGACACCGTGAGCGGTGAGCGCGATCTCGCCGGCCAGGCCCAGGACCTGGAGGACGCGCTCAAGCGCAGCCGCTGGTTCGACGGCTCACGGCTGCAGGTCGCGCTGTATGAGTGGGCCGAGAGCGGCCTACCGGTGGACGATGTCCGTAACTGGCTTGCGGCCGGTCTGGCCCACGCCGACGACGTGCTGGCGCTGCGCGACCTCGGGGTCAGCGCGGACCTCATCCACGACGCCGGCCTGGGCGAGCAGATCAGTGCAGGTGCGCTGTCGGTCGAGGACGCCGCGGAACGCGTGCTCGGGTCGCTGCCCGCGGGCGGGCTGGATGGGGTGCGGGACGCGGCCGACGCCGCACGGCTGGCGGATGAGACCGCGTCGTGGGCGGTGCGCGTCCAGCGCCTGGCCGGCCTGCTCGACGACCAGGCCATCCCGCCCGAGCTGCTGGCATGGGCGCGCGGGTGCCACCGCGACGACCTGCTTGACGCCCAGGAGGAAGCCGCCGTCTGGGCCGGACCGTTGACGATGGAGGTGGCACGGCGGGAACTTCGCCGCCTAGACGGCCTGCCGGCACGGTGGGAGCTTCGGGGCAGCCTCTGGCCACGGGCGGCGCGCGGCGGACCCACTGCGTCCTACCCCCTCAGGGCGCTCATCCTCGGATCGCTGGCCACCGGGGAACTCACCCACCGCCTCGGCATGCGGCTGGAGGCGGCGATCGCCGATCCGCCGGCCTACCTGACCGCCGCCCTCGGCCCCTACCCCAGCGGGGAGGCGGCGCAGCTGCTGTGGACGCAGGCCGCCTTGGATGTCGAGGCCTTCCGGGTCGAGTACGCCATCACCGACCCCGAGCAGGCGCTCGGTGACCCCGGCGCGTCCATGCTCCGCGACCAGCGGCAGCGCTTCCGGGAGCTGAACCGCGCCGTGACCTGGATCCGCGTGCAACTCGAGCAGAACGACGTGCAACTTGAGGGCGGTGTGGCCTGGGCTCCGACGGAAGGGGCCGCTGCGAATGCGCTGCGCCCCGACCAGCGGCTCACCCGGCACCTCCTTGAACTCGCCCCGACGCTGCCCGCGGCGGCCCGGGCGGCGACGGCGGCGCTCTCCGACGGCGACCTGGCGGCCGCTTGGCGGTCGGCGATGATCCACGACCTGGGTCGCGACGTCGGCGAGCTTGGCGGCGACGCCGACGCCGTCACGCAGCAGGCGGCCAAGTGCATCCAGGAGCTTGAGCGTCGGGTTCAGGCGAGGGTGCAGGCGAGCATCGCCGACCCACCCGCCTTTATCCTGGACGCGCTCGGCCCTTGGCCGCGCGAGTACGAGGTTGCGGCGGGGTGGGAGGCGATGGCCGCGGCGATCGAGGAGTACCGCTTGGTCACCGAGACCAGCGACCCCATCCACGCCCTTGGGGCCACCGAGGCAGCTACCAACGCCTGGCAGCAGTGCTGGCGTCGGGAACTACTCCAGGACGTTACGCAGACGCGGTTCGTCCGCGTCGCCTACCACCACCTCGTCTTCGGGTCGAAAGCCGAGCATGCCGAGCTGGTGGACGTGCTCTCGAGCACCGCCGACCCGTGGCTGGGCGTCCGCCCAGACGCCGCCATGCTCGAGCAAAGCGCGACGCTGGCGACCGACGAGCTGTGCTATCGCGTCAGCGTCGCGCGACCGCTGCTTGCACAGCGGCCGCCGAACCGGACCGGGGAGCTGGGTGACATCCGACTCCGGTACGCCAAGCTGCGCGACTGGCAGCGCGACGCGGAGCGGTCACTTGCTGCCGCCCAGGCCAACCGGACGAGGCTCCGCTGGGCGATCGGCCTGGGCGCCCGGGCAGCCCGCGCCGCCGCCGCGGATGCGGTTGGCCGCTGCCAGGACACCCTGAACCACTTGCAGCTGTGCATGATCGGGGTCTGGAGCCAGGTGCGGGAGCTGGAGCGAGCCCAGGCTGCCTACTTCGACTGGTGGTCCGAGCGCGCCCTGCCGGTGGCGCAGGGCCAGGCGGCCGCGCAGGCGCTGCAGGCGCGCGAGGCGAGCCTTCTCGACGACCTGGCCGGCTACCCGCCTGCCTACCTGCTGGCCGAGCTCGGCCCTCCGACGGTCAACCGAGACGGCCGGGCGGCGTGGCAGCGCGGCGCCCAAGCGCTGGAACGCTACCGAGCGACCTACCACGTCTGCGACCAGGACCGGACCGTGGGGAAGGAGTCCACGGTTGGCCCCGGCACGACGCCGAAGGAGCTGCAGGACGACCGGGACCGCTTGGGCGACGCCCTCCAGGAGGCGCGCCGTGCGATCACTGACAGCCTCGCCCGCGAGCTGGACCGCGGAGTATCGCTGTCCGGCCTGGACGACGGTCCTTCTGGATTGGCCATTGAGCCATGAGCGGCTCCGGCCGGCCTCGCCCCAGGGGTCGCCGGCGGAGGAATCTACCAGTGGGGGTGCAGGGGCTTGAGGTCGACCGTCGGGCCTCGGTTGATTCGTGCGGAATCAGGCTGAACACCCCGCTCGGTCTTGGCGACAGACGACTGCTCCACGACCGGATGGGCTGGAGGGTGCAACCGCCGCCCATCACCGGCAGCCGTCCACGGCCGCGAGGGCGGAGGGCGATACGGGCGGAGCGACGCCCCTCAAGCCAGCGATGAAGGGGCGGCGTCGGGCTCGACAAGAGACCGGGCGCCGGGCAGGCTGTTGGACCCTCGGCGCCCGGTCTCGCCAAAGGAGGCTGCATGGACGATTGGGAGGTTCGGCCAGCCCGCAAGCCGTTCGGCGGGCTGGAGGCGCGGGAGGTCGCCGAGCAGATCAAGGCCAACCCGAAACGCTTCCGGCTCTTCCTCCGAAAGACAGGCCGAGGCGTCGGCCGCGACAACTGGTACGAGATCAACCCGGCCGCTGTCCCGAAGCTCATCCGCCAGTTCCGCGAGTGGGAAGCTGCTGGCCGCTAGTCGAGCTTGCCGGCGAGGTAGCTCAGAAAGGCTTGCCGAGCTGCTCGATGGCCGTCTTGGCCCACTCCTGGGCCCCTTCCCCAGCGCCAGCGGCCAGTCCAGTGGCCACGGGAGCGAGGAGCCCCTTCAAGGCGGACAAGGCACGCCTGATCTTCCTTCGATCCGGTGCGGACTGGGTAACCTCGGTGAGGACGTCCCTGGCAGCGCCCTCGGCGTCCTGCTGGTCCTGCTCTGCGAGTCCGACAGCGGGCAGCTGCTCCAGTGTGCGCACCACTGCTTGCGCAATGGCCTCGAATCCTGGGGCGATCTGCTGAGTCTGATTCTGGGTCTGGTGCACCGTCTGGTTGCCCCACGCCAGCTGTGCCCCGGTAACGTCGCCGTGGATGACCGGGCCGTTGTAGATGGCGCTACCGAACGTCGTGCCAGTCGGGAGCGCTGGTCCGTCAGTCTCAATCGGGACGCGGATCGGATGCTTGTCGAACTCTCGCTGGATGTCCCGCATCATCTTCGCGATGGCTTGCCTGTTGATCCCGTCCCGTGCCATCCGGATCCTCCAACTGATCGAGCTTCTCGAAAGGGTATAGCGTTCGGTGATCGTGCGGAGCCACTCCTCGCTGGACATACTTGAGCAGCCATGTGCGGGAGTGTACCTGCGTGCCCGTACCGGCACGCCCGCTCTGCCGCGGAGCAGCGCGGACACCCGCCCAGGTCATTCCGCCCTGCTGGTGGTCGCACCGGCACCACCGTCGTGGATGACCCCGATCTCGAGCCCCGCCACACCAGAAATACGCCAGGATCTCCCTCCCGGCTGCGGTCGCGTTCGGACGGCGATCCTGGCGGTGCTCGACAACCACACCTCGACCGGCTGACCGCGACCAGCCGCCCGATGGGAGCTGGACATTCCCCGCTCAGCCGCCAGATCAACCACGGGACGATGCTTGCAGGTCTCCGCCAGACCGGCAGCGAAGACAGCCCGCTGATACCGATGAGGCGCTGCAGTGACCGCCGTCAGTCCGCTCGACCATGGTTATTTCCAATGCTAATCGACTGCTGTCAGTCTGTTCGGCTATGGTTATTTCCAGTGCTAATCGACTGCTGCGGTCTCGTGATCGCCTTACCAGGGAGCCCCGCCATGCGTACCCCTCACAGCGCACTGCCCGCAGCCGTCAGGACGCCCCACCGGAACGGCCTCGCCGGCGCCGCCGGCGCCGCGCCCGGGACCCTGCACCCGGACGCGGACCGGCCGTTCTCGCGGCAGGCCGGCCAGATCCCACGCCGCCACCGGGCCGCGTCAAGGGCGCTCCGCGCCACCGCGCTCCGCGTCCCTGCGGGACCGCCTGCGGCGGCCCTTGACCCAACCCCGGGCGGCGCGGGCCGGCGACCACGCCGCCCCCCGGGGCGGCCGGAGCCAAGCCGACCGGCCGCGAGCACCAGCACCCAGCGGCGATTCCGCAGGAATGTGCGTCCAGTAGCTCGGGCGCCGAGATAGAAGGGAGGCTGATGGTGTAGCCGAGCGCAAGCTCACGGCAGCCAGCCGGTGGGAGTCCGGCCCGGGGAGACGCCAGGGTCCCCGGTAGCGCGGCCCCCGGCGTCGGGCGAGATCCCGGGGTCGAGGCGGGGCGCGGTGCAACTGGCCAGTCCGCAGCATCAAGCGAAGCCTGCGGCGTCGTTAGGAATCCCCGCGTGAGCGGGCCAAGAGGGAGCCGAGCCTGCATTCCAGTGGCGAAGGCCATGGACGGCATCTGGGAGCCTGGAGCGGGTGCCTAGGAACCCTCCGGCGTAGGGGGCGTGGAATGGTCAGAAGGGTGTCGTGGGAACTGGAGAGGCCCTCGGTGGCCCCGAGCCTGCGGGGTTCGGGAAGCAGCGTCTGCCTATAACCGGCAACCACCGGGAAAGGGCAGGCGGCCACCAGGGAGTCGGAGGGGGTCGTAGTACCGCTGGATGGTGCGGGACAACACAACCCGGCCGGAGGGAAGGACCCCTGCTTCATCGACGCGTCGTGCTGGAGGAGGGATCGGTGAGTGCCCGGTGAGGGCTAGGTCCACCGCGAGGGCCGACGGCCTGGACAAGGTCCGTGCCTTGCAGCGCGTGCTGTACCGCAGCGCCAAGCAGCAACCCGACCGCCGGTTCCATGCCCTGTTCGACAAGGTCGCCCGCAGCGATGTCCTCGAACGGGCCTGGGACGACGTTCGTGCCAACCGAGGGGCGCCCGGCGTCGATGGCGTGACCATCGAGCAGGTCGAGGCGTCCGGGGTGGCAGCCTTCCTCCAGGACCTCGCGGCAGCGCTTCGGGCCGGGACCTACCGGCCGGCGCCGCTGCGGCGGGTCGACATCCCCAAGCCGGGCCAGCCGGGCAAGACCCGGCCGCTCGGCATCCCAACCGTGCGCGACCGGGTAGCGATGACGGCAGCGAAGCTGGTCCTCGAGCCGATCTTCGAGGCCGACTTCTTGCCGTCCAGCTACGGGTTCCGCCCGAAGCGCTCGGCCCATCAGGCGTGCGACGCCGTGCGGGTCGAGGCTAACCGTGGCCGCGAATGGGTGCTGGACGCCGACGTCCGTGACTGCTTCGGCACCATCGATCACCAGGCTCTGACGGCGCAGGTCGCCCGGCGGGTCAGTGACCGGCGGCTGCTCAAGCTTGTCCGGGCCTGGCTGCGGGCCGGGGTGCTGGAGGGTGGGGTGACCACCCAGACGGGTGCGGGCACCCCACAGGGCTCGCCGGTCTCCCCGCTGCTGGCCAACATCGCGCTGCACGTGCTGGATCAAGCATGGGCGCGAGGTGGCCGCAGCCTCGGGGTGCTCGTCAGGTACGCCGACGACTTCGTCATCCTCTGCCCGACCCAACAGCGGGCCGAGCAGGCCCGCCGGCTGGTGGCCGAGACCCTGGCCACGCTGGGGCTGCACCTGCACCCCGGCAAGACCAGGGTGGTTTGCCTGTCCAGGGGCCGGCAGGGGTTCGACTTCCTCGGCTTCCACCACCACAAGGTGGAGTCGTGGCGGTGGCGAGGCCGCTGGTACCTGCATCGATGGCCAGCCGATCGGGCGATGAACGCCATCCGGGCCAAGATCCGGGCGGCGACCGATCGGCGGTTCGTGGGCCACTCCCTTGCGTGGATTGTCGGCAACCTCAATCGCGTCCTGCGCGGCTGGGGCGCGTATTTCCGCTACGGCAACTCCGCGCGGAAGTTCGCCGACATCGACACCCACGTCCACGAACGCCTGGCCATCTTCGCCAGCACCAAGCATGGCCTTCGGTACCACCGCAACTGGTCACGTCGCTTCACCTGGGCGTGGCTACGGGGTCTGGGGGTCTACCGCCTCAGCGGACGAGTGCAGAGCGGGGCGGCGCATGCGCTGCGGTGAACGATGTCGGAAAGCCGTGTGCGGGAGAACTGCATGCACGGTTTGACAGGGGGCCGCTGGCCGACCAGGCCATGGTGAGCCGGATCGAGCACCGGAGGGGAAACCCGACGGACTGAGCCCGGTCACCTACAGCCCAGAGAGCCAGCGGTCTACCTCACCGCTCTCGTCGGGCGCCATCTGGCAGTGAAGCCGGTCGCTCGTCGCTGGGCGTGACAGCGATGGTGAGGACTGGCATGCCACAGTCGCCCCGAGCAGGCTGTGTCACACTGGTGGGGACAGATCGGGTGGGCGGCGAGGAGGCGTGCGGTGAGCGTGGCCGAGCGGGCGACCGGCCCGGACCTGCCGGAGCGGGTCGAGCTGGTCCGTGCGGCCTTGCCCGACGCCGACCGCGCCCGGTTCGAGCAGGAACTGGACCAGGCGCTGGACACGGCCCGGTCGACCCGGGACCTGCGGCCACTCGGCCACGTCGTCGAGGCCTGGTGGCGGGTGGTGTTCGCCCGCCAGCACGGCGGCGCGCGTTGGGCTGCGACCGAGGCGCGGCTGCGCCGCGGCGAAGAACCGGAGTGGGAGAACGAACCGCTGGACGTCGAGGCGGCCATCACCGGGCTGCGGGCCGTACCCGCCGCCGATGCCGAGAAACTCAGCGAGGTCGCCGGGATTCTCTTGGGGTAGCACCGCTCCGATATGGACTTTGACGGCCGAGTGGTCGAGGCGGCGCAACTACTGATCGTGGCTGGTGTGAGCGTGGCCCGGTTGCCCCATTGGGTTGGGGAAGGTCAAG
>Ga0209889_1000153_pt1 | contig 15516 bp, 14 predicted proteins | sample GWRWN1_0_10_FD_187233 | JGI IMG/M metagenome (GOLD analysis project Ga0209889, IMG submission 187233) | Riverbed sediment microbial communities from areas with no vegetation in Columbia River, Washington, USA - GW-RW N1_0_10 (SPAdes)... | ecosystem: Environmental > Aquatic > Freshwater > River >... | reverse complement strand
CACCTTGCAGCAACTGAAGCCCGCCCTGGACGACGCCGAAGGCCCGGGCCCGGTACTCGTTGGGCAGTGCCTGCACGAACTGGCCGTTGGCGATAGGCACCAAGGCGCCCATGGCGAAACCGCAGGCGCCGGCGAGCAGGGCGACGATCGCAACGGGCGGGTCGAGGGCCGCCGGGACGAGGGCGAGCGGGGTGGCGATGGCGAGCGGCCGCAGCAGCCCGTGGCGGGTGGCCGGCGGGACCAGCCTGGTGATGCTGAGCGCGCCCAAGATGGAGCCGAGCGGAACGGCGGCCATGATCATGCCCTGAGCCCATCCGCGGGCGTCGTCGGTGGCTCGTTCGGCGGCCCACGCGGCACCGAGCCCCTCGGGCACCACGGCGAATAGTGAACCGCAGAACACGAGCAGGACCAGCGCCCGAAGTGTCGGGGTTTGAAACACCAGCCGGAAGCCGTCAACCGTCTCCCGGAGCAGGTGGGAGCGGCGGTCGTGGTCCAGGGCAGCTTCTCGCAACCGGACTCCGAACCGTACAAGCAGCGCCGACGCCGCGAAGGTGCCGGCATTGATGAGCAGCGCCAGCCGAGGGTTGACAGCCGCGAGCGACGCACCGGCGAAGTAGCCCGCCACCTGGGCCGGCTGCGCCGTCGCCGTGTGAACCGCGAGCCCCACCACGTATCGGTCGCCGTGGAGCACGGCGGGCAGGGTGGCCGACCGGGCCGCGTCGAACGGTGGCGAGAACAGTGCCGAACAGAGGAGCAGCGCAAGCACGCTCGGCAGGGGGAGTTCGGGCAGGGCCACGGCGGCCATGATCGCCATGCGCGCGACATCACAGCAGACCATCACCGTCCGGTACGGATACCGCTCCGCGAGTGAGACCAGCACCGACCCGCCGAGCAGCCATGGTGCGTAGCTGATCGCAAACGCAGCGGCTGACGCGGCGACGGAGTGGGTGATCTGGTAGACCAGCGCCGTGATGGCAGCGCGGGCGACGAAATCGCCGATCCACGACAGCGTGCTCGCCGCGTAGATTGCCCGGAATTCGCCGCTGGCGAAGACGTCCCGGAACGTCGCCGGGCGCTGACCGTCCCGCGCCGTCTCCGAGAGCACTGTCCCCTCCCCGGCGGATCGCTGCCTCAAACGAAGCGCTGCCTCAAACGAAGCGCTGCCTCAAACGAAGCGCTGCCCCATGCGCAGCGCTGCCGCTTACGAGGCGCAGTCCACTGACGCTCCCGTCGCCGTTGCCCGATCGGGCAATCGGCGCCCACCGAAGCGACCCCCGACGATGCCCGAGCGTTCGAATGTGCATCATTCGATCGGACGGACATTCGTCCGCAGTCAGTAGACCAAAGGGACGATAGCTGACTGTCCGTGCGTTCCGCGACCCCGGGTCGGACGGGCGACAGATCGCAATTGAACGTCGATCATGTCGCCTGCGTCATGTCGGCCCGCCACCCTGCCGCGTCATGTCGGCCCGCCACTTCGCTGCGTTATGTCGGCCCGCCGACGCCATGGTCGGTTGGCCCGGCTGCGGTGCCGGTGCCCGTGCCCGGGGCGGGCGTGCGGACGAATACTCGACTTGCCGTGATCTGGTCGGTTATCCCGGCCGACTCCAGAGCCTCGGCCAGGCGGCTGCGAAGCCCTCGGGCGACCCGCCACTGTGCCTCCGAGGCGGTCTTGGCGGTGACCCGGACGACGGCGCCGTCCACGGTGATCTGCTCCACGCCGAGAACTTCGGGTGCGTCGAGAAGATCGCCCGCGAACTCGGGATCGTCGGCCAGGGCGGTTGCCGCGCTCCGGAGTACGCCGGTCGCCTCCTCGACCCCGACGAAGCCCACCGGTACGTCCACCACCACCAGCGCCCAACCCTGGCTCTTGTTGCCCACCCGGACGATCTCGCCGTTGCGGATGTACCACAACACGCCTCGGGCGTCGCGGATCGTCGTGATGCGCAGTCCAACCGCCTCGACCGTCCCGTTCGCCTCACCGACATCGACGAGGTCGCCCACGCCGTACTGATCCTCGAGCAGCATGAACAACCCAGCGATGAAATCCTTGACGAGGTTCTGCGCTCCGAACCCCAGGGCGACCCCGGCGATGCCCGCGCTCGCGATCAATGGCGCCAGGTTGACCCCCAGCTCAGCCAGGGCAAGCATGACCGCGACGGTGAAGACGGTGACCGAGGCCACGCTGCGCATCACCGAACCGAGCGACTCGGCACGCTGACGGCGCCGCTCCGACCGGACGCCCGTCGCCTCCTGCAGCGACGTCGGCATCCGTTCGCGCAGCGGCCGCAGCAGGCCGGGCCGCTTGCCGTCGGGGGCGCCTCGGGTCAGCCGCTTGATCATGCGATTGACGGCGTATCGCAGGATCAGTGCGGCGATCACGATCAACACGATTCGGAACGGCTTGACCAGGAGGTAGTAGCCGCCCGTGGCGAGCCACTCCAGTCCGGTCTGCTCGTAGATGAACTCGCAGAGAACATTGGTCTCGCAGGCCGGCATGGACGGGGAAACGGTGGGACCCGGGTCTGGCTGGACAGCTACGAGTTGGACGGGGGCGAGAGTGTGCAGCACAACAGTCACGGGTCATTTAGTACCGCACGAGCGGCGCCGTGTCTTCATCTGGCCGTCACCGCGGGCCCCGGAACAGCGGAATTAGGGCTCGCCAATGGCGCGATCGTCAGGGAATATTGGTGCACGGGAGGACTGTGGCAAGGAAGGAGCCGGCGATGCCTGACATACGCTGCCTAGCGAACTCGTCCGCGCTGGTTCTCAACGCGACGTACGAGCCGCTAGGGGTCGTTTCAGTGCGACGCGCCACCATCCTCATCCTCTCCGCAAAAGCAATCTGCATGGCCGACGGCGACGGGATTCTGCACAGCGAGCGCGCGAGCGTGGCGGTGCCCCTGGTCGTGCGGCTGACCCGGTTCGTGCGGGTGCCCTACCGCCCGTACGTTGGACTGTCCCGCCGGGCGATCTTCGCACGCGACGGCGGGCGGTGCGCGTACTGCCACGCCCCGGCCGAGACGATCGACCACGTCATGCCTCGCAGTCGGGGCGGCGGCCACCTGTGGGAGAACGTCGTGGCCGCCTGCGCCCGGTGCAATCACACTAAAGGGAACAGGACGCCAGCCGAGCTCGGTTGGCGTTTGCGTGTGGTGCCCGCCGCGCCGAAGGGCGCGGCGTGGCGCGTCTTGGGCCACCGTGCGCCCGACCCGCGCTGGGCCGAGTGGCTCGACTTCGCCGCCTAGCCCCACTTCACCGTCGATCATGACCTGGAGGTCATGATCGACGCCATTTTGCGACGGTCAGACCGTGATCACGGGGATCTTGGGCGCGGTTAGGCCAGGGTGGCGAAGACGATCACGTTGTCGCTGTAGCCGATGTCGCCGCCGACCCAGGCTCCGCCACAGGTCACGAGAACGAGTCGCGGCCGGTCGGTTGACTCGAATACCCGGTCCGCGGGGAACGATGTCTTCGGAAAGGTCTCCACAGACTCCACCGTGAACGTGGCGACTCGGCGGTCTACACGGTTGACTTCGATGAGCTTTCCCTTACGCAGCTCGGGCAGCTTGTGAAAGACGGCCGGTTCACTGTCGGTGTCGACGTGGCCGACGATGACCGCGGTGCCCCGCTCACCCGGGGTAGGCCCGAGGCGGTACCAGCCGGTCGCCTCGGCCGGGTCGGATGCCGGCGTGGCGATGCTGCCATCCGCTGCCCGACCCACCTCGATAACCTCGGCTCGCACCCCGAGCGACGGGATCGAGATTCGCGTGGGAATGGATGCGTTCAACCCCTCGGCGGAGCCGCGGTCCCAGAAGCTCGAGAGGCTGGTCAGGCTCGGTAGTCCGAAGAGCTGGCCCAGTCCGACACCGGCGCAGAAGAGGCCGACCAGCATCAGGACGGCGATGAGCGGCAGCACCGATCGCGGCCCGGATGAGTTGGCGCGCATCGCCGCTCGCCGCCAGATCTAGCCGGCCGGCCGGTGGCGCCTGCGGCGCACCGTTATCGCACCGAGCACGCCGGCCGCTACCAGGGCGCCGGCACCGCCGATGAGCCAGATCTCGGAACCCGTTAGGCCGCTTCGACCGCGGTTGGCGAGGAAGCCGCCGCCGGTGTGCGGGCCCATGCTCGGTTCCGCCGTCGCCGCCTTGTTGGTCACCCACAGGGTCGTCGTGGCCGTGGACCCGCTGGCCGTGGACCCGCTCGCCGTGGCCGTGGACCCGCTCCGGCAGGCGAGGTTCACGTCGTACCCGCCCTCCTTGGTCCGCGCCGGCACCTTGACCTCGGCCGTGAGTTGCATGTTGGCAAACGATTGCAGAGTGACCGTGCCGAACGCCTTGGACGTCGCGGTGGCGGGGACGCTGTTGTCCCCGCAGTCGGCGCGCAACGCCACGAACGAACCAGCGGCCACTGTGCTGGGGGTGACCTCGATAAACACGCCGGCGGCGTTGGCCGCTGTTGGCTGGCCGCACGCGCTCGCCCAACCCAGCACTGCGAACAGTCCGACGGTTCCGAGCAGCATGCGAATGGTCCGCATCGGTGCCCCCGATTCGTACGCGAGGGTGCTGTACCACCCGCGTACCCGTATCGTGCCCCTTCCATCCCGTCGATCAAGGATATATCGTCGTGCTTGGATCTCCAGCCTACGGCCGGAGGTCCGTGACCTGCGAAAACAGGGGAGCGGAGCGGGTGGCGGACGGGCGTCAGGTGACGCGGGAGCGCCCGGCGGGGTACGCGACGTGGCTGCCCGAGGCCACGATGTCGCGCAGGCGGGCCAGGGCGTCGTACACGTCCACGAAGCGGGTGTAGAGCGGCGCGAACCCCAGGCGCAGCCGATCCGGCGTCCGGAAGTCGGGGATGACCCGGGCGTCCTTGAGCGCCTGGCACGCCTGCCAGGCCTGCGGATGGTGCAGCGAGACGTGGGCGCCGCGGCGCGCCGGGTCTCGTGGCGAGGCGAGGGCGAATCCGAGGGGAGCCAGCCAGGCATCAGCGAGCTCCACCGCGTACGAGGTCAACGCCCGTGCCTTCGCCGACACCGGCCCGATGCCGGCCTCGGCGGTGAGCCTGGCCCCCTCCAGGACGGCGCTCAGGCCGAGCACCGACGGCGTGCCGACGAGGAACCGTTCGATCCCGTCGACGGGGTCGTAGGACGGCGCCATCTCGAACTGGTCCCGCTGCCCGAACCAGCCCCAGATCGGCTGCCGCAGCCGCGGCTGGAGGTCCTCCCGGACATAGAGGAACGCCGGTGCGCCCGGGCCGGCGTTGAGATGCTTGTACGTGCATCCGACGGCAAGATCGGCAGCTGCGGCGCGAAGCGGTACGGGCACCGAGCCGGCCGAGTGCGAAAGGTCCCACAACACGAACGCGCCGGAGTCGTGGGCGGCCGCGGTGATGGCGGGCATGTCGGCGACGGCACCGGAGCGGTACGCCACATGGGACAGCGACACCAGCGCCGTGTCGTGGTCGAGCGCGGCGGCGACCCCGTCAACCGACACCCCGGCGTCGATGTCGGTCTTGACCACGCGCAGCTCGCACCCGCGGGCCGAGGCCAGGCCCGCCAGCACATAGAGGTCGGTGGGAAAGTTGTCGTCGTCGGTCACGATGACCGTCCGACCGGGCTGCGCGTCGAGCGCGGCCGCAGCCAGCTTGAACAGGTTGACGCTGGTCGAGTCGGAGACGACCACCTCGCCGGGCCGGGCGTCCAGCACGCCGGTGGCCAGCACATCGCCGGCCGCACGAGCGAGCTCGATCCAGCCGTCCCAGCCTCTGATCAGGTCGCCGCCCCACTCCTCGTTGATGACCTTCCGGAGCCGGGCCCTGGTCGACCGGGGTAGGCGGCCGAGCGAGTTCCCGTCGAGGTAGATCAGGTCGTCGTCGGCGATGACGAAGCGTCGTCGGAAGCGCCGCAGCACGTCCCCGGCATCACGGGTCGCCGCATCGTCGCGGGACGGCATGTCAGCGCGTGGGTCAGCGCTTGGATCGGTGGGCGGCGTCACGTCCGTACCGTAGCCCGAGCGCCGCCGGCCGCCGCCCGGCAGGATGACCGTTATGGCCCAACTGCATGACCTGACCGCGCTGGAGCAGGGAGCGGCGCTGCACCGCGGCGAGATCGGCCGGGTTGAGTTGGTGGAGCACTATCTGGCCCGGATCGCCGAGCACAGCGAGGCGCTCGGAGCCTTCGTGACCGTGACGGCCGACGCTGCTCTGGCCGCTGCGGGGGCGGCCGCGACGACCGTACGGGCGAGAGCCAAGGCTGGAGGCCTGCAGGGTGTCCCGGTCGCAGTCAAGGATCTGACGCTGACCGCCGGAGTACGGACGACGTTCGGTTCGGCCGCCTTCGCCGACTTCGTGCCGCCGGTCGACGCGGACGTGGTGGCGTTGATGCATGCGGCCGGCCTGATCAGCGTCGGGAAGACCACGACCAGCGAGTTCGGCCTCTCGCTCTACTCCGAGACTAAGGTGGCGCCGCCGGCCCGTAACCCGTGGGCACCACAGTTCACCGCCGGGGGCTCGAGCGGCGGCGCCGCGGCGGCGGTCGCGGCCGGGTTGGTTCCCTTCGCGCAGGGCAACGACGGTGGCGGCTCCCTGCGTATCCCGGCCTCGATCTGCGGTCTGGTCGGCTACAAGCCAAGCCGCGGGTTGGTCAGCGGTGGCCCGCTCGGATCCGGGGGATTCGGGCTGCCCACCAACGGGCCGATCGCCCGGACAGTGACCGACGCCGCCGCGCTGCTCGACGTGCTGGCCGTCCCTGTACCCGGGGAGCCCTTCCCGTCGCCGCCGCGGCCGGCGGCCGGATTCCTCGACGCCGCGCGCCACCCCGACACGTACCTGCCCAAGGACCGGCCACTGCGGATCGGCCGTTATCGCACGCCCATGCTCGCCGACGTCGAGCCCGCAGCCGAGGTGGTCGCCGTGTGGGAGCAGGCGGGTGCGTACCTGGCCGCATTGGGCTGCGACATTGTTGACGTCGACCCACCGTTCGGGCCGGACGCGGAACCGTACTTCGAGGCGTTGTGGCGCGTGCTTTCGCTCGCCCCGGTGCCGCCCGAGAAGGAGTCGATGCTATTGCCGATCACCCGGTGGATGCGGGCACGAGGCCGCGAGGTCGGGCCGGACCAGCTACTCCTGGCCCTGGCCGAGCTGCAGGTCCGGGTCCGCCGGCACGCCCGGGCTGCGGCCTCGTACGACCTGCTCCTGAGCCCCGTACTCACCCGAGCGCAGGCGGCGATTGGCTGGTTCACGTCGGCGGGCGATCCGGCCGAGGACTTCGCCCGGCAAGAGCGCTTCTCGCCGTACTGCGCCGCCTATAACCTCACCGGTGAGCCGGCCGTGTCGCTCCCCCTGGGCCAGGCCGCGGACGGTACGCCGATCGGGGTCATGCTCGCGGCGGCGGCCGGCGCGGACGCGCTGCTGATCGCGGCGTCGGCCCTGGTGGAGGCGGCCGTCCCGTGGGCGCACCGGCACCCCCCGATGTGGAACGGGTCGGGCGCACCGATAGCGTAAACGGCGCTCGGTTATCCCTCTGTCACGCGATACGACACCGTCACGCGGTACGACACTGTCACGCGGTACGACACTGACACGCGGTACGACACTGACACCAAGGGAGCTGCGTTGAGCCAGCACTTCGTCAAGACGTTGCTCATCATGATCGGGATAGCGGTCGCCGCTTATCTCGTGATCGCCGTCCTGGTCTATGCCGGGGGTGGGCGCCGCGCTAAGCGGTACCGTCCCGGACGGCCATTCGCGTTCCGGCCGGTCTGGTTCCTCTCCGCGCCGGAGCGGCAGTCCGGGGCCAAAATGTCCCCGGGCCGCGAACTGACCGCCGCCACCGGTGGCGCCGGGCGCGTGGCGCGCCCCAGGGAGACAGGAGGCGCCAGTGACCGCTGGTGAGCTGACCCACGCCAACGAAACGCCCGTCCCGCCCAAGCCGGTGACGTGGCACCCCGAGGTCATCGACGGTCCGCTATCCACGCGCGCCCTGCTGCGGGTGGACGAAGCGCTGCGGCTGGCCGACGCGGCCACGAAGCTGACCTTCAGCGTCTACATCGGAGACCTGGTCGAACCCGTCCGGGAGAGCGCCGAGAACCTGCATGCAGAGCTCGTTGACCCCGACCACTCGGTCCTACTGGCGGTGTCGCCGAACCAGCGCGTCCTGGAGATCATCACCGGCTCCATTGCGCGAAGGCGGGTCCTCGATCGCGACTGCAAACTCGCCGCGTTGTCGATGGCGGCCGCTTTCGGCGGTGGCGACCTCGGCGGCGGCATTGTGGCGGGCCTCGCCCAGCTGGCGGACCACGCCGGCCGCTCCTAGGCTTTTCCCCGCGATCTAGGGCTTAGCGACGTGAGTGGATCTCTAATCACGTCGCTACGCCCTAGATCGACGAGGCGTCGGGTGGGGGTCAGGCGACGGAGCCGTCCTTGGCTCGGGCACGGAGGGATCGGAGGATGCCGTCCTTGCCTTCAGCGACGAGGCGTCGTAGCGGGGCGGGATGACCCTCGACGGCGAGCCATGCGTCGGTCGCATCGACCGTGGATTGGCTCACGTGGTAGGTCGGGTAGCCAAAGAAGACGAACTCCTGGGCCGTCTCGCTGTCGCGGGTGGCCCAGATTTCGTCGACGACATCGAAGAACTTCGGCACATACGGCGCCGTGAGCTCGATGTGGCTGGGGTGCTGGAAGCCCTGCAGGAGCGCGCGTTGCAGCCAGTTGGGGAGCTTCTCATCGCCGGTGAGCCGCCGCCACGTCTCGGCCTTGGACTCAGGCGTGGGCTTGAGCGCATGTGCCTGGGCAGCCGCCCGCTCGCCGCTCGCGGTCCGGTCCCGGTCGAGTTCTGCTTCGATCTCGTCGGATCCGGCCTTGCCGGCCGCCACGAGCGCCTCCACCAGGGTCCAGCGCAGCTCCGTGTCGATGGCCAGCCCGTCGGGAACGCCGGCCCCGTCGAGCCAGCCCCGCAACATGGCCAGGTCGACGTCGGAGCGGGCGGCAGTGACGAAGGCGCGGGCCCAGGCGAGCTGGAAGCCGCCCCCAGGCTCGGCGGCGTCAAGCACGGACCGCGCATTGTCGGCCAACTGCTGCCAGCCGGTCGGCGCCCAGGCCGGATCGGCATACTGCGTCACTGCGGTCTGGACCTGGCGCAGCGTCGCTGTGACCAGGTTGATGTCCATCTCACCCGGCAGACCCGCACACACCAGCGCGGTGTAGTCGCGGGCCGCCAGCTCCGCATCGCGCAGCATGTCCCAAGCGGCGGCCCAGCACAGCGCCCGCGCCAGCGAGGAGTCGAAGCCGGAGATGTGATCGACGACGGTGGCCATGGACCGGTCGTCGAGCCGCAACTTGGCGTACGTGAGGTCGTCGTCGTTGACCAGGAGGACGTCCGCAGCGCGTACGCCGACGAGAGCCGGCACCGCGGTCTGCGGCCCGGTGACGTCGAGCTCAAGACGGTCGCGGCGCACCAGCCGGTCGCCGGAGAGGTCGTAGAGGCCGACGCCGATGCGGTGCGTGCGCAGCGTCGGGTAGTCGGCCGGCGCCTCCTGCAGCACGGCCACCGAGGTGTACGTGCCATCGTCGCCGATCTCCACGATGGGGCGCAGCGTGTTGACCTGCGCGGTCTCCAGCCATTGGGCGGCGAACCCGCGCAGCTCACGGCCTGATGCCTCCTCCAGGGCGGAGAGCAGGTCGTTGAAGGTGGCGTTGCCCCATGCGTGGGCGTTGAAGTAGGCCCGCAGGCCAGTGCGGAACGAGTCGACGCCGACGTACGCGACGAGCTGCTTGATGACGGAGGCGCCCTTGGCGTACGTGATGCCGTCGAAGTTGACCTCGACCGCTTCGACGTCGGGCATCTCGCAGTAGACCGGGTGGGTGGAGACGAGCTGGTCCTGGCGGTAGCCCCAGTTCTTGCGGATCGACAGGAACGTCGTCCACGCGTCGGAGAAGCGGGTCGCGTGGGTGTTGCACCAATGCGAGGCCCACTCCGCGAACGACTCGTTCAGCCACAAGTCTTCCCACCAGCGCATCGTCACGAGGTCGCCGAACCACATGTGCGCCAGCTCGTGCAGGATGGTGTTGGCGCGGCTCTCGTACTCGTAGTCGGTCACGTGCGAGCGGAAGATGTAGTACGACTCGGCGTGGGTCACGCAGCCGAAGTTCTCCATCGCGCCGGCGTTGAAGTCAGGCACCCAGAGCTGGTCGTACTTGGGCAGCGGGTAGCGCACGCCGAACTGCTCGTGGAAGAAGTCGAAGCCCTGCTTGGTGATGAGGAAGAGATCGTCGGCGTCGAGGTACTGCTTCATGGAGTCACGGACGAAGACACCGAGGTCGATGCCGTCGTGAGACTCACGGACCTCGTGGTACGGGCCGGCGCAGAGCGCGGTGATGTAGGTGCTCATCTTCACCGACGGTACGAAATGCACGACCTTGCTGCCCTCGACGTCGGCCGGCTCAATCCGGTCGACCTGGGCGTTGGAGACGACCTTCCAGTGTGCCGGTACGGTCGCGTGCCAGGTGTAGACGCTCTTGAGGTCGGGTTGGTCGAAGCAAGCGAACACTCGCTGGGCGTCCGCCGTCTCGAACTGGCTGTAGAGGTAGACCTCCTTGTCGACCGGATCGAGACTGCGGTGCAGGCCCTGCCCGGAGGAGGAGAACGGAAAGTCGCCGTCGACGACGAGGGTGTTCTCGGCGGCGACCCCCGTCAGGTTGAGGCCCTTCTCGGCCGACCAACCGGAGGTGTCGACCTCGACCCCGTTGAGCCGCACCGAGCGCAGGCGGTCGGCCGCGGCCTCGATGAAGGTGGAGGCACCCGGCTCGGCGCAGGTGAACCGGATCTCGGTGGTCGAGCGAAACGAATGTTCTCCCGGTCCTCCGGTGCCGTCGGTGAGGTCGAGGGTGATGTCGTATGCCGTCACTTCCAGCAGGCGCGCCCGTTCTGCCGCCTCGAGCTGGGTGAGGTTGCGCACTCCGGCCACAGGTGTTGTCTCCATCCGGGTCGTGCCCGTCGGTCTGCGTGCCCGCCGGGGTTGACGGGCCGATGTCGAGTTTGTCACGGGCGCTACGGCGATGGTTACCCAGGTCACGGGCGGCCACGTGGACCGCGAGCCGCGACGGAGGGAGGATCGGTAAGGACCGCCGCGCTCGGGCGGGACTAGATCGGAGACTGACCGTGACTGATGTGGACCTATGGGTGGACCCGGCCTGTCCATGGGCTTGGATCACGTCTCGGTGGCTGCTCGAGGTCGAGCGGGTACGGGATGTGCGCGTCCACTTCCACGTGATGAGCCTGAGCGTGCTCAACGAGGGCCGAGAGGTCCCCGAGCCGTACCGCGAGATGCTGGGCCGCAACTGGGGCCCGGTTCGGGTGCTGACCGCGGTGCAGGAGAAGTACGGGGCGGGACTGGTGCGGCTGCTGTACGACGCCATGGGCACTCGGGTCCACCCCGGAGAGCAGGGGACCGGACCGGACATGATCGCCGGCGCCTTGGCCGACCTCATGCTTGATCCGAGCCTTGCGGACCTGGCTGACTCGACCGAGTACGACGAGGCGCTGCGGGCGAGCCACGCGGAGGGCATGCGCCCGGTCGGCGAGGATGTCGGCACGCCTGTGGTGCACATTCCGCGCGCGAACGGCGAGAAGATCGCCTTCTTCGGCCCGGTCGTGACGCCGACGCCGCGGGGCGAGGCGGCCGGCCGGCTCTGGGATGGCGTGCTCGCCGTCGCCGGCACGGACGGCTTCTTCGAGCTCAAGCGGACGAGGGACCGCCGCCCCACCTTCTAGCATCACCTCGGTCGATCATGATCTGGAGGTCATGATCGGCGCTGTTTGGCGACGGCGCGGCCGTGATCACGGGGATCTTGGGGGCGCGTGGCGACCGGCGCGGTACGGCTGTCTGGAAACCGACCACAGAGTGCTTGGCGGAGACTAACCGGTCAACTAGCGTCGCGTGCGACCGGATCGACGGATGGATGGCGGCGGTGGTGCGGGTGGCAGTCTTCTCGGCGAGCGAAGTGGTGCACCCGTTCGATGAGTCGGCCAAGCGCCAACTCGAGTCGATGACCGGACTGCAGGCCACGGTGCAGGCGTTTATGAAGGTGTACAGCGAGCGCGAGGCGCACAACTTCCACCTCTCGGAGTGCCTACGGCTGGGGCCGCAGCAGCTGCCGGAGATCTACCGCCTGCTGCCGCCGATCTGTGACGCGTTCGGCATCGCCGAGCCAGAGCTCTACCTCGCGATGGGTGATATCAAGGCCTACACGTTCGGCCACACGCGAACGTCGATCGTCGTCTTCAGCGGCCTGCTGGACCACTTGGCGCCGGACGAGATCGAGGCGGTCATCGCGCACGAGTGCGGGCACATCCTGCTCCAGCACGTGCTCTACCACTCGATGGCGCAGTTCCTCGACGCCGCACGCGAGATCGGTGCCCTGGCCCCGATTCCCGGGTTGTCGGCGCTGCTGACGCTGGCCTCGGTGCCGGTACAGAGCGCCCTGACCAGCTGGTCGCACAAGAGCGAGCTCTCGGCCGACCGGGCCGCGGCCGCATTCATGGGCAGCGCCGATGCCATTACGCGGGTGATGTTCCGCTTCACCGGGATCACAGTGGACTCCCCGTATGTCCACAGTGTCCAAGCCTTCGCCGACCAGGCGCTGGAGTGGGAGGCGCTGCGAGAGTCGCGGTGGAACCGCGTCCTGCAGTGGATGCTGAGTAAGCAGTCAACCCACCCGATGCTCGCGGTGCGCGTGCGCGAGGTCCAGGCGTGGGCGGCGACACCCGGGTTCGCCCGACTCGCCGCGGTCGCCGCCGAGTCGCGACAGGCGATGCGGTGCCCGACCTGCGGGCACAGGGTCGACGCCGGGTGGCGGCATTGCCAGCAATGCGGCACCGCACTCGGCTCGCCGGCAATCAGCGCCGGCCAGGTGCCCGTACCGCGTATCGACGAGACCATCGAGATGCAGCGACCGGTCCTCGGGTAGGAGACCTCTATGGGCGTGTTCAAGACCGAGCGTCGCATCCGGACGGACGTCACCGACCTCGAGCCGGTGGCGCTGCATCTTGCGTCGCATTTCCAGGCCAAGGGGTACGAGGTCGTGCATCAAAAGACGGCCGTGGGCGCCTGGGATGTCGACATCACGCGCAGCGGGGTGTTCCGCACGATCTCCGGGATGCGCACGGCGCTCAAGGTGCGCATCGAGCCGGACTCCGGCTCGGTGGTGTGCCGTGCCGGCATCGGCATCCTCGGCCAGCAGGCCCTGCCGACGGTCGTCTCCATGCTGGTGTTCTGGCCGATCCTGGTGGCGCAGGTCTGGGGAGCGGTGCAGTCGTCGAAGGTTGACGATGAGGCGATCCGGGTGATCGAGGAGGGCCTGGCGGTTGCCGAAGGCCGGGGTACGGGCACCGGTGTGCCTGCGCCGAGAGCGGCTGGCGGCGACTTCTGCGGTCAGTGCGGCACCCCTCACACCGGCGGCAAGTTCTGCACCGGCTGCGGCTCACCGCTAACGGTGCGTTAGCGTCCCACGCATGACTGTCGTGCACCCGATCGCCCGCGCCTGGATCTCGACTGGTGGCACGGGCGCGCGCAATTACGACGAGTTCGCCGACGACGCCGAGATCACCGCGATCGTGGCCGCGAACCCGGAGAGCGCCCTGGCGATCGAGATGCCCCATCGGGCCCCGGGCAGCCTCGGCAAGAGCTTCGCGAACGCTCTTCCCGACGCCGTGGCCCGCCTGTCGCGCCAGCGCGTCGACGGGAGCTACGCCCCGGCGGAGAACGTGATCGTGCTCTACCGCACCGACGAGCCGGGTCGCGCCGACGATGCGGCGTACGGGATCTTCGCAATGGTCGACACCGAACAGATATCGACCTCGGCCGACGAACCCGGACTGGTGATCCGCAACGAGGATGTGTTCATCGAGAAGGTCCGCGAGCGCGTCGCGTTGGCTGAGGCCACCGGGCACCTTCTCTCGCCGGTACTGCTGCTGCAGACCGGCCGGGCGCGGGAGTTACACGCGGCGATCGCGGCCGCGGTTGACGTGGCCGGGGCGCCCGCGGTGACCGATGTCGACCACGTCGGGCGTACCCATGCGATCTGGCCACTTCCCGCCGACTCGGCCACCGCCATCGAATTGGCGGCGCTCGCCGGCGGTGGCGAACTTGTCGTCGCCGATGGCAACCACCGTAGCCTCGCCGCCCAGATCGGCGGTCTGCGGCGGTTTCTCGCGGTAGTCACGACCCCGGCGTCGGTGGCGATCCAGCCGTACCACCGCCTCATCACGGAGTCGCCGGTGGCCCTGGTTGAGCTGCTGGACCGGCTACGCGCGGCGGGCGCATCGGTCAGCCCGGTGCAGCCCGGCGACGAACCTGGCATACCCGCGCAGGGCGAGACCTTCTTGTACGGGCACCAAGCGGGCTATCGCGTCCGGCTTCCCGCCGCGACTGACGGCGCCGGTGAGGACGGCGCCATTGTGGACGGGGCCATTGTGGACGGGGCCATTGTGGACGGTATGGACCACGCGCTGGTGGAGCGGGTCGTGCTGCGCGACGGGCTGGGTTTGGAGCCCGGCGACAAGCGGATCACGTACGTGGGCGGCGACTATTCGCCCCAATGGCTTACGGCCGAGGTCGACGCTGGCCGGGCTGAGCTGGCCATCTTTATTGCACCGGTCGCCGTCGACGACTTCGTCGCGGTCAACCTGGCCCGCCAGAAGATGCCGCGAAAGAGCACCTGGTTCACGCCCAAGGCGCGCGGCGGTCTGGTGCTGGCCGACCTCGCCGCCGAGGGCTGACCGACATCCGCACTGGCGTTGGGCGGTCGGGCCACGGCTGCGACACTGACGTTCATGCGGGTATTCATGGGATCTGATCACGCCGGGTTCGAGCTCAAGAACAGTCTCGTCAAGCGGCTGATGGAGGCTGGCCACGACGTGGTGGACGTGGGCCCGGCGGTGTACGACGCCGAGGACGACTACCCCGCGTACTGCCTGCACACCGCGGCCCGGGTCGTCGCCAACCCGGGTAGCCTCGGCGTCGTCATCGGTGGCTCCGGCAACGGGGAGCAGATCGCCGCGAACAAGGTGCCGGGCGTACGGGCTGCGCTGGCCTGGAGTGAGGCGACCGCCCGGCTCGCCCGCGAACACAACGACGCGAACGTGGTCGGGCTGGGCGCCCGGATGCACTCGCCCGAGGAGGCGGCTCTGATCGTCACGACGTTCTTGGCGACGGGGTTCTCGCAGCAGGAGCGCCACGCTCGCCGGATCGCCCAGGTCGCCGCCTACGAGGCGACTCACGAGCTCCCGCCGCTCCCCTCACCCCCAAGATCGCCGTGATCATGATGTGACCGTTGCCAAAAGGCGTCGATCATGACCTCCAGGTCATGATCGACGGGATCTTGGGGGCTAGGCGAGGAGTTTGGCGGTGGCGATGGCGGCCAGCGCGGCCAGCACGAGGAGGCGGAAGATCCGTATGGCCGGCGGGGTGATCGCCCACGTGATGCTCAGCAGCGCCGCGAGCGCCGCCACCACCGCAT
>Ga0209889_1000151_pt1 | contig 15566 bp, 11 predicted proteins | sample GWRWN1_0_10_FD_187233 | JGI IMG/M metagenome (GOLD analysis project Ga0209889, IMG submission 187233) | Riverbed sediment microbial communities from areas with no vegetation in Columbia River, Washington, USA - GW-RW N1_0_10 (SPAdes)... | ecosystem: Environmental > Aquatic > Freshwater > River >... | reverse complement strand
TGAGGGCTTCAACACCTACGGTGTCTGGCGCATCGATCTCGGCGAGCGTCGGGGATTCACCTTCAACGCCTCGGCCCTCGTGAACTGGGGCTTCGGCGTCAACTGGGCGCCGAACCCCGAGGATCTGCACGATCCCGGCACGCAGCGTGTCGACCGCCTGCGCTACGGGATCGCGGCAAACGCCCGGTGGAAGCAGCTCGACGTCTACGGTGCTCTGATCTGGGACCGCATTTACAACCTGCCACGGGAGCTGGAGGGGATGTTCGACCGGACGGCGGCCGGCCTGACCATCCAGGCGGACTACCTCGCACTCGACCAGCTCATGCTGTCGACCCGATTCGATCAGCTCTGGGCGGGTGGTCTCAAGGACGAGAAGCGTGATGGGAGCGTCCTCACCTTTCAGGCCAAGTACTACCCGTGGCCCAACGTGGCGTTCTTCGTCCGCGACAGCGTGAACCTCCGAACGTTCGAGAGCGGCAGCCCGATGCGCAGCTGGCGCAATCAAATGTTCGTCGGCATCGACTGGGATTTCTGAGTGCAGCCGCGAGCCGCAGAACGTCGCGGGGCTGAGGACTCGCCGTTCGGGGCGAGCTTCTAGAGGAGAACCGGGCATGAGTACGCGAGGCTGGTGGCTGTCGGCCATAGGCGCCGTCGCCGTGGCGTTTACGTTCTGGGTGACGGCTCCATCGTCGAGTCAGGCCGATGTGACGGGTGTACCGCACGACGACGACAAAGCCGACCACGCCCACGTGCCCGCGCCGCTGGAGTACGCCGACGCGCACGTCCCGCCGGGCGTCTGGACCGACCCCGCGATGATCGCGCGCGGCAAGGAGATCTACGCGACGAAGTGCGCCGTCTGCCACGGCGACGCCGGGCGTGGCGATGGGTCGTCGGCCACCGGATTCGCCACCAAGCCAGCCGACCTGACGGACGGCCGCCTCATGAACGCGCTGCCCGACGAGTTCCTGGTCAACATCATCCTGCGCGGAGGGCCGGCCGAAGGGTTGTCACCCGGGATGCCGCCGTTCGCCGACTTTCTGAGCGAGAGCCAGACTCGCCAGCTGATCCGGTACCTGCGCGCGATCGCCGCGCCACCGTTTCGCCCGGGGATGGCGAAACCGCTCGTGACGTTTCCGAATGCTCCGCGCCAACCGATTCTCTTCAGCCACGTGGTCCACGCGGGGTCGTTCCAGATTTCCTGCCAGTACTGTCACGCCGACGCGCGCCGCTCCGAGTACGCCGGGCTCCCATCGGTCGAACGCTGCATGGGATGCCACAGGATCATCGGCGCTCAGGACAACCCCGAGATCGCCACGCTCCACGACTACGCACGACGCGGTCAGCCGATCCCGTGGGTCAGAGTGTTCAAAGTCCCGGAGTTCACCGTATTTCCCCACAAGCCCCACGTGCGCTTCGAACTCGCCTGCCAGACCTGCCACGGGCCCATCGAGCGGATGCGCGTCGTTGGCGCCGACACCGGGCCGAGGCTGGTGGACGACCTCGTGCGTCTTCTGGGCTTCCGGCCCCCGGCGCGAGCCCTCACGATGGGCTGGTGCGTCGACTGCCACCGGGAGCAGAACGCGACCCGCGGCGCTCACGCGCCGCTCGATTGCGTCAGCTGCCACCACTGACGCCGCCGCCTGGGCGGAGCCCGACGAGCAGCCGCCCGCGCTCCGCTCATGTCGGTTGCGCCCGAGTTATCCGGAAATGCGAGCGTCGAAGAGCCGTCGCGAGCCCGGCCCCGTCCGTAGGGGTACAGGCCAGGGAACCTACGCTGGGTGGGAGCCGCAGCGGTGGTAAGAAATTGGGCGAACCGGCCGGAAATATCAGCTATTTTAGCCAATATGGACAATATCCTGGTCGTCGACGACGAACGGAACATCCGTACGCTCTGTTCGCGGGTGCTAGCCGGGGACCAGATAGAAGTCCACGGGGTCGGCACAGGTAAGGAGGGGCTCCAGACTGCCGACGAGGTGAGCCCGGACCTGGTCCTCCTCGACCTCCGCCTCCCGGACATGGATGGCATCGAGGTGCTCCGAGCCCTCAAGGCTCGGCACGCCGAGACCGCGGTCATCATCATCACCGGCTTCGGCCAGATCCAGAGTGCGGTGGAGGCGATGAAGGCCGGCGCCACCGACTACCTCGAGAAGCCATTCGAGCACCTCGACAAGCTCAAGCTCGCGGTCGCGCGGGCGCTGGAGGAAGTCCGAGCCCGCCGGGAGATCCAGCGCCTTCACCGGCTTCAGGAGAAGGAGTATCGCGTCGACCAGCTCATCGGGGACTCCGAGGGCACGCGCCGCCTGCGCGAACTCATCAGCAAGCTGGCGCGCAGTGAAGCGGCGACGATCCTGATCCACGGCGAGAGCGGTACCGGCAAAGAGCTGGTCGCCCGGGGTCTCCACTACGAGAGTGCGCGGCGGGACTTTCCCTTCATGGAGGTCAACTGCGCGGCGATCACCGAGACCTTGTTCGAGAGCGAGTTGTTCGGTCACGAGAAGGGCGCATTCACCGACGCCAAGGCCGCCAAGAAGGGGCTGATGGAGCTCGCCGACCGCGGCACGCTGTTCCTCGACGAGGTCAGCGAGATGTCGCTTAACAGCCAGGCGAAGTTTCTCCGGGTCCTGCAGGAGCGCGTGCTCAGGCGCGTGGGCGGGACGCGCGACATCAAGGTGGACCTCCGCATCATCGCCGCGACCAATCGCCCGCTCGAGGCGCGCGTCAAGGACGGGCAGTTCCGAGAAGATCTCTTCTACCGGCTCAACGTGATTCCGATCCACATCCCGCCGCTGCGCGAACGCCGGGATGACATCATGCCGCTCGCTCGGCACTTTGTCCTGGACGCGAACACGCGCTTCCACAAATCCATCAAAGGGTTCACGCCCGACGCCGAGCGGCTGATGGCGAGCTACCAGTGGCCGGGTAACGTGCGGGAACTCCGGAACCTGATCGAGCGCCTCGTCATCCTGGGAAGCTCGGACGCCATCGAACCGCAGCATCTCCCTGTGCAGTTCGCCGCCCAGGCTCGCCAACCTGTCGTGACAGAGTCGTCGGGCGACGAGCCTCGGACGCTCGCCCAGGTCGAACGCGCGTATATCGCTCAGATCATGCAGCGCGTGGAGTCCAACAAGAGCAAGGCGGCAAAAATCCTGGGTATTTCTCGGCAGACTCTCCGCAAGAAATTGATGGAAGAGTGACCTGCGCGCTCAATCCATCGCCACTGGTCAGTTCGTCGCCATCCCGGGCCTTGAGTTCCGGAATATCCCAACTAGCTGAAATTCAATTCTTTCCGGGAAAGCTTGTCGCGAGGTCCCGGCCAACCTTGGAAACTAATCAGCCAACCCAACCCGCAACCGGAAATCTCGAATTTCCATATTTCCCGGCTACTTGTGCCCTTCCATCCCCTTGGTCCCAGGTTTGCTGTATGAGCACGCGAGGTTTGGACCCAATGGGCCAGGGGAGACAACGATGAGACCGACGTTCAGGAAGCTGGAAGTCAAAGACATCGGCAACTTGGAAAGACTGGTCGCCGAGAACGTAGAAGGCATCGAGCCCGGCCTGAAGATCGTGGATTCGCGATTGCTGCTCGGCCAGGCCGCGATCGACCTTGTCGGGCTCGACGCCAAGGGCTCGCTGGCGCTGATCGCGCTCGACTTCACCGCCGATGAGGGTCTGCTCCTCAGAGTCATGGATGCCTACTCCTGGTGTCTCGAGTACTCCGACACTCTTCGTCGCCTCTATCCGATGGCGCAGGTCTCGACTTCCCGGCCCCCGCGGATCCTCTTCATCGCAGAGCGGCTGACCGATTCGTTCCTGCGAAGGATCAAGCAGCTCAGCTTCCTCGAGATCGATTGCCTCGAGTTCCGTCATCTCGAGGTGAACGGCGCGTCGGTCGTCTATTTCGATCACGTCGAACGGCTCCGGAAGTCTGCCGTGGTACCCGCGGTCGAGCCCCGCGTCGAGCCGGCCAAGCCCACGGTGGCCGAGCCCACGGTCGCCGAGCCCACGGTGGCGCAGGCGGCCGTGGTGGCGCCGATGCGTCTCGAGCCGCCGGTCGCTCAGATCCCGAGCGCTCAAGCGCCCGGCGCTCCGCCGGCCGCAGCCGTCGTATCCGCGCCGGGGGTGCCCGAATGTCAGAGCGTGACGCTCGTCACCGAAGCTGCGGCTACGGTGTCGCCGTTGCCCGACGTGGCCGTCTCTGAGCCAGCCGTCGTCGAGTCCGTTCCGGCCTCGGCTGCGCTGCAACTGCCGTCGGTCGAGGCAACCGCATCCCTGTCCGCCGTCGACTCAGGATCCAACGGACACGGGACCGAATGGGTCGCTGCCTTCGATCGGCCTGGTGTCGAGCCACACATCGACGAGGGCGTCGTCACGGCAATCCCGGAGGCTGCGCAGGCGGTGAGCGCTGCGGTCGAGGCGGTTCCAGTCGCTGCTCCGGCCGAAGCCGCCACGCCCGCCGAGCCCGCGCCGATCACCGCGGCGCCGGCGCCAACCCTGCCGGTGTGGGCGAAGCCCCAGGTGCAGGCGAACGGAAACCGGCCCTACTTCTTCGCCCAGGCGACGAAGGGCACATCGCCGGTCGAGGCCCAGGCCGCCACGGTGGCCGCGCCGGCCGAGCAGCCCGCGGCGTCCGCGCAGCCCGGCGCGAGCAAGACGGCAGTCGACGACCGCCCGGAGCTCGAGTCGCTGAGCTTCCCGAAAGACGGTCTGTCCCGCCAGTGGCTCGAGTTCCTGAGCCAGCTCGGTGCGACCAAGTAGAGAAATCACGGTGACCGCCAAAATCGAAGGCCAGGCGCAGGTGACGGGCGGGGCTCAAATTGAGCGGCTGCGCGTTCTCCTGGTGGACGACAATGCCTCCGTCCTGCGGTTCCTCGCCTCGGCGTTTTCCTCGAACCACTGCCAGGTGACGACGGCATCGACCGCGGAGCAGGCGCTCGAGCAGCTGGGCGACGATCCCTTCGACCTCGTGGTGTCCGACATCAAGATGCCGGGCCTGAGCGGGCTCGATCTGCTCCGTGCGGTCAAAGGCAAGCTGCCGGGCACGCCGGTGGTGCTGATCACGGGAGTGCCCTCCGTCAATTCGGCCGTCTTCGGCCTCCGCCACGGCGCGTACGACTACCTGCCCAAGCCCTTTTCGGTGACCGAGGTGAAAGACCTCATCCACCGACTCCGGCGGGACCGCGCGGACGGTAACGGCAACGTCACCTATCCCGCGGGACTGACAGAGGAGCTGGCGAGGAGACAGGCCGGCGTCCAAGCGATCTCGCGGATCGGCGAGGTCGCTCTGCAGGGGCTCGAGCCGAGCGTCTTCGGCGAGAAGGTGCTCGAGTACACGATGCAGAGTTTGCGGTGCGACGGCGCGCTCATGCTGTTGCGGGACCAGGGAGGGAATTTCAACGCGAGCCGGAAGGGCGAGCCCTCGCTGGTCGGCCAGATTCTGACGCTCCTGCACGCGTCGTTCGGCGACGTCGTCAAGAGCGGCGGCCGCGAGACGTTCGTGCTGACGAAGGGAGATCACAGCTTCGAGGGCCTCGCGGCGCTGGTCCCGGGGGTGGACGACGCGATGGGCATCCTCTGCATCGGGCGGAGCGCCGACAACGGCGCCTTCCTCCCAGACGAGAAGGCGCTCCTGCTCGGCTATGCCCAGACCACGGCCGTCGCGCTCCAGAAGATCCTCCTGCGCGAGAATCTCGAACGGAACCTGATCGACACGATCTCGTCGTTCGTCATCGCACTCGAGTCGAAGGACCCGTACCTCAAGGGCCACTCCGCTCGGGTGTCGTTGTACTCCGGAGAGCTCGCGACGGTCATGGGCGTTCCCCCGGCCGAGGTCATCCTGATGAGCCGGGCCGGCATGCTGCACGATCTCGGCAAGCTGGCCATCATGGACAACATCCTCCGCAAGCCGCGGCAGCTGACCGAGGAGGAGTTCGAGCTGATCCGTACGCACCCGGTGGTCGGCGACAAGATTCTGAAGCCGCTGCGATTCCTCGCGTGCGAGGCCAAAGCGGTGCGCCACCACCACGAGCGGTACGACGGCAAAGGCTACCCGGACGGCCTCAAGGGAGACGACATTCCGCTCATCGCCCGTGTCGTGACGGTGGCGGACGCGTTCGACGCGATGACCTCCGACCGCCCGTACCGGAGTAAGCGGCCTCTGCCGACGGCGATGGAGGAAATCGTACGCGGCGCCGGCACGCAGTTCGATCCCGTCGTCGCCGACGCCTTCTCGACGATCCCGCTGGCGCGCCTGGAGCAGATCAGCCGGCATCTCGATCTGCGGTTCGTGGCCGACGCGGACGCTGCGGCCCCGCCGCTCGCGGCGGTCCGTTGACGGAATCGGCCCGGCCGAAGATCCTCGTCGTCGACGACGCAGGCCCGGTCGTCATCCTGTGCGTCAACGTGCTGCAGGCCTTGGGGTATTCGATCAGGGCCGCGAACCGTGGCGAGACGGCCATCGAGCTCTGTCGCAAGGAGTCGTTCGATCTCCTCGTCGTCGACTACAAGATGCCGGGTATGAACGGGTTCGAGGTGCTCGGGCAAGCCCGCCAGATCCGCCCCGGCATGGCGTGCATGCTCATGACCGCCCACGGCACGCCCGACATCATCAACGAGGCCACGCGGCTGGGATTCGACTACATCTTGTTGAAGCCGTTCACGCCGTCGGAGCTGCGCGGGGCGGTCGACAAGGTCCTCGCGAGCAAAGCCTAGGGGCGCGCGAGGGTGCAGCGTAGTGCGCCCACGACCGTGACGGCGGGAGCGGCGGGAGTCGTCATGAAATGGAAGGTCGATCCGATCCATGGGTGGCTCGATCGGATGCTCTCGGTCGGCTACGGCGTGGTCTCTGACTACGTCTACCCGCGCTTCAGCTACTACCAGCGACTCCAGAGGGAGGTCCGCGACCTGGTCGAAGCCACGGTTCCCGCGCGCGTCGAGCGACGGGACGTCCGGGTGCTCGACGTGGGGTGCGGGCCGGGCAACTTCACGTGCGCGCTGGCCGAGGCGGGGTTCACGGTCACGGGGCTCGACTCGTACGCCGCGCTGGTCGGGGCGGCGAAGGAGAAGCGCCGGGCACGGCACCTGGCCAACCTGGCCTTTCGGCAGGGGGAGCTCACTCGGGGCAGTATGTTCCGCGACGGCGCCTTCGACCAGGTGATCAGTATCCACTCCCTCTACGTGCACCCGGCGCCGGACCGGCTGCTTCGAGAGGCGCACCGAGTGCTCAAGCCCGGTGGGCACGCGGTGTTCGTGAATCACACGCGCCAGATCGGGCAGTGGTCGACGCTACGGGAGATCGGGCGGCGTGACGGCCTGAGTGCGGCGCTCCACTGTCTTCTGTGGGTGCTGCCCAACTCGATCTTCGAGGCGGCCCGAGAGCGGATCGGGCCGCACTACTGGGACGAGGCCACGTTTTCGGCCCAGGTGCGACGGGCCGGGTTCGCGGTGCTGGACATGCGGAGGACGTTCCTCGGCGGCGCCAGCCTCTTGGTGTGGGCAAGGAAGAGCGCCGAGACTTAAGTGAGCCGCGACGACATCGTGCCGTACCCACCTCGGCCTCTCGCGGGTGTCAGGCCGGCTGCGCCCGCGGAACGGGCGGGAGATCGTATGCCTTTTCGGGAAGCGCTCGAGCACATGATCGCCGTCACGTACGGCGTCACCTACGACGCCGTGGTGACACGCTTCCCGCCCTATGAAGCCATGCTCGAGGAGATCGTCGCGTTCGTCGCCCGCTCGGTCCCCGACGAGACCGCCGCGCGCGTGACCCGGGTGCTCGACGTCGCGTGCGGGATCGGGAACGTCAGCCTCCGGCTCGCCAAGGAGGGCTACTCGGTCGTCGGGATCGACGGCGTAAGGCACCTGGTCGAGATCGCGCGCGAGAAGAACAAGCCGCGCGGAGCCAACTTGACGTTCCAACACCTGGACATCGGGCGCGCCGTGGTGCCGGGCGCGGGGAACTTCGACGTCCTGGTGAGTATGCACACGCTCTACTGGCATCCCGATCCGGTCGCGCTGCTCGAGGGCTGCCGGCGCGCGCTGAAGCCGGACGGCCACGCGATCTTCCTGACCTACGACCGCCCGGCGCGCGTGATGGGGACGTTCCGCGCAGTGCGGGATGCGGAAGGACTGGGGGCAGCCGTCCGGGCCCTGCGATGGCTTTTGCCGACGGTCGCCTTCGAGTTCTTCCGGGAGAGCGAGCATCGCTACCTCAACGCGGTCGAGTTCCACGAGACGCTTCGCCGCGCCGGGTTTGAGGTCATCGAGTCCCGCCAGACGTTCCTATCGGGCCTGAGCCACCTGGCGTGGTGCCGGACGGCGTGAGCACCGCCGTCCGCGGCGAGCGTGAAGGATGGTGGCGAAGGACCGGGGCCGTCCCGGATCATGCGGCGAAGGAGCGGTCGATGAAAGCACGCGTGAGTTCGATCGTGCTGCTCGTGGTGTTCTCCGTGCTCGGGCTGATGCTCCGGGCGAGCGAGGCCGGCGACCATGCCTCCTCCGGCAAGGACGTGGTGCTCTATGAGTTGAACGAGCAGGCGCAGTTCACCGTCGACCACAAAGGGCGCCCCCATCGGGTGGCCGCGTCCGGGCTCGAAGGAAAGGCCAGGCGCGGGACGCCGCTGTGCACCGAGAAGCTGATGGCCCACGCGGAATTGGTTTTTGCCCAGCTTGGAATCACGGTGAAGGACGCGAGTCGGTGTACCGTCGTTGCCTTCGGGACGAGCGACCTTCACCTGGACACTTCGCCTTTATTGCGCGGCACGATTAGCGGCCAGCTCTCCGTCGTCGTCAACAGCGACAGGACCAACCTCACCGATGCCGCCGAGCTGGTGGTCATGACCGGCAAGTTCCGCGGCACGATCGAGGTGACGGATCCCGTGATCATCACGATCACGAACGGCATGTTTAAGCCAACCGGGTTGATCGGAGTCGACGACAAGAACGATTGGTGCCCGGGTTTCAGCATCTGCGAGGCACCCTTCCGGGGGAAGTTCAGGCAGCCGTTCGAGGTCAATCATGGCGCGGTCTACAAGGAGGACAGTGGCGACCTCGTGTTGGTGCTCGCGAACGAGCGTGCGCTGGGGGACCCCACCGTGCGCCTTGAGATCACGTTCGTCGACGACTAACGCAGGGGGGAAATGATCGCGGTGGACGAGGCGCCGTCCGTGTCGTCGAGCCCTGGCGAGGGAAACGCGCGCCGACGGGGCGTGGTCTCGCAGGGGCTACGCGTCTACCTGCGGACATTCTCGCCGGAGGATCTCGAGTATCTCTCCGAGTGGGCGGAAGATCCGTTCATCGAGCGCATGGTCGGGAGCGAGTTCCTGAACTCCTACAAGCACGTGTACGACAAGGACCCCTCGTTCTACGAGGCGTGCCTGATGGATTCGACGCAGATCGTCCTCGTGATCGAGGCCAGCGTGGAGTGGGCCAGGCCTCTCGGCGTGGCGCGGTTGTTCAACATCCACCTCCTCGAGGGCTACGCCTTCCTCGAGGTCATGCTGACCGACCCGAAGGCGATCCGCCGTGGATTTGGTGTGGAGGCGGGTAAGCTCATCTCCTACTATGGGGTGGACGTGCTGGGACTCCGGCGTATCGAGGCGAAGGTGTACGAGTACAACCGTCTGAGCGCCAACTCGCTGCGGCGCAACGGCTTCCGGCAGGAGGGCATTCTCCGGCAGGCGGGATACCAGGACGGTCAGTGCTGGGACATGCTCGTCTTCGGCATTCTCAAGCACGAGATCGAGCAGCAGCGCAAGAAGGACGAGGCCTATTCCCCGCTCGAGGGTGCCGAGGGGGACACGCGTGACGCCTCATAATTTTCTCCCGCTCCTGGCGCTGGTCCTGAACGTCTCCCTCGCCGGAATCACGCTCTTCCGCAACCCCGGGAGCCGGCTGAACCGTCTGTTCACGTATTTCGTGGGCGGCATGGCCGTCTGGAACTTTGGCGTCTTCATGCTCCGGAGGTCACCGGATGAGGCGACCGCGGTCTTCTGGGAGATCGTCATCCACACCGGGGTCATCGCGCTCCCGGCCTTCTACTACCACTTCGTCCTGATCTTCCTCGAGAGCACGACGCGCCACCGGACCTCCCTGCTCGTCGTGTATTCGCTCGCACTCCTCTTCAGCATCATCAACCTGAGCGGCTCGCCACTCTTCATGAGCGGCGTGAAGTCGACGTACTGGGGATGGGCGCCGGCGACCGGCATGCTGTACACGCCTTTCTTCGTCTACTTCAACTGCTTCCTCATCTACGGGCTCTTGCACCTTGTCCGGACCTACAACGACGTCGACTCCAGCTTCCGACGGAATCGCGCGACCCTGATCTTGTTAGGAACCCTGGTGAGCCTGATCGGCGGCCTCATCGACTTCGCCCGCTTCATCCTCGCCCGCTTCGTGCCGGCGGCGGACCTCGTGTACCCGATGGGCATCCCCGCGAACATGGTGTTCGCGCTCATGCTCGGGACGTCGATCGTGCGCTACCGCCTCTTCGATGTGAACGTGGTGGTGAAGAAGGGCGCGATCTACCTCCTGCTGTGGGGCGTGCTCACCTCGGTGCTGGTCGCGGCCGAGCAGTACGCGGACTGGGACCAGTTGAACCCGCTCTGGGTCATCCTGCCGCTGGGGTTCGTGATGACCATGCTCGTGAGCCCGCTCGGGCAGCGGCTGGAGGAGCGGATCGAGCGCGTCATGTTCAGCCGGCGGCGCGGGTGCTACGAGACGCTCCTGGACCTCAGCAAGCGGATGGGCTCGATCCTCGATTTCGGACGGCTGATGGAAACGCTCGTCCACGGGCTCGTCCGCGGGGTGCCGCTCACCCACTGCGTCCTGATGATCTACGACGCTCAGCGCAGCGCGTTCGTCGTCTACCGCGAGGACGCCACCGTCGGCGAGGGCGTCGGGGCCGTGGCGATCCGGGTCGACAGCCGGATCGTGCAGTGGCTGAACCAGACGGGCCGGGTGCTGGTGAAGGAAGAGGTCAAGCTGAATCCCGAGATCGCGGCGTACTTCGAGACGGCCGAGGGTGAGCTCGACGCGATCAAGGCGACGCTGGTCGTGCCCTTGAAGATCGAGGGCAAGCTCACCGGGATCCTGCTCGTGGGCGAGAAGCTCTCCGGCGACATCTTCGACGATCAGGAGCTGGAGGTGCTCGCCGTCCTCGCCAATCAGGTCGCCATCTCGCTGGAGAACGCGCGGCTCTACGAGGAGCTCTCCGAATCCAACGCGCAGCTCATGCAGGCCAGCCGGCTCAAGTCCCAGTTTTTGGCCAGCATGTCGCACGAGCTCCGGACGCCGCTCAACTCCATCATCGGCTTCTCGAAGGTGCTGCTGAACCGCTTCGACGGCGAGCTGACGGAGCGACAGGAGACGTACATCCGCTCGGTCCACAACAGTGGCGCCCACCTCCTTCAGCTCATCAATGGCATCCTCGACTTCTCCCGTATCGAGGCCGGGAAGCTCGAGATGATCTCCGAGGAGCTCGACCTGCACGAGCTGATCGACGAGTGTATCGAGTCGTCGATGCCGCTCGCGCGCGGCAAGCAGATGAAGCTCGAGAAGAACGTGCCGCTCGAGCTGCCGCCCTTGTCGGGTGATCGCACGAAGGTCAAACAGATCCTGCTCAATCTGATGTCCAACGCGATCAAGTTTACCGCCCAGGGGCGGGTCCTCGTCAGCGTCGTGGCCGAGCCGGACGCGATCCGGGTGAGCGTCGCCGACACGGGGATCGGCATCCGCGAGGACGACCTCGCGCACTTGTTCGAGCCGTTCCAGCAGCTCGACAACCCCGTCGCCCGCAGCGCCGGCGGCACCGGGCTCGGACTCGCGATCAGCAAGAAGTTCGTCGAGCTGCACGGCGGTCGCATCTGGGCGGAGAGCCGCGAGAACCAGGGGTCCACGTTCCATTTCACGCTCCCCTTGACCTGAGGAGAAGATGCCGGCACGTCCACTCGACCAGAAAACGAAGATCCTCTACATCGAGGACAACCGCGAGAACCGGCTGCTGGTCCGCGCCGTTCTGGAGGCGGCCGGGTACACCCTCGTCGACGCCGAGGACGGCCTGGCCGGGATCGAAGCGGCGATCCGCGAGGAGCCGGCCCTCATCCTGCTCGACATCAACCTTCCGGGAGTCGACGGCTACGAGATCGTCGCGATCCTGAAATCGTTTCCGAACCTGGCCTCCACGCCGGTGGTCGCCCTGACCGCCTACGCGATGCAGGGTGACCGGCAGCGCACGCTCGTGGCCGGCTGCGACGGCTACATCCAGAAGCCCATCGACGTCGACGCCTTCCCCCGCCAGGTCGCTGAGTTTCTCGGCGGCAAGCGGGAGCGGGTCGAAAGCCGCGACGAAGGCGTCTACCTGCGCGAGCTGAACCAGCGGCTTGTCTATCGCCTGCTCAACCAGGTCGAGGAGCTCAAACGGCTGAACCAGCACTTCGTGCGCCGCGCCTCGCAGCTCGAGGACCTGCACCGCTCCATGCAGGACATCACCTCCGAGCTGGGCGTCGCCGGGATGCTCGAAAAGCTCCTGGGCGGGCTCTCGCAGGCCATCGGCACCACCAGCCTGAGCGTCGAGCTCAGCGAGCCGCCGGGCGTCCACGTCGCCGTGCGTCGAAATTCCGCCGAGCAGCCGCGGAGCGTCCTGGCTGGCTCCGGCGTCGGGCCGGCCGAGGACTGGACCGAGGTGGAGTGGAAGCTGCCCCTCACCGTCCGGGGGCGCCCGCTCGGCGTCATGATCGCGCGGCACATGCTGCCGCCGGGGGCGCAGGCCGACGAGGAGCAACTGCTCAAGATCGTCGCCGACCAGGTGGCGATCGCCGCCGAGAACGCGCGCCTCTACGAAGGGGTGATGCGCCGCGCGGCCGAGCAGGAAAGCCTCGTCGAATCCGGACGCCTGCTCGCCGGCACGCTCCAGGTCTCCGAGGTGCTGCATCGGCTCAGCGAGCTCGTGCGGCGCCGGTTCGGCGCCGACGTGGCGCGGATCCTCATCAGCGAGGACGTGCCCGGCGTCTTCCATCTGCGCGCCCAGGCCGGGCCGACCCGGACGGTGAAGGACACGGCGCAGCACAGCGAGGACGACGATGAGGGGCTCATCGGGTGGATCGCCAAGCACCGCACGCCGCTGGCCTACAGCGACGTCCTGACCGAACCCGGCGTCAAGCACCGGGACTGGCTCGCGAGCGAAGGATTCGTGTCGTTTCTCGGGCTGCCGCTCTTCCTCGAGAGCGAGCTCGTCGGGGTCTTGACCATCCTCTACCGGGAGCGTCACGCGTTCACGCCCGAGGAGCTGGCCCTGGGCGAGGCGCTCGCGACCTCGGCGTCGGTGGCGATCCGGAACGCGCGCCTGTACGAGCAGACGCAGGAACGCCTGCGTCACACGGAGACCCTCCTTGCCGTGAGCCAGGACGCCAGCTCGACGCTCGAGCTGACCGAGATCTTGAGGAGGACGACGCGGGCGATGGTGCGCGCGCTCGGCGCCGACACCGGGGGGGCCTGGCTCCTGAGCGAGGACGGGAGCCGCTTCGTGCCGATCGTCGGCTATCACGTGCCCAAGGAGCTGCTGGGGACGCTCGAGAGCGCGACCCTGAAATCGCTGGATCCCCGGGTGAGCGACTGGCGGCGGATCGAGGGACCGGTGTACGCCAGTCACAGCCAGGAGGATCCGCGCTTCACTCATCCAATCGCCACGATGCTGCCGCACAAGTCGGTCCTCATCCAGCCGATGCGCTGGAAGGGAGTGAGCATCGGAGGCTTTGCGATCGCCTGGCTCAAGGAGCACCACCACTTCACCTCCGATGAGCTGCGGCTGACGGAGGGCATCGCGCTGCAGGCCGCGGTGGCGAGCGAGAACTCGCGGTTGTACGAGGGCGTGAAGCACCAGATGGCCGAGCTCAAGCGGACGCAGGCGCAGCTGATCCAATCCACCAAGCTCGCCGCGATCGGTGAGCTGGCGGCCAACATCGCCCACGAGATCAACAATCCGCTGACGAGCGTGCTCGGCTTCGCCTCGTACCTCGCCGAGCAGGTCCCCCCCGGTGGGCCGATGCGCGAGGAGCTCGACCTCATCCAGGAGGAGGCGGGCCGTGCCCGCGACATCGTGAGAGACCTCCTGCACTTCAGCCGGCAGCGCGAATTCATTCCGCAGATCACGGACCTCAACGTGGTCCTCGAGCAGACACTCGGCATGGTACGCCGTCAGGGCGCGCTGGACGCGATCAGGCTCGAGGAGAACTATGCCGTGGGGCTGGCTCCCGTGGAGGTCGACGTGCCGCGGATCAAGCAGGTGTTCCTGAACCTCATCAACAACGCGGTCTACGTCATGAAGGACAGCGGCGGCTCTCTCACCATCCGGTCGTCCGCCAGCGCGGACATGGTGCAGGTCGAGGTGATCGATACGGGCACCGGGATCGCACCGGAGCACCTCGACCGTATTTTCGAGCCCTTCTTCACAACCAAGCCCGACGTGAGCGGTACCGGGCTCGGGTTGTCGGTGAGTCTCGGGATCGTGCAGAGCCACGGCGGGACGATCGAGGTCAAGAGCGAGGTCGGCAACGGCTCCACCTTCACCGTCAAGCTTCCAGCCAGGCCGGGGGCCACGATCGCGGAGCAGGATCCCGACCTCTAGCCGACGTCGCGGGCCGCTGTCACCGCCGATCCATCCCCCGTCCTCACGTTGAGCTTCTCGCCAGTCCGGGCCCACCCGGACGTGTCCTAGAAATATTTAGAATGTATAGTCTTCCTACGATTCAGCCCAATTTCCGGACGAAAAACGACAATAAATCAACCACTTACATGATATCCACTCCGGAAATATCACAACGATAAGTCAGTGTAATCAGCGGCTTACGTCGAGAACTGGGCTGGTCCCTCGCTTGCACTATGTCGGTAGCGATTACTCACTTATTCGACAAGAGGCGACGAGGAGAGATTGCGATGACCATGAACGTCGGTTGGAAAAACTGGATGACGTGGAGCGTGCTGGGGCTGATGATCCTGCTGTTCGCGCTGGTGCTCGGGCCAGCGCCGGCCCTGGCCACGACTGCCAGTTCGGATGCGGTTCTCTATGAAGTCACCGAGGACATGTATCTGAAGGACGCGGCGGGCAAGTTCGTAACGAGTCCGGTTCTGGGTGGCCGGCGAATGGCGGTCGCTCGGCTTTCCGGCTTTGCGAACGTCGGAACCCCGCTCTGCCCCGTGTGGGTGTTGTACATCGCTCCCACGACCAAGAAGTGCACGGTCAACGCGTCGGGCGCGGACGACCTCGCCCTGGCGACCGGCAAGGGCACCCTCAACGGCACCTACGCGGTGGTGGTCCAGGGCGACAACAGCACCGACGCGGCTGAGTTCGTGGTCATGTCCGGTACTTTCAAGGGCGACGCTGACCTCTCGCCCGCCTTCGGCCTCTCGCCCGCCTTCGCCGGCTCGACGCCGCTTGGGTTCATCACGAACGGCGTCGCGACGGTCGACGGCTACGAAGGGTTGGTCTTCGGGTTCAGCGGAACGTTCCGCCTGCCCTTCTTGATCGACGCCCAGGGCAAGCACGGCAAGGCGCAGCGAAATCGCGGCGCCTACTACCT
>Ga0209889_1000150_pt1 | contig 15585 bp, 14 predicted proteins | sample GWRWN1_0_10_FD_187233 | JGI IMG/M metagenome (GOLD analysis project Ga0209889, IMG submission 187233) | Riverbed sediment microbial communities from areas with no vegetation in Columbia River, Washington, USA - GW-RW N1_0_10 (SPAdes)... | ecosystem: Environmental > Aquatic > Freshwater > River >... | reverse complement strand
CCGCCGTCGCCCCGGCCGCGTCGAGCATGCCATACCAGGGCGTGACGGTGAACGTCTTGACCTTCACCGGGCCGCAAATTGCCGAACCCCTGCAGCGGCGAGGTCCTGAGTTCACCAGGCTCACCGGCGCAAAGATCAACGTCGTCACTGTTCCGTTCAGCGACCTCTACCAGAAGATTCTCACCGATATGGCGACGCGCACGAACAGCTACCATGCATTCGTCTTCGCGCCGCAGTGGATGGTAGACTACATCACCGCGGATTACCTGGAGGACATCACCGACCGCGTCAAAGGTGACGCCGCCCTGCAGTGGAACGACATCGCGCCGTTCTTCCGCGACTTCAGCGCCAGCTATGCGGGACGGATCTATACGATTCCGCTGGACGGCGATTTCCAGATGGTCTACTACCGCTCCGATCAGCTCGCGCGCGCAGGGTTGCAACCGCCCCAAACCTGGGATGACTACCTGAAGGTCGCCCGGGCGCTGCATAAAAAAGACCTGAATGGCGACGGCAGGGCGGACTTCGGATCCTGCATCGCCAAGAAGCGCAACGCGCAGTCCTACTGGATGGTCTGGTCGGTGGCCGCGGCCTATCTGCAGAGCCGCGGGACGAGTCAGGGGTCCTTCTTCGACGCCCAGACGCTCCGACCGCTCACCAATAACGCCGCGTTTGCCGAAGCGCTGCGCATCTACGTCGAGACCGGCCGATACGGCCCGCCGGACGAGTTGAACTGGGACGTTGGCGACTCCCGTGCCGGCTTCGTCACCGGACGCTGCGGGCTGAGCGTCGACTGGGGCGACATCGGGACGCTGGCCATCGACCCCAAGACCTCCAAGGTCCAGGACAAGGTCGGCGCGGTGAGTCTGCCCGGCACGAGGCGCGTGCTGGACCGGGCCACCGGCCGGCTGGTCGCGTGCAACAGTACCACCTGCCCGTACGCCGTGGGCGGCGTGAACCACGCGCCGTTTGCCGCGTTCGGGGGATGGTCGGGCGGGATCAACAAAGCCGCCCCGGACAAGGTCAAGGCGGCAGCCTACGCGTTCCTCTCGTACATGAGCCAGCGCAAACAGGCCAACGTCGACGTGACGATCGGCATCACCGGATTCAACCCGTACCGGACGTCGCAGTTCAAGAACCTCAGCAACTGGAGAAAGGCGGGAATGAGCGCGTCCGCAGCCAGGAACTACCTCGGCGCGATCGAGGCCAGCCTGAACAGCCCGAACATGGTGCTCGATCTGCGTGTCCCGCAGAATCAACGCTACCAGCAGGTGGTGCTCGATACGGCGATCGCCAAGCTCCTGGCGAAGCAGATCACCGTCCAGCAGGCGATGAAGGAAATCACGGACGGGTGGGAGTCGATTACGAACGAGCTCGGCCGCGATGCCCAGGGCCAGGCGTATCGGGCGAGTCTGGGCGTCAAACGGTAAGGCCGGTCGTCGCGGGAGTGGTTTCTGTCCCGCATGCTGACTGATCGGGATCTCCGCGGGACAGGGTCTCCGAACGGCCCTGTCCCGCTTTTGCGCCTGCACCAGATGCCTGCGGCCTGGATCGACCGCCAGGCAAAATCCCTGTTCTTGTTCCCGGCGGTGCTGCTGCTGGTCGCCTTCTCGATCTTCCCGCTCCTGGTGTCCGTGTACTTGTCATTGGTGAGGTTCCAGCTTGTCCCCGGCGGCTTCAAGTTCACGTTTGTCGGATTGGCCAATTACCGTAAGCTCATCCTCGGCATCGAGCGCGAGCATTTTCTCGGCCTCCCGGCGGATCCCACTCCGCTCATATGGGCGCTAGGAGGCATCGTCGCCACCGTCCTGCTCGTCTTCACCCTCCGCGGCGTAGCCCGGGCGGGTTCGCTGGGCGGGTTAGTGAGCCGCGCGGCCTTCGCGTTGATCGCCGTCACACTGGCCTGGCTCTCGATCCGCACACTCGCAGCAAACGGCCGTCCGGGCACACTGGTCACGACGATGGTGTACGTGTTTGGCGGCATCACCGTGCAGTATTGGCTAGGGCTGCTGCTGGCCTACCTGACTTCGCAGCATATCCTGGGACGGCGTTTCTTCCGCATCGTCTTCTTGCTTCCGATGATGATCACGCCGGTGGGAATCGCCTACACGTTTCGGATCCTCGCCGACCTGGGGAAAGGCCCGTTCGCCCCGCTCTGGCGGATGCTGGGGCTGGCGGAGGTTTCGTGGGCCGGCGATCCCTGGGGAGCCCGGATCGTCGTCATGATCGGCGACGTCTGGCAGTGGACGCCGTTCATGTTCATTGTCATGTTGGCTGCGCTGGAAGCGCAGCCGCTTGAGCTTTTGGAGGCTGCAATGGTTGATGGCGCCAGTCGCTGGCAAACGTTCTGGCGGGTAACGTGGCCTCAGCTCTTGCCCGTGACCTCGACCCTGATCCTGATCCGGATGATTGAAGGGTTCAAGATCATCGATCTGCCGAACGTGCTGACCAACGGCGGGCCGGGCACGGCGACCGAGTCGCTGACGCTGCACGCGTTTATCGCGTGGCGGACGCTCGACATCGGGGGATCGGCGGCAGTGGCATATGCGCTGCTGTTCCTGGTCACATTTTCCGCGCTATCGTACATCAGCCTGGTGCACCGCCGGCTGGCGGGAGTGGTGTGATGAGGATGCGTCGTGGAGGTCGCAGCCGGCGTTCGGCCCAGGCCATGACGCCGGCCGGGGCGCTGCTGACCTATCTCGTTCTGGGCGGGTGGGCGCTGATCGTGCTCTTTCCGCTCTTCTGGATCCTCACCACGTCGTTCAAGCTCCCGGTGCACGTCTACGACGGACCTGTCTTCATCCCATACGTCGACTTCACCCCGTCCGGGCATGCCTGGCGCTACATCTTCGTGGACCTGGCCAACGATACGCTGCGGCCATACATGAATACGGTTGTCGTGGCCCTGACCAGTTCGGTGCTGGCCCTGGCGCTGGGGACTGCCGCGGGCTATGGGTTGCTGCGGTTTCGCTACGAGCCGCGGCTGGGCGTGGTGGGGCTTTTCTTGAGCGCGATGGCGCTGGCGGCCGCGGTGATCAGCCTGGGGGTTCCCTGGCAGATCGCCCTGGTCGCGGCGCTGGCCCTCTTCGTGCTGGCACGGCAAAGTATCGGACGCCGGTTCGTCCGGGCCGTCGGCAACGACGACATCTCGTTCTGGATGATCTCACAGCGCATTCTGCCGCCGGTCGCGGTCGTCATCCCCATTTATGTCATGTTCCAGCGGTTCGGGCTGCTCGACACCCGGCTGGCCGTGATCATTACATACACGGCGATCAACCTGCCGATCGCGGTGTGGCTGATGCGAGACTACTTCCGCAACATCTCCGTCGAGCTGGAAGAAAGCGCGGCGATCGACGGCGCCTCACCCTACCGCATCTTCAGATCGATCGTGCTGCCGCTGGCGACGCCGGGACTGGCGGCGACATTCCTGCTGGTGCTGGTCTTCTCGTGGAACGAATACCTGCTGGCGCTGTTTCTGACCAGCGCCAACGCACAAACGCTGCCGCTGCTGATCGCAGCCCAAAATGCGACGCGCGGGCCGCAGTGGTGGTACATGTCCGTTCTGATCCTGATCATGATCACGCCCGTCATCCTGATGGCGATCGCCCTGGAACGATACATCGCGAAAGGCCTGCTGGTGGGCGCGCTGAAAGGCTAGGGAACCAAATGCCCAAAGTGGGAATCCTGACGTTTTCCGACGGCCGCCGGTACGCGCACGAGCCGCAGATCGCCGAGAACCGGCAATTCGAGGCCCGGCTGCGCGATGCACTGCGGGGGAAAGGGTTCGAGGTCATCACCGGCGACCTGGTCTGGTCGAATGCGCTGGCAAAATCGGAAGGTGAGAAGCTGGCCCGCGCCGGTGTGGACTGCACCATCTTCAACTACGCGGTCTGGGCGTTCCCTCAATTCACTGTGATGGCCTCGCGCTTTGCGCCCGGGCCGTTTCTGCTCTTCGGCCAGGTGAATCCGGCGAAGCCGGGCATGGTGGCCGTCCTGGCCGCCGCCGGCGCGCTCGATCAGATCGGCGTCCCCTACACGCGCGTGTTCGGGGAGATTGAAAACGGCGAGGTCGGCCGGCGCCTGGAGGTGTTCACGCGCGCGGCGTTCGCCGCGAAGCGGCTGCGTGGAGAAACCTACGGCCTCTTCGGCGGACGGTCGATCGGCATCAACACGGCGGTGTCGAACACGGACCAGTGGGCGGAACAGTTTGGGGTCGACGTCGAGCACATCGACCAGTGGGAGATCGTGCGGCGCGCGGAAGGGGTGCCCGGGGCACGGCGCAAGAAAGCCCGGGAGTGGCTGGAACGCCACGTCGCCAGGGTGCACTACGACGGTAAACAGCTCACTCCTGAAAAGTTGGAGCTGCAGATCGCGAGTTACCACGCCACGCGCGAGATCATCGACGAGCGTGGGCTGGACTTTCTCGGCATCAAGGCCCAGCCTGAGCTGACGGAACATTTCGTGACGATGGACATCACCGAGGCGTTCCTCAACGATCCGTACGACTGGGAGGGGCCGCACGACCCGATCGTCTGCAGCACCGAGGCCGACATGGACGCGGCGCTGACGATGGAGATCTTCAAGCACCTGTCGGGCACGCCCGTGCTGTTCGCCGATGTCCGGCACTACGTTCAGGAGCTCGACCTGTTTGACCTCGTAAACTCCGGCGAGCACGCCACCTACTTCGCGGGCCGCAGCCTCGACCCGGAGGTCAATCTCGCCAAGGTCGAGCTGCATCCGGAGGGGTTCTACTTCCCCGCCGGCGGGGCGTCGGTCTTCCACATTGCGCATCCGGGCGATGTGACGCTGGCCCGGCTGTCGCGGGAATCCGGGCAGTATCGCATGCACATCGTGCGCGGGGAGTTTGTGCGGCTCGATCCGGCCAAGGAGCGCGAACTGGTGGCGGCTGTGCAGCCGAACTGGCCGCACGCGTTCACGCGGCTGGAGTGCGCCGCGGATCGCTTCTTGCAGTCGTTTCCGACTAACCACATCCACGGCGTCTACGGGAACTACGTGCCCGAGCTGCTGCACGTCTGTGCGATGCTGAAGATCCGCCCCGTGCTGCTGGAAACGTAGCATGGCGCGATTCGCGGCCGGCCTGGACTTCGGCACCGAGTCGGCGCGCCTGGTGCTGGTCGACGTGAAGACCGGAGGCGAGGCGGCGACCGTCGTCTACCCATACCCGCACGGCGTGCTGACCCGCGCGTTGCCTGACGGCACCCCGCTCGGCCCGGACTGGGCGCTGCAGCATCCCGGCGACTACCTGAAGGCCGCGGAGCACCTGCTCCGTGAGGCAGCGCGGGCGGCCGGGCGCGAAGGCGTTGTGGGAATCGGAGTCGATTGTACGGCCTCGACGGTTATGCCCGTAGAGGGGGACGGAACACCTCTGTGCCTCGTGGCGCAATACGCCACGAGGCCACATGCCTGGGTCAAGCTCTGGAAGCACCACGCTGCGCAGCGACAGGCCGACCGCCTCAACGCGATGCGTCCGGAGTTTCTGGATCTGTACGGCGGCCGGACTTCGTCGGAATGGCTGCATGCCAAGTCTCTCCAGATTCTGGAAGAGGCTCCCGAGGTCTTCGCCGCGGCGGACCGGATCATTGAAGCCGGCGACTGGATCATCTGGCAGCTGACCGGCCGGGAAATGCGTTCAGTGTGCCAGGCAGGATTCAAGGCGCACTGGCAGCCGGAGCGCGGCTATCCGCAGGCATCACTGCTGGCCGAGCTGCATCCGGCGTTCCCAAAGTTGCTGGACAAGTTGGGCTCTCCGCAGACGGTCGGCACACGAGCAGGCGGACTGACGGCGGCCTGGGCCGTACGCAGCGGATTGCCGGAAGGCCTGCCGGTGGCCGTGGCGACGATCGATGCGCATGCCGCCTTTCCCGGCCTGGGTGCGAGGCAGCCCGGGACGCTGGTGATGGTCATGGGGACGTCAACGTGCCACCTGCTGCTGTCACGTCACAAGGTGGCGATTCGAGGCATCTCCGGTGTGGTCGGGGACAGCGTCGTCCCCGGGCTATACTGCTACGAGGCCGGTCAAGCCGCCACGGGCGATGCGCTGGATTGGTGGGTCCACACGCTGTCGTGGGCGGGAGACGGAACAGCCCCGGCACGATCGTCCGAGGCGTTGTTTGATCGTCTGGGTCGCGAAGCCGCCAAATTGCCTCCGGGCGCGGGCGGATTGGTCGCATTGGACTGGTGGAACGGCAGCCGCACGCCGCTGGTGAATGCGGACCTGTCGGCGGTGGTAACCGGACTCACCGTAGGGACGACACCCGCCCAAGTGTACCGCGCCATCGTCGAGGCCACCGCGTACGGGACCCGGCAGGTCATTGAGCTCTTCGAATCGGGTCGCGGCATCGAACCGGTGACCGAGCTGCGGGTCTGCGGTGGGCTGTCCCGCAGCGGCGTGTTGATGCAGATTTATGCCGACGTGACCGGCAAGACGCTGCAGGCATCGACGACGCCTCACGCCTCGGCCCGAGGCGCAGCGGTCTACGGCGCCCTCGCCGCGGGACGAGCCGGAGGGGGATACGATGCGCCCGAGGAGGCGCTGGCCCGTATGGGCGTGCGGGACTTCATTGAGTACAGGCCCGATCCGGCCAGCCATTCCCGGTATGCGACGTTCTTTGCGCTCTATCGCGAGCTACACCGGCATTTTGGCGAAGGCGGCACCATGCTGATGCGCCGCTTGAAAGAATTGCAGGCGTGACCTGAGCATCCAATGGGACGGTTGGACGGGAAAGTGGCCATCATTACGGGAGCCGGCTCCGGCATCGGCCGCGCATCGGCGCTGCTGTTTGCGAAGGAGGGCGCCCGGGTTGTCGCCGCCGACACCGATCCCACCGGCGGATCGCAGACGGTCTCCCAGATCACCGGGGATGGAGGCAGGGCGTTTTTCATCCGGTGCGACGTGACGAGTGCCGGGGACACTCAGCAGCTGGCCCACGCCACGATCGAACGTTACGAGACGGTGGACATCCTGGTGAACAACGCCGGCGTCGCCGGTGTCGGCTCGGTTGAGGAAACCGACGAAGCGCTCTGGGATCGCGTGATGGCGATCAACGTCAAAGGCATCTTCTTGACGACGAAAGCGGTCACCCCGTACATGGTGCAGCAACGCCGTGGCGTCATCATCAACATGGCATCCTCGATCGCGTTCGTCGGCCTGGCCCGGAGGGTCTCCTACGCGGCCAGCAAGGGCGCCGTGATGGCGATGACACTCTCGATGGCCGTCGATTTCGCCAAGCATAACATCCGCGTCAACGCGATCTGTCCCGGCACGATCCACACGCCGTTCGTAGACCGCTACCTCAGGGAGTCCTACGCGGATCCCGCGGCAGGCCTGGCCGAGATTACCGACCGGCAGCTGCTGGGGCGCCTGGGTACAGCCGAAGACGTGGCCCACGCCGTCCTGTACGTCGCCAGCGACGACGCGGCGTTCATGACGGGCGCCCCGCTGATCATCGATGGCGGGTTGAGCGGAACCAAATGAAAGCGACTGGAGAAGGGGCGGGTCCTGCATGAAGATCACAAAGGTTGAAGGCTTCATTGTCCAGGTGCCGATCCCCAGGCCGATCCGGGATTCGATCCACTACGTCCCGGTCTGGGGCGTGCCCGGCGCCCGGATCACTACCGATGACGGGATCACCGGCACCGGGTATACGGGCACGCACGCGCGGGGCGACGACCTCATCAAAAGTGCGATCGAGCAGCACTACGGACCTGTGCTGCTGGGCCGGGACCCGTTTCATGTGAAGCAAATCTGGCAGGACCTGTACATGGGACCGCTGCGCTGGGTCGGCCGCGCCGGGATCAGCCAGATGGCGCAGGCCGCGATCGACATTGCGTTGTGGGACATCATCGCCAAAGCGCAGGAGCAACCGCTGTGGCGTGTGTTGGGCGCAGCGAAGACGGGCCCGATTCCCACCTACAATACGGACGCCGGCTGGCTGAACTGGACCGAGGAGGAGCTCATCGATGACATCCGGCGGCTGGTCGATCAGGGCTGGCACGCGGTGAAGATGAAGGTGGGCAAGCCCAGCCAGCAGGAGGATGTGGGCCGCGTGGCGGCGGTGCGCCGGGCGATCGGAGACGACATCGAGTTGATGGTGGATGCCAATACGCTCTGGGATCTCAACACGGCCATGACCACGGCGCATCTGCTGGAACCGTTCCGGCTGAAGTGGCTGGAGGAGCCCCTGCACCCGGACGACATCAGCGGCCATGCCCGGCTGGCCCATGCCACTCGAATCCCTCTCGCGATCGGCGAGAGCATCTATTCAAAATACACGTTTCGAGAATACATGGCGCAGGGCGCGGCCGGCTACGTGCAGGTGGACGTGACGCGCGTGGGCGGCATCACGGAATGGCTCGATGTCGCGGCGACGGCGGCAACGTTTGGGCTGCCGGTAATTCCGCATCACGGCGACATGATGCAGGTCCACCAGCATGTGGTCGCCGCCACTCGCAACGCCCCGATGCTGGAGTACATCCCGTGGATCCTCGAACTCTTCGAGGATCCGGTCGACGTCCGGGAAGGCATGCTGTATCTTCCGGATCGCCCGGGGGCATCGACGTCGATGCGAGCGGACGCCTTCGAACGCTATCGCGTGGCCTGACCCCGAGCACACACGGCACAAAAATCACAAGGACTGTCCCTCAACAGCAAGGGACAGTCCTTGTGGACTTTAGGCCACCCGGCCTGTGGTGAGCTCGGTTACGCGGCCCGGCGCACGCCGTTGGCCCGCCGCTTCTTCGGAACAAACCACCTCGAAATATAAGCGGGACCCACTTCGGCGCGGAGCGTCAGCGAGGTCCAGATCAGCCAGGCGATCATCCCCAACGCGCTCACCATAAACAGGAGCACGTGCGAGGCGAAGGCCGCGAAGGCCATCACGACGCCGACGATCACGCTCATCTGGCCGACGGTCGCGTACTTCTTCTCGGTCACCATGACGCGACCGATCACCAGGATGCCGACCCCGGTGGCGAGAGCGCTCAGCGATTCCAGCGAGTGGACGACGCCGCGGAGCGCGTAGAATGCGTGTGCCCCGCCCACGACGTTCGTCGCATAGAGGCTGGACAGCGCATCGAACCCCGCCTGGCGGACCAGCACGGCCGCCGCGAGCGTCCCAGCGCCGAAGAGCCCGGCGCCGGCGCCGAGTTTGACGATCCCTGACCCATTGCCGTTGAACCGGTCCTGGAGTGCCGCGAACAGCACCGCGGCGCCCATGGCGGACAACAGCCCGCCCAGGATGTGTACGGTCCAGACCATGGCCTGATGCTTGGTTATGAATGGCAGGTAGCGATGAGGGTTAACTTGATCGACGAAGTCCAGGCCTGCGGTCGGAAAGATGAAGACGAAGCCCAGGAATACCCAGGCTGTCGCAATGCCAGCCACTAACCCTGCTTCACCGCCTAAGCGGCGCAGGTTTTCCATATAGGGATTCCCCTCCTCTGGATTGGGTTGAACAGCACTCCACAGCGTTCTCAGGCTGGTATGGGACTACTCTGCCCGGGGAGGGGCCGTTTAGTCCCCGGGAGGGCCTACTCGCCCCCCCTTTCGGGCAAGGACCCGGATGCCGGGCAATCTGGATGGCATCCTATTCTTGCCCGACGGTCAAAAGGAGGGAATCTCGATGGAGAACTTGCGGCGGCTTGGAGCCGAAGCCGGCGTTGTGGCCGGGCTAGCCACCGGCCTGTTGTTCCTCGGGTTCTTTTGGTTCTTCCCCGAGGCCGGCCTGACTCTAGCGAGCCAGACCAACCCGCATAAGTACCTCGTGTTCATCCGCAAACACGAGATGCTGTTTTGGGCAGTGAACGTCGGGGGTGGCCTCCTCGCCGCGTTGATGAGCGCGGTTCTCTTCTTGGCCCTGAGTGACCGGTTCCACCAGGACGCGCCGGCGAGCGCCAAGATCGGTCCGCTGTTTGGCATCGTCGGAGCGATCGGCTTCGCGGCCAGCGCTCTCATCCGTCAGGTAGGCTACAGCGCGGCTTCGGTGCTGTACGTGACAAACAAGACCGGAGCGGTGCAGGCCTTCCGCGGCGCGCAGTGGATCGAAACCTCGTTGTTCGCGATGGGGCAAGTTGGCGTCGGACTCGGGGCGATCGTCCTTGGCATCGTGATGCTGCGCGAAAAACACTACTCGGGGGTTGGCTACCTGAGCGCCGTGGCAGGGACCGCGATGTTTCTGGGCGCGTTTGTTGAGCACGCCGTCCTCTTCATGGCCAGCCTGGCCCTCATGGCAGCCTGGTTCGTCTGGACGGCCCTCATTGTCCGATCAGAGGCAGGCCCCGGCCTGATTCGCCTGGGCGCGACGAGATCGCGATCCCGGCAGGCCGCATAGGATTCTCGAACGTCTTTCGTTCTGACACACCGACGGCCCGGGAGAGATTCCCCGGGCCGTCGCGTTCTGCCGCTCAGCGAATGGCTCAGGCGGATTCTTCCGGCAATTCGGTCGGCGTCACCCTGAAGGACCGCCTCTCCGCCCCACGCAACACTTCGATAGTGACTGACTCACCGATGGCATGCCGGCCCAGCACCCGTTGGAGGTCGTCAGGGGTTGCCACCGCCGTGTCCCCGACACGCACGATGATATCGCCGGCGAGGAATCCTCCTGCGGAGGCTGCGGTCCCGGGCTGGACCTCGGCGATGCGTACACCGGTCGGGACACTCAACCCATACTCGAGCACGAGCTGCCGGTCGACCTGCACAAGCTGACCGGACACTCCGAGGTACGCACGGCGGACCCGCCCCTCGCGAATCAACTGGGCCGTCACCCACTTCGCAGTGTTCACGGGAATCGCAAAGCAGATCCCCTGCGAGCCCATGATCACCGCCGTGTTGATCCCGACGACCTGGCCGCGGAAGTCGGTGAGCGGTCCACCGGAGTTGCCCGGATTCAGGGGCGCATCGGTCTGGATGATGTTCTCGATGAGGCGGCCGGATTGCGCGCGCAGCGAGCGGCCGAGCGCGCTCACCACGCCCGTGGTCACGGTGGCCTGAAACCCGAGCGGGTTTCCGATCGCTACCACCAGCTGGCCGACGCGCAGCCGGGACGAATCCCCGAGCTCCGCGTGCGGAAGTCCGGCTTCATTGAGTCGCACAACTGAAAGGTCGCTGTGCGGATCATCGCCGACCACCTGTGCCTCCAGCGTCCGGCCGTCCTGAAGCCGCACTTCAATGCGATCTGAGCCTCTCACTACATGACTGTTGGTCAGCACATAGCCGTCCGGCGTAATGATCACGCCGCTCCCGGCGCCGTGAAGCTCATCCAGCCCCCGCCGCCGAAAACGCTCCGGCGCCCGGCGGGCGACGGACACGCTGACCACCGCGGGGCCCGCGCGCTCCACTGCCTGGATGACGGCGCGGGAGTACGCGTCGAGGGCGTCGAACTCTTCAACAGGGATTGCTTCCGACGGCTGATTGACATCAACCTCTGACAGCACCCGATCCAGTTGCACAGCCATCACCTCCTGCTCTACCCTACCGAACGCGAACGTTTGGGTGAGTATTCCGAAGGGAGAAAATGAGTTTCATGGACGATGCTTCTTCGGGAGGTGAGGTATTTCTTGAGAGGTGAGTCGATACGAGGGCTCGCCCTTGCTGTGTTGCTCCTTCTGGCACTTCCTCTGGCTGCCGCGCAACAGGATGCTCCATCCGGGACACCGGCGCAGTCGGAATCACGCTCTGAAGCGCTCACCATTGAGAGTTACCCTTTGAAGGCTCTGGACGACGTGCTCGCCGGCCGGCGCGCGTCATTCGATCGGAGTAGCGGGGCGAGTCGTGACCCCTCAGAGCCGGTTGACCTGCGTGCCCGGTGGGCCGACCGCGCCGCACTGCCCTATTCGCTTACCCTGAATTCACAAGGACAGATCACTGGCTCATTCGGGGGCGTTCCGGTCGTGGGCATGCTCTACGGGGTGAAAGGCGAGGGCGTCTTCATGCTGACCGTGGATGGCCAGGCCTTCGTGATGGGCACTTATGAGTGCATGCGGGGCGAGTGCAGCATCGTAGGTGAGGAAGTCCTGGGTCAGGCAAAGTCCTTTCTCATCTTCACCAACAGCCTCACCGGCACGTTCCGCGGCACGCTGCACGGGTTCTACCCGTCGCGGCAGGCCTGGCTGGGCACTGTGGAAGCGTGGGCGCGGGAGAACCTCGAGGCCTCGCGCGTCCAGGAAATCGTCACTGCGGCGGCCCGTCTCGAGGGCAAATAAGGCGGAAACGCCTTCCCCTCAAAGTTTTGGCAGCGGTCACCCCCAGGTGTGACATAAGTCACTTTTCAGGAGTGCCCCACTCAGGCATAATGCTGTCCTGTGTGGGAGGCGATTCATGCGGATTCGCGAGTGGGGCGCGTTCGTGCTGCTGGGGACCATCTGGGGGTCGTCGTTCCTCTGGATCAAGATCGCCGTTGGTGAGATCGGGCCGGCCACGCTGGCGGCCATCCGGCTCCTGTTCGGGCTGATCGGCCTGCTGGTCGTCGCGAGGCTGACACGGCAGAACTTCGGTAACGTACGCCTGCATCTGCCGGCCTATCTCTTCATGGGCTTCTTCAACACGGCCCTGCCGTTCATCCTGATCTCGTGGGCCGAAACGCGCATCGATTCGGCGCTGGCGGCCATTCTCAACGCGACCGTCCCGCTGTTCGCCATCGTCATTGCTCATTACTGGCTGTCGGACGAGCGGATTACGTTCACACGGGTGCTCGGTTTGATCGCCGGGTTCGTCGGCGTGGTCGTTTTGGTCAGCCGCGAGTTCGGGCCGCAAGGCGTCCACGGCAGCATCTGGGGTCAGGTCGCAATGCTCGCCGCGTCCGCGTGCTACGCGGTCTCCGCCACCTACTCACGCCGGTACCTGCGCGGTCATCCGCCACTCGTGCAGGCGACGATGATCGTGCTGATCGCCGATGCGATCGTGTGGGGCGTCGTCCCCGTGATGGACCGCCCGTTCGTCCTGCCGCACTCAGGGCTCACCTGGTTTGCTCTGGCATGGCTCGGCCTGCTGGGCTCCTGCGCTGCGTATTTGCTGTATTTCTATCTCCTTAATGTCTGGGGCGCCACCCGGTCGTCGCTCGTCACCTACGTCTTCCCGGTGATCGGGCTGCTGCTTGGCATCATCTTCCTGAACGAGCCGGTGGATTGGCGGCTCATCGTCGGTTCGGCCCTCATCGTCGGCGGCATCGTCGTGGTGAACATGCGTACGAGCGCAGCCTCCCGGGTTGGCGGGCGCACACAGCGGCCACAGGAAATCTGAACCCGGGCAGGCGATGTCGGCGAGAGAAGAGTTCTTCGCGGGCGTCCGGGCGGAATTGCCCCTGCTGTTCGGCGCTTTTCCCTTCGGCCTGATCTATGGTTTCCTTGCCCGGGAGGCGGGTGTGCCGCCGGCCGCCGCGGTGGCCATGTCGTCCATCGTCTTTGCCGGATCCGCCCAGTTCATCGGGACGCAGCTCTTCTCGGCCGCCGCTCCAGGCCTCATCATCCTGCTCACCACGTTTGTCGTGAACCTGCGGCACGTGCTTTACAGCGCCTCAGTGGCGCCGTACCTTCGACAACTTCGGCCCGCGTGGAAGTGGTTGCTCGGCTACCTCCTCACCGACGAGGCCTATGCGGTCACGATCACGCGCCTGCGTTCGGTCTCGGAGGGTAACCACAACGCGCATTGGTTTTTCCTCGGGGCGGGGCTCGCGCTGTGGATCAGCTGGCAGGTCGGCTCGGCGCTCGGCGTCGTGCTCGGCGCGCGGATCCCGTCGGGATGGGACCTCGAGTTCGCCCTCCCGCTGATCTTCATTGCCATCACGCTCCCGATGCTCACCGATCGTGCGGCGCGGATGGCCGCCGTGGTTGCAGCAGTCATCGCCGTGCTCGCGTGGGCGGCGCCGATGCGCCTGGGCCTGATGGCGGGGGCGATCGCGGGGATCGCGGCTGGCATGCTGGCAGAGCGCCGTTGATGCCATTCTTCCTGCGCGGGCTCGTCATCGGGTTTTCCATCGCGGCGCCTGTCGGCCCGATCGGTGTGCTGTGTATCCGCCGGACGCTGGCCGAAGGCCGCGCGCTTGGATTCGTTTCCGGATTGGGCGCGGCGACTGCAGACGCGATCTACGGCGCGATTGCTGGATTCGGCCTTACCTTTCTGTCCGGGTTTCTGGTCCGGGAGCAGGGCTGGTTGCGGCTGGTAGGCGGGCTGTTTCTGGTCTACCTGGGGATCCGCACATTCATCGCGCGGCCCACCGCGTTCGCAGGAAGCGGTGTTTCACCCACGGGCGGGACAGTCCTATGGGCTGCCTACGCCACCACCTTCGCGCTGACGCTGACCAACCCGATGACCATCTTGTCGTTCGCGGCAATCTTTGCCGGGCTTGGCGTCGCGACCCGCGACTACGAGTCGGCAGGGCTGCTTGTGACCGGGGTCTTCGCGGGCTCAGCATTGTGGTGGCTGATCCTGAGCTCGGCCGCGGGGGCGCTCCGGAGCAGACTGCGGCCCGAGAGTCTGCGCTGGGTGAACCGCGGCGCAGGAGTCGTCATCGCGGCGTTTGGCCTCCTCGCGCTGGTGAGCCTGCGATGAGAGACGCCGCGTATTATTGGATCGTTATCGCGGGGATGGGCGCGATCACGTTCGCGCTCCGCGTGTCGATGATCGTTCTTCTGGGCCGGTGGGCGATCCCGGTGGGGCTTTCGCGCGCATTACGATTCGTGCCGCCGGCGGTGTTCTCCGCTCTGGTCGCGCCGGCGCTGCTCCGGCCCACCGGTCCCGTGGACGTCTCGTTCACCAACCCCTACCTGCTGGCGGGCATTCTGGCGGCAGTGGTGGCGTGGCGGTGGAGGAACATCTTCCTCACCATTGGCGCCGGCATGATTTCGTTGTGGATTCTGCGTTAGAAAAGCACCGCACCGCGCGGTTGCCCTCGCGCGGTGCGTGCCTGCTCTGGTAGATCGGGCCGACTATTTGCCGTTTCCCGTGTGGCTGTGGTTGTCGTCTCCCCAACCGTGTCCCGGGCGCTCAGTGTCATTGCTGTTGCCATTCGCGCCACCGTTGCCATTGCCGCCTGAGGAGGCCGAAACTTCATGCCCCGGAGGTCCGCTATGTTCATGGTTGTCGTCGCCGTACCCCCACCCCGGCCGCATGTTGGTCGGCTCCTCTGGATCATCCCCGGGTTCCTCACCCGCGGGCGGCGCGTCGAAGTCGTAGCCGTACGGATACTGCGTCACCGTCTCGCTCGACACGGTGCCGTCGAGATTGTAGCTTGTGACAGTGACCTCCCAGACCTGCGTGCCGTCGGCCAGCGTGATGAGTTGGCGATCCTCCTTGGACACCAGGTAACCATCGGCGTTGAACGTGTTCAGCGATACCAGCGCGAGCTCCCCATTCAGGGTCAGCTCAGAGCGCTGGAACAGCACCACGCCTGACTCCGAGTACTCGCGGTAGACGTCGGTCGTTGAGATGCTCGAGTAGCGCAACTCCTCCGAGGTCTGGACCGCTCCGCTGGAGTAGAATGTCCAGGACTTCTCCAGCTTGACGAACCCGTCCGGCTGCACCTCGGTAACCGTCCGCGAGATCAGCACGACGTCGGTGCCGTTGATCTCGTA